>Ga0105047_10013487_pt1 | contig 13056 bp, 9 predicted proteins | sample MAT04_FD_78384 | JGI IMG/M metagenome (GOLD analysis project Ga0105047, IMG submission 78384) | Freshwater microbial communities from Lake Fryxell liftoff mats and glacier meltwater in Antarctica - MAT-04 (megahit assembly) | ecosystem: Environmental > Aquatic > Freshwater > Ice > Liftoff... | reverse complement strand
CTCGGTACAGAGCCCCTCCACCACCGCAGTGGGCAGTTCGAGCAGCTGGGCCAGTAGCTCGGCGGCCACCGGTTCGACGGCAACCATCGCGATCGCCTCGATCGCTCGCACCGTGTCGCCGTCGGGAACCCCTGGCAACCGACCCTGCGGCTCTGCATGCACCAGCACCGGGACCGGCGCTCGCATGTCGAGATCCTGGCCCGTCGAGCTCAGCGCCTCGGTCGGTTCCACGTCGTCCGGTTCCACGTCGTCCGGTTCCACACCATCCATCGGGTCCATCGGGTCCATCGGGTCCATCGGTTCGGTCATCGGGTCAGCCCTCGTAGTCGTCGATGGCGAGCACCGATTCCTCGTGGGCGCGGTCCATGCCGTTCCACACGATCTCGATGTCGCCGAACCGCTCGGTCTGTTCCAGCTCGACCGCGCCCTGCTTGAACAACTCGAGCAGTGCCAGGAACCTGACGATCACCTCGAGCCGCTCGACCAGGCCACTGGTCAGACGGCTGAACGAGATCCGTCCCACGCGGGGCAACTCGTCGATCAGCTCGACCAGCGCGTCGGAGACGCTCGCACGGACCGGATACACGTGGAACAGATCGACCCTCGGTGGCCCGGGCTTCGGCGTGATCGCGCGCACGTACGCCGAGTGCAGGCGTTTCGGGGTGATGCCATCCATCAGATCGGGCACGAGTTCGGCGAAGCGCTCGTCGGGGCCGCTGTCGCGGGGGAAGCTGCGGTCGGCATCGTCGGCGAAGCGACCGAACACGGCCGCCACGTCCTTGAACGTCTTGCACTCGAGCAGGCGAGCGAGCAAGAGGTCGCGCTCCTCCCACAGGGCCAGCTCGTCGTCGAGGTCGATGTCCTCGCGGCCGGGCAGCAACCGGCGAGCCTTCAGCTCCACGAGGGTGGAGGCGATCATCAGGAACTCGGTCGCGACGTCGAGGTCGAGGCCCTGGAGCTTCTCGATCTCGCGCAGGTACGCGTCGACGATGATCGACAAACGGACCTCGTGGATGTCGACCTGCTCCTTGAGGATCAGGTGGAGGAGGAGATCGAACGGTCCCTCGTACACCGGGGTCGCCACGTCGAACGCCATGGCCATCAAAACTAGCCCCGAGCGACCCGGCTCCCTCGGTAGCGTTGCGCCCCGTGACCCGCGTGCTGTCCTGCATCCAACCCACCGGAGACGTCCATCTGGGCAACTACCTGGGCGCGCTGCGGAACTGGGTGAGCGGCCAGCACGAGGCCGACGTCTTCCACGGCATCGTCGATCTGCACGCCCTCACGGTCACCGACACCCCCGGCACGCTGGGCGAGGCGACCGTGCGCATGGCCGCGATGCTGTTCGCCGTCGGCCTCGACCCCGACGTCGCCACCGTGTTCGTGCAGAGTCACGTGCCCGAACACACACAGCTCGGCTGGGTGATGGAGTGCACCGTCAGCTTCGGCGAGCTCAGCCGGATGACCCAGTTCAAGGACAAGTCGGCCAAGCGCGAGGGCGACTTCATCGCCGCCGGGCTGTTCACCTACCCGGCGCTGCAGGCAGCCGACATCGTGCTGTACGACGCCGATGAGGTGCCCGTCGGCGAAGATCAGCGTCAGCACATCGAGATCACCCGCGACATCGCGATCCGGTTCAACAGTCGCTTCGGTGACACCTTCGTCGTACCGAAAGCAGTGACGCCGAAGGCGGGCGCTCGCGTCATGGACCTGCAGGATCCGACGTCGAAGATGAGCAAGTCGGCCGGCGGCGACACCGGCCTCGTCTACCTGCTGGAAGAGCCGGCGGTGATCATGAAGAAGTTCAAGCGGGCCGTCACCGACAGCGAGACCGAGGTTCGCTACGACCGGGTCGACAAGCCGGGCATCTCGAACCTGCTCGACATCCTGTCAGCCTGCTCGGGCGAGTCCACCGAGTCCCTCGCCGGGCGGTACACCCAGTACGGGCCGCTCAAGGTCGACGCAGGTGAGGCCGTGGTCGAGATGCTGCGTCCCATCCAGGCCCGCTACCACGAGCTGATCACCGACCGCAACGAACTCGCCCGGATGCTCCGTGTGGGCGCCGAACGCGCCGGCACGGTCGCCAAGGCGACCCTGCAGCGGGCGTACGACCACATCGGCCTGCTCCCCCGCTGACAGCGACCGATCAGCCTCCCGGCCCGTTCGCCCGCCCGAGGCTTGGTCGTCAGACGTTGCAGGCGCTGATCCTGGTCTGCACGAAGTGCACGAGCTCGGCCTCCGAGAGGCCTGCGCCGGCGTCGACAGCCTGTGCGAATCCTGCATCGCCGAGCGCCCCGCGCAGTTTCTCCACCACTGAACTGGCGTCACGCACGTCGTTCGGCTCGAACGGCAGTGCCAACATCGCGCCCGATGCGCTCAGCGCCCCGTGCAGCAGTGCCGCTGCACGGTGGTCGCCTGCCCGGGTGAGCAGCCCGATGACCCGGCGTAGCGAGAGCCGCAGGTTCGCCCAGTCACCACCTCGGCTCCAGGTGTCGATGACCACACCGGAACCGTTGAGGGCGGTACGGACGTCACCGCAGCGTGCCTCGAGCCACCACACCTCGGTGTCGGCGAATGCCTCGATCCACCGGTTGCCCGCACGACCTGCGAGCAGCGCTGCGTCGCGTAGGAGGCGAAGGCTCTCCGCTGGGTCGGAGGCCTCGAGGGTCAGACCGAGCGCGTATGCGGCCTGCGCGAGTGCCGTCGGAGAACCACATCCACGGGCGACGGCACTGGCCTCGCCGGCCATGATCGCGCCCTGCACCGTGCGTCCCACGCTGGTCTCAGCCACAGACCGCATGTAGAGCGCGTGGGCCAGACGCGACGCCGATCCTCCACGAGCCGAGGCGAGCATTCGGTCGCCCCACTGCAACGCCTCGTCGGCTTCGCCCAGGTAGAAGTGCGCGTTCAGGAGTGTGCGCTCGGCCAGACCGCTCGTATCGACGCCCATCGCTCCCGCCGCGCTCACTGCCTCACGAGCGACGTCGATGCTCTCCTTGAGGTTGCCGCGCACGAAGTGGCCGTAGCCGACGATCGCCAGCACCGTGGGATAGCGAGGATGGTCGGCGGAGCCGGTCATCCCCACACCCGTCGACGCCCAGGCGAGCAGCTCGTAGCGGATGCGCCGGAACGCGAACTCGCGGAGGGCCGCAGTGATCCGTAGCGCAGCGTCGGTGTCGCCCGAGCGCACCGAGCGGCCGAACGCGAGACGCAGGTTGTCGAAGTCGCGATCGATCCGTTGTGACCACACTGCCTCGTCGGGGCCGGTGAGACCGATGCTCGCTCGTTCCACGAAGTCGATGAACCACCGCAGATGGCGCTCCTCCACGAGCTCGAGCGCACCTTGCTCGACGAGCTTCTCGTGCCCGAATTCGCGCAACGTCTCGAGCAGCACATACCGGGAATCCTCGTGACCCGCCGTCGGCACCACTCGCACCATCGACTTGTCGACCAACGCGGCCAGCACACCGACAACATCGGCGGGATCGTCTCCCCCGATGCGGTCGGCATCGCCGGGTGCGCCGACCGGGCCGCGTTCGCTGCGGTCGGTGCCGCAGACGGATTCGACGGCAGCGAGGTCGAAGGATCCAGCGAAGCCCGACAGCCGGGCGTACACCGCCTGCTCGCCCACACTCAGCAACTCGTACGACCACGCAATCGTGTCGCGCAGCGTGCGGTGCCGTGGGTCCGACGACCGCATGCTCGCGCTGAGCACGGTCGCCGAGCGCCGCACCCGTTGGACGATCGTCTCCGGCGACAGCGAGCGGAACTGGGCTGCGACGAGCTCGAGGGCGAGGGGGAGGCCATCGAGGCGCCGACAGATCTCGGCGATCGTGCCCTCGTTCTCAGCGTTGATGGTGAAGCCCGGAACGGCGGCAGCCACTCGTTCGAGGAGCAACTCGACTGCCGGGCTCGCAGAGATGGCGGCCGATGTCGTGGCATCGGCGGCAACGACCCGCAGCGGCGCCACCGCGAGCACCAGCTCGCCGGGAAGACCGAGCGGCTCGCGTGACGTCGTGAGCACATGGACGTTCGGGCAGAGCACGCGGATCCGGTCGACGAACGGCACGAGCGTGTCGAGGAGATGCTCGCAGTTGTCGAACACCACCAGCTCATGTCGCTCGGCGAGCACTGCAATCAGGGTCTGCTCCATCGTCTGCAGCTGGTGTGGTTGCACGTCGAGCGCAGTTGCGACCGCATCGGCCAACGAGTCGGTCGAGCCGACGGCTGCGAGTTCGACGAACGCAGCTCCGTCGGTGAAGCCACCCACGGTGGCCGCCACGTGCCGGGCGAGCCGGGTCTTGCCCACTCCGCCAGGACCCAGCAGGGTCACCAATGGTGCGGCGCGGACTGCATCGATCGTGCGGCGCACGTCGTCTGCTCGGCCCACCAGTCGCGTCGGGCCGTCCGCCACCCCGCGACGGCGCCGCATGGAGGACGCACTGCCCGTGGGGCGCGCCAGCGCGGGATCATCGGACAGGATCTGGCTCTCGATCACGCCGAGCGCCGCCGTCGGGTCCATGCCCGTCTCGTCCCGAACATGCCCTCTGAACTCGCTCGCCCGGCGGAGGGCGTCGGCATGCCTGCCGACACGGAAGAGGGCGACCATCAGCTGACGCACGAACCGTTCACGGAGCGGGTGCGTGGCGGCGTGGCCCTCGAGGTCGCCGATCAGCGATGCGTCGCCGTCGGCCGCCAACCGTGACTCGAACCAGGATTCGACGACGGTGAGCCGGAGCTCGTCGAGACGTACCGCCTCCGGTCGGATCCACTCGGTGTCCCGGAGATTGCCGAAGGCCGGGCCGCGCCACCAGACCAGAGCGGCCTCGGCATGGCGCACCGCATCCGCTGCGATGGTGGTGGCCGCGCTGAGCTGGGCCGACCGGGTGAAGTGGTCCACGTCGAGGGCACCGTCGGGCAACTCGAGCCGGTACCCCCGGTCTACCCCGACCAGCCGACCTGTCGGCTCGAACAGCCGCCGCAGGCGAGACAGGTGGCTCTGGAGCGTTGCCCCTGCCGACGCCGGCTGATCGTCTCCCCAGAGCGCGTCACAGAGCCGGTCGATCGACACCACCGACCCGCGCTGAGCGACCAGCAGAGCGAGCAGCATCCGCAGCTTCGGGCTCAGCTCACCGTTGTGTCGCGACCCGTCGATCGCCACAGGACCGAGGACCCTCACGGTGATCGTCATCCTCCGAGTGTGGCCCGTCGTCTTGCGGTGCGCTGCAAGGGCGCTGCAAGAGCAGCCGCTGCGGATGTCAGCCCGGTTGGCGGCTCCTGCGAGCGATCGGGTCGACGATGTCCTCACCACGGTGACCGCTCGACAGCGCATCACCACAACGACAACAGGAGCACACCATGACCACCACCCCGGCGTCCGCCGACATCAATCCGAACAAGGCACTCTGGGAGAAGGGCGACTTCACCAGGATCGCCGCCACGATGCGCCGCAGCGGTGATGCCATCGTCGAGGGCCTCGGTGTCACCGAGGGCCTCCGCGTGCTCGACCTCGGCTGCGGCGACGGCACCACTGCGGTGCCCAGCGCACAGCGAGGCGCTGAGGTGCTCGGCGTCGACATCGCCCGCAACCTCGTCGCCGCCGGCACCGAGCGTGCGCACGCGCTGGGCCTCGACAACCTCACCTTCCAGGAGGGAGACGCCTCGGCCCTCGTCGACCTCACCGACGACCGGTTCGACCTCGTGGTGAGCATCTTCGGCGCGATGTTCGCCCCGCGCCCGTTCGAAGTCGCCCAGGAGCTCGTCCGTGTCACCGCGCCAGGGGGTCGGATCGTCATGGGCAACTGGATGCCTGGCGACCCGACGCTCGTCGCGCAGATCCTGCGGATCAGCGCCGCGTACTCACCTGCTCCGCCGGAGGGCTTCATCAGCCCCGTCACGTGGGGTGTCGAGGCCAACGTCGCCGAGCGCTTCGGTGCAGCCGGCGTCCCTGCGGCAGCGATCTCCTGCGAGCGTCGGACGTACACCTTCGAGCACGCGGGTCGGCCGTGCGATCTGTTGGGTCTGTTTCGCGCCTTCTATGGTCCGACGATGAACGCATATGCCGCAGCTGCAGCTGCAGGGCGCGAGGCCGATCTGCACGCCGAACTCGTCGACCTCTTCGATGCGCAGAACACGAGCCTGATCGACGGTACGACCACGATCCCGGCCACATATCTCCAGGTGACGGTCACGACCTGACCGGCACCCGCGTGGCCCACGACCGCACGCGAGGGTCGAACTGCCACACGGCCGGGCCGGATGTCAGGGCCGGATGTCAGGGTCAGATGTCATCGGCCTGCTCGAGCGCACCTGCAGCGGGCCCGTGCCGGCGGACGAGCGCGACCGTGCTCGCTGACGATCCGGCATGCTCCAACCATCGAGCGCCGATCTCCTCGTGATCGTGGTACGTGCGGAAACGTGCCGTGCGTGGGCCGATCAGCATGGCGAGCACCCGACCGAACGTGCCGAGACCAGATTCGAGCTTGCCGACGTCGTGCAGACACACAGCAGCCATCTCGTCGCGGGTGGCGTCGGGCCGACTCGCCATGAAGCGTCGAGCCACCCCGATCGCATGACGTCGGTCGACGTTCGACAGTCGGCCCCACAGCGCCGATTCGGCATCGGTCATGAACGACGTGGCCCACGCGTCGTCGAGTCGATCGGGCGGGCGGCGAGAGATCGATCCGCCGAATCGGCGAGCCAGGTGACCGATGTGCGCGACCCCGTTCATCGCTTCACCGCCCGTGGATGGGCCGTTCGGTAGACCTGCAACAACCGCTCGGGACTCACCTTCGTGTACACCTGCGTGGTGCTCACCGAGGCGTGGCCGAGCATCTCCTGCACGATGCGCAGGTCGGCCCCGTGGTCGAGCAGGTGTGTGGCACACGAGTGGCGCAGCACATGCGGTGACAGATGGGTCTCGTCGATGCCGGCCTTGCGCCCGTACGACTTCACCACCGACCAGGCGAGCTGACGGGACATCCGTCCACCACGTTGGTTCAGGAACACCGCCTCGGCATCTCCGCGACGGGCCCAGCGCACCGGCTCGAGATGTCGTCGACCACTCTCGCCCAACCACTCGCTCATCGCCGCCACGGCGATCCGGCCCACGGGCACGAGCCGTTCCTTGGCTCCCTTGCCGTACAGCCGCGCCGTGCGGTGGTCGAGATCGACGTCGCCGATCGACAGTCCGCACACCTCCCCCACGCGGGCGCCGGTGGCGTACAGGAACTCGAGCATCGCTCGATCCCGCAGGCTCACCGGATCGTTGCCGTTCACCGCGTCGAGCAGGCTGGTCACGTCCGCCTCGCTCAACGGCTTGGGCAGGCCCGCCGGCACTCGCACACCTTCCAGATCACCGGTCGGGTCGTCACTGCGAAGGCCCTCTTCGACCAGGAACCGGTGCAGCATCCTGATCGCCGCGAGCTGACGGGCCACCGAGGCCGGGGCGGCCGTCGTGCGACGGGTCGACACGAACGACTCGATGTCGGTCCCCACCACGGTGGTCAGGCCGCGCTCGCGTTCTCGCATCCAGGTCCAGTAGCCGGACAGGTCGCGCCGGTAGGCGCTGAGGGTGTTCGCCGAACGGCCACGCTCGGCTGCCATCCACGACAGGAACTCCTCGACTTCGAGCGGCAGCAGCGACCCGTCATCGATCGGATCGGCGGGGACTCGCGGTGAGGTGACCATGCCCGCTCACACCCGGTCGCCGGCGGCGCGCAGCTCGCGCTCCACCAACAGCACCCCGACGATCGTCTTCGCATCGCGGATCTCTCCACGGATGACCATCTCGACCGCTGTGCGCAGCGGCAGATGCACGACCTGGGAGTGGGCTTCCTCCGGGCCTTGGGTCTGGCGTTCCACCGGACGCAGATCCGTGGCCAGGTACAGGTACAGCACCGAGTCGGTCATGCCCGCCGACGGATAGAAGTCGATCAGGTGCCGCATCTGACCCGCCTCCAGCCCGACCTCTTCCACCAGCTCACGAGCAGCGGTCACGACCGTCGGCTCGTCGGCGACGTCGCGCATCCCGGCGGGGATCTCGAGCACCAGTTCGTCGAACGGCGGCCGGTATTGGCGCACGAGCACGATCGACGGCGTGCCCTCGGCGTCGAACATCAGTGGAACAGCAGCGACGGCGCCGGGCGACCGCACGATGTCGCGTTGGAACTCCTCGCCGTCGGGAGACTCGAACCGGGCAACGGCCACGTGCCACACATGCCCCTGGTGCACCAGGCGGTCGTCGACGTGGCGGAAGCCGTTGGACGAGGCTTCGTCGGGAGCGTTCATGCCACCGACGGCTTGGCCACGTGCTCGTCGACCACGAACAGGTGCGGGGCCCGCGCCTCGCGGCGAGCGAGCGATGCGTCGACGAGCTCGCGGAACAGCGGGTGTGGCCGGTCGGGACGACTCTTGAACTCCGGGTGGCCCTGGGTGGCCACCCAGAACGGGTGATCGTCGAGCTCGACGAACTCGACGAGGCGACGATCGGGCGACAGCCCGCTGCACCGCAGCCCGGCGGCTTCGAGGCGCGGCTTCAACTGGGCGTTGAGCTCGTACCGGTGACGATGGCGCTCGCTCACCACTGGCTCACCGTACGCATGGTGCACGCGGGTGCCGGGCTCGAGGATCGCGTAGAACGCACCCAGGCGCTGGGTGCCACCCTTGTCGGTGACGTCACGCTGGTCGTGCATGATGTCGATCACCGGGTGCGGTGTGCTCGGGTCCATCTCGGTCGAGTTGGCACCGACGAGGCCCATCACGTTGCGGGCGAAATCGACCGTCATCGCCTGCAGACCGAGGCAGAGGCCGAGGCACGGGATGTCGTGCTCGCGGGCGTACCCGGCTGCGGCGATCTTGCCCTCGAAACCACGCTCACCGAATCCACCCGGGATGACGATGCCGTCGAGGCCGGCGAGCCGACCAGCTGCGAGCAGGCCCTCCACGTCCTCGGCCTGGATCCAGTCGATCTCGACCTTCGCGCCGTGGTGGAACCCTGCGTGCTTCAGGCTCTCCACCACCGAGAGGTACGCGTCCTGCAGGTCGATGTACTTGCCGATCAGTCCGATCTTCACCGGCTTCGTCGCTGCCTCCACCTTGTCGACGACGTCCTGCCACGGCTGGAGGTCGATCGGGGCGTCGATGCGGAGCACCTCGCACACGGTGGTGTCGAGCCCCTCGTCGTGCAGGATCAGCGGGAGTTCGTAGATGTTGCGAGCATCGGCCGCATTCACGACTGCGCCCTCGTCGACGTTGCAGAGGTTGGAGATCTTGCGCTTGAGGTTGTCGCTCAACGGCGCTTCGCTGCGGCACACGATGATGTCGGGCTGGATGCCACGGCTGCGCAACTCGGTGACCGAGTGCTGTGTCGGCTTGGTCTTCTGCTCGCCGGAGGGACCGATGAAGGGCACGAGCGTCACGTGGATGTAGCAGATGTTGTCGCGGCCCGCGTCCTTGCGGTACTGGCGGATCGCCTCGAGGAACGGGAGGATCTCGATGTCGCCAACGGTGCCGCCGACCTCGGTGATCACCACGTCGACGTCGTCGGCCGCGAGACGCTTGATCCGTTTCTTGATCTCGTCGGTGATGTGCGGGATCACCTGCACCGTCTTGCCGAGATAATCGCCGCGTCGCTCGGCCGCGAGGACGGCCTGGTAGATGCTGCCGGTCGTGGCATTCGAGTTCCTGGTGAGGTTCTCGTCGATGAACCGTTCGTAGTGACCGAGGTCGAGGTCGGTCTCACCGCCGTCGTCGGTGACGAACACCTCGCCGTGCTCGAACGGGTTCATCGTGCCGGGATCGACGTTGATGTACGGGTCGAGCTTCTGCATCGTCACCCGGAGGCCACGCAGCTTCAGCAACCGGCCGAGTGAGCTGGCCGTGAGACCTTTGCCGAGGGAGCTGGCTACGCCCCCCGTCACGAAAATGTGCTTGGGCATCGGGCGGACCTCCGTCTTCAGGCTCGTCTCAGGGACGAACCGACAACGGGAGTGCAGCCTATCGTGGCCCCCTCCGGCGATGCGCGGATCACCCCTCGAGTCTTCAGGCCCGAGTCATCTGGCCCGAGTCATCTGGCCCGAGTCATCTGGCCCGAGCCTTCAGGCCCGAGTCATCTGGCCCGAGTCATCTGGCCCGGCGCTCGGGCCGAGCGCCCAGGCGGTCGACGAAGCGCAGTGGCGCGACCGCGTCGATCACCTTCGTGAAGCTCACGAACTCGCTCGCCACGTTCAATGCCACCACCACGGCGAGTGCGATCCACTCTGCCGGCGCGCCCAACGAGACCGCCAACCCGACGCCCAAAGCGGCGCCGAGCACGTTCGATCCCGTGTCGCCGAGCATGCACTGTTCGCTGAGGTCGGCAACGAGCATGCCGAGCCCGGCGCCGAGCACGAGCATCGGGCCCGTCAGCGCCCACGCCGGCCCACCGATCGCGGCGACCACCAGGCCGCCGAGCAGGCACACCTTGATCGTGCGGCCGGGAGCTCGGTCGAACAGGTTCCCCACGTTGGCGCACGCCGCGATCAGCACGCCCGAACGCACTGCATCCCAGCCGGTCCCCGGCGCCACGACCACGCCGAGCAGTACGCCCCCGACGAGCTTCACGAGGCCGGTCGTCACCTGCCCCCTGACCAGTGCTCCGAGGTGTCCGGCGAAGCCCTTCGTGTCCACGGTGCCGACCAGATCGTCGACCAGGCCGAGGAACCCGAATCCGACGGTCGTGGCCACGGCGAGTCCGGCGACTCGCAGCTGCTCGTCAGGGTTCACCCCACCGAACGCCACGAGCACGCGATGCGCAGCGGCGACGACCACGACAGCCAACACCACCACGATCCCGCTCGCCACCACCACTTCGTGACCGCGGTAGTTCGTGCGACGGAGTACGTCCGCTGCACGCAACTGATCCGACATCGCCCGCCACAGCAGTGCCGCCACCACAGCCCCGACAACGAACGCGACGAGCGCACTCATCGCCCCGCCCGCTTCACGACCGGTACCAGTGATGCCACGAGCCACGGCACGACGACCGCCCCCATGATCGCCGGCACCGCCAGTCCACTGTCGTTGAGGGCGAAACCGAGGAACGCCACAACCGCGAATCCGACCAGGAAAACACGCAGCGGCGGCCTCGCTCTCACCACGGGCAGCAGCGCCTCGCGCCGCCGCCACACAGCGACCGCGAGCAACGCCACCGCGCCGATCAACACGAACGACCAGAAGCTCGACGTCAGGATCGCCAGGTTCGCATGCATCTTGCGACGTACGACCAGTCCCCCGTCGCCGTTCAGGAGATCGTCGAGGAACCGGCCGAGGTGGGTGCGCGACGATGCAGGTCGGGCCAGGTCGGCGACGGCGAGTCCGGCCACCACCACGACAGCAGCGACGCCGGTGAGCAGCAGCGGCTTCCAACCCACTCGGCGACCGGCCACCATCGGCACGATCACGGCGAAGGTCGGCACGATCGCCAACGTGCCTCCCACGTCGCTGCCGAACGCGGGGAGCGCGACCGCCAGCGCCGTGATCATGCCGACCGTCGCCGCCACCCACGAGGCCGGCACGGGTGGTACCGGGAGCGGCTGCATCGAATCGGGCCCTGTCAGACCGGACCGACCGAACATGTGCATCGTGACCGCGACGGCGCACACTGCGGACGCGCCCACCAACCCGAACGCAAGGTTGCCGAACCCCTGGAACCGACCTGCCACCGAGGGCGAGTAGCCGAGCGGCGTGTTGATCTGCAACGAGCCGCCGGTGCAGATGTCGACGACCATCAGCACCCACAGCAGTACTGCCAGCCCGCCCACGGGAGCCCAGGGACCGAATCGCGACATCGAGCTGACCGCAATCGACGCGATCACCGTTGCGATCAGGGTCACCATCACCACCACGAAGTTCAGCGGCAGCTGGTGATAGGCCACCAGCCCGAGCGCGAACGCGACGGACGGGTATGCGATGACGATCGGCGCGAGCGTGCGTGCCATCCGGTGGCGCCGTGCGAGTCCCGAGAACGCACACAGCACGATCAGCACGACGAGCACCACGCTGACCGGGCCGACCGCACGGTCGCGCAAGACGATACGTTCGCCGAGGTCGGCGAGGTCGGCCTCGTGTGCGATCCGATCGGGGGCCTGCGTGGTCGTGGCCCGCATCTCGGTGCCGTTCATCGACTCGGGCACATCCCGGTCCGGCGCACCAGATGCGGCCAGCACGGCGGGCGCGATGTCGGGCAGGGTGACGTAGTCGGCGCGTCGGGTAGTGGGGCTCACGAGGGATCCGAAGCCATCGATCGCGCCGGGCCGACGCACTCCCACGACGACCACCTCTGCCCGGTCGAACGGCGCCGCCGGCGCGAACACGATGACGAGCGCCGTCGACGGCAACTCGACGGCAGCGAGCCGAGCGTCGATCGACGCGAGCGCTGCGGTTCGCTCTGCAGCCACATCGGTGTCGTGCAACCCGCCGAGTTCGAGCAGGGTGACGCCAGGGCCGACCGATGCAGGAAGCTGCGCGTCGTAGCGATCGACACATCCGTCGCTGTCCATCAGCGCACCGATCGCGTCGACCGATCCGTGGACGGCGGTCGGCACGCCCTCGTCGGCGAGCCGATCGCCCAGCGCACCTGGTTCGGCCCCGCTGAGCTCGTCGTCAGCCGACTGCCGCGCCGACGCGAGCACGCTCGGCAGACACCGACCGTTCACCAGCGCCAGGTCGGCGCCCTCCGACGGAGCCGCCTCGATCCTGTTGCCTGCCCCGACCGTGAGATAGCCCTCGAGGGGAGTGGTACGCGGTCCCACGGCCCGAACACTCATCGTGGCCGCATGACCCAGCAGTCCATCGAGTACGGGGGTCTCGGTCGCGATGAGGTCCTGCCAGCGCAGACCAGGAATGGTGATGAGCACCACCGTGTCGGCCCGGCCGAGCGGCTCCGACGCCGGTCCCGAGCCCTGCGATCCGACGACCGCGAGCACCATGGTCACCACCACCGCGACCGTCGCGAACGCGATCGAGGCACGCGAGCGCACCGCCCGCGTCCGGCGGGTGCCGTTGCCGTTGCCGTTG
>Ga0105047_10013486_pt1 | contig 13056 bp, 12 predicted proteins | sample MAT04_FD_78384 | JGI IMG/M metagenome (GOLD analysis project Ga0105047, IMG submission 78384) | Freshwater microbial communities from Lake Fryxell liftoff mats and glacier meltwater in Antarctica - MAT-04 (megahit assembly) | ecosystem: Environmental > Aquatic > Freshwater > Ice > Liftoff... | reverse complement strand
CGGCGTGCAAACGCTTCGCGTTAAAGAGACCGACCGGCTCGTAGCCATCACGCAGGAGCTTGCCAAACTCGGCTGCCGCTGCGAAGTGCAAAAAGAGCCCGATGGCAGCGAGACGCTGCGCATCTTCCCCGCGCTTGCGCGCGTGCAGCCAGCCAACGCAATTACGTTTGAGACCTACAACGATCATCGCATGGCCATGAGCTGCGCGCTCTTCTCACTGCAACACAGCGGCATCAGCATTGCCAACCCGGGTTGTGCGAGCAAGACATATGCCAACTTTTGGCAGCACTTTGCAGCAATGCACGCGGGTGGAGGACCATCATGAGTGACAACAGCCAGCGCTTTGCGGGCACGCGCTCAGCCCACCGCGCCGAACTCGCCGAGGATTACTGCGAGGCCATCGCGGGCTTGATGCGCAATCATGGCGAGGCGCGCGTGCGTGATCTGGCAAGCATGATGGGCGTCTCGCACGTCACCGTCTCACGCACACTCGCGCGGCTGCGGCGAGATGGGCTCGTCGCCGGGCGCCAGACGCGCAACATCTCGCTGAGTGATGATGGCCGCCGATTGGCCGAAGCGTCAGAAGCGCGGCACGCGGTGGTGCGGAACTTTCTGATCTCGCTAGGCGTGCCGACCCCCCAGGCCGAGACCGATGCCGAGGGCATTGAGCACCATGTCAGCGCCGAGACACTCGCCGCCATGCTGTGGTTCAGCCAAGGCCAGCGTGACCCTGCACAACTTGCGCCACAGGAACCTGAGGCCTCAAGTCGTATTGACTCAGCAGCGCGCAGTAAACGACGGACGCCTAACAGCTCACCGCGCAGCTCTCCCCGCAGCACCAAGTGAATGAGCCACCGCCAGATCGTCGCGCGATGTTGCCCAGCGCGCTCCGCGCACGCACGCAGTTCACCGCGATCGGCCGGGCTGGTGTGCCAGCGCTCATCGCGCACCCTGATGGCAACTCCTGCGTACCAGCATGTATCTGGATGCATGGCCGCACGGTCTACAAGGAACTTGATAGCGGCCGCTATCTGCGCTGGATACGTGCTGGCTTCGCTGCCATCGCGCTCGATTTGCCAGGTCACGGCGACCGCTTCGATGCCAGCTTTCAACATGGGCACCGCACGCCCGAGATGATCGCGCAAATGGTTCGCGAGCTTGACGAAGTTGTCGAGGCACTTGCCGATGGGCCGCTCGCTTCGCTCATTGACCTTGACCGTCTCGCCATCGGTGGCATGTCTGCCGGTGGGATGTGTGCTTTGGCTGCCCTCTGCCAGCCCACGCACCCCTATTGCTGCGCCACGGTGGAGGCAACCACCGGCAATCTCAATGAGCTCTATCGCGGCCCGCCTGATGCATCGCAGCAGCTCTCGCCGTGGCCCATCGCCCACGATGCTGCCAAGGTTGCCGCGATCGACCCGATGTTGCACCTCGCGGGCTTTCGGCCCCTTCCCCTGCTGGCCATGCACTCGGAGGCCGATGCCATCGTGCCCATCGCAGGCCAGCGCCGCTTCATGATCGCCTTGCAGCAGCACTACGTCGGTGCAGGGGCCGACCCCGCGCTCGTTACATTCCGCACCTGGCCCACCACCGGCGCACCGCAAGAGCACAACGGCTTTGGCCAAGTCGCAACCCAGGCCAAGACCGAGCAGGTTGCGTTCCTCTCAGCGCACCTGCGTCCTGTCCCGCCAAGTACCGATTTTTAGATTCTGCTCTTTGCTTGCTTTCCGCTCACCGCGGAGATGGGCTGCCTTCCGGCGCGGGAGAGCTTGGCCGTCCCCCGTATTGCAATCGCGCCGAGGTAAACAGATCACGCAGCGCGTATTTCTGCACAAATTGCAATTCGGTCTGAGTCCGCGGGTAGTAAACCATCATCTGCTCCGACCGCTGGTCAATCACCAGCAGCACATCGTCGGTCCCACCATCGCACGTCAGTGCCACGAGATCGTCACTGTGCGCCACATCAAACTCTGTGGCTGCCGCATACGCCACAGTGCCCGTGCCCGCAGCCCCAACCGCAGCCCCGCCCGCGCCCAGCCACCCAACCACCGCGCCGCCGATGCCAAAGGCGATCAGCCATGCCGCTGAGAATCTCGATGCCGCTGGTTTGTCTGTGCGAAACGCCTGCTCCATCAGCGAGTCCTCCCGGGGGCATCAGCATCACTTGCCAGATTGCGAAAGCCCACGCCGTCCAGCTTGCTTTGCCCCGCGTTCCACCGCACGGCCACCATCTCCTTGTTCTTTGAGTCCAGCACATACACCACCGCCGCGGCGGAGCCCTGCTGCTTGCCGGCAACCATGGTGTACTGCCCCTGCTGCCGAATCGGCTGATTGGCCACACCCGGCTGGCCCACACCTTGTGCGCGTGCCAGCCCAATGGCCGCGCCACCGGCAAACCCAATGGCGAGCACACCCGCAACCAACGTGCACCGATGCAATCGATTCGTTTTCATGGCAAACTCAGTTGTAAACTCGCGACGCCGCGCCAATTGGCAGCAATTCCGCGGCTATCAATCCTGATGGCCGCGCTTTACAGGAAAGAGCGCAACACTCAGTACCAGCAGCGCAAAGAAAACGCCGACGATCATGCCCCAGGGCGAACCAGCATCCGCAGTGCGGCCGGCCTGTGGCACGGGTGGAGCAAGCACCACCTTCGCATCAGGTCTCGCAGTCGTGCCACCAAACTGTGCCCACGCTGGCGCAGCAGCGGCCAGCACCAACATGCCAACTGTGGCGGCCACAAACCAACCGCGGCGCGATGGGCGGCTCCTGCGGGGGGAAGAACCAGCGATTCGGGAGTAAGAGAGCATCGAGCAAGCGTAGAACGCCTCGCCCGGCGAAGTACTGTGAAGCCCTCGCCAACCCAGCCCGAGCCCTCCCAGCCCGAGCCCTCCCTCAAGCCCTAGCTTTTAGGCAGCCCGAAATCCTTGGCCTACCTTCGCTCCCTATGGCCATTCTTGTCGACTCCACAACCCGGCTCCTCTGTCAAGGCATCACCGGCGCGTTCGGTGCTCAGCACACCAAGGGGTGCCTCAACTACGGCACCCGGCTCGTCGGTGGCGTTACGCCCGGCAAGGGCGGCACGAAGGACGAAAATGGCCTGCCCATCTTCGATACCGTCGAACAAGCCACCCGCGCCACTGGCGCGACAGCCACGATGATCTTCGTGCCCCCCGCCGGCGCAGCCGATGCGGTGCTCGAGGCCGCCGCGGCGGGGCTGAAGCTGGTTTGCTGCATCACCGAGGGTGTGCCAGTTCAGGACATGATCAAGGTGCGGGCTCAGCTCGACGCCATCAACACGTTTAGCGAAGTGGGGGGCGCACGCCTCTGCAACTGGGACAAGGTCGTCCTCGTCGGGCCAAACTGCCCCGGCGTTATCACACCGGGGCCAAAAACCGGTGGTGGCACCAGCGGCAGAGACACTTACACCAACGCTGGCTGCAAGATCGGCATCATGCCGGGGTACATTCACACGCACCTGAGCGCAAGCAAGCTGGGTCGCAGTGTCGGCATCGTCAGCCGCTCAGGCACTCTCACCTACGAGGCGGTCTGGCAGACCAGCTCGCTCGGCTTGGCACAGAGCACCTGCGTTGGCATCGGTGGCGACCCCATCCGCGGCCTGAATCACACCGATTTGCTCCGCCTGTTTCAGGATGACCCAGCTACCGACGGGATTTTGCTCATTGGCGAGATTGGCGGAGGCGATGAGGAAGATGCCGCAGAGTTCATCAAGCGTTACGTTACGAAGCCGGTTGCGGCGTTCATCGCCGGGCGCACTGCCCCACCAGGTCGCCGCATGGGCCACGCCGGTGCGATCGTTGAGGCCGATGGCAGTGGCACCGCCGAAGGCAAGGTGACCGCACTGCGAGCAGCCGGAGCGGTCATCGCTGAGTCACCCGCCGAAATGGGCAAGGCGCTCCTCAAGGCGATGCAGAACGCCGGTAAGGTTTGATTGAACACGACGCCCGAACCGCGCTGAGCAAAAATATAAATCGCCCGACTTTCATCGGGCGATTTATTATTTTTGCGATGATCAACGGACGTCGTCAGCCATCAAGCCAACGTCAACCATCTCGTTGGATGCTCGGCGTGGCATCATCCGTCGTGCCCGCAATGGCAGAGCGCATCTGCGTGTCTGCCTGCATGTTGCGCAGCTTGTAATAATCCAAAATGCCCAGGTTGCCGGTTCTGAAGGCATGAGCAATGGCCCGCGGAATCTCCGCCTCGGCCAGCACCACCATCGCCTTATTCTCTTCGATCTTGGCTCGATTCTCCTGCTCCAAAGCGCGGGCCTTCGCAGCTCGGCTTTCCGCCTCGGCCTGTGCCATCTTCTTGTCGGCCTCGGCCTGAGCACTTTTGAGTTGTGCGCCGATGTTCTCGCCAACATCAATGTCAGCAATATCGATTGACAAAATCTCAAAGGCCGTTCCCGCATCCAGTCCCTTGGCCATCACGGTCTTGGAGATGTTGTCGGGGTTCTCCAGCACCTCTTTGTGGCTGCGGGCTGAGCCAATCGTCGTCACAATGCCTTCGCCCACCCGCGCGATGATCGTCTCCTCCGTGGCACCACCGACCAGCCGCGACAAGTTTGTGCGCACCGTCACCCGCGCCTTGGCCTTGAGCTGGATTCCATCCTGAGCCACCGCATCGATCGTCGAGCGCGGGCCGTTCTGTGCCGGGCAATCAATCACCTTCGGATTCACCGAGGTCTGTACCGCATCGAAGATGTCCCGCCCCGCCAGATCGATCGCGCACGCCGTGTTCCACTCCAGCGGAATGCCAGCACTCTGCGCCGCAATCATCGCGTTAATCACGTTCACCACCCGCCCGCCGGCCATGTAGTGCTTCTCAATCTGCGAGGTCTTGATCTCCAGATTCGCCTGCACCGCGCGAATGCGCGAAAGCACGATCGTCTTCAGATCAACTTTGCGCAGCCGCATTCCGATCAGCTCTGTCAGCCCGACCGATGCATTGCTGAACAACGCCTGCACGTAAAGATTAAGAAACTGCCCGATCACCAGCAGCACCACGAGCAGAAACAGCACCACAATGACAATCAGGCCGATCTGCCAGCCCTCGATTGCCAACGTCGGCGTCACAAGCCCGCTCATGCTGCTTTGTCCAAGGCCCAAACCCGCGGCGTTCGCCGCGAAGAAACTCATCGTGTTCACGTCTGTTCCTCGTCGATAATGGGCCAGAATCGCAGCTTGGCAACCTCGCCACGCTGGTTCTCGGACCGCTCTGGAAGTGTAGGTCTGGCCGCGGATCAATGTGTCTGCTTCACCGTCATGCCGCGTTTCGACAACAGAACGGCCGAGGGCGGAAACGGCGAGACGGGCGATCGCTCAAACGCGGACCAGCTCTTTTTGCATCCCACTGGTAACAATTGGCCCCCGCACCGGGTCCACAAACACATTAATCTCGCTACGCACGCCGATCCGCTCATTGGGCAGATAGATGCCGGGCTCAATCGTAAAGCCGGTTCCCGGCAACATCACTCGATAGTCATGCGTCTCAAGATTGTCGAGGTTCATGCCCACCCCATGCACCAGCGGCCCGGGCGAGAGCGAGTGCCCGGTGCGATGCTTGATGCCGCCTTCCAGACCACGCGCAATCAGCAGATGGCGCGCGGCATCGTCAAGCTCATACCCCCGCACACCCCGCTTGGCCTGCCAGGCGCTTTGTGCGGCAGCCAGCGAGGCATCTCGCGCTGCGCATACGGACGCGAAAATTTCACTCTGCCTTGCACTTGGCACACCCGCCATCGCCATCCATGAGATGTCGCTGAAGATGTGCTCCTCTCCCGGCAGCCGGGCCCACAGATCGAGCAGAATCAGATCGCCGCGGCGTATTTCCGAGCGATGCGCAGCGCTCGGCTCATAGTGCGGGTCGGCGGCGTGTTCATTGCAAGCGACCACGGGGCAATCGCGCGTTTCCAGACCGCACTCGCCAAACCGACGAACAATGTGCTCCGCAACATCATGCTCGCAGATGGTCCGGCCCGCGGCGAGCGCATCGCGCACCATTGCAAAGGCCTCATCCTTGATTCCATCAACGAGCTTTGATGCCCGCTCATGCCCTGCGATGGCCTCGGCGCTCCATGTGGCCAATGCCTGCTGCACCAGGTCGGCAGATGACACAATCTGCGCGCCTGCAGCGCGCACAAACTCCACCGTGCCAGCATCCGCGGTTGAAACCACCGGCAACTGGCAATCTGGCGAGTAGTCCATCGCCAGTTTGGGGCACCGTTTGGCAAACGCCGTGAGATGCGCCTGCCACTGCTGCCAAGAGATAAAAACCTGAATATCGAGCTGCGGATAGGCGGCGGGGGGGAACTGCCCCTCATCGATCGCGCTCGCCAGCAGCGTGGGCTTGCCTGTGGCGGTAATCAGCAGACCTACCCGCCGCGTGGTCCACCTCCTCGCCCCTGCCTGTGCGGGCAGCACCCGGGGCAACGTCAGAGACGAGCCGCGAAAGTCGGTAATCAGGTACCCGTCGAGGTTGTGCTCAGCGAGCAGAAGTTGCAGCGTCGAGAGTGCATCGGCCATGGGGGTGAGTGTAATCGCGTCCACCGCCCGAGCCGCGCCTTCTCAACTTCGGCGATATTCGCGCGGCACCAGTGCCAGCAGCTTCTGCACGGTCTCTTCTGGCGATTCGCCATCATTGAACTGGCGCTCGGCAACCGGTGGAACCCGCAGTCCGCCCCGCTCGCTCATGTCACTCTCGTCGCGCTCGCGCAGTTCGCGCTTCACCTCTTCGATCGGTGTTCTGGCCAGATCAGCCACCTGCCGCTTGCGACGCTCGGCCCGCTTGGAGAGGTCCGCATCAATGAAGAACTTCACCGCCGCCTTCGGAAAGACCGCCGAACCCTGATCGCGCCCTTCAGTGACCAGCGGCGCGTACATGGTTGCGATCTCACGCTGCATGCGGATCAACTCGGCTCGAACCTCCGGCGTCAGTGCAATCAACTTCACCCGCGCCGTGACCGGCTGAGTGCGAATCAGCCCCTCCACGTTATTACCAAAAATATGGACGTGCGGGCGTGCGCTCTCCCAGTTGAACCCCATGTTCGCCGCGCGCGTGAGTGACACCAGCTCAGGACCGTGCTCCGGGCTCACCCCATGCGTAATCGACAGAAGCGCAACGGCGCGATACATGGCTCCGGTATCAAGAAAGTAAAAGCCCAACTCCTTGGCCAGCAGTTTGGCCAAGGTCGATTTGCCCGTGCCAGCAAAGCCATCAATGGCGATAATTGGGCCCGCATAGGTCGGCTCGGGGTCCGACTCTGCCAAGACATCTTGGCTTTCGCTCAGAGCGATCGAAACCGGCAGATTCGCGGCGGTGAGCATGGTGTGTGGCATACAGGACGCTCCAAACACGAGACCGGAAGATGGTATCCTGCGTCACTGACTTAAAGGCGATTGAAGACTGCTTGCATGGCAGTCGTCCACTCCCCCACCGCCCAGAGCAACGTCCCGATAATAACGGCACTGATCACTTGTCGTCAACGTCTTCGACGGCCGAATCCGGCACTGGTTCATCCTCGCCCGCCAACAGTGCAGCCAGCGGGTCATCATCTACATCATCATCTTCAGCATTCAGGCCCAGTTTGGCCATCAGCACATCGCGTGCGGCCAGCAGAGAAGGGATTGGGTCACCACTGCCGCGGAAGTCGAGTGCGATCGACTGGTCATAGCCAACCGCCTGCAGCACCTTGATGACCTCCGCCACCGTGCCCGAGCCGGCAACCGCGCTTACCTTGCCCTTGCCAGCGGTGGGCTTACCTGCCGCGGGTTTGGCCCCATTCGCCGGTTTCGGCCCGTCTGTGCCATCGACCGCGCCATTCTTTTTAGCACGAGATTTCTTCGCGGTAGCGTCGCTGCCACTTCCAGTTTCTGGTCCGGCCGCGAGCTCGGTGCCCGTCGGCAGGGTGCCGGCGGCGGCCGCCGCTTGCAGTTCGGCCATGATTGACTTGGCTGCCTTGGCCGCGCGAGAGGCGGCCGTCGGGTTGCCCCCGGCGTTGAGCAACTCTTCGGCGGAGAAAATCATCGCTGATGCGTACGGCGCGAGTCGCCGCACGTAGTTGTCGCAGTTTGCGCTGGCCATCGCAGCCGAGAGATCGGGAAGTGTGCCCACGCGGAAGCCGCCAATCTTGCGCAGCAGTTCGCTCACCTTGTCGGCATCGGCAGTCATATCTCGCCCAGGGGCAATGCACATGTTCAGCTCAAGCTTCTCGGCGCGGCGTGATACCGCTTTGAGATTCGCCGCGGCTTGCGCGAGGTCTTCATCCGTCTTGCACGCTACACAAATGGAGAACGCAGCGCACTGCAGCCAGTTGGCCGCTTGGGCGATGCGGTGGCATCGCTCCACCGCTTGGGCGAGCACATCCGGGTCGCGGCTGGCCAGCGGCAGGGGGCGAGATTCGCTCAGCACCAGAATCGGGCAGTGCGCCTTGTCTGCCGCTTCGTGCACGCGGCTGAGCATGGTGCGATCCGCACCCGCCAGTAGCTCGGTGGTCATTACCAGCCCGCTTAGGCCAAGCTCATCGCGGGCAACTTTGGGGATATCGAGAACCGTCAGGCCACGACCACCCGGTGCAGCCATTCGAGATTTAAGGGCATTCACCCAGAGCGTCAGGAGCATAAGAGACTCAGGTCGTCGATCATCCAGAGCGCGAGCACGCCGCAGCCCCTTGGCTACCCATCCGCAGAATGCAAAAGTAGGCGCAGCGAACGTCCGGCCCGGGTCTGGACGCTGCCGCTGCCAAATCCCAGCCCAAACTCCCGGCTCAACCTGCCAGCCCAACCCACTAGCCCAACTCATGCGGCCCAGCAGCTTCTCGGCCAGTGAAGCGCGCACAAGTTGTGGCCCAAGCTGCAAAGTAGAGATACCGTCGGCCTCGGCCCGTTCACCCTCGCTCTTTCCGGCGCCCCATCAGGGCGCATACCGAACCCCTCAAACGATCGCAGGATCAAGCACCCATGGCATCTCCCGCAGACTGCAAGTACGCAACCAGCCACGAATGGCATCGCATCTCCGGCAATGAAGTGACACTGGGCATCACGCGCTACGCCGTCGATGCTCTTACCGATGTCACCTACGTCACCATCAAGCCGGTCGGCACGGTTATCGCCGCGGGAAAGTCACTTGGCGAGGTGGAAAGCGTAAAGACCACCAGCGACATTTACTGCGCGGCCGGTGGAACCATCAGCGAGATCAACGCCGCCGTGGTCTCCGACCCGAGCAAACTCAACGTCGACCCGTACAGCAACTGGCTCGTCAAGATCAAAGTCACCGAGCCGGCTGGTCTGGACAAGCTTCTCTCCGCGAGCGATTACGACAAACAGTTTCCGACCAGTGCATAAGAGCGGGAGCGTGCTGCTACCCTTTCACCGACGCGGTGCCACGCTTTGCAGCCAGTCGCCCTTTCGCCCATTTTGTGTTGTTCCTGTCCGTTCCCGCACCACCGGGCCAGTCCCGGCCCCACCCTCGTGCGCTGCCAAGCGCACTTCTCCCTGATTCCCGGATGATCCGCTGCCACGCCGTCACCAAGTCTTACACCTTGGGCACTGAGAAAGTCGAAGCACTCCGCGGCGTAGATCTATCGATCGATACCTCCGGTTTCTACGCCATCATGGGCGCGAGCGGCTCGGGTAAGAGCACCCTCATGTACCTGCTTGCGGGCCTTGATGTCCCTGATTCCGGCAATGTCAGCGTCGCTGGAATCGAGCTCGCCCAACTCGACGATCGTGCCCTGACCGCCTTTCGCCGTCGCCAAGTCGGCATCATTTTTCAGCAATTCAACCTCATCCCCACGCTCACGGCACTCGAAAACGTTGAGCTCCCAGCCGTGCTGGCCGGGCACGCAGGCGCGGGACGTAAGGGCAGTGAGATTTCCAATCGCGCAGGCCAGTTGCTCGAATCTCTCGGCCTCGGCCATCGCCTCACCCACCGGCCCGACACCCTCTCTGGTGGTGAGCAGCAGCGCGTAGCCATCGCCCGCTCTCTGCTCTTTGAGCCAAAGGTGATTCTGGCCGACGAACCGACGGGAAACCTCGATTCTACCAGTAGTAAGAAGATTTGGGAGCTGCTCGCCTCAGTGGCCAGTCAGCACGGCGTCACCATCGTCATGGTGACGCACGAACCCGCCGCAGCATCTTATTGTGCGCACGTCTACGTGCTCAAGGATGGTCTGCTTGGCGGAGATTTTTCCACGGAAGGACTCGATGCGGGCGGCGTGGCATCTCGCTATCAGCGCATTGTCGCGTAGGTTTACGCGCACTGTGCTTCTGCTCTGTTCTGTCGCCCTGTGCGCCACACTTGTGGTGGCGGTGGCCTGCGCCATGGCCTCGCTCACCGCAGCGATCGCGCAGCGCATCAAGTCCACTGTTGGCGGGGCTGATGTCAAAGTGCGGCACGTCGGCTCGGCAAGCTTCGACAGCGCCATTGTTGATCTGGTACGCGCCTGGCCGCAGGTGCAGCTTGTTGCACCGCGCGCGCAAGAGACGGTCACGCTCGATCTGCCCTCCTCTGGAACACCATCGCGAGAAACCGTCATCGTCATCGGCATTGAGCCAATCGCCGAGAGCGCGGTCCGCGATCTTGTGCTGGCCAAAGATGTCGCTGGCAAGCCGCGTGGTCGCCTGCCAACTGCGCTCGGTGAAGTCACCATCGACACCATCGTGGCGAAGAAACTCGGCGCAAATGTGGGAGATGTCCTTCAGGCCCGCCTCTTCGCCGGTGATGTGCCGCTCAGCGTCGTAGGCATTGTCGATCAGCCCCCGCTGGGTGCCATCTTCGAGCGCATGGAGGTGTTCGCCACCGTCGCGCAGGTTTCCGCGCTGGCCGACAAGGCCGGACGCATCAACGAGATCGATCTGGTGCTTGCACCCGGCTCCGACTCGGTCGCGTTCGTCGAGCGGCACAAGGCCGATCTGCCCCCCGGCATGATGCTGCAAAGCACCGCGCGAATCACCAGCGGGCTTGACAAGAACCTTCAGTCTCAGCAAGTTGGCTTTCTACTGGCCAGTGTGCTTGCGTTCCTCACCTCCTCGTTCATCATCACCACCGGCCTTACCACCGCCGTCGGTGAGCGCGCGCGTGAACTGGCCATTGTGCGCTGCATCGGCGGGTCCAAGGGTCAGCTCGGGCTCTCGCAAGTCTTTGTCGGCGCGTGCATCGGTGGCCTCGGCGGCCTCATCGGCACGCCAGTGGGCATCGGCCTCTCTTATGTCATCGTCACGCTTTTGCCAGAGCAGCTCCCCGGCGGCTTTGCGCTCTCGTGGCTGGGCGTCATCCTTTCGCTGCTCGGCTCACTGCTGGCTGGCATCGTCGGCGCGCTCTTTCCGGCCTATCTCGCCGCCCGCGTCAACCCGCGCGAGGGGCTCACCATTCGTGCCCGCACGCCCCGTGCCAGCACCATCCTGCTCATGCTCGCCGCGGCGATCATCCTCATCGGCTCGGCGATGCTCATCGCCGGGCTGATCTCTGGCGATCTGCTCTTCTGGCTCTACGTCTTTATCGGTGTGCCCGCCCTGCTTTGCGGCTGGTTCCTGCTCGCTCCGCCCACCCTCGTGGTCGTCAACGCCATTGTGTCGCCCGTGCTTGGCCGCGTGCTTGGACTGCCGCCGCAGTTGCTCCGGCGATCCGTCGGCCTCACGCCCTTTCGCCACGGCTTTACGGCTGGCGCGATGATGCTCGGGCTCTCCATCATGGTCTCACTGTGGACCAACGGCGGCTCCATCCTCCGCGACTGGCTCGTCGCCCTGCAAATCCCCGACGGCTTCGTGCAAGGCCTCAACATGAAGGAGGCCACCCGTCAGCGGGTGGCCGCCGTGCCCGGGGTCGCCGCCACCTGCGCCATCACCATTCAAAGTGTCGAGACCGACGCGTTCGGTGTCCGCGGCGTGTCAACCTATAAAACCAGCTTCGTCGCCTTCGAGCCAGCTACCTTCTTTGGCATGACCAAAATTACATGGGTCGCGCCGACCGCTCCGGCACAGCAGCAGGAGGCCATCGCAGAGCTTACCCGCGGCGGCTCAATCATCATCGCCCGCGAGTTTCAAGTCGCCAAGGGCATCGGCGTGGGAGACTTTGTCACGCTTAAACACAACGGCCAAGGCCATCAGTTCAAGGTCGTCGGCGTCGTCACCAGCCCAGGGCTTGACATCGTCAGCAAGTTTTACGATGTCGGCGAGGGATACATCGATCAGGCCCTCTCCTCAGTCTTCGGTTCGCGCAGCGATCTCATCTCACTGTTCGGCAACGACGCCATCAACCTCATCCAGATTCAACTCAAGCCCGATGCCGACGGCCCGAAGGTGATGAACGACATCAAATCACTGCGCGGCGGCGGCATTCTCTCCGCGGGGTCTGCCATTGAGATCAAGGAACGCATCATCGGCTTCATCTCGGGTTCGCTGCTCGTCGCCTCGGGCGTGGCGGTTGGCGCCATGATCATTGCTTGCTTTGCCGTGGCCAACCTCGTCGTCGCCGGGGTGCAAACCCGCCGCTTTGAGTTTGGTGTGCTCCGCGCCATCGGTGGCCAACGCTCGCTTCTCTCGCGGCTCGTACTGGGCGAGGCGCTCATCATCGGCATCGCCGCGTGTCTGCTCGGCACCGGCATGGGCCTGCACGCCGCGTGGGGCGGCCAGCAGATGTACCGCAGTGTCATCGGTCTGCTGCTCACCTTGCAACCGCCCTGGATGGCGATCGGCTTTGGCTGCCTCGCCGTCATCGTCATCACCGCCGTAGCTGCAGTGCCCTCGGCCATCTCGCTGCTTGGCAAGCAACCGCGCGAGCTGCTCTTCTCCATGAAGGGCTAGGCGTCGGTTGCCTCAGTGCTGCTTTTCTTCGGCCAATCACGCCGGCACTGATGCACAATCTCTCCGGCGCACATCACTAGCTGTACGCCACTCTCGCCGAGTTCAAACGCCAGAGCCCGCTCATCGCGGTGTCGCAGCAGCAGCAAGTCAGCCCGTGCGCCAACTTTTATCACGCCGCGGTCGGGCAGCCGCAGCAGCCGGGATGGGTTGATCGTCGCCGCGTTGATGGCCT
>Ga0105047_10013485_pt1 | contig 13056 bp, 10 predicted proteins | sample MAT04_FD_78384 | JGI IMG/M metagenome (GOLD analysis project Ga0105047, IMG submission 78384) | Freshwater microbial communities from Lake Fryxell liftoff mats and glacier meltwater in Antarctica - MAT-04 (megahit assembly) | ecosystem: Environmental > Aquatic > Freshwater > Ice > Liftoff... | reverse complement strand
GATGGCCAACGTGTTCATGGCGCAACTTGTAGCCCAAGTCGGCTCTTGGCGGAAGGGGAAAGTCGCACCCGGGCAGCCCGCCCAACTGGTTTACGCCGCCTTGATTGATTTTCCGCTGGGCGGCTTCCGAGATGAGGACTTCGGGAAAGAGGGATTTCAGCAGGTCAGGCCGTTCGATTCCCTCCGTTCGGGCGAGAAGGACATTCTCGCCCTCGCGGAGAGTCGGCACCGGCACCGCTCACCCGCCAGCGAACCGAACGCCCCGCCCGCGGAGGAAGAGGCGGAGCCGTGAGCCGCCTTGCATCGGCTGGCCCGGCGTGCGCTGCGGGAAAGACTGGCCGTCTGGCGGATCGGCCATGCTCAGAAAGCGTCACCCAAACATGCAGCTCGCGGCAGGATTTCAGCCGCGGCACCAAGCGGCCGTCGGCGTGAGCCGATCACCGCCCAACTCACATGTGCGCGATGAGGTTGTCGCCGAACTCGGAGCACTTGATCTGCGTCGCGCCGGGCATCAGCCGCGCGAAGTCGTAGGTGACGCGCTTGCTGGCGATGGCACCGTTGAGGCCCTTGAGGATGAGGTCTGCCGCCTCGATCCAGCCGAGATGGCGCAGCATCATTTCGCCGCTGAGCACCACGGAGCCGGGGTTGACCATGTCCTTGCCGGCGTACTTTGGCGCGGTGCCGTGCGTGGCTTCAAAGATGGCATGGCCGGTGATGTAATTGATGTTGCCGCCGGGCGCGATGCCGATGCCGCCGACCTGCGCGGCGAGGGCGTCGCTGAGGTAATCGCCATTGAGATTCAGCGTGGCGAGCACGTCGAAATCCTCCGGGCGGGTGAGCACCTGCTGGAGCGCGATGTCCGCGATGGCGTCCTTGATGACCAACCCGGCGCCAGGTTTGCCTTCGGGAATCTTGCACCAGGGCCCACCGTCAATCTCGACGGCGCCGAAGAATTCCTTCGCCACTTGATAGCCCCAGTCACGGAAGCCGCCCTCGGTGAACTTCATGATGTTGCCCTTGTGGACGAGCGTGACGGACTTGCGCTGAAACTTGATGGCGTAGCTCAGCGCGCTGTGGATCAGCCGCACGCAGCCGGAGTAGCTCACGGGCTTGATGCCGATGCCCACCCGCACATCGGTCGGGAAGTTCGGCGTGCCTACGGCTTGCCAGAACTCCGCCGCCTTGGCGGGCGTGCCGAAACGGATTTTGTCGAACTGCTTGGGGAATTCCTTGGCCAGAAAATCCAAGACCTTCTGCGCCTCGGGCGAACCGGCGGCGTATTCAATGCCGGCGTAAATGTCCTCCGTGTTCTCGCGGAAAATGGTCATGTCCACCTTCTCCGGCGCTTTCACCGGGCTGGGGACGCCCTGGAAATACTGCACCGGGCGCAGGCAGACGTAGAGGTCGAGCATCTGGCGCAGGGCGACGTTGAGGGAGCGAATGCCGCCGCCGACGGGTGTGGTGAGCGGGCCTTTGATGCCGACGAGAAATTCCCGGAAGGCTTCGACCGTGTCGTCCGGCAGCCAAGTATTAAAGCGCTTGAAGCTCTCCTCGCCAGCGAAGACTTCCATCCAGGCGATCTGGCGCTTGCCGCCGTACGCTTTGGCGACCGCGGCATCGAGGACGCGCTCCGACGCGGCCCAAATGTCCGGGCCGGTGCCGTCGCCACGGATGAACGGCAGGATGGGGCGGTCCGGGACGTTGAGCTTGCCGGCCTGGATGGTGATCTTATCGCCGGCGGGAACTTTGCAGGTGGTGTAGGCCATGGGATTCTTGGTTGGGTGCGGGGCGCAATATGCCGGGGCCGGGCGCAGCGGCAAGCGCGCGGATACTGCGCTGTCCGATGGCATGGGGCGCGTACGACTGGGCTGTCCCCACTCGATCGCGGATCCCCACCTTTCTCTGGGGCGCAACTCGGGAGTTCTCAGCGTCGTGCCTGTTCAATTCACCTTCGCCGTGTAGATTGGCCCTGCGATGAAACTCTCCTGTTCTCCCCGCCGCCGCCGCGCTGGCTACACCCGCCGCGAATGGCTCATCGGCTCCGTCGTCGTGCTGGCGCTGCTGGCCACGACCGCGCGGGAACTTCGCCACGCCCCGCCCCCAACCTGTGGCCCCGCCTGTTCGCCCTGTGGTGGGGACGCCGCCACCGGCCTGGATCGCTGGGCTGCAGCCCAGACGAACGTCGCCCGCCCGCCCGCGGACGACCGAGCGGCGCGCTAGCTGCCCGCCCTCAGCCAAACCTGCCGCCGCGCTGGGCTGCAACACTTGGCCTGCCAGGCGGCACGACCAACCGCACCACGGCAGCTCGCGAGCGTCGTGGGGACGCAATTACGCCCAGCCTCGACCGCCATACCCCGGCGGGTGTGCTACCAGCAGTTCTCCGTTTGACCCTGACCGCCTAAAGGCGGGACTCCAAACCCCGGTCGCCGCTGCCGAAAGCCTTTTGGAGTCCCGGCTTTAGCCGGTTCTGGGCGCGACCCAGGGCCAAAACGAGAACTGCTGGTGTGCTACTTCCCCACGATTGCCCCGCCAGTGGCTCTCCGGTAGCTTCCCCGCGCTATGACATTGACCGAAAAACTGCTCGCCCGCGCGTCGGGCAAGGCGCACGTCAGCGCCGGCGACAATATCTGGGTGAAAGCCGACATCCTGATGACCCACGACGTCTGCGGGCCGGGGACCATCGGCGTCTTCAAGCGCGAGTTCGGCCAGACCGCCAAAGTCTGGGACCGGCAGCGCGTCGTGATCATCCCGGACCACTACATTTTCACCGCCGACTCGAAGTCGAATCGCAATGTGGACCTCCTGCGCGAGTTCGTGCGTGAGCAGGGTTTGCCCTACTTCTACGACGTCATTGACGACCCGGCGGGCACCTGGAAATTCGACGCCACCAAGGGCAACACGAAACGCCAGTACGGCTCCAACTACGCCGGCGTCTGCCACACGGCGCTCCCGGCCAAGGGGCACACGCGGCCCGGCGAAGTGTTGTTCGGCACCGACTCGCACACCTGCATGGCCGGCGCCTTCAACGAGTTCGCCACCGGCATCGGCAACACGGACGCGGGCTTCGTCATGGGCACCGGCAAGCTGCTCATCAAAGTGCCGGAGACGATGCACTTCCGTCTCGAAGGCAAACTTCAGCCCGGCGTCATGGCGAAGGACATCATCCTGCACTGCATCGGCGAAATCGGCTTCGATGGCGCGACCTATCGCGCGATGCAATTCGACGGCCCCGGCGTGGCAAATCTTTCCATGGACGACCGGATGACGGTGGCGAACATGGCCATCGAAGCCGGCGGCAAGAACGCCATTTTCCCGTTCGACAGCCGCACCGCGGAATACGTCGAGGCCCGCACCAAGCTCAACGGCACGCCGACGCGCTACGAGCCGGTGGAGGCTGATCCCGGCGAGAAGTTCGTCTATGAGCTCGTGGTGAACCTGGACCAGCTCGAACCCACCGTCGCCTGCCATCCCGATCCCGGCCAGCGCAAGAAGGCCAAGGAGATGGGCGGGCTGAAGCTCGACCGCGCCTACATCGGCTCCTGCACCGGCGGCAAGACGAGCGATTTCGTCGAGTTTGCGCGCGTGGTCCGCGGGCGGAAGGTGAGCATAGACACCTTCGGCGTGCCGGCGACGCCGGACATCGTGCATGAGTTGCAGACGACGCGCTGGGGCGGGCAGAGCATCTGGGACATCATGGTGGAAGCCGGCGTGCGCATGACGGAGAACGCCGGTTGCGCCGCCTGTCTGGGCGGGCCGGTGGACACCTTTGGGCGCATCAACCAACCGGGCTTGAAGTGCATCAGCGCGACCAACCGCAACTTCCCCGGACGCATGGGCGACAAGGAAAGCCAGGTGTTCCTCGCCAGCCCGGCGACGGTCGCCGCCAGCGCCATCGCGGGCAAGATCGTGGACCCGCGGGAGTATCTGGGGAACTGAACCCGCCCCGCCGCCATGCCGACTGCGGCCTATCCGCCTGTCTCCTGGGAACGCATGAGCAATGCCGTCGAAAAGGTCCGCGCCCGGTTGCTGCGTGCGACCCGGGTGCTCGATGAAGCCCAAGTGCCATACGCGGTGGCAGGCGGAAACGCCGTCGCGGCCTGGGTGTCGCGCGTGGACGAGGCGGCCGTGCGGAACACGCAGGGTGTGGACATTTTGCTCCGCCGCGCGGACTTGGCCACGGCGATTCAAGCCTTGGGGGAGGCAGGTTTTGTTCATCGCCACGTGGCGGGCCTGGACCTTTTCCTCGATGGCCCGCTGGCCCGCGCTCGCGATGCGGTTCAGGTGGTCTTTGCCGCCGAGAAGGTGCGGCCGGACTACGCGGTGGCAGCTCCCGACGTCAACGAGTCTGAAGTGGCCGATGAGTTCCGCTTGCTCGCGCTTGACGCGTTGGTGCGGATGAAGCTGACGTCGTTCAGGGACAAGGACCGGATGCACCTGCGGGATCTGCTGGCGGTGGGCCTGGTGGACGCCGCCTGGCTGGCTCGATTGGGGGAACCGTTGCGCGCCCGGCTTGGGCAATTGCTGGATACGCCCGAAGGCTGAATCATGGACCTGCCCGTCGCGATTCGCGACCTATACCTCCCCCCCGCCCAGATGGCGGTGGCGTTCATCGCCGGGATCATCGCGCTCGTGCTGGGGTTCAAGCTCGCCAAGACCGTGGTGAAGCTGGTGCTGCTGCTGTTTGCGCTCGGCTGCCTCGGCTTCGGCGTGTTGTGGTTTCTGTCGCAGCGCTGAACGCCCCGCTCCCCTGCCCTGCTCAGCGTCGCGAGCCAGCTTCCAGGCTGCCGCAGCTTGACCCCCGCGGACGCTTCCGGTTCTTTCCCGGCCATGACAGGCCAATCTCCAGGCGAATTGCCCAGCCACGATGCCGTCAACGCCCTGCGCGAGGCGTTGCGGCTCTCGCCGAACAATCTTCCACTCCGCCAGCATCTGGCGGACACATTGCTGGGCCTCGGCGACGGCGCCGGGGCGGAAAAGGAATTTCGCGAGGTGCTCGCGCAAGCGCCGAATCACAACGGCGTGAAACTGGGACTGGCGCGCGCCTTTCACCAGCAGGGCAAGAACAGTCACGCGCTGGCGCTGCTCGAGGACATGGTCCAGGCCGCCAACGCCCCGGCCCGCGCGTTCCTGCTCCACGCGCGGTTGCTGGCGGGCATCGGCGAGCTTCAGCAGGCGGTGACGGCCTACCGGCGCGCCGTGGAGAAGGATGCCTCGCTGGCGGACACGGAGTTCGCCGGGCGGCTGGGCATCGGCGCCGACGAACGCGAGAGCGAAGTCGTGGAGGGCCGCGTGCGCGAGTGCTGGCAGGACGAGCCCGAAGCGCCGCGCACCGAGATCGAGCGACCGAAGCTGACTTTCCGGGATGTCGGCGGGATGGAGGCTTTGAAGGAGGAAATCCGGCTCAAGATCATTCATCCGCTGGCGCATCCCGATCTCTACAAGGCGTACGGCAAACCCATCGGCGGCGGCATCCTGATGTATGGTCCGCCGGGCTGCGGCAAGACCTACCTCGCACGGGCGACGGCGGGCGAGATCAAGGCGGGCTTCGTCGCGGTCGGCATCAACGACGTGCTCGACATGTGGATCGGCAACAGCGAGCGCAACCTGCATGAACTCTTCGAGACCGCGCGCAACCACCGCCCGTGCGTGCTCTTCTTCGACGAAGTGGACGCCTTGGGCGCAAGCCGCACGGATATGCGCCATCACGCGGGGCGGCAGCTCATCAACCAGTTCCTCGCCGAGTTGGATGGCGTGAAGACATCAAACGAAGGCGTGCTCGTGCTGGCCGCCACCAACGCGCCGTGGCATCTGGATTCTGCGTTCCGGCGGCCTGGACGCTTTGACCGGATCTTGTTTGTGCCACCGCCGGATGCCGGGGCGCGCGCGGCGGTGTTGCGGCTGCAAATTCGCGGCAAGCCGACCGTGGACATTGACTATGACCACCTGGCGAAGAAGACCGAAGGCTTCTCCGGCGCGGACTTGAAGGCGGTGGTGGACGTGGCCATCGAAGCCAAGCTGCGTGAAGCCATGAAAGCCGGCGTGCCCACGCCACTGACGACGCGCGATTTCGCCGCCGCCGCCGCGACGCTCCGCCCCACCACGCGCGAGTGGTTCGCCACCGCCCGCAACTACGCGCTCTACTCAAACCAGGGCGGGATCTACGACGACATCCTGGGCTACTTGAAACTCAAGTGATCGCTTTCCAGCCATGGTGCTAAGCCCACCGGAGCAACCTTCGCGCGCGAAACTTTCGCCCCGGCGCATCCGCCGAGGCTGGCTCCTGACAACAGCAACAGTCTTTGCGCTCGCCCTGTTGGGTTTGGGGGCGGCGTGGCACTTCTACTGGCGCCTGCCGGTGGGCGAAGGGTCCGCCGGCCCGGCTGTTCCACGCGCGGCCTTCAGCTCGGTCTGGGATCCCCGCCCGGTCTTGCTGGTTGGCATGGGCGACAGCGTGACCGCTGGCTTTGGTGCGGCGGCGGGACATTCCTACTTCGACCGCCTCGTGAAGAATCCGCCGGCTGAGTTCCAGGAGCTGGAAGGCATTTCCCTCTCGACCGTCCTACCGCAGCTTCGCGTCACGAACCTGGCCGTTTCCGGCAGCACGTCGCTGCAACATGTGCGCGGACAACTGCCCCGGCTGCCGGCGCAACCCACGAATGTCCTCGGCGTGGTCGTGATCACCACGGGCGGCAACGACATCATTCATAACTACGGCAAGACACGACCGATCGAAGGCGCGATGTTCGGCGCCAGTTTGGAACAGGCGCAGCCGTGGATTCGGAACTTTGAACAGCGCCTGGAACGGATGATCTTGGAAATCGAGAGCCGCTTTCCCGGCGGCTGCCACATCTTCCTCGCGAACATCTACGATCCGACTGATGGCGTGGGCAGCGCCCGCGTGGTCGGACTTCCCGCCTGGCCGGACGCGTTGGCGGTGCTCGACGCTTACAATCGGGCGCTGGCAAATTGCGCGGCAAAGCATCGGTCGGTTCACCTGGTGGATATTCACACGCCGTTTCTCGGCCACGGTCTCTTCTGCACCCAGTTCTGGAGGGAGCACTACCAGAAGCACGATCCGCATTACTGGTATCTCGACAACCTCGAAGACCCCAACGACCGCGGTTACGACGCACTACGCCGGCTGTTCTTGAATGCAATCATGGAGACCCTTTACCGGCCCTCCAACGCGAGCGGCCCGAAATCAAAATGACCCCTCAATTCCAACGCGCCCTCCTCCTCTTCCAGCAAGGCCGCCACGCGCTGGCGGAGCCCGAACTGCGCCAGGTGCTCGCCAGCGATCCCAGCGACGCCCATGCGCACGCGATGCTGGCGCTGTGCCTGTGTCACTTGGAGAAGTTCGATGACGCCACCCAGGAGGCGCAGCAGGCGATCCACCTCGCGCCAGATTTCTCCTTCGCTCACTACGCACTGGCGTGGGTGCTGGATGAGCGGCGGCGTTACGGCGAGGCGCTTGGCACGGTGAAGGAGGCCATCCGGCTGGAACCGGAGGATGCGGATTACCGGGCGTTGGAAGCGCAGATTCATTTCCACCTCGGCCAGTGGACACCGGCCTTGGCAGCCGCGCAGGCCGGGCTGCAATTCGATCCCGATCACATCGCCTGCACGAACCTCCGCGCCCTGGCGCTGGTGAAGCTGGGCCGCAAGGCCGAGGCCGGCGCCACGCTCGACACCGCCCTGGCGCGCGACCCAGACAACACGACTTCGCACGCCAACCGCGGCTGGAGTTATCTGGAGCAAGGCGATCCGCGGAAGGCGCTGGAACATTTCCAGGAGTCGCTGCGGCTCGATCCGGACAACGAGTGGGCGCGCGGCGGCCTGGTCGAAGCCCTCAAGGCGCGGTACTTCCTCTATTCGTGGATGCTGAAGTGGTTTCTCTGGATGTCGAAGCTCAGTCGCCAGGCGCAATGGGGTGTGGTGATCGGCGGGTACTTCGGCAGCCGGATGCTGTCGGGCCTCGCACGCTCCCACCCGGCCCTCGGGCCGTGGCTGCTGCCGGTGCAAATCCTCTACCTCGTGTTTGTCCTGCTCACCTGGACTGCGAGTCCCCTGTTCAATTTGCTCCTGCGACTGAACCGCTACGGCCGGTTCGCGCTCACGGACGAACAGCGCACGGCGTCGAACTGGTTCGGCGCGTGTCTGCTGCTGGCCTTGATCGCGCTGGTGACCGGACTGGTCCGCGGGCTGGACCTGACCTTCCTGCTGGCGGCCTTGATCTTCGGCCTGCTGCTGATTCCGGTGTCGGCGGTATTCCGTTGCGCCCGTGGCTGGCCGCGCACGGTCATGGCGCTGCTGACCCTCGGCCTGGCCGCGGTGGGCTTGTTTTCCGTCGGCTTGAATCTGGTCACCCCAGACCCGGCAGACGCGGAAAGCTACCAGCGCGCCGCGTCCGGCTTTTTCGGCCTGTTCGCCATCAGCATTTTCGTCTCGCAGTTCGTCGCGAACATCCTGATGGCCCAGCGCCCGCGGCGGTGAGGCGAGCTGCGTAGGACAGGCGTCGCGCCTGTCTCCAGATTCATTCCTTGCTGCCACTACCAGGTGACGGCAACCCAAGCCCGGGCGCGCGGGACAAGAACCACTTCAGACGACTTCAGAGACAGGCGCGACGCCTGCCCCACTTAAAAATTAGTCGCGGCCGAGTCGGATTTGAACGCTGCCGCCGGCTCAAGCGCGACGCATGGCGAGCGCCCGCCACCCACTCGAAACCCCAAGCAAGACCCCCAGCAGCAGCACATCCGTCGGCCCGACCGGCCAGTCGAGGCGATAGGCCAGCACGAAGCCGGCGAGCGCACCGAGTGCGCCAGTCAGCGCGGCGAACAGCAGCAAGGAGCGCATCGTCCGGGCCCATTGGCGGGCGAGCAGGCCGGGCAGCAGGAGGAAGCCAAACGTCACCAGCGGGCCGACGATCAACACCGCGACGGAGACAGTCGCGCCAATCAGCGCGTAGAGGCCGAGATCCCAGAGCAGGACGCGCTTGCCGAGCGTCACCGCCATGTCGCGGTCGAAGGCGACGAGCAGAAATTCCTTCTGGAAAAGCAGCAGGCCGGCGACCCCTAAGCCGAAGGTCACGCCCGCGCGCCAGAGATCACATTCCGCGACGGCGATGATCTCCCCGCGCAACAATTCCAACATGCCGTGTTCGCCGTGCGGATTGGCTACCAGCAAAAGGATGCCGCCCGCGCCCGCCAGCACGTAGGCCGCGCCGATGCGGCTCTCGATGGCGGTGCGTCCGCGGCGCTCGGTCCACGCCAGCCAGAGGATTGCGACGAGCGTGAACAGCAGCGAGCCGCCCAACGCCAGCGCGCGTTCGGCATGGGTGTCGTGCAGGCCGGAAAACAGCCCCCACGCCGGCAGCGCAAAGGCGAAGGCGACGCCGGCGGAGGAAATCTGCGGCAGCGCGACGCCGAGGAAAACCATCCGCCGCAGCACGAGATAGACGCCCATCAGCGGACACGTGATGCCGACGAGCAGGCTGGCGTAAATTGAGTTTCGCAGCGGGAACTCGGGACTGAGAATTTCTCGGAGCGTCTCCATGGCGGGTCAGTCGAGGGCCAGGGCGAGCACTTGTTCGATTTTCTCGCGCGTGAGCAGGATGCTGACCGGGCCTTGCTCGGCGCGGCCATCGTGCAGCCAGACGACGCTATCGGCGTGCTGGCGGACGGCGGCGAGGTCGTGCGTCACCATTAAGATCGTGCGGCCTTCAGCGCGGAGTTGGACGAGCAATTCGGTCAGCGCCTGCGCCGCGCCAGCATCGAGGCCGGTGGCGGGTTCGTCGAGCACGAGCAAATCGGGCCGTGTTGCGAGCGCGCGGGCGATGAGCACCCGCTGCTTCTGGCCGCCGGAAAGCTCGGCGAAAGCCCGTGCGGCCAGGTCGGCCGCGCCCGTCTGCGCGAGGCAGGCGCGGGTCCAGTCGCGTTCCGCGCGCGGCACGGGCCGGCCTGGTGGCACACGCCCGCCGGCGCCTTGCAGCGCGACCTCGAAGGCGGAGAGCGGGAAAATCGGGTCGAGGCTCTCCTGCTGCGGCACGTAGCCGATGACGCCGCGCCGGCCGTGGGCGGCGTCCCAGACGATTTCGCCGGCGAGCGGCGGAAGGATGCCCAGGATCGTGCGCAACAAGGTGGACTTGCCGGAGCCATTCGCACCCAGCAGGCCCGTGAGCGTACCGCGCGGGAAGGCGAGATTCACGTCGGCCAGCACGATGCGGCCGGGGTAGCCGGCACGGACCCCGGCCAAGCGCAGCAGGGGGGCGTCGCTCACGGGGAAGGCTTGAGGGCTTTGGTGATTTCAGCGACCTGCGTGTCGAAGAGTTGCAGGTAGCCGGTGGCGGGGGCTTCGCCGGATTTGTCGGGCAGCACGACGAGTTTCGCCCCGGCGGCGGTGGCGAGTTGCTCGGCAGTTTTACGCGGGCGGTAGGCCTCCGTGAGGATGAGCTTCACGCCCTGCGCCTTGATCCGGGCGGTGAGGTCGGCGATGTGCGCGGCGGATGGTTCGATGCCGGGTTTAGGCTCGATGGTGCCGGCCAGCACGAAGCCAAAGTGGCGCAGCAGGTAGTCGAAGCTCTTGTGGTACGTCACGACCTTGGTGCCGGCGAAGGGTTGCAGTGCCTGGGTCCACGCGGCGGACTTGCTGTCGAGCTCCGCGTCGAAGGCGGCGAGGCGCTGCTTGAAGCCGTCGGCGCCGGCGGGATCAAGCTGACTGAGCGCGGTGGCGATGGCGGCGGCGATGCGCTTGCCGTTGGCAGGATCGAGCCAGAAGTGCGGATTGCCCTTCGGATGCACGTCGCCGGCGGAGCGGTCAAGGGGACCGGTGGGGATATCGAGAATTTCGACGGCGCCGACGAGTGCGAGACGACCGGGATTGCCGGGCATGATCTTCGCGTTGCGGGCGTTGGCCACCAGCGGCGGGAGCCAGCCGGATTCAAGGTCCGCGCCGCCTTCGATGAGCAGATCGGCACGGTTGAGCGCGCGGATGTAGCTGGGCTTGGGCACGATGAAGTGCGGGTCTTCGCCGCTCTTGACCAGCGTGGTGACGGTGACCGCGTCGCCGCCGATGCGCTGGGCGAGATCGCCAAAATCCGGCAGCGTGGCGACGACCGCGAGCTTCGCCTGAGCCGTCAGGCTGAGGGTGAGGAACAGGGTGAGGAGGGAGTTTTTCATGGCGGGCAGGTGGGGTGACTTGAAAACCGAAATCCGAAGTCCGAAATCCGAAGGAAATCCGAAATCCGAGGCTCGAATGTTGCACGCCGCAGGGCGGGGCGGGCCGCACGGTTCCTGACGCGCCGTGCCGGCCGGTGTTGGCCTTCGGGTTTCGGGATGAGGGATCAGCCCGGTCGGAGCGAACGGGCAAGCGGCCGGTTCCACCAAGCCGGGTCCATGCAGTCGCAGTGGGCGGGTTTCAACGCAGCGACGCAGCGGACGCGGAGCAACGCAGAGTTGTGCCGGCCAATCCGCACCCGCCACATGGGGAGCTTCCTTTGCCTCGCCTCCGCGTCCCTCTGCGTCCTCTGCGTCTTTGCGTTTCATCGGCGGGCCAATTTTCAACTGCCTGGTTGCGGCTAAGCGGCGCAGGCGGCGGAAGGGGAGGGAGTTTTTCATGGCCGGTGGGGGGTCAGAATTTATGGGCCGCGTGCGCGCCGAGCGAGACTTCCCATTGCAGCCAGACGGACCAGGCATCGGGCCAGGCGTCGCGGCGGTCGTAGTTGAGTTGCAGCCGGAGCTTCGAGAATTCCGTGGGCAGCCACGTGACGTTGGGCGAGAGCCGCCAGCGGGGCGCGCGGGCGGGATCGCGATAAAAGTCCTGGCCCTCGTAGCTCAGACCCATCTGCTCATAATTGGCGGTCTGGCCGGACACCCAGTCGTAACGCAGCCCGGCGATCCAGCCTTTGCGGAAGCCATAGAGCACCTGCGAATAAAGCCCGTAATCCGTGAGGCGCTCGAACGGCAGGTTGGCCGGCAAGCCGGTGGCGAGGTCCGTCATCATGGGTTCGCCGGGCGCGACGCTGGCCCAATCGTAAGCGCCAGCTTGATAGGAGCGGACCATCGCTTCGGTCTGCCAGGCGACGAACGGGAAGCCGCCGTGCTGCCTTGGTGAAGTCCATTTCCAGGTCAGGTCGGTGCCGCCGATGGTCGAGCGCGTGTTGCCGGCGTCGGGGCCGCCGCGCGAGTTGGGACCGAACGCGCCGGAGAAACCCAGCAGCAAAGTCTGCGCGTCGGTAAGGTCGGCGGAGACTTCGTAGCGGGCCGAGAGCAGCAGGTCGTCGAAGTGCGCCACGCCGCGATCGTTGTCGGACGGACGATAGGAAAACGGCACGCCGTCCACCGTCTCCGCGTCGAGCGCATCGGTGCCGCCGCGGAAGGAGGCGGCGGTTTCGCCCTGGCTGTTTTGCATGCCGAACAGGAGTTGCGAGTAAAACGGCATGGGCATCAGCCACGAGACCCACGCGCCGGGATTGCGCAATGTGTCCGGACCGAGCAAGCGGCCATTCACGAGCGGCGTGTCCACGAAGGCCCACGCGTGGAGGTGCTGCGAGTTTTGCCGGCCAAACGCAGTGAACATTTGTCCGGCACGCACCTGGAGATTCGCGGGCAGCGAGACGGTTTCAATCCAGCCTTCCTCGAATTCGAAGCCACCGTCGCCCTGCGCATCCACGCCGTAGCTGAGGTTGATGTTGCCGCGGAAATACGGGTCCACGGCGCCGCTCAGCGAAAGCTCGACGCCTTGCAGCGTGAAGCCGCGCTGGCTGGGATCGTGGTGACCGAGTTCGAGATTGCCGGCGATGCCGTCGGTGCTGGCGCTGCCCGCCGCCACGGTGATCGAAGCGCCGAGGTCCAGGTACGCCGTGCTGCTGCCGAGGCGGATGGGGTCCGTGAGCGACCAACCTTTGGGCTGAAGCGCAGTTTCAGACGGCGGCTGGGGGGTGGCGGTGACGGGCGGTGACGCGGTGGTTTCGGCACTCAGTGGACGCGGCGGGGCGGCGGCTACCGAGTTGGCGGGCTGGAGACTTTGAATTTCCAGGCGCAAGGCTTCGAGCTGGCGGAG
>Ga0105047_10013484_pt1 | contig 13057 bp, 12 predicted proteins | sample MAT04_FD_78384 | JGI IMG/M metagenome (GOLD analysis project Ga0105047, IMG submission 78384) | Freshwater microbial communities from Lake Fryxell liftoff mats and glacier meltwater in Antarctica - MAT-04 (megahit assembly) | ecosystem: Environmental > Aquatic > Freshwater > Ice > Liftoff... | reverse complement strand
TGAGCCCCGCACGGCCGCCCGAAGGGGCTCAGCACCGCAGCTCGCAGAGCGAAGGTACACCAGTGAGCCCCGCACGGCCGCCCGAAGGGGCTCGCACCGCAGCACATCGTGCGAAGGTACTCCAGTGACCGCCCTCCTGCACATCGACGCACTGCAGGCGTTCTACGGCGACGCCCAGGCGCTGTTCGGCGTCGGCCTGTCGGTGGCCGAGGGCGAGTTCGTCACGATGATCGGGCGCAACGGCATGGGCAAGACCACCACCGTGCGCTCCATCATGGGCATCCTGCCGCCGCGCGCCGGGCGCATCGACTTCGCCGGGCAGGACATCACCCGCATGGCATCGCACCAGATCGCGCGACTGGGCATCGGCCTGGTGCCGGAACAGCGCCAGGTGTTCCCAAACCTCACGGTGTACGAGAACCTGGTGGCCACGGCGCACAACCGGCTCGGCCGCAAGGACCCCTGGACGCTGGAGCGGGTGTACCGGCTGTTTCCGCGCCTGCAGGAACGTGCCGGCAACCTGGGCCTGAACCTGTCGGGGGGCGAACAGCAGATGCTGGCCATCGGCCGCGCGCTGATGACCAACCCGCGCCTGCTGGTGCTGGACGAAGCCACCGAGGGCCTGGCACCGCTGGTGCGCGCGGAGATCTGGCACTGCCTGGAGGCGCTCAAGCAGACCGGCATCTCGGTGCTCGTGATCGACAAGAACCTCGGGCCGCTGCTGCGCCTGGCCGATACCCATTGCGTGTTGGAAAAAGGCAGGACCGTCTGGACCGGGTCGTCCGATGCGCTGCTGGCCGCGCGCCACGAACTCAAGGAAAGCCTGGGTGTCTGACTGGCGCAAGCTGGACACCGGGACCCTGGAGCGCGAATACAACGCCCGCGCCACGGTGCCCGACATCGACGCCGAATTGCGGGCCTACCGCGACGGCTCGACCCTGATGTACCAGCGCTTGCCGCACCGGCGCGGCCTGCCTTACGGCCCGGGGGCCGACGAAACCCTGGACCTGTTCCCGGTACCGGGCCGGCCCGACGCGCGGCTTTTCCTGTTCATCCACGGCGGCTACTGGCGCGCCTTGTGCAAGGAGGACTCGGTCTTCATGGCAGAGAACTTCACCAGCCTCGGCGTGGCGGTGGCCGCACTGGACTACAGCCTGGCGCCCGCCGTGCCCCTGTCGCTGATGGTGGACCAGTGCCGGCGCGCCGTGGCCTGGCTGCACCGGCAGGGCGGCGACCTCGGCGTGGACACGCGCCGGATGGTCGTCGCGGGCAGTTCCGCCGGCGCCCACCTGGCGGCCATGGTGCTGGCAGCGGGCTGGCAGGCCGGGCTCGGCGTGCCCGACGACGTGGTGTCCGGCGGGGTGCTGGTCAGCGGCCTGTACGACCTGGCGCCGCTGCGCCACGCCCTGCCGCAAAGCTGGTTGCACCTGAGCGAACCCGACGTGCAGGCGCTGAGCCCGCAACAGCATCTGCCGGGCCCGGCGCGTCGACTGCACATGGTGGTGGCGCTGCGCGACACCGGCGAATTCAAGCGACAGTCACGGGACTATGCCCGCGCCTGCGAAGCCATCGGCTGCCCCACGACGTTCTACGAGGTGGACGGGCGCAACCACTTCGATGTGATCCTGGACTGGACGCGACCCGATTCGGCGTTGACACGCAGTGTGTTGGCGCTGCTGGCGACCTGACGCCGAAGTGCCGCCGGGCAGGGTGGCGATCACGGCATCTTCTGTCATGGGCGGTGCGATGGGCTCGTTGGTGATCCGGTCTGCGGCACCCAGTTGCCATGAAAACCCGGTGGCACGCGGTGCGGAATATGGACCACGGCCTGCGGCGGCCCGGTGAAATGCTGTGCATCCAGGATCACGAAATCGGTGCTCTGGTCGCCCATGTTCACGACGTAACCCATCAGCCAGCCTTCGTCCTCCGCCGCGTCGGCATGTCCGGGCACAAAAACGAACTCGCCCGGGAAGCGCTGCGGCCCGAATTCATGCGTCTCGCGACGGCCGGCCTGCAGATCGTGTTTGATCAGAAAGGTCCGGCCGCCGAGCGCCGCATCATCGCGGTCCAGCGGCAGGCTGTAGGCGTAACGGTAGGGTTTGCCAAGCAGGCGTTCGTCGCAGCGCGGAAACTCCTGCGCTTCGGCGTCCAGCACCTCGCGTGCCACCCGTTGCGCCGACGGGTCGATGGTCCAGCGCTCGAACGCGGCCTGCCGCGAATCGGGGCCCTGCGTGCTTTCCGCGAACATCGTGGCGTGCGCCGCCACATCCACGATCACGCGACCGTCGTCGGTCTCGAACGCGTTGCAGGGGTGGAACACGTAACACGGATCCACCTCGCACCAGACGATGTCGCTGCCGCGGCCTTCGCGCGGCAGCAAGCCCACGCGCGCGCGGTGCGCGGGATTCCATGCGTAGGGAAACGGATGCCCGGCCAGCAGTGTCTTGAGCGAGAACGTCACCGGCAAGTCGAACACGAGCACATAGTGCTTCGTGATCATGCAATCGTGGATGCTGGGTCCGTGGGCCACGGTGATCAGCTCCTCGCGCCGCACCCGGCCGTCGCGGCCCACCACCACATGGCGGATCGTGGTCTGGTCGCGGCCCTCGTAACAGATGGCGTGCATTTCCCCCGTGTCCGGGTCCCGGTGCGGATGGGCGCTGAAGGAGCCGTGCAGCGTGCCGCCGAACGGGTTGTGTGCCACCGTGCCCAGGTCGGCGTCGATCTCGACCGGGAAACCGCCGGCCTCCACCAGGGCCCAGATCGTGCCGGCATGGCCCAGCACATTGGTATTGACCGTGTCACTCAAGCCGCTGCGCGGGCCGGGGGCGTCGGGCTCCTGCAGGGCGGCACTGACCGCGCGCGAGCGGATCCAGCGGTTGCGGTACCACAGGGCCCGTCCGCCCTGCAGGCGCACGCCGTGCACCATGCCGTCGCCGACGAACCAGTGGTAGGCGCCGGGGTTGGGGGGTGTGACCGGGTTGGGGCCGATGCGCAGGTAGCGCCCGTCGAGCTCAGGCGGGATGACACCCTCGACGCGCAGATCGTCCAGCGAGAGTTCGCGCTCCATCGGCTGGTGGATGCCGGTCAGATAGGGATGCGGCCTGTCTGGCGCTGCCAGGCGCTCCCGGTTGAATGCGGCCACTTTCATCGCGCCGCGCGCAACGGTGCGGCGGATCATCTGTTCGACCGGGCTGGCCATGGGTGGTACTCCTTGCGCGGGTTGAAGGCAACCGCCCAAGTGTAGGATGCGCCGCCGTTTACCGTGTTGCGGACCGCAGTTCGGCGCGCACCACCAGCGCCAGTCCCAGCATCACCAGTGCCAGCCCGGCAAACGCGGCCGCCGGTGGCCGCTCGCCGATCACCAGGATCGCCAGGGCGAAGGCCGTCAGCGGCTCGGCCAGGCCCATCGACACCGCGGTGGTTCCGGAGATGCGACGGAGGGCATGCGTGAAGAGCAGGTAGGCCACACCGGTGGCCACCACACCCAGATACACCACCACCCCCCAGCCGCGCGCGGAGGTCTGCTGCAATCCGGACACCAGCATCGCCACCGGCACCGCGACCAGCGCGGCGCAGCCAAAGATGCACAGGGTGACGATGGCCGCCGGCGTGTCGGTGACCATGCGTTTGGTGATCAACGTATAGGCCGCATAGGACAGGCCCGACACCAGGCACAGGCCGACGCCCGAGGCGGTGATGTGCAACTGCTGCGCGCTGCCGACCACCATCCAGCTGCCACCCGCCACCGCCAGCAGGGTGCCCAGCCACCAGGCACCGGCCGGTGAGCGCCGTGTCGCCACGATCTGCAACAACCCGGCCCAGATCGGCCCGCTGCCCAGTGCGATCGCCGTGCCCACCGCCACGCTGCTGGCCTTGACACCGGCGAAAAACGTCAGGTTGTAGGCCGCCATCGCAGCCCCGGCCACCAGCACCCAGCCCCAGGGAACCTGGACGAACTGCGCCCGCAGTGGCCCGGTGCGACCGGTCACCAGCACGAACACCACGAAGAAGGCCCCCGCGAACAGCAGCCGCAAGGCCCCCACCCAGTGCGCCGGCAATCCGGCCGGGGCGAGTGTCTGCGCGGTCCCGGTGGTGCCCCACAACATCGCAGCCAGCAATACCAGGACCATGCCCGAGAGCGCGTGTTTATTCATGCTCCGATGCTGGCCAGGGAGCGCAGGAGACCGGATGGATGGGCTGCAGTCGGGAGTGTGGGCATGGCCGACTGTACCAATGCGGGCCGCGCTGCATGTGTTTGGCGAATCGTGGACGAGCCCACATAATGAAACCATCGCCACTCGCTGCTGCACCATGTCCATTGCCTCGCACTCCGCCACAGACAACGCCCGCGCCGAAGCCTACGCGATGCCGCTCGACCAGATCGATGTGACCAAGCCGCGCCTGTTCCAGGACGACAGCATCGGCCACTACTTCGAACGCCTGCGCCACGAAGACCCGGTGCACCACCACAGCAACAATTTCTACGGGCCGTACTGGTCGGTCACGAAGTACCAGGACATCATGCATGTGGACACCCACCACGGCATCTATTCGTCCGACTGGTCGCAGGGCGGCATCGGCATCTTCGATGCGCCGATGGAAAACCGCTTCCAGATGTTCATCGCCATGGATCCGCCCAAACATGACGAGCAGCGCAAGACGGTGAGCCCGATCGTCGCGCCGGCGAACCTGGCGTCGATGGAGGCCACCATCCGCGAACGGACGCAGCGGGTGCTGGACGGCCTGCCGCGCAACGAGACCTTCAACTGGGTCGAGCGCGTCTCGATCGAGCTCACCACGCAGATGCTGGCCACGCTGTTCGACTTCCCGTTCGAGGACCGCAGGCTGCTGACCTGGTGGTCCGACCTGGCCACGACCCCGGCCGGCCCGGGCTTCATGATCGAGACCGAGGAGGCGCGCTGGGCCGAACTCGGCAAATGCCTGGCCTACTTCACGAAGTTGTGGAACGAACGGGTCAACGCGCCACCCCGGACCGACCTGATCTCGATGCTGGCGCATTCTCCGGCCACGCGTCACATGTCGCCGCGCGAGTTCCTGGGCAACCTGATGCTGCTGATCGTGGGCGGCAACGACACCACACGCAACTCCATGACCGGCGGCTTGTATGCGCTGCACCAGCACCCGGCGGAATTCGCCAAGCTGCGCGCCAACCCGGCGCTGGTCGACAGCCTGGTGCCGGAGATCATCCGCTGGCAGACACCGCTGGCCCACATGCGCCGCACCGCGCTGGTGGACACCGAACTCGGCGGCAAGCACATCAGGAAGGGTGACAAGGTGGTGATGTGGTACCTGTCGGGCAACCGCGACGAGGACGCCATCGACCGGGCCAGCCAGTTCATCATCGATCGCGCACGCCCGCGCCAGCACCTGTCCTTCGGTTTCGGCATCCACCGCTGCGTCGGCAACCGGCTGGCCGAGATGCAGATCAGGATCCTGTGGGAGGAGATCCTGCAGCGTTTCCCGGTGATCGAGGTGGTCGGACCGCCAAAACGCGTGTTCTCGAACTTCGTGCGCGGGTTCACCGAGTTGCCGGTGCGTCTGCCGGCATAAGCCGGGCCGCAGCGCTAGGTGCGCGCGCGGCTGACACCCACCGGGAGCGCGGCGGCCGCATCCCAGTCCGGCCCGTCGAACCACGCATCCTGATTCAGGTAATCCCGCAGCATCGGCAAGGCGTCGAAGCCCCAGAACCAGCGACCGTCGACCTCCAGCGCCGGCACACCGAACAGGCCCCGCGCCACCGCGTCGGCCGTGGCGGCCTTCAGCTGCGCCTTGACGCCCTCGCCGTTCGGATCGCGTGCCGGCGCAACCTGCTGCACCAGCGCCTGCAGCCGCTGCGGGTCGGCCGCGTCGGCACCACCCCGCCAGACGTGGTGGAACAGCAATTCCGTGATGTAGCGGTTCGGTTGCCCCGAACTGCCGCTCGCAACCGCGAGTCGCAGCAGGGCCAGCGGGTTGAACGGGTGGCTGGCCGGCATCTGCAGCTCGACGCCCTGGCTGTGCGCCAGCCACAGGACCTGGCGATAGGTCCAGGCGCGTTTGGGCGCGATCTCGGCCGGACCGAGCTGGCCATGGTGGCCCAGCACCGCGCCGAACAGCACCGGCTGGTAATACACGCTGTAACTCAGCCCCGCCAGGGCTTCGGGCAGCTTCTCGAACGCCAGGTAGGCATAGGGCGAGATGACATCGAAATAGAAGGTGATGTGTTTCATGGGCTGTGCGAGGGCTGGGACGCGGGTGCCGCATCGAGGCCGGCGCGCCGGACGATCTGCTGCCAGACGGCACGGTGCTGTCGATCGCTCTGCCGGGCCCAGGCCACGATCTCGTCGATGGTCCGGAAACATCCCAGGCACAGGTCCGAGTCGGCATCCATGCGGCAGACCGAGGTACACGGGGAGGGCGCAGCATCGGTGGTCGACTGCGCCAGTTCGGCCAGCCGGCCCAGGGCTTCGGAGGCCGTCACCCGGCGACCTGCACTTCCACCACGTCGGCCACCGGCGCCCGGGTCAGGTCCTCGAGCGCGGCGGGCGTGAGTTTGAACACCGCATGCGGATGCCCGGCCGCGGCCCAGATCTCATCGAACCGGAACAGCTCCCGGTCGACCAGCGTGACGCAGGCCTGCGCATGGGCCACCGGCGACACCCCGCCGATGCTGAAACCGGTGCGCGCCTTGACGAAGTCCGCGTCCGCACGGCCCAGTTTGCCGCCGTCGGCGCACACCAGGGCCTGCACCTTGCGCTCGTCCACCCGGCGGTCGCCCGAGGTGATCACGAGCACGGCCACATCGTCGTTCCTGCGCCGGAAGACGATGCTCTTGGCGATCTGGCCGAGTGCCACCCCGAGCCCGTCGGCCGCCTGCTGCGCGGTGCGCGCCGCGTCGTCGAGCAGCACCGGCGCGTGCGGATGGGCGCGCGCGCGCAACCACTGCGCCACACGCTGCGCTGCCTCGGGCAGGGACTGCGCTTCAGACACGTTTTGCCAGCACGGCGGTAGCCACGCGCGAACCCGACTTGCGCTGCAGGAAGTCGTTGATGTAATGCCCGGCGTCGATCAGCTTGTCGAGGTCGATGCCGGTGCTGATGCCCATGCCGTGCAGCATGTAGACCACGTCTTCGGTGGCCACGTTGCCGGTGGCGCCCTTGGCGTACGGGCAGCCACCCAACCCGGCAACCGACGCGTCGAACTGCCAGACACCCATCTCAAGGCAAGCCAGCGTATTGGCGAGGGCCTGGCCATAGGTGTCGTGAAAATGGCCCGAGACATCGTCGATGGCAAAGTGCCGCATGGTGGCTTCCATCGCGCGCTGCACCCTGGTCGGGGTGCCCACGCCGATGGTGTCGGCCACACCCACGTGTTGCACGCCCACGTCCTTCATCAGACCGGCCAGCCTGGCCACGGCCTCGGGCGCCACCTCGCCTTCGATCGGACAGCCCACGCCGCAGGACATGGCCCCGCGCACGTGGATGCCCTTGTCACGCGCCGCCGCAACGATCGGGCGAAAGCGCTCGATGCTCTGCGCGATCGAGCAGTTGATGTTGCGCTGGCTGAAGGACTCGCTGGCGGCGGCAAACACCACGATCTCGTCGGGCCAGGAGGCGCGGTCCAGCGCCACGGCCGCCTCGAAACCCTGCATATTGGGCGTGAGCACCGAATACCGCACACCGGGCTTGCGCCGGATGCCGGACATCACCTGCGCGTTGTCGGCCATCTGCGGCACCCATTTCGGGCTGACATAACTGGTGACCTCGACCTCGCTCAGGCCGGCGTCCTGCAGCCGATGCACCAGCTCGATCTTGATGTCGGCCGGCACGGTCTGCTTTTCATTCTGCAGGCCGTCGCGCGGGCCGACATCGACCAGTTTGACGTGTTGGGGAAGAGCCATCGGAGTGTCCTTGAGAGGTGGTTTCGGGGTCGGTCAATAACCGCGCGCCAGCTCGACGATACCGGTCACGGATTGTCCCTGCTCCAGCGCCAGGATCTTGCCGGCGATCTGGGCCAGGCTGTCACCCTCCAGCGTCTGGGCAGAGACATGCGGCGTGACATGGATGCGCGGATGGGTCCAGAAGGCATGGCCGGGCGCGAGTGGTTCGGCCTGGAACACGTCCAGCGTGGCGCCAGCCAGGTGACCGCTGTCGATCAGGGCCAGCAGATCGTCTTCGACCAGCAAGGCGCCACGGGCCACGTTGATCACATACGCGGCTGGTTGCAGCCTGGAGAGCGTCGCACGGCACAGGATGTGGCGGGTGTCAGGCGTCAGGGGCAGCAGGCATACCAGCACCCGGGTGGCGGCCAGGAACGGATCCAGCGCGCCGATACCGCAAAACCCCTGCACTCCGGGGATCGGGCGTGGCGCGCGGCTCCACCCGTGCACCGGGAACTCGAACTGCTGCAGCGCCTGCGCCACGCGCTGACCCAGCACCCCCAGGCCCATGATGCCGACCGGGAAATCCTGGCGCGATCGCGGTGCGCGCTGGCGCCATTGGCCTGCGCGCGCCTGCTGTTCGTAGGCCTCGAACTCGCGGTAGTGGCGCGTCAGCGCGTGGCACACGTACTCGGCCATCTGCACCGCCATGCCGGCATCGTCCAGGCGCACCAGCTTCAACCCGGCGGGCAGGCGCAACTGCAGCAGCTTGTCGACGCCGGCGCCGATGTTGAACACCGCCTTGAGGTGGCGCTGCTCGTCGATGAACTGCTGCGGCGGCGCCCAGACCACGCCATAGTCGGCCCGTTCCGCGCCCGGCTCCCATACGGACACCGCGGCCTGCGGCAGGAGCGCGCGCAAGCCTGCCAGCCAGGGCGCCGGGTCCGTCCCCGGGTAACACAGGCTGACGCGCAGGCCCATCAGCCGACCAGCTTCAGCAGTTCGGCGCCTTCGGCCACCTGGTCACCCGGTGCAAACAGCAATTCGCCCACGGTGCCGTCGGCCGGTGCCGCGATGGTGTGCTCCATCTTCATCGCCTCCATCACGGCCAGCGCCTGGCCACGGCGCACCTTGTCGCCGGCTCGGACCGCAAAAGACAACACCTTGCCGGGCATGGGTGCCGTGAGCCGGCCGGTTTCGGCCTGGTGATCACCGGCATGCGCCAGCAGGTCGATCGCCAGGATGCGCGTGGCGCCCTGGGCTGCGAACACGTGGGCGGTCTCGCCCTGGCGATGCACGAACACGGTGTGGCGCTGCCCATCGAACTGGAGGTCGATGCCCGATCCCGCTGGCGCGAACAGCAGGACGCCTGCCGCGTCCCCGACCGCAAGATGCAAGGCCCCATCGTGCAGGTAGGTCAGCCGGGCATCCTGCGTCACCCCCCCGAACTCGAACCCGAAACGCCGCTCGGCGACACCGAAGGCGCGCCAGCCGTCGCGCCGGGTGAAGGGGTCGGCCGCTTCCAGCGCACGCTCGTCCAGCAGGGTCTGGGCCACTGACGCCGCAGCCGCCAGCACCAGGCCGACCGGTTCCTGCTGGAACAACACCGCCTGCTCGCGCGGGATCAGGGCGGTATCGAGGTTCGCCTGCGCGAACGACGGGCTGCGCACCACGTACCGCAGGAACTGCACGTTGGTGGCCAGGCCCACGATCCGGATCTGTGCCAGCGCGTCGTCCAGCCGGGCCAGCGCCTGGGCGCGGTCGTCACCATGCACGATGAGTTTGGCCACCATCGAGTCGTAGAACGGCGAGATCGCATCGCCCTCGCCCACCCCATCATCGATGCGCACCTTGCCGCCGCCGTGGCTGCGCTCGAAGCTGGATGCCTGGGGTTTGCGGTACACCACCAGGCGGCCGGTGGCCGGCAGGAAGTTGTTGTCGGGGTTCTCGGCGCAGATGCGGGCCTCGATCGCGTGGCCGGTGATGCGCAGCTGGTCCTGCTGCAGCGGCAGGGGTTCGCCACAGGCCACCCGCAGTTGCCACTCGACCAGGTCCAGCCCGGTGATGGCTTCGGTCACCGGATGTTCGACCTGCAGCCGGGTGTTCATCTCCATGAAGAAGAACTGCATGCTGCCGTCGCCGCGCTGCTCGACGATGAACTCGACCGTACCGGCCCCGACATAGTTCACCGCACGCGCCGCGGCCACGGCGGCCGCGCCCATCTCGGCGCGCATCGCCGGGGTCATGCCGGGTGCCGGCGCTTCCTCCAGCACCTTCTGGTGGCGGCGCTGCACCGAGCAGTCGCGCTCGAACAGGTAGACATAGTTGCCATGGCTGTCGCCAAACACCTGGATCTCGATATGGCGCGGGCGCTGCACGTATTTCTCGATCAGCACCGCCTCATCGCCGAAGCTGTTGATCGCCTCGCGCTTGCACGAGGCCAGCGCGGCGGCGAAGTCCTGCGCCGTGTCGACCGCGCGCATGCCCTTGCCGCCACCACCGGCGCTGGCCTTGATCAGCACCGGGTAGCCGATGCGGTCGGCCTCGGACTGCAGCAGCGCCGGGTCCTGGTTGGCACCGTGGTAGCCCGGCACCAGCGGCACACCGGCCAGTTCCATCAGTTGTTTGGATTCGGCCTTCAGACCCATGGCCTTGATGGCCGACGGCGGCGGGCCGATGAACACCAGCCCGGCTTCGGCGCAGGCCTGGGCGAAGGCCGCGTTCTCGCTCAGGAAACCGTATCCCGGATGCACCGCCTGGGCACCGCTGGCCTGGGCGGCTTCGAGGATCCGCTCCCAGCGCAGGTAGCTCTCCCGGGGTGGGCTGGCGCCGATGTACACCGCCTGGTCGCAGGCCGCGACGTGTTTGGCATCGGCATCGGCGTCGGAGTACACCGCCACCGATTTCACCCCCATGCGCCGGGCCGTCGCGGCGACACGGCAGGCGATCTCCCCGCGGTTGGCAATCAGGATCTTGTTGAACATGCAATTCCTCAATAGGCGGGTGACGGTTTGAACCAGGACGCCAGGCGGCGGCCCAGGGCCCGCAAGAATTTGAACAGCACCACGATCAGCACCACGGTAAACACGACGGTGATGGTCAAGGCCATGGCGAACAACACCGGATGCTGGACCGCCAGCCACAAGGCGCCCACCACCAGGCCGTCCTCCAGCAGGCTGACGGCGATGTTCGAGAACGGCTCGGGCGAGGTGTTGACGGCGGCGCGTGTCGTGGCCTTGCCGGCATACGACGTGGCGGCCAGCGAGCCGCCCAGCAACCCGGCCACCACCGCCATGGTGCTGTTGTCGGCGCCGAACACCGCCGCCGCCAGTGCTGCGCCCCCGGGCACGCGGATCACGGAGTGCACCAGGTCCCACAGGCTGTCGAGTCCCGGGATCTTGTCGGCAAAGAATTCGACGAACACCATGCCGCCGCTGGCGACCAGCATCGCCGGATGTTGCAGCAACTGCAGGCCGTGCGGCAGGGCGATCCAGCCCATCACTCCGGACAGGCCGGCGATGAACAGGACCGCATACAGGCGCAGGCCGCTGGCCCAGCCCAGTGCGGCGGCCAGCGCCAGCAGCGTCGGCATGTCCATCGCCTGCACGCCTTGCGCCATGGCGCCCGGCGCTGCCGTGAACCATGTCTGCCAGAGTGTGCTCAGCGTGTCCATGGCGCGTTCATGCCTACATCCGGAAGATGCCGAACTTCGTGTCCGGGATCGGCGCGTTCAGTGATGCGCTCAGGCCGAGCGCCAGCACGCGCCGGGTGTCGGCCGGATCGATGACACCATCGTCCCAGAGCCGGGCGGTGGCGAAATATGGGTGCCCCTGCTCTTCGTACTGGCGCCGGATCGGCGCCTTGAAGGCTTCCTCTTCCTCGACACTCCAGCTCTCGCCGCGGCCTTCGATGCCGTCGCGCCGCACCGTGGCCAGCACCGCGGCGGCCTGGTCGCCTCCCATGACAGAAATGCGCGCGTTGGGCCACATCCAGAGAAAACGCGGCGAATAGGCGCGACCGCACATGCCGTAATTGCCGGCACCGAAACTGCCCCCGATGATGATCGTGAACTTGGGCACGGCGGCGGTCGCCACCGCGGTGACCATCTTGGCCCCGTTGCGGGCGATGCCTTCGTTCTCGTACTTGCGCCCGACCATGAAACCGGTGATGTTCTGGAGGAACACCAGCGGCACCTTGCGCTGGCAGCACAACTCGATGAAATGGGTGGCCTTGAGCGCCGACTCGCTGAACAGGATGCCGTTGTTGGCGATGATGCCCACCGGCATGCCCTCGACATGCGCGAAGCCGCACACCAGCGTGGTGCCGTAACGCGCCTTGAACTCGTCGAACTCGGAACCGTCCACGAGGCGGGCGATGATCTCGCGCACATCGAAGGGTTTGCGGGTATCCACCGGAATCACGCCGTACAGCTCCTGCGCATCCATGCGCGGCGCCTGCGGCGCCACGGTGACCAGGGTCGCCGGCTTGACGGCATGGAGGTTCTTCACCGCATTGCGCGCAATCGACAGCGCATGCAGGTCGTTCTCGGCCAGGTGGTCGGCCACGCCCGACAGGCGCGTGTGCACATCGCCGCCGCCCAGGTCCTCGGCCGTCACTACCTCGCCGGTGGCCGCTTTCACCAGCGGCGGGCCGCCCAGGAAGATCGTGCCCTGGTTGCGCACGATGATGCTCTCGTCACTCATCGCCGGCACGTAGGCCCCGCCAGCGGTGCAACTGCCCATGACCACCGCGATCTGGGCAATACCCTGTGCGCTCATGGTGGCCTGGTTGAAGAAGATGCGGCCGAAATGGTCGCGGTCCGGGAACACCTCGTCCTGGTTGGGCAGGTTGGCGCCGCCCGAGTCCACCAGGTAAATGCAGGGCAGGCGGTTCTGCAACGCGACTTCCTGGGCGCGCAGGTGCTTCTTGACCGTCATCGGGTAGTAGGTGCCACCCTTGACCGTCGCATCGTTGCACACCACCATGCAGTCCACGCCACTGACCCGGCCGATGCCGGCGATCAGGCCGGCGCAGGGCGCGCTGTCGCTGCCGTCGCGGTCCGGGTAGAGCCCCAGGGCCGCCAGCGGGCTGAGCTCCAGGAACGGGGTACCAGGATCGAGCAGCATCTGCACCCGTTCGCGCGGCAGCAACTTGCCGCGGGCCGTGTGTTTGGCC
>Ga0105047_10013478_pt1 | contig 13058 bp, 12 predicted proteins | sample MAT04_FD_78384 | JGI IMG/M metagenome (GOLD analysis project Ga0105047, IMG submission 78384) | Freshwater microbial communities from Lake Fryxell liftoff mats and glacier meltwater in Antarctica - MAT-04 (megahit assembly) | ecosystem: Environmental > Aquatic > Freshwater > Ice > Liftoff... | reverse complement strand
CTGCGTATAGGCACTTTCCTGGTCTTTGAGAGGTTTTTATATGAAGAGAAGGAACCTGCAATAGACGAAATTCCTCTCTAAAACCCTAAAAACCGGACGGATGACTGAAGTAGCCAGCACAGGGCATGTAAAAAGGTACGCCATAATCCATAGCCATGTCCGCGTGCCGCCAGGTGGCGCAGCGTCCGCCAATGGCGCGACTGCGTTCCAAGATCAAGACCTCGCGCCCATGCTGTTTCATGATCCGCGCAAAGCTCAAGCCAGCAATGCCGGCACCGATCACCACTATGTCAACTTTTCTGGTTTGCATGTTTTACTCATCCGTGGGTCAATATTTGTGGCTGGTACTGGGGAAAATGATTACCGAAGTACGCTCGGTTTTCTGCATGGAAGGATCTCCTTTTCGATCAGCAAAATGGTTAGCGTTTGTCGAACAAGTAGTGTGACACTAGGTATTCAGTTCCCCGGCGCAGTTTCCAGGTCTCCTCACAGGCCATGAAAAACAAGCGCCAGTTGAACAGCCAGAGTGTCTCCTGGTCAGCCCCGTATATACCAGCAAGTACCTTGCGCACCTTGGCTTTGTGCTGGTCAAGCTTTTCCAGCCATGCACGCAGCGTTCGGGCATAATGCAGGCCGCTAATCCGCCAGTGACCGCTCAAGACCAGGTCGCGCTGAAAGTGCAGCAACAAGTCGTCCGATGGCATCAGTCCGCCGGTAAAGAACGTTTGTGCCATCCAGTCACTGGGATCGGTTGCATCGAACTCGTAGGCGAACTCGCGGTGTGAAAAGATATGCACAAACAATTTTCCGCCCGGTTTGAGGCAAGCAGCCAGGTTAGACATCAGGCGCTCATAATTTTTCATGTGTTCGAACATCTCGATGGCGACAATGCGATCAAAGCGGCGCTCAAGCTGTAGCTGGCTCACATCAGCCGTGATGGTTTGAATCGTCTGGATGTTCTGGCGGCGGCATTGTGCATCAATGTATTCCTTCTGAGAGTGCGAATTCGAGACTGCCACCACGTGGCTGTTCGGATAGTGTTCGGCCACCCACAGGCAAAACGAGCCCCACCCACAACCCAGATCGAGGATATCCATGCCGTCTTCCAGTTGGGCGCGCTCGCAAGTCAATTGAAACATGGCGTCTTCGGCCTGGTCGAGCGAGTTGACGCCTGGCGGCCAGTAACAGCAACTATACTTGCGCCGTGTTCCAAGCACAAGATTAAAGAACTCGGCGGGTACTTCGTAGTGCTGCCGATTCGCCTGATCAACATCTATTGCAATTGGGCTTTGCCTGAGTCTGGCGATTAGCGCCAAACGCTTGGACTCTTGCTCATCCTGGCTAACCCGGACCCTTCGTCTCATACCCGCTTCAAGACTGGCGCGGATACCCAGGCGAATCAGCCAGTCTGGAACTCGATTAGTTTCGACCCATTTCATATATTCCATGCGATTACCTCGAACGGTACTCATCGCCGGAATCGCCGATGAGGAGATAGAGATCGTTTGACCTGACCAGAATATTCTCGATCTGCGCCAGGTCTTGCGCATCCAAATGCAAACCGCCCACACCGGCATTATCCTCGCGATGGTCGTTCAGGCCAAGACGGATGCCGATGATCACCCCGGCCACTTTGGGTTTGTCCAGGATATAGCGTGTGGCTACGTTTGCAATTGAAACAGTGTGTTGATCAGCGATGCGCTTGAGGATCTTAAGCAGGTCTTGAAACAGCCCCCAGCCGCCCCAGGCATCGATCATCTGCTTGTACTTTTGCAGGCTGGCCGTGTTCAGGTCACGCCGGCCGGGTTCTGGCTGGCCCAAATACTTGTCTGACAGGAAACCGCCACACAGCGTGCCGTAGGTCAACAGCCAGACCTGCCGTTCCTGACACAGGGATGCCATTCGTACTTCAGGACGGCGGTCAATCAGTGAATACTGCACCTGATTGGAGACAATCTTAATCCCGTGATTGAGGCTGCGCTGCAAGTGCTCCGTGTCAAAGTTGGTCAAGGCCAGATGCTTGATTTTGCCCGCTTGCTGCAATTGAGCCAGGAAATCCAACGCAGCCAGGTATTGGTCGCTGCCATAATCCCACCAATGGAACTGCAACAGATCGAGCGATTCAACATCCATGCGGCGCAACGACACGCCAATCGCTTCTTCCACAATGCGCAGTGTCATCGGCATGGGGCGTGGCACCCACTTGGTAAAGGCTTGAACATCGGCCAGCGCCGCTGCGCCTTGCGCCGTTTTGAGTTGTCGCCTGAACTCGCCGATGAAATCTTCTGCCGGGCCATAGTGGTCAGCCAGATCCCAGGTCGTGAAACCTGCGTTGTGAACCGCAAGCATCGCTTGAAGCGCTTTGCGGCGGTCAATGGGGCCGTGCGCACCCGAGACCTGCCACATTCCGTTCAACAGGCGATGGATTCGCAGATCACCTGTGAATTGGATTCGAAGATGTTCGATATCATCCATGTTGTGCTCCTAAACGTCAGGCCGGGGATACTCGCTGTATCCATCCGGCCAATGCGGTGAGTAAATATCGCAGGAAGCCACGCGCTGCCAGTGAAACAAGGTAGAGTTTGAAATACTTGATCACTTTTTCACCGCATCATCGCTCTTGATCTGAATCAGGACTTCATTGCGCGCCAGAAACCCGGGTACCCAGGGAGGATTGTATCCGGCAACAATAAAATCGCCTTCTGTTTCAATTCCTTGTTCCTCCAGCCAATGGCTGAGGTGCTGCTTGTTTTTTAGGATCGTATCTTGCTGGAAATAACCAGAAAAACGAATGGCGGCCATGGAACGGGCTGGGAGGCGCGTAAGGCGAACCCGGTTATCTTTGGGTTGAGGCAGCGTTTCCAGGGTATATTCCGAAGGCATGATGAAAGCCACGCTGAAGCCCGTTTCGCCGCCCACAGTTACCGGTGTAGTCATGGCAATTTTTTCGGATTGGGTTGCCTGGACCGGCGTGGTCATCTCGATTTTCTGCCGCGAAATATTATCGCCGAAAATATAGCCCGCCAGAACATTGAACCCTTTTTCAATGGCTGATTTATAGTTCTTTTCGTCGACAGTCACCTCGGCCTGGATGTAACCGGAATACTGCCGAATTTCAATTTCGTTTTGTTTCTTTGTCACAGAATACTTTGGGGTTTCTGCCATAACCATTTCCTTTTTATTCTTACTATCCTACATTTGCGCTCTATTTACACATAGACTTACAACAAAAGAATTCGTTTGCGCGCAATCAGGCGAATAGTTCGTTGATCGGGCCAGTTTGCGGATCAATGCATGTGATTGTCCGTGCCAAAAGCGTGTTCGTAGGCCAGCATAAGATAATACTGCCAATCAAAACCAGGGAGATATGCGATTGAGTGGCCGGTATGTGCCGCGCCGGTCTGGTTGAGATGAGCATCCAAAAATTTTAGCATTTGCGCCCAAGCCTGTCCCTGAGCACCACCAGCACGAATGCCCGCCATGTCTTGCACAAAAGCATGTGGCTGATCGGGATAGATCGTGATTTCATGCTGGACCTCTGCTTGAGTCAGGGCCACCTCGAAAGCTTTGACGCTCTCCACTGGGATGGATTGATCGGCTCCTCCAAAAATTCCCAAAATGGGACCAGGCAGGTTTTTCAACACGGCGGGGTCAGTCTCGGGGGAACCGTAGAAAACAACAGTAGCCGCCAACTTATTGTTATGAAGGCTGTAATAAAGCGCAGTACGCCCGCCATAACAAAACCCAACAATCGCAACACGGGAGCTGTCGACAGCCTGTTGGGTTTCCAGCCAGGCATACACCGAGTCCAGATCGGCATTGACCTGTTCAGGCTTGGTGGTGATTACCTGATAAATAGCACGGGGAATCCAGGAGGTTGTGGAGCCGCGAAAAGTATCGGGAGCAACAACCAGATAACCTTCGGCGGCCAGCCCGTCTGCCTTGCTAATAATGGATTCATTCAAGCCAAAGAATTCATGGATCATAATCACAACCGGAAAGGGGCCAGAACCCTCAGGCTTTGCAATGTAGGCTTTTACTTCGGGTGTACCGTTCATTCCAGGAATGGTTGTATTGGCAATTCGGTCAATACGCCCAGCGCCCAGAACATAATCCACGGCCACCGAGCCGACCAACAACACAACCACTAAAACCACAACAAACAGCAACCCCAACAAAACACGCCTGACGATTTTCATGTTCAACTCCTTCAAATGATTAATGTGCTTTCCAGATTGTTCAAGAAATGTGATTTTTTAGAAAAGCGGAATATTGATAAAGCTCTGATTGGAAGACCTTCGACAGTACGAAAGATAAGACAAACCATGAATTGAGAAACAACAGCGGATGGGAGTTTTTAATACGATGCTTATGAACTACGGCAGGGGCAGGTTCCCGGCATACCCCGTCAACTCGATGTAGCCATTCCCATTCACAGACTTGCCATCACACGTTCCTTGAAAGCGGACGGCTCCCTCCCAGTACGTGACTGCAGGGAAATTGACTTCCTGGTCGGGCATCCACGGGCGTATGTCGAGCCGGCAGTTCGGTTCTTCCAGTTGAATCTGCCACGCAGACGGATACATCCCACCCGTGTGCGGACTGCGCCACTGGTCAAGGACAGTGATACTGAAGTTTTCATTTTGCAGGGGCTGAGTCAAACCGTCGGCGTTGATGAAGGTTCCACTCGACGAATCAGACGTCCCGCCGCCTGATTCGCGCAACTGAAACAGCATTAACGCCGTTCCGTCGTCGAATTGCAGGGAGAACCAGTCCCAGCCAATCTGTCCTTCATCCAGAACACCGGTGCTGAACTCGTGATCCTTCCATGCCAACCCGCTGACTTGATGGATTTCGCCCTGCACCCGTACTGTCCCTTCGGCGCGCAAGCGCGGCTGGCTGTAATAGTAGGAGGCGTTTATCGCTTCTTTGCCTTTGCGGCTATACCCGTTCTCGCCGTGCAGGATGACGCCCATTTCATCGGTCAGGTTCAGGTTAATGGAGATTCCGCCTTGCGCGGCATGAAGACGATAGCTATCCCGGCCTGTTTCGCTGATGCTCCAATCTTCCAGCCACACGTGGTAGGGACTTCCCTGCGCGCCTGCCAAGCCGGGACCTGGGCGGGCGTAGCGTTCGTAGGCATGGAACTCGTTTGCCTCGATGTCGCTGAGGGCGAAGTGGGCAAAGTATAGGCTCTCCGCATACCACGCCGAGTCGTCGGGCAGGTCAACTCTCGGGGGCAACAAGCCCACTCGAAACACGGTCAACTCGAAGCCGAAGGGACGACCCTCGGGCGTGGACAGGTTTCCGGTGTAGTACCACCACTCCGTCCGAAAGTCTGGATGCGCGCCAAAATCGTCGGGAAAGGTTAGGGGGCGCGATCCATCCGCGTAGGTAAACCCCTCTGGGATTTCGGGTGAGAAATCCACAACTTGCAACTCGGCGGCAGGGGTCGTTTGCGGAGTGCAGGCAGTCAACAGGAGCGCGGTTGAAATAAGAATAGTATGATAGAGTGAGATCTTGAGAAAGTTCATGGGAGTATGATACGTCAATTGGTTTGTGAAAATTAGACAACATACTTTGCGAAAGTTCTACCTGATATGACAGCCTTCCTTCGTTTCCACGACCTGACCAAATCCTACTACGAGGGCGACATGCAACGCATCGTCCTGCAGAACGCACACGCCGAATTCCAGCCTGGCGAAATGACCGCCATCATCGGCAAGAGCGGAAGTGGCAAGAGCACCCTGCTCAATCTCATCAGCGGCATCGACGCGCCCGACAGCGGGCAGATCTGGGTGGACGGGCGCGATCTCGCCTCCCTTTCTGAACGCGAGCGGACTCTCTTCCGCCGCGCGCGCATCGGTTTCATTTTTCAGTTTTTCAATTTGATCCCCACACTGACCGTCGGCGAGAACATCAGCCTGCCACTGGAACTTAACCGGGTCCCGCGTGCTCAAGCACAGAAGAAAGCAAAAGATTTTCTGGACTCTGTCGGAATGTACGACCGTTGGGCGACGTTTCCCGAGAAACTCTCCGGCGGCGAACAACAGCGCGTCGCGCTTGCCCGGGCGCTGGTTCACGACCCACTGCTGATCCTCGCTGACGAACCGACCGGCAATCTGGACGAAGAGACCGGCGCACAGGTCATGTCCCTGCTGGCAAAACTAACCCGCGAACAAAACCGCACCCTGCTGATGGTCACGCATAGCGCCGAAGCCGCCTCCTACGCGGATAGAGTCTTGCGTCTCTCGCACGGGCAACTGGGTACGAAGCGCTAAAGCCCATGCTTTCGCTGCGCACCCTGCTTCGGCACCCGATCCAATTTGCGCTGATGACGCTGGGCATCGCGCTCGGTGTGGCGGTCATGGTTGGGATCGACCTTGCCAATGCCAGCGCCGAACGCGCCTTCGACCTAAGTGCCAGCGCAGTAACAGGACGCGCCACCCATGCCATCGTTGCCAGCGCCGGCGTGGATGAGGCGCTCTACGTACGTCTGCGCACCGACCCGCAGTGGCGCAGTCAATTTGAGAGCGCACCGACTGTGCGTGCTTTTGTCGTCAGCCCGCAGTTGGGAGAGATTCCATTCACCTTGCTTGGGATTGACCCGTTCGCCGAAGCGCCCTTCCGTAGTTATCTCGGCGGGGGACAGGGCTTTGACTTTCAATCTCTTACCCGGCTTCTAACCCAGCCTGGCGTAATTTTGCTTTCTGCGCAGACCGCCGAGCGCTACGCCTTAACTCCCTGCATTGGCGAATTTAAAGACTCCTGCCGCCTGGAACTTTCCATCAACGGCGTGACTCGCAGCGCCTACCTGACTGGTTTGCTGGAACCGTCCGATGACTTCGCCCGCCGTGCGCTTGATACGCTTATCCTCACCGACATCGCCACCGCCCAAAGCCTGACCGGCACAGGCGGCGAGCTGACCCAGATTGACCTGATCCTGCCCGAAGACTACGACACAGCCGCACTCAAATTAGCGCTGCCTGCGGGCAATTTACTTGTCACCTCCGCCACACGCAACGACCAGGTGAACGCCATGACCGCCGCCTTCCGCGTTAACCTGACCGCGCTCAGCCTGCTGGCTTTGGTGGTCGGCATCTTTCTGATTTACAACACCATGACTTTTTCCGTTATCCAACGCCGCGCCATGTTCGGCACCCTGCGCAGTCTCGGCTACACCCGCGAGCAGGTCTTCGGCATGGTGCTGGGCGAAGCCGCGCTTGTCGGTACTTTAGGGGCAGGCATTGGGCTGGGCTTGGGCGTTTTGCTGGGTCAGGGTGCAGTGCAGATGGTCACGCAGACCATCAACGATCTGTTCTTCGCAGTCAGTGTGCGCGGCGTGCAAATCCCCGCCTCCAGTTTGCTCAAGGGCGGTTTGGCAGGTTTGCTTGCCAGCCTGCTAGCTGCCGCCCCACCCGCATGGGAAGCCGCCTCCGTCCCGCCGCGCCTGGCCCTCTCCCGCGCAGGTTTGGAGAGCAAAGCGGGTGCCGCCGTCAATCTCGCCGCCGTTCTCGGCATCCTGGCCGCCCTTGTCGGTGGATTGATTCTCGCCATTCCAACCCGCGATCTGGTTGTCAGTTTCACGGGCACGTTTGCGGTGGTGATCGGCTTGGCGGCGCTGACTCCGTTTGTCACGGTTACACTCATGCGCCTGCTCAACGACCCGCTTGCCGCACTCTTCGGCTTGCTGGGGCGGCTTGCCCCGCGCAATGTCATCCGTTCGCAAAGCCGCACCGCCGTTGCCGTCGCTGCGCTGATGATCGCCGTCTCGGTCACCATCGGCGTGCAGGTCATGATCGCCAGTTTCCGCACTACCGTCACGCTCTGGCTCGATCAAACCTTGCAAGGTGACATCTACATCGCCGCGCAAGGCTTGAGTGCAACCCGTCTTGACACCCCGCTCGACCCTGAAGTAGTCGCCATTGCGCTGGCCTATCCGCTCGCGCAGTCCAGCGCGGTCGTGCGCGTTGTCAGCGTGGAGACAGAGTCTGGGTCTGTGGATCTGGTTGCGGTGACGTCCGATCCGCTTGATGCACGTATCCTGCTTATGGGGAGTCCTGAAGCCATTGTCAGGAAAATGAAAGAGGGAGCGATTCTACTCTCCGAGCCGCTGGCTGCGCGCCTCGGGATGGATTCTGTGGATGGGACTTTCCCGCTTCTGACTCCCGAGGGCTGGGTTCAATTTCCTGTGGCAGGAATCTACGCCGATTATGCCTCCACGCGCGGGACAATCCGCATGGATATTGACGTGTATCGTTCCCTGTGGAAAGACAACACGCTCAACGGTGTTTCCCTCATGCTCAACCCTTCAGCGGATGTGGACTCCGTCACCGCTGACTTGCGCGGGCAATTGATCGGCTTCGAGCGCATTCAGGTCAACCCAAGCGGCGCGCTGCGTGACGATGCAATCAAGATCTTTGACCGCACGTTTGCAATCACCACTGCCATGCAGCTGGTCACAACGCTGGTGGCGTTTATCGGCGTATTGAGTTCTCTGTTGGCTTTGCAATTGGAGAAAACCCGTGAAATGGGCATCCTGCGCGCGCTTGGGTTGACCCTTGCTGAAATGCGCCTCCTCACGTTTTGGGAGACGGGTCTGCTCGGCGCTTCGGCGGGACTGCTCGCCCTGCCCACCGGCTACATCCTCGCGTGGATCCTGATCTTCATCATTAACCAGCGTTCCTTCGGCTGGACGCTTCAAATGCAGATGGAACCCGTTCCATTTGCGCAGGCATTTGTTCTGGCGGTCAGCGCCGCCTTGCTTGCGGCAGTTTACCCTGCCTGGCGCCTGAGCCGCATGCAAACCGCCGAAGCCCTGCGAGGAGAGTAACCCATGCCGATTTCCACTCACACCCATTCCACCGACATTCTCATCATCGGCGCGGGGCTGGCAGGACTGCTGGCCGCTACCGATTTGCAAGCCAGCGGTTTTCATCCCCTTGTGGTGGACAAGGGGCGCGGCGTGGGCGGACGTCTTGCCAGCCGCCGCATCGGTTCTGCGACCTTCGATCACGGCGCTCAGTTCATCACTGCCCGCACACCACGATTTGCAGCATTGTTGAGTGAATGGAAGGGGCTGGGTCTTGTCACAGAATGGTATCGTGGCAACAACCAAGCACACATCCACTGGCGCGGCGTCCCGTCGATGACGGCGGTCCCCAAGCACCTGGCAAAATCCTTGAATGTGAAGCTCGAAATGAAGCTGGTCGTTTTGAAACAAGAGGGTTCGCATTGGCTGGCAATCTTTGAAAACGGTGAAACCATTGCCGCGAACGCTGTCCTGCTTACTGCGCCTGTTCCGCAGTCACTGGCTTTGTTGGATGCAGGCGGTGTGGCACTTGAAGCATCTATGCGGGAACAACTTGAGGCGGTGGAATATGAACCGTGCCTGGCTGTCATGGCATTGCTGAACGGTGAGTCGAACGTCCCCCTGCCTGGTTTCATCCGCTATGATTCGGGTCCTGTTGGCTGGATCGCCGATAACCAAGCAAAGGGCATCTCAGCGGTTTCGGCAGTGACCATCCATGCCACGCCTGCCTTCAGTCTGGAACACCAGGATGATGACCACCAGAAAATGGGTCAGTACTTGCTGGAGGTTGCTGCTCCCTGGCTCGGTTCTGAAACTGCTGAGTTTCAAGTCCATGCCTGGCGGTATGCGCGACCAAGGCAGGCGCAAGACCATCCCTGTCTGATATTGAATCAATCTCCTCTGTTGCTGATTGCGGGGGATGCCTTTGGTGGTCCACGCGTGGAAGGAGCAGCGCTTTCCGGTTGGGCGGCAGCAGAGGCGTTGAAGGAACTCCACCAGCATTAGGTTTTCCCCAAACAGGGTATTCATCAAGCATCAAAAGGTGAAAGCAAAGACGCCTCTGCTTTAGCAGAGGCGTCGTGCCAAAGGCAAATCAATCAAAACTGATCAGCATGTATTGTGGATGGGGTCCGAGTTTTCTCAGCCTTTGCTTCGAAGTGTAGAACGTCCACCGTCAACGCTGATAGTCTGCCCGGTGATCCAGTCTGCTTCTGGAGAAAGTAGAAAGGCGGCGAGTGCGGCAACATCCTCGGGCGTGCCAAGCCGTTGTAATGCATGCATTTCAGCAATGGCTTTGGTTGTCTGTTCGTTCGAGATGAGACTCTCGCCTAACCGTGTGCGCGTCAGGGATGGGGCAATGGAATTGACGCGAATTTTAGGCGCAAGTTCAGCCGCGAGCGACAGAGTCAGCCCGTCCACAGCTCCTTTCGCCATACCGATTGACGCATGAAATGTGAAGCCTTGCAGCGCTGCGACACTTGAAAATAGCACCACCGCAGCCCTGCCCTCGCTTTTCTTGAGTGCCGGCAATGCAGCCTGAATGGCAAGTGCGGCACCCATTGCATTGACACGGAAGTCGGTCAAGAAATCAGCCTCGGTAAGACGTCCAAGACTGCGCAGATTGATCGTGCCAACTGCATAGACCAAACCATCCAATTCTGCTCCGGCATCTTGTGCCGCTCGGGCAAATAGACTGCTGTCATTGACGTCGCCCAGAGTCGAAGTTGCGCCAAGTTCTTTCGCGATGGCGCTTAATCGCTCTTCATCCCGTCCGACCAGGTGGAGATCATACCCATGTGCATCGAGCATGCGACCTATGGCCGAACCAATGCCGCCAGAACCGCCATAGATTAATATTTTTTGTGCCAAAGAAACCTCATATTTCTAAAGTCCACTTAAGACCGCTGGGCAATGCCTGTGTGTGTTTTTGGCGTCAAGCCAGCTCATTGGCGAATCCGTGATTAACATCGCGGTGATGGCGCTCATCTTCCCGAACCACGATAATCACATCTCTCAAGCGTGCATCCGAGGCCAGTTTCCAATAGTCAATCGCAATTTTTGGCGCAGGGACATTGGCTGTGATTCCACTGTCTACATCATTGAGGTACTCTGTGTAGCTATGGACTGCTTCCTCTTCGAAGTAGCCCACAACGCGATGAGCAGTTCCTGGCGATAAAAGATAGAGCAGAAAGAAGCCGTTAAAGAAAACACCCTGAGCCAGCAGAATTATCAGGCGCTCCAGCCGCGTCGGTTGGGCGATATTAATGAAGGTCATCAAGTGCATCCGCTCGTTTTCGGCTTCATCCAACAAAGTGCTAATCCAGCCATTATCGTTTTCCATACGACGCAAGGCGCGCAGGTGCTGCAAAGCACCTCCAACCATGCCCGGGACCGCTGCAACCGTTTCAAGTACAACCGCACGGTGACCGTAACGGCGGGCGAAAAAAGTGTCAGCAAAGAAGCGCGCAGACTTGGTGAAAGCAAGCGCAAATTGATCGGAAAAACCATTTGGGGTGTGATGTTGTTTCAGCGATATTTCAGTAGACATTAGAATGCTCCTCTGGGCTTAACTTGCTCAATTATATTTAATTGCTATTCGTTCAAAGATGATATGGGTAATAACATACCCATCTGGAAATGTGTTGCCATTTCTTTAATTATGCTATTTCCACTTGCTTCAGTCCGGTTAAGTCCATTTTTCAGTATCTGCGCTGAGCATTCCAGATTTTTTCCTTCTAAACAAGATCAATCTGGATATAGGATTTTCGTAGAGCCGTCATCGACAATTATTGATCAATACTCACGCTCCAGAAACTATGCAGAGAAGAGACCAACTGCCCCGGAATTTCTCCCAGGGCAGTTTAACTGCAAACCACTCTTTCAAGAGGAGAGATGAATTTACTGAGGCGGCAGGAGAACCGCGTCAATGACATGGATCACACCGTTCGAGGCTTCAATGTCAGTAATGATGACTTGCACGGTGTCGTTCAGGAAAACCTTGCCATCTTTGACGGTAATGGTGACATCCTTGCCAAGAACTGTCGGGGCGCTGGTGAGAGTGACCACGTCCGCAGCCATAACCTTGCCAGAGACCACATGATAGAGCAGGATGTCGGTCAACTGCTGTTTGTTCTCGGGCAGAAGCAGGCTATCAAGAGTGCCAGCAGGCAATGCAGCGAAAGCATCGTCAGTGGGGGCGAAGACTGTGAAGGGTCCTTCTCCGCTCAAGGTTTCGACCAGATCAGCAGCGGTCACAGCAGCTACGAGGGTGGTGAAGCGTCCGTCAGCGACAGCGATGTCAACGATGGTGTTCTTTTCCATCATGGCATCATCTGAGGGCGGAAGAAGCACTGCGTCAATTACGTGGATGACACCATTCGAGGTCTCGATATCTGCAATGATGACTTTGGCTTCATTGATGTAAACATTGCCCATGTCAGCCTTGATGGCGATATCCTTGCCAAGGACGGTTGGGGCGCTGGTGAGTTTGGCGGCATCTGCGGCCATGACCTTGCCGGAAACCACATGGTAAAGCAGGATGTCGGTCAGTTTTTGTTTGTTTTCGGGCTTGAGCAATTCGTCAACTGTGCCAGCGGGCAAAGCGGCGAACGCATCATCGGTGGGGGCGAAAACTGTGAATGGACCTTCGCCCTTGAGCGTGTCAACCAGACCGGCGGCCTGGACAGCGGCGACCAGGGTGGTGAAGCGGCCATCGGCAACGGCGGTATCAACGATATCCTTGAGCATCGGCTCAGATGTGGCCGTGGGTTCCGGCATTGCGGTCGGCTGAGGCTTGGGAGGCTCAGGGGTGGCTGCAGGGGCGCAGGCTGCCATAACGAGGGAGGCAACTACCAGTAACATTGCGAACATTGAAAAGCGTTTCATTTTTTCTCCATTTCTAAGGTTGTATATGATTTGTACATGTTTTGCACATATATTGTCCCTATTTTATCCACTTTGTCCAGGTTGTCAATATGCTAGAATACTCTCTAATAAAACACTTATTTTCGCCATATCCCTGTGCTGGGGTACAGCCACAATCGGCTGTAGATAATTCGGGGGAATTATAAGATAGCGGGCACCCCAAGAAAAAGGAAGATAGATTACCTCAATGAAGCCCACATTCCTGCTGTTGCTCATCGCATTTTTTGCTGGCGCTTTGTTTTTATACATATTCGAGCAGCAAAAGCAAATCCTGAAATAGTTCGCGAACTCAAAAAAGCGAGTCAAGCCAGTGCTGGCTACT
>Ga0105047_10013477_pt1 | contig 13059 bp, 11 predicted proteins | sample MAT04_FD_78384 | JGI IMG/M metagenome (GOLD analysis project Ga0105047, IMG submission 78384) | Freshwater microbial communities from Lake Fryxell liftoff mats and glacier meltwater in Antarctica - MAT-04 (megahit assembly) | ecosystem: Environmental > Aquatic > Freshwater > Ice > Liftoff... | reverse complement strand
GCAGAATCCCACATCAAACATTGAGGAAAATTTTAGTACGGGGGCTTTCGTAGATGCTTCTGAAAGTCCCCGACCGTTGTGATCGGCTAGTTGGCTCCAATGTCTGGTGCCGGCGGTTTTTGATGTAATTTCAAGGCGTTGCGAATTTTTCTCGGGTCATTAGTACGCAACCCGTCGGCTAACTCACTGACCGTGTTCGCACGGACTTTGATGGAACTTTTGGTGCAAGTCGCCACAGTGAAGTTACCTCCGCAGCGCGTGCCTTGTGCAGCGGATCGGATGCATCCTGCACTTTGGGGTGGTGCGGCTTTGCATCCATCCGTCCCACTACTTTCAAACCGGCCGCACTGAAGTGCGACAGCAGTTCAGCGCGAGAACGCAAGCCCAGGTGCTCTGCCAGATCGGACAGGATGAGCCAGCCTTCACCGCCCGGAGCAAGGTGCGCAGTCAGCCCCTTCAAGTAACCCAGCAGCATTTGGCTGCCTTCGTCGTATACCGCGTATTCAAGTGGTGAGCTGGGTCGCGCCGGGAGCCAAGGCGGGTTGCACACAATCAATGAAGCAAGTCCTTCAGGAAACAGGTTGGCCTGCACGACCTGAACATGGGCAGTTAACCCTAGCCGTTCGAGGTTTTCGCGCGCGCAGACCAGCGCGCGCGGGTCCTGGTCGGTTGCTACGATATTTGAAATGCCGCGGCGGGTGAGAGCCGCAGAGAGCACCCCCGTGCCGGTACCGATGTCAAACGCCACCAAAGGTAGTGTGCCGGTTGTTGGCAGCGGCATCTTGCAAACGAGACCCACATATTCGCCACGGATCGGAGAAAAAACGCCGTAATGGGGATAGATGCGGTTGTTGGGCGGCGCGCCCAGTTCGGGAATTTCGATGCCTTTCTTTCGCCACTCATGGGCACTGATGAGCCCCAACAGCTCCCGCAATGTCGCAACGGATGGCTCTCCGTCCAGACTGGCGGGCCCCCATGCCTCTGCACACGCCAGGCGCGCATCAGGCGCACGACGCAACGCGACGCCATAGTCTGCGTTGAAGGGGAGTAACAACATGCCCAGTACTCGCGCACGCTGAGCCTGCGCCTGGCGGTGCTGATGAAAGGCCACAGCGGGGTCTGCCGCAGCAGCGGCTTCTTTGGCGGAATGCTTGCGCAGCGTGCGCTTGGCAGGTTGATCCAGGCGCCGCGCTATTGCTTGCAGCAATTGGCGTGCATTCTGAAAATCACCCCGCCACAGCAAGGCGGTACCTTCGCAGGCCAAGCGGTAGGCAGCATCTGCGGTAATGGTGTCGTCCGCCAGAATAACGCGCTTGGGCGACGGTGCACCGCGTTCCGAGCGCCATTTTGCGGAACAGGCCAAGCCCTTCTCGGTCCAGTGAATGGTGTCATTCGCGTTGGCGGTATCGGTTTGGGAGGAGGTGCTGGAGGAATCGGGCATTAGGACGAATTAGAAAGTTGGTGCACCCTACTTTTAACAGATGGCGAGCGCGGGCTACAGATTACCCGCCAGCAGTCGTCTGATGACCGTGTCCTTGAAGCTGTGGGCATCGGACAGTCCCAAGCGCTGTTGAAAGGCCGACGGCATATCCTTGCCCTCCCAAAAACTCTTGAATGCGAGCGACAGCATTTCCACGGGATGCTCGCTGGCGTGCTTTAACTTCTTGAGCGCGTTCACGATGTGCAACTCTTCGTCGGTGAGGTCCGTGCCGAACGGATAGTCCGGTAGCAGACCTGCTTCGGCCCACGGGTGGAGTTTTTCTTTCAGCACATGCGGCAGATTGTGGCGGTAGCGCTCGGGTACTTCGTAGTGCGCATCGAGTTTTCCGTGCGCTTTGGCTTGCTTGACCAATTCGTCCTGAAACCGGGAGTCGGCTATGGCGATCAGGCGTTTGACGACCTCGCCATCCGGTTGACCCCGTAGTTCGGCCACGCCGTATTCCGTAATGACGATGTCGCGCAGGTGGCGGGGTATCGTCACATGACCATAGTTCCACACGATGCTGCTGTTGAGTCCGGACTTGTTGTCATGGGTAGCCCGCAGCATCATGATGAGTCGTGCGTCAGGCAGCGCATGGGCCATCGCCACAAAGTTGTATTGCCCGCCCACGCCACTGACCACTTGGCCAGACTCCAGAGCGTCACTGGCAGCAGCTCCCAGCAAGGTGACGATCATGGTGGTGTTCATGAATCGCGCATCTCGCCGTTGTGCGCGCTTGAGGTCTTCCTGTCCGTAGAGCTGGTTGATGAAATCGATGCGCGTCATGTCAATCTTGGCCAGTTCCTGCGGGGGCATGGTGCGCAGCCGCTCGTAGAAATCACGCGGCCCAAGGAAAAATCCACCGGTCATGAAGATGCCACCCAGCAGGCGCGGGCCGAGCATGTGCTGGCAGACACAGGCAAAAGATTCTTCGTTGCTCAGATCAGCGCTGCAACGCTCATCACCCATCGCCAACTGTTGGCCCTCCAGTGTCACAGCCGCCCGCAACACGCCAAAGCGCTGCAGAAAGGAGAGGTCCTCGCTGTCGATTGGCAAGCGCACACGCCGCGCATCAATCAGCGCGCGCAAGGTTTGCGGCGCCACCGTTTCATCCGCGATAGCGCCCTGGTTGAGCAGTTGTTGCAACACGGCATCTTTGAATACCTCGCGGCGAATAATGCCGGCCTCGATCAGTTTGAGGAAGCCGTTGACGAACATTTCCGAGCAACCATAGAGGCCTTTGTCAAAGCGCCCCACATCACGTCCGGCCAGACCATCGGGACACAAGGACTCCAGGATGCTCTGGTATTCCATGCTGTGCCGATCGCGCACGATCAGTGCCTGGCTAATGGCGTCTCCCAGTGAACCGATGCCGATTTGCAAGGTTCCGCCATCGGCAACCAGGCTGGACGCATGCAAGCCGATGGCATAGTCAGCCAGTCCGACCTTGTTGTTGGGTGGAGAAAACACTGTGTGTGTACCCGCCGGGTCAGTGACCACCACGTCAAAAAAATCGGCCCCCACTTCAGCGGTGTTGGGCATGAATGGCATCTTGTGGTTGATTACGCCTATGGCAATGATTTTTTTGCCGTTGGCGCGAAACTTCTCCATGACTTCCAGCACGACGTCCGGGTTGCTCGACAGGCTCAAGTGCAATCCACTCTCGTCTTGCCGCGATGCAACGGCTTGGGCCATCACATTCATTCCCTGTACGCCCATGTCGCGTGCGATGTGGGTGTAATTGCTGGACATGTAGTGCTGCTGAGCCACCACGTTACCCAGGTAGTCGCCAGTTTTCATGAATACCTCGACCACCTCGATGTTGGGTGGCAAGCCGGCGCCGCGTGAGTCCTTGACGTATTCAAGATCCGGATAGTCGGCAAATACCCGCTCGACCAAGGGTTCCAGGAAATGCCGTTCCAGCGCACTCTTTCCAACGGGCCGCTCAAGTGAGAGGGCCGTGATGATTTTGAGGCGCCTAGCCGGATTGGCCTTGATGCGGTGGTACAGCGCATTGACGAATGGATTGGGCTTTCCCACCCCCAGCGGGATGCCGAGCACGATATCGCCCGGTGTCGTGTCCATTACGTAGTCAACGCAAGCGTCGATCGAGTCCATCATGAGAGGGGTTGGCATAAGTCTCCTTTTTTTGGCCTTGGTGGTCTTTGGCCGCAACTCTAGGGTCGCTCGAAAATAAAACCTTGCTATAGATCAATTTACTGCCAAGTCCTTCCGCAATATGCCGCGAGGTGCATAGCTCATTAAGGATGTGGGCGGCCTGTCTTAAACTACTCGCTCACTCTTCTACGCTTCCACCTTGATTGCCGACCTTCCTCCCTTGCACCAACCTCTGGCCGAACGCCTGCGCCCACGGCGGCTGGGGGAGGTTATCGGTCAGCAGCATCTGTTGGGCGAGGGAATGGCGCTGCGGTTGGCGTTTGAATCGGGGCAGCCGCACAGTTGCATTTTGTGGGGGCCACCGGGTGTCGGCAAGACCACCATCGCGCGGCTCATGGCCGATGCTTTTGATGCGCAATTCATCACTATCAGCGCGGTGCTCGGCGGGGTCAAGGATATTCGGGAGGCGGTGGAGCAGGCTCAGATTGCACTGGGCCACGGCCGACGCACCATTGTGTTTGTCGACGAAGTGCACCGCTTCAACAAGAGTCAGCAAGATTCATTCTTGTCCCATGTGGAAAGTGGCTTGTTCACCTTCATTGGGGCCACCACCGAAAACCCGTCCTTTGAGGTCAACTCAGCTTTGCTTTCGCGGGCTGCAGTGTATGTGCTGCAACCGCTGACCGAGGAAGATTTGAAGCAAATTGTGGCTCGAGCCCTCGCAGATGCTGCGCTGCCAGCTATCGAAAGCATAGCAATAGATCGGCTGGTGGCCTATGCCGATGGCGATGCACGGCGGCTCTTGAACACATTGGAGACACTGGCCGTCGCGGCGCATCAGGAGCGCCAGGAGCAGGTCACCGACACGTGGCTGGTCAAGGTGCTGGGTGAGCGCATGCGCCGCTACGACAAAGGCGGCGAGCAGTTTTTTGATTCCATCAGCGCGCTGCACAAGTCGGTGCGTGGCTCTGATCCGGATGCATCGTTGTATTGGTTTGTGCGCATGCTGGATGGGGGCGCAGACCCACGCTATATGGCGCGCCGACTTATCCGCATGGCCAGTGAGGACATTGGCCTGGCTGACCCGCGGGCCCTGCGCTTGGCACTGGATGCGGCGGATGTCTATGAGCGACTGGGCAGTCCCGAGGGGGAGCTTGCCTTGGCTGAATGCGTGGTTTACCTTGCCGTAGCACCCAAATCCAACGCGGTTTACAAAGCTTTCAATGAGGTCAAAGCGTTCGTGAGGAAAGATGGCACCCGCCCGGTACCCATGCACCTGCGCAATGCGCCCACGAAGCTCATGAAAGAGCTCGATTACGGCAAGGGTTACCGCTATGCGCATGATGAAGAGGACGGCTTCGCTGCAGGGGAACAGTATTTGCCTGACGGCATGCAGGAGGTCAGTTTCTACCGACCGGTAGAGCGGGGGCTGGAGATCCGGATCGCCGAGAAATTGCGCAACCTCAAAGCCCTTAATCAGAAGAAATAAAGCGGCCAATGGTCAGCGCTGAACCAAGACCGCGTAAGGGGAAGACCGCGCAAGGGTAAACCCCGCAGGGTCGACGCTCACAATTCATTACAGCTTCGTTACAATCTGCCCCACTTGCCTGTTGCACCATCAATCATGGCGGGCTTTTTGCTTAAGAACAGGTACAGCCCAAAAGGCCGCACCGCTTCGTCATCAAATTGTCGATCCACAGATTGCTGACTGACGCGCCGGCCACAAATCGGAGAAGTTTTATGGATATTTTTTTGCAGCAGATCATCAATGGTCTGGTGTTGGGTAGCATGTATGCGCTGATTGCGCTCGGCTACACCATGGTGTACGGCATCATCAACCTGATCAATTTCGCCCATGGCGAAGTGATGATGGTTGGGGCACTGACCAGTTGGACCATCATTGGTCTGATGCAGGAATCGATGCCCGGTACACCCGGCTACATCATTTTGATCATCGCGCTGGTCATTGCCTGCATCGTGGCAGCATCACTCAATTTTGTCATTGAGAAGGTTGCCTACCGGCCCCTGCGCAACAGCCCCAAATTGGCACCGCTGATCACGGCCATCGGCATGTCGATTCTGCTGCAGACGCTGGCCATGATCATCTGGAAGCCCAACTACAAGTCGTATCCCACGCTGTTGCCCAGTACGCCTTTCAATATCGGCGGGGCGGTTATTACGCCGACCCAGGTGATGATTCTGGGCTTTACGGCGGTATCGCTGGCTGTCCTGATGTGGTTGGTGAATTACACCAAATTGGGGCGTGCCATGCGTGCAACGGCCGAAAACCCGCGAGTGGCAGCCCTCATGGGCGTCAAGCCTGACATGGTGATTTCGGCCACGTTCATTATTGGTGCAGTTCTGGCCGCCATTGCGGGTGTGATGTATGCCTCCAATTACGGTACGGCTCAGCATGCCATGGGGTTCCTGCCGGGTCTGAAGGCCTTTACTGCCGCAGTGTTTGGCGGTATCGGCAATCTCGGCGGCGCTGTTGTCGGGGCCATTCTGCTGGGCCTTATTGAGTCCATCGGGGCGGGCTACATCGGCGAGTTGACCGGCGGAGTATTGGGTAGCCACTATTCCGATATTTTTGCCTTCATTGTTCTGATCATCGTGTTGACTCTGCGTCCGTCCGGGCTGCTGGGTGAGCGCGTGGCTGACCGCGCTTGAGGAGCACTCGCACATGAAACAACAACAAAAAATCGTCGCGTTCCTGATTGCATCCGTGGGCCTGCTGATCCTGCCGCTGATCCTGCAACAGTTCGGCAATGCATGGGTCCGCATTGCCGATATGGCTTTGCTCTACGTACTGCTGTCACTCGGCCTGAATATCGTCGTGGGCTATGCGGGTCTGCTCGATCTGGGTTACGTGGCTTTCTTTGCCATCGGCGCCTACATGTTCGGCCTGATGGCATCACCGCACCTGACCGATACCTTTCCCATGATTGCGGCCATGTTCCCCAATGGGATGCATACCCCTTTGTGGTTGGTTTTACCGCTGGCGGCCGGTTTGGCGGGGGTATTCGGAATCTTGCTGGGAGCGCCCACGTTGCGGCTGCGCGGAGACTACCTCGCCATTGTGACGCTGGGGTTTGGCGAAATCATTCGGGTGTTCCTGAACAATCTGGACCATCCCGTCAACATCACCAATGGTCCCAAGGGGGTGAGTCAGATCGATTCGCTGCACTTTTTTGGACTGGATCTGGGAAAGAAGCTTTCCGTGGGCGGATTTGAACTGGCGTCGGTATCGCTTTATTACTATCTGTTTTTGATACTGGTGATCTTCAGCATCATTATTTGTCACCGGCTGGAACTCTCGCGTGTGGGTCGTGCCTGGATGGCCATTCGCGAGGACGAAATTGCTGCCAAGGCCATGGGCATCAACACACGCAACCTGAAGCTCCTCGCATTCGGTATGGGGGCTACTTTTGGAGGGGTCTCCGGCGCGATGTTCGCGGCCTTTCAGGGGTTCATTTCACCCGAGTCCTTCAGTCTGATGGAGTCCGTCATGATTGTTGCCATGGTGGTGCTGGGCGGCGTGGGCCACTTGCCCGGAGTCATTTTGGGCGCCGTGCTGTTGTCCGCATTGCCTGAGGTACTGCGCTACATTGCGGGTCCGCTACAGGCGATTACTGGCGGACGGCTCGACGCTTCCATTCTTCGTCAGTTGTTGATTGCGCTGGCCATGATCAGCATCATGCTAATGCGTCCGCGCGGCCTGTGGCCCTCTCCCGAGCATGGTAAATCCTTGCAGAACGTGAAGAACTGAACGGAACCACCATGACAGACACAGTACTCAATGTTTCCGGCGTTTCCAAGCGTTTTGGTGGTCTTCAGGCCCTGAGCGATGTGGGTATCAACATCAAACGGGGTCAGGTCTACGGGCTGATCGGTCCCAATGGTGCCGGGAAGACCACTTTCTTCAATGTACTGACCGGGCTGTACACACCTGACAGCGGCACATTTGAATTGGCAGGAAAAACCTACCAACCAACCGCTGTGCATGAGGTCGCCAAGGCGGGTATTGCGCGCACCTTTCAGAATATCCGGCTTTTTTCCGAGATGACCGCTCTGGAAAATGTGATGGTGGGGCGGCATATCCGTACCCACTCCGGCTTGATCGGCGCTATTTTCAGGACACCCAGTTTCAAGGCCGAAGAAGCGGCTATCGCCAAGCGTGCGCAGGAGTTGCTGGACTATGTCGGCATTGGCAAATTTGCCACGTACAAAGCCCGTACCCTGAGCTACGGTGACCAGCGGCGCCTGGAGATTGCCCGGGCATTGGCAACGGATCCTCAGCTCATTGCGCTGGACGAACCTGCGGCGGGCATGAACGCCACAGAGAAAGTCATGCTGCGGGAGTTGATTGACCGTATCCGCAAAGACAATCGCACCATTTTGCTCATTGAGCACGACGTGAAGCTGGTCATGGGCCTGTGTGATCGCGTCACCGTCCTGGACTACGGCAAACAGATTGCGGAAGGCACGCCGGCGGACGTACAGAAAAATGAAAAAGTGATTGAGGCTTACCTCGGCACCAGTGGCCACTAAGCGGCAAGGAAAAACATGACTACAAAGACTTTGCTCAAAGTTACCGGTTTGAAGGTGTCCTATGGCGGAATTCAGGCGGTCAAGGGTGTGGATTTCGAGGTGCATGAGGGCGAACTGGTCTCCCTGATTGGCTCCAACGGGGCCGGCAAGACCACCACCATGAAAGCCATCACAGGCACGCTGCCCATCAATGCGGGTGACATTGAGTACCTGGGCAAGAGCATTCGCGGGCAGGGCCCTTGGGATCTGGTCAAACAGGGCTTGGCCATGGTGCCCGAAGGTCGCGGGGTTTTCACCCGGATGACCATTATCGAAAACCTGCAAATGGGTGCCTATATTCGTGACGACAAGGAAGGCATTGCGGCAGACATCGACAAGATGTTCGCGATTTTTCCGCGGCTCAAGGAGCGGCGCGACCAGTTGGCGGGCACCATGTCGGGCGGTGAGCAGCAAATGCTGGCAATGGGCCGTGCGCTGATGAGTCGTCCCAAAGTGCTGTTGCTCGATGAACCCTCCATGGGCTTGTCACCGATCATGGTGGACAAGATTTTCGAAGTGGTGCGTGATGTGTACGCGCAAGGTGTCACTGTGCTGCTGGTTGAGCAGAATGCCAGCCGTGCGCTGGCCATTGCCAATCGCGGATATGTAATGGAGTCAGGCATCGTGACCATGTCGGGCGCCGCTGCCCAGATGCTGACTGATCCAAGGGTGCGGGCCGCTTATCTGGGCGAATGATCAAGGCCGGGCTCAGGCCGTGCCGTACCCCTTGGTCGTGCCACCCGGAAAGTTGTCTTCTTTTGTGAACATCCACGTTCTTGCGCTTCTATTCGTCACTCTGGTGTGGGGTGCGACGTTTCCGGTTCTCAAGCTGGCGACGGCCCACTTGAGTGGCGTCGAGGTTTCGGCTCTGCGTTTTTTGATTGCTGCAGCGTGCATGGCGCCACTGGCAATAAGGGCGCCCCGGCGCACCTGGATGGACGGTGGAGTTCTGGGTGCACTCGTGCTGGTTTCCTATGTCGCGCAGGCCTTTGGGCTTGAGTTCATATCGTCCAATCGCAGCGCCTTTCTAACCAGCCTTAATGTTCTGATGGTTCCTTTGCTGGGGATCGTATTTGGAACACGTCCAACGATGATGGTGTTGGGTGCGGCTGTCCTGGCCCTGTTGGGAATCGGACTGATGTCGTGGGATGGCGGCGCCCATTTTTTGGCGGACGCTGCAACGGTGTTCGGTGCGCTGGCCTATGCCCTGTATGTGATTTTGCTGTCCGCACGTTCACGCCACCACGCGCCACGCCAGTTGGCCGCCACGCAGATTGTCTGGATGGCCGTGCTGGGCGGATTTTGGATGTTGCTCGACGCCACAGGAACGGACAAGTTGCAGACACTGGCGTCTCGGGTGGACCTGGAAATGTTGGCCAGTCTGGTTTATTTGGGCGTCGTGGCCACGGCAGGCATGCTGTTCTTGCAGGCTAGGGCGCAACGCCATGTGACGGCGGACAAGGCCGCTCTGATTTACGCGATGGAGCCCGTTTTTGCGGCCATGTTTGCCTGGATGTGGTTGGCTGAGGTGCTATCCATTCAGGCGGCCGTGGGTGGCGCCATGGTGGTGCTTGCTGTCGTGCTCAGTGAGTGGAAAGCCATGCCCCATGCTGAAAAAAAGAATCACGCAGCGTGACATGAACCACGATGACCAGCGTGATCACAAGAATGAACAAGGTGGACGGGCGAGCATTCTCGAATCCCGCGGTGCCAAGCGCAGGCGGGGCCTCCTTATTTCGAAGTCGATCAGCTTGCGTGCTTGTCTGCCTCGGACGTAAAAGAGTCAGCGAAAAACTCTTCCTCGGGTAGCTTTGCCAGCGCGAAAAAGTCCCGGCGAGCTGAGTCAACGACAATCGGCGCGCCGCAGGCATAAACCTGGTGACCACTGAGGTCCGGGAAGTCCTCCAACACCGCAAGGTGGACAAATCCGGTCCGTCCGCTCCATTGGTCGTCGGGCGTTGGGTCGGAAACTACCGGCACGTAGTGCAGGTTGGGCATGCTTTCAATTTGTGCCGAAACCCAATCATGCATGTACAGATCTGCCGGCCTGCGGGCTCCCCAGTACAACGTGGCGGTTCGCGTGATTTCAGCAAATTTCATATGCTCAATCATGGCTTTGATGGGTGCGAACCCTGTGCCCGATGCCAGCAGAATGATGGGTTTTTCAGTGTCTTCCCGAAGAAAGAAGGAGCCATAGGGCCCCTCGATCCGCAGAATCTCTTTTTCTTTCATGTCGCTGAAAACATGGTCTGTGAACTTGCCGCCAGGCATGTGGCGAATGTGCATTTCCAGCCCTGGCCCCAAGTGTGGTGCATTGGCCATGGAGTAGCTCCGCCGGGCTCCATCGCGAAGAATGAATTCCACATACTGGCCCGCGCGGTAGGCAAAAGCGTCATTGGACGGCAATTGAAGCTGCATCGCCACGACATCGGGTGATTTCTTCATGAGCGAACTCACGCGAGTCGGCATTTTCTTGATGGGCAATGCGCCCAATTCGGCTACCTGGCGTGATTCAAGAATCAAATCAGACTGAGGCACCGCACAACAGGTCAGCATGTAGCCATTGGCCTCTTCTTCTGCACTAAGGGCCTTGCTCTGGTGCGCACCGTGCACCACTGAACCGGAGAGCATCTTGCATTTGCAAGAGCCGCAAGCGCCATCCTTGCAGCCATAAGGCAGGCCGATGCCCTGGCGGATGCCTGCAGCCAGAACAGCCTCACCCTGTTCGACATCGAAGGCGCGCCCGCTGGGCTGAACCGTGACGCAATATTTAGAAGCGCTTGCTGCGTTTGCCATCATCTTGTGGGTATCCTTGGATCTCATTTTTTGAAATAAGCATCGATTTTGCCTTCAAACCAATACCCTCTCGGGGCTCTGCCCGCCCGCTTTCGGCGCGAACGCGTTCTTATCATCGGGTGTGGCGATGTGGGGCTGCGCGTGGCGGGCAGACTGCCCAGCCAAGTTCGCGTGCTGGCGTTGACATCCAGCCCCGGGCGTATCGAGGAATTGCGGGCCAAAGGCCTGACCCCGCTTGTGGGCAACCTCGATGGCTTCCAGAGCTTGCGGCGGCTGGCGGGCATTGCCACACGGATCATCCATCTTGCTCCACCACCCTCTGCGGGGTGGGCCGATTCACGAACCCTCGCTTTGGTGCGGGCACTGCGTCTGCGGACAAAGCCGGTGAGCGTGGTGTACGGCTCTACGAGTGGCGTTTACGGCGATTGTGGCGGGCAGCACGTGAACGAATGCCGGTCGGTGCATGCCGACACGCCACGTGCCCGCCGGCGGGTGGATGCCGAAGCGCGAGTCCGGTTCTGGGGACGTGCTGCGCAGCTTCGGGTAAGTATCTTGCGCATTCCGGGAATTTATGCGCCGGACCGGGAAGGGGGAACACCCCGGGCCCGCCTGATGAAAGGCGTACCTGTTTTGCGTCCACAAGACGACGTGTATACCAACCACATCCACGCCGACGATTTGGCACGTGCTTGCTGCCGCACGCTATGGCAGGGCAGGCCGCAAAGGGTCTACAACGTGAATGATGACAGCGCAATGAAGATGGGTGACTATTTCGATCTTGCTGCAGATTTGTACGGTCTGCCGCGGCCTCCCAGAATAGCCCGAGAGGGTGCTGCCGAACAGCTTCCTCTCATGCTGCTCAGTTTCATGAATGAGTCGCGCCGCATGGACAACACCCGAATGAAGCAGGAACTGGGTTTGCGCCTGCTTTACCCCACGGTTGCTACCGGTTTGCAGTCACGCTAGGCAGCACACTGCTGGCTTGGCTGGGGTAAATGCGCAGCAGCACTTTCCAGATGACCCAACTGCATAGCAGCGTGATGGGACTGGCCCAGAGCACATCGCTCAACCAGTGGTCGCCGACCGATACCCGCGCAAACCCGATGACCAGCCCCGCGACGACTCCACTGACACCCCAGGCAACGCGGCGTCTCCGGTCAATCAACATGAGCGAAGCGAAGAAGAAGCCGCACGCCACGTGACCACTGACAAAAGAGCAGTTGTTGTTGCATTGGTCGGTCATGACTGTGGCACGGGTGAATTTCTGCGTTCCACCAAAGTTCTCCACTTGGTAGGGGCGTGAACGTTGCCAGTTTTCCTTGAAACCACTGTTGACCAGCAAGCCTGGGCCCAGCGCGCCCGCAAGCACCACAAAAGCGAGGTGCAATCTCCATTGCTTTGCGTGCCGGCTGAAACTGGTAAATATCCAGCCAGCCAAGGCAGTCAGCACCAGCACACGAAAAGCGGCCGGTATGTACAAATTGATCAGTTCCACCCAAAACCAGGATTGCGTGTTGATCGTTGCGGAATCCCCGATGAACAGCCCCGCTGTCTGCAAATCAATGGCGGTCCACGCCGTGGGGATGAGTGCCAATGCCACTGATACGCAGACGATCCACCAGAAAAGTCGAGGTGTTTCGGATGTTTGCGATAGATGAGTCTGGTTTTTATTCATCGGGAAAGGTTGGTCAGCACAGCCCTTATTGTCGGTGATTCCGGACCTGCCATTGGGCGTGGTACTCCGAACGGACTCATGAAGCCTGGCTGCTATCGCCCGTTGGCGATAACCGCAGGCCCCATGTCCTGGAAGGGTCCCAGAGGGTTGGTATTGACCTCCACCTCGTTGACCATCAGGATCGGCGCATTAAAACGCCACCCGGTGGTTTCGGTGCGTCTTTTGAAGTTGATGAAGTCGGCCAAGAAGTTGCCGGTGCGCGCCTTGGAAATGCGCGCCACGTTCAATTCCCAGCCTCGGCAGGCGTCGCGGGCGTTCAGACATCTCACGATTCCCGGGTCTAGTTCTTCCTTGCTGAGAACGCTGCCATTGACCACTTTTCTCACAATGTCCGAATGGG
>Ga0105047_10013476_pt1 | contig 13060 bp, 8 predicted proteins | sample MAT04_FD_78384 | JGI IMG/M metagenome (GOLD analysis project Ga0105047, IMG submission 78384) | Freshwater microbial communities from Lake Fryxell liftoff mats and glacier meltwater in Antarctica - MAT-04 (megahit assembly) | ecosystem: Environmental > Aquatic > Freshwater > Ice > Liftoff... | reverse complement strand
TCTCCGTCGCTCCGGCCGATACCACGGTCTACCGGCTGACCGCGAAGGGCGCCAACAACCAGGAGTTGAATGAGACGGTGACCGTGACGGTAGAGAAGCCGCTGGGGCGCATCATCACCTTTACCTCCTCGCCGATGAACATTTCGGCCGGCCAAAGCTCTACCCTGAGCTGGCAGACCGAAGGCGCTGAGACCGTGGAACTGTCGGGTACGGGGCCCGTGGCCGCCAATGGCTCGCAATCGGTTTCCCCCACGCAAACCACCACCTACACCTTGACGGTGAAGACTAAGTTTGGCGAAGTTACCGCCAACACCACCATCCAGGTGACGCCGCCTTCGGCGCCGCGGATCCTGCGCTTCACCGCCGCCCCGCAATCGATTGTGGTGGGCGACACGGCCACCTTGCTCTGGAGCGTGGAGAACGCCACCGACGTATCGATCTCGACGATCGGCGTGGTGGGCAACAACGGCACGTTTAACGTGAGCCCCACCACCACCACCACCTACCGCCTAACGGCGCGTAATCAATCCGGCGAGCCGGTGACGGCCGAGACGACGGTGACCGTCGCCCGGCCGCCGGCCATTATCAGCTTTACCGCATCGCCCGATACCACGCGGCCCGGCGGCGAAGTGACGCTCACCTGGATCACGGAGAATACGACCAACGTCTCGATATCGGGCGTCGGCACCGTCGCCGGATCGGGTTCCATCGTCGTGAAGCCAAACGCCACCACCGCCTACACCTTGACGGCGACCGGCGCGCGGACCACGCTGACGCAGCAGTTGATCGTCACCGTGGTGGCCCTACCCACTCAGGGTGGCCGGTCGCCGGTGGCCAACGCGGGCGCGAACTTCGTCACCACCAGCCAGGAGACTCGGCTGGATGGCTCGGCCAGCGCGCATCCGGATAATAAGCTGTTCCGGTATTCGTGGCGTGCCATTGGTCCGCGGACTCCGCTTGAGATCCGCGGCGCCGACACGGCCACGCCCACCGTGCGCTTCTCCCAGTACAACTTCGGCGAATATCAGTTCGAGCTCACTGCGACTGACGGCGACGGCCGGTTCTCCATCGCCACGGTGAAGGTCTTCTTCGCCGCTTTCTAAATGGTGCCGTTCTTCCGTGACCCGTCGCGTGAAAGCGGCGGGTTGGGCTTTGAGTCCGTGTCTCCGGAACGAGACTGACGCAGGTTCTTTCGCGAACCATTTTCACTTATGACTCATAAAGCATAGTAAATAAACAGTTTCCCTCTGATCGGGGCCATCCACGCGCATCCCTGGGTTTCCGCCTAGCCCATTGAAGACAAACAACTTAGCCACAATAGTAACTCTCCACGCTCTACCAGCGGAAAAATGGGGCGCCAACCGTCGGATCCGCTTTTTATTTCAATGACATAGAACGAAAATGCCGGCGGTGCCGCCTACTTTTTGACCTAAGTTTATTTATTTCTATGACTTGCGAGGAAACCCAGGGATGCGCGTGGATGCCCCCGTTTGTGGATAAGTTAATTATATTCAACGATATAGAAGAGAAGTGCGCCGTTTCGAATCACTTAGCCAACAGATTGCGGCGCGCGTAGCCCGAAATCTCGGGTTTCACTGCGCCCAATGCCCCCACGATGCCCTTCCCCAAGCGCGATTCGAAGTTGCCGATCGCAATTTCGTAATTGGCCAGCATTAAGCGCTTCACCTCACTCTGCGCGAACGAATACTGCAAACTATCGCGCGCCATCTGCTTGATTTCCCCCCACGTCAGGTTGAAATAGCGGATTGCCGTGAAGTGCTCATCGGTTAGATTCGAGTCCCACACGCCGGGGTCGTCAGTGTTGAGACACACCGGCACGCCGCTGCGCAGATACTCCGGAAAAGGGTGCTGGTTGAGGTCAGGAAAATACTCGAGCAGCCGGTTCGAAACTAAGTTGATTTCCACTAACTGCCGCCGGTCCCGCATGCGGACTAGTGTGTCGGCATCGGTAATCAGATTCAGCCCATGCCCGATCCTTTCGGCACCGATCAGCAGCGTATCACGCACCTGCGTACCGGGGGAGTCCACTTCGCCGGCGTGGATCGACAAGTGGATACCGGAATACTTCCGCCGCATCTTGCGAAACGTTTCGAGAAAGCGCAGCGGATGGCCCTTGTCGTTATCCTCTCGCCCGGCCATATTCAGACCCACGAACAAGTCGCGATTCCGGTCGAGAAACGCATAGGCCTCCTCAATCCGCTGCTCGGCATCGGGGCGAAAGCGGAGAATGACAATCTGGAAACGCACCGTCACGCCCGAAGCCTTCACCGCCGGCCGCGCCAACATTTGCCGCATCGTTTCGGCCACCTTTTCGGGCGGATAGGGGTTCCCTTCCGCATCGAAGCCGCCCAATAGGCCTACCTGCGTCTCGACATAGCGCACGCCCTCGCGGCCATAACGCTGGATGTAACGCGCCATCACCTCGGCCAACACGTTGGGGTCACGAACGAGCCCCGAAAGGCGGTTGACGGCCTGCTCAAAGAACTCGTCGCGGCCCTCGCCCGCTTTGTCCAAGCGCATGGCACTCAGCCACTCCGTGCGGCGCTCCGGGCTCAACTGGTCGAGCCGCGCATATTCTTCTTGCGCGCAAGTCGACAGCTTCTGCACCGCGTAACGGGCAATCGTCTGATAGCGCAAAAACGGTTCCGGGCTGTCCGGACAAGCATTGAAACGCAGCCTGGTGAAGAAGGTATTGCCGCGCGTCACCGCCGGATCGGTGGCTGCCGCCAGCCACTCCTCGGGATAGGCGGCCAACGTGCCGTGATGGTGCAAATCGCCACCCTTGGGCATCGCGTACAAAAACGCATAAAGCTGTTCCGGCGTCGCCTCGCGTTTGAATTGCTCAAATTGGGCGTCAAAAGTCGTTTGCGCACTGGCGAGGGAAGCCAGCAGGAGGAACATTTTCATCAAGCTGTGATTTGACATCCTTCCATGATGACGCGACCCACTGCGACAATGCCAATGCGACAATAGAAACCATGAACGAAATTATCAAGATCACGGGCCGCGAGATCCTCGATTCGCGCGGCAACCCGACGGTGGAAGCCGAAGTCCTGTTGGCGGATGGCAGTTTGGGCCGTGCGGCGGTCCCCTCCGGCGCCTCGACGGGGGAGCACGAAGCGGTGGAATTACGCGATGGCGACGCCAAGCGCTACCTGGGCAAAGGCTGCCTGAAGGCGGTCGCCAACATCAACACCAAGATCGCAAAGTCGCTCACCGGCATGGACGCCGAGCAGCAAACCGCCATCGACGCCGCCATGATCAAGCTCGACGGCACGCCGAACAAAGCCAAACTCGGCGCCAACGCCATCCTCGCCGTTTCCATGGCTACGGCCCGCGCCTCGGCCGATAGCCTGATGGTGCCGCTGTACCGTTACCTGGGCGGCGTGAACGCCAAGGTACTGCCGATCCCCATGATGAATATCATCAACGGCGGCGCGCACGCCGACAACTCGGTGGACTTACAAGAATTCATGATCGCCCCCTACGGCGCCGATAGTTTCTCCGATGCCTTCCGCATGGGCGTGGAAGTTTTTCATAGTTTGAAGACGGTACTCAAAAAGCGTAGCTACTCGACTTCCGTGGGCGACGAAGGCGGCTTTGCACCGAACTTGAAGTCGAACGAAGAAGCGATCGAAGTCATCCTCGAAGCGATCGTCAAGGCCGGCTATAAGCCAGGCAAACAAGTGGCGCTCGCCCTCGATTGCGCCGCCAGCGAATTCTACGATAAGTCCAAAAAGAAATATGTCTTCAAGAAGAGCGATAAGAGCGAACGCACCAGCGAGGAGATGGGCGACTTCTGGGCCAATTGGGCTAAGCAATATCCGATTATCTCTATCGAAGATGGCTGCGCCGAAGACGATTGGGGCGGCTGGAAGTATCTTACCGACGCAATCGGCGACAAAATCCAGTTAGTCGGCGATGACTTATTCGTCACCAACACCGTGCGGCTCTCCCGCGGCATTAAGGAGGGCATCGCGAACTCGATCCTCATCAAAGTGAACCAGATCGGCACCCTAACCGAAACGCTGGACGCGATGGCCATGGCCGCCGGCGCTGGCTACACCTCGATGGTGTCGCATCGTTCCGGCGAAACCGAAGACGCCTTCATCGCTGACCTCGCGGTCGCCACCGGCGCAGGCCAAATCAAAACCGGCTCCGCCAGCCGCACCGATCGCATGGCCAAATACAACCAGTTACTCCGCATCGAAGAAAACCTCGGCGCCTCGGCTAAATTCGCCGGCCGCGCCGCCTTTAAACAAGCCTGGTAAGTCTGACTGCGTAGGGCGGGCCATATGGCCCGCCCTTTCCCCAGGATACAAACGTGAAGAAAAAAGTAATTTTGACCATTCTGGACGGCATGGGCTATCGCGTTAACGGCAAAGGTAACGCCGTCGAAGCCGCCAAGAAGCCGAACTTCGATATGCTCCAGAGTAAGTACGCCTGGACCTTGATTGAAGCCTCCGGCCCTTGGGTCGGCCTGCCCCCCGGCCAGATGGGTAACTCCGAAGTGGGCCATTTGAACATCGGCTCCGGCCGGGTGATTCGAATGGATGTTACTCGCATCGACACCAGTATCCTGGACGGCAAGTTATTCACGAACCCCGTCTTACTCGAAGCCATGCGGACCAAGCGCCTGCATTTCTTCGGCCTCGTGAGCGACGGCGGCGTGCACTCGATGAATACGCACTTATATGCCTTGCTCGAGATGGCCAAGCACCAGCAAGTGGACGAAGTCTACGTCCACGTCTTCACCGACGGCCGCGACACGCCCCCCAACTCGGGAGCCGGCTTCGTCGCCGAACTCGAAGCCAAGATGAAAGAACTCGGCGTGGGCAAGATCGCCAGCGTCAGCGGCCGCTACTATGCCATGGACCGCGATAAGCGCTGGGAGCGCGTCGCCAAGGCCTACACCGCCATCGTCCTCGGCACCGGCGACCATGCCCCTACCGCCTCCGCCGCTATCGCAGCCGCCTACGCCAAAGGCGTCACCGACGAGTTCATTGAACCGGTCACCATCTTGGACGAAGGCCTCGTCCAGGACGACGACTCGATCCTCTTCTACAACTACCGCGCCGACCGCGCCCGCGAAATCACCCAAATGGTGCTTGACCCCGTCGTCGCTAAAACCGCCGGCGTCCACCAGCGCCTCCGCCTGCGCTACACGCAGATGACCGACTACGACAAGAGCTACGGCCTGCCCTACGCCTTCGGCCCACTTACGCATAAGGGCTTACTGTCGGACGCCCTCGCCGCGCACGGCAAGACTAACTTACGCGTCGCCGAAACCGAAAAATACCCGCATGTCACTTACTTTTTTAATGGCGGCAACGAGAATATTCCCAGCGGCGAATCGCGTAAAATGGTGGCCTCGCCCAAAGTCGCCACTTACGACTTACAGCCGGAAATGAGCGCCCCCGAAGTCTGCGACGTAGTCGTAAAGGCCATCACCGAAGGCGACTTCGACGTCATCATCGTCAACTTTGCCAACCCCGACATGGTGGGCCACACCGGCGTCTACGAAGCCGCGGTCCGCGCCGTCGAAACCTGCGACGTCTGCCTGGCCCGCATCTGGGAAGTGCTGCAGACTCATCCGGCCACCTGGATGATCACCGCCGACCATGGCAACTCGGAGATGATGATCGACCCCGCCACCGGCCTGGTGCATACTTATCACACCACCAACCCCGTGCCCTTCCTGCTGGTGGATGACGAGCACCGCCAACTGCGCACCGGCGGCTCGCTGCGCGACATCGCCCCGACGATCCTCGCCGTCCTTGGCGTGCCGAAACCGGAGGAGATGACGGGCACCGATTTGCGGGCGTAGAATGTAAGCGCTATGCTTACCCGCCGCGGCCTGGTTGCCGCTTCCGCTGCTCTGTCTCTCAGCTCTCGCCTGCATGCGGCCGATACCGCGACCGGCATGAAGGGCCGCGTGAATCATTCGGTCTGTAAGTGGTGCTACGCCAAGGTCCCCCTCGAAGATCTCTGTAAGCAAAGCAAGGACCTCGGCCTCAACTCGATCGAGTTACTCGGCCCCGCCGACTGGCCCATGCTCAAGCAGTACAACCTCACCTGCGCCATGACTACTAACCCCGTCGTCGACGGCCTCGGCGGCATCGCCAAAGCCTTCAACCGCGTCGAGCACCACGACAAACTCGTCGCCGCTTACGAGGACTGGATCCCCAAAGCCGCCGCCGCCGGCCTCACCAACGTCATCTGCTTCTCCGGCAACCGCGACGGCATGGGCGATGCGCAAGGCCTGGAAAACTCCGCCAAAGGCCTCAAACGCCTGATGGCCCTCTGCGAGAAGCACAAAGTGAATCTGGTAATGGAGCTCCTGAACTCCAAGGTGAACCACAAAGACTATATGTGCGACCACAGCGAATGGGGCGTCGAACTCTGCAAGCAAGTCGGCTCCGAGCGCTTTAAGCTGCTTTACGACATCTATCACATGCAGATCATGGAAGGCGACGTCATCGCCACCATCAAAAAGCACAACGCCTACTTCGCCCACTATCACACCGGCGGCGTCCCCGGCCGCGCCGAGATCGACGAGACGCAGGAGCTCAACTATCCGGCCATTATAAAGGCCATCGTCGACACCGGCTTCAAAGGCTTCGTCGCTCAGGAGTTCATCCCCAAGCGCCCTGACGTGCTTGGCTCCCTCAAGCAGGGCGTCCGTATTTGCGACGTGTAAAAAAACTTTTTTGCTAACCTCCCGGGCGTTCGGGCGTATATTCAGATAACCGACATATGTCGGACATCTGAACATGAAACCTACCTCCCTGCTCCAAGGCACCCTCGACGTACTGATCCTGAAGATCCTCGGTCAAGAGCCCCGCACCGGCTGGGCTATCTCGCTCCGGCTCCGCCAAATGTCGAACGAAGCGCTGCAAGTGAGCCATGGGTCGCTCTATCCAGCGCTCCATAAGCTCGAACATGAAGGCTGGATCGAGGGCGAGTGGGGCGTGGGCGAAACCGGCCGCCAAACCAAGGTTTACTCGCTCACCAAAGCCGGCCGAAAACAACTCAAGACCGAGACCGAACAATGGGCGCGATTGTCGGGCGCGGTAAACACCATCCTGGAGTCGGCATGAGTTGGCCCAAGAAACTACGCGCGATCTTCCAGCGCCAGAGCGTGGAGCAAGAGCTGCACGCCGAATTGGCCGACCATCTCGCCACCGAAATGGACCAGCTCATCGCCCAAGGTATCGCCCCCGCCGAAGCGCGCCGAAGGGCCCGCGCCACCATGGGCCATCTCGGCCAGATTGAGGAAGAGTGCCGCGACGCCCGCGGCACCCTCGCCTGGGACCAATTTCAACAGGACCTCACCTTTGGCGCGCGCCTGCTCGCCCGCCACCGGACCTTCTCGCTCATGGCCCTCGCCACCATCGCCCTCGGCATCGGCTCGGCGACCGCCGGCTTCAGCCTGCTCGACGGCGTGCTCATCCGCCCTCTGCCCTTCCCCGCCCCCGAACGCCTCGTCGCCGCCGACGGACTCGGCATGCGCGGACCCTTCGCTACCCTCCGCGCCCAAAGCCAACTCGCCGACTATGCCGCCCACCTCGGCACCCGCCCCTTTCATATCCCGGGCCCCGAAGGCCTCGAACGGCACGAAGGCAGCGAGGTCTCCGCCAACTTCTTTCGCGTGCTGGGCATCGGCCCGCAACTCGGCCGCACCTTCGCCGACGGCGAGGACCAGCCCGGCAAACACCGTGTCGCCGTCCTCAGCCATCGCCTCTGGCAGCAGCGTTTCAGAGGCCGCGCCAACTTAGTCGGCCAACCGCTGATGCTCGACGAAGTCACCTACGAAATCATCGGCATCATGCCCGCCAGCTTCACCTTTCCTTCAACCACGGCGCAGCTTTGGGTGCCCATAAACCTCGATCCCCGCGCCGTTGGGCCCTACTGGGGTTCGGGTGGCGTCACCGTTTTTGGCCGCACTAAGCCGGGCGCCAGCCTCACCTCCGCTAATGCTGAACTCCGCGCCTGGATCCCTCGCATCCGCGCGATGTTCCCCTGGCGCATGCCCGACGCCTGGGGCACCGAGGCTGCGCTCAAGGACCTTCGCACCTCGCTGGTCAGCGGCACCCGCGTGCAAGCCCTGCTGCTGTTCGCGGTCGTCGGTTTGGTGCTGCTGATCGCCATGGTCAACGTCGCGAATCTCCTGGTCGGCCAAACCTCTGCCCGCCAACGGGAGATGGCCATGCGGGCTTCTTTAGGCGCTACCTACGGCCGCCTGGCACGCCAGCTCATCACCGAAGCGCTGCTGTTAGCCATCGCCGGCGGTCTGCTCGGCATGGCCCTGGCCTATGCCGAACTTGCCGTCCTCAAACACCTGCTGCCGGCGGAGACTCCCCGCTTGGACGAAGTCTGGGTCGATGCCCGCGCACTCGCCTTCAGCGCCCTCACCGCTCTGGTCGCCGGGCTCTTCTTCGGCGGCCTCCCCGCGTGGCGTCTACGAAGATCACCGGTAAAATCCATGGGCCACTGGCTGATCACCACCGAAGCCGCCTTCGCCACCATCCTCCTGGTCGGCGCCACCCTGCTGCTGCGTAGCCTGTGGATTCTGCTGCAAGTCAGCCCCGGTTTCCGCCCCGAAGGCGTCGTTACGGCCGAGGTGAGCCCGAGTCCAACCGTCGCCGCCTCCATCGCCAAAACCACCGCCCTCGCCGCCAGCCTGCGCGAGAAGCTCGCCGCCTATCCCGGTGTCCGCCAGGTAGCTGCCATGAACGTCCTGCCCCTCTCGCCCGACATCTCGGCCTTCGCCGCCGCCATTGAGGACCATCCCCGCCCGCCCCAAGCGCCCGCAATCTCCCTCTGGAGCACCTCTACCGCCCCGGAGCATCTAGCTGCGCTCTCCATCCCGCTGCTCGCCGGCCGTGGGTTCGCCATTCAGGAAAAGGCGCCCGTCGTTCTCATCAGCCAGGCCACCGCCCGCAAGTTCTGGCCTAACGGCAACGCCCTCGGCCGGCGGCTACGGCCCGTTTGGGAAAAAGAATGGCGTACCATTGTTGGCATTGTCGGCGACACGAAAAACTACAGCCTCGCCGGACCTCCCGAATGGGTGGAAGGCGAAGTCTACGTCCCCCTGGCACAAGCGGTTACAGCCATGCCCGCGCTCAAACTCGCGATAAGACTCACCGGAGACCCGGCCGCGCTCGTCCGTCAACTTCCCGCCCTCGTGCGAGCCGAATGCCCCACCTGCGCCACCAGCCAGGTAATGAGGATGGAAGAGTGGATGGCCCGCTCCACCCAAGCGCCCCGGTCCTTAGCTTGGCTCGTCGGCGGCTTCGCCCTGCTAGCGCTCACCTTGGCCGCCATCGGCATCTACGGCGTGGTCAGCCAAGGCGTCCTGCGCCGCACCCGGGAACTTGGCATCCGCATCGCACTCGGTGCCACGCGGCCAAACGTCGCTTGGCTCGTCCTGCGCGCCAACCTCGGCGCCACCCTGGCCGGCATCGTCCTCGGTCTGGCCGCCGCCTGGATGACGGCCCGCTGGATCAGTTCGCTCCTTTACGGCATTGCGGCGCACGACTGGCCCAGCTTTTCCGCCCCCGGCGCGGTCCTACTGCTGATGGCCTTGCTTGCCAGCCTTCCGCCCTTGTGGCGTGCCACGCGCATCGATCCGGCCCGTGCCTTGCGCGAAAGCTAGATCCACGCCACGCCTTATCTCATACTAAAGAAGTGACCACTCGCGCCACTCGGCTTCGCCACCTCGTCATTTGGGTCGCCTGCGTGGTGATCCTGGCCGTATGTTTTGCCTGGCTCGGGCTCACCTTGGCTCAAGACGCTGAACTCCCGTTGCCCTTTTGGGCCACCGGGCTCGCGATCGTGGTGGCCGCTCTCGGTTGGGGACTCACGCTCGACAGATCATCGCCCAGCCGGATTCCCAGGCTCGGCGGGTCCGAGTGGGAAGAGTTGCAGCGGTCGTTGAAGCAGCCAGAGTCCGCTGCTCAGTTGTTGGATGGCCTGATTCTGGCCGCGCATCCGCTCAGTGCCGAGCCCGTGCGGTTGCGCGAGATCATTCAAGCCAGCATTATCCGCCGTGCGCCGGAGGCGCTGGTCCACGAAGGCGGCGACCCCTACGTCATTGCCGATCCCGCCGCGATCGCCTATGTTTTGGATACCCTGTTGAGCGGCCGCACCACCTCGCGCATCGAACTCAAAACCGAAGGACGCATCGCGGAGGTGACCGTGCGCGGCACGGGACCACTCACCGGCATCTCGATTATCCGCCGGCTGATCGAAGCCCAGGAGGGGGAACTGGTGGTGGACTCCGATGCCGTCCGCCTCCGGCTCCCGATCAGAACCTAACGCCCTTTATTCTGGGCGTCGAAGAGCTCCATCAGCCGTTGCCGGCGCAGGCGCTCAGCTTGCAGTTCCAGCTTCAGCCTATCCAGCTCCAAAGTTGCCGGATTCACCGTCGGCGGCAGCGTGGTCGCCGAAGCGACAATGCGCATCCGAATCTCCACCGGGGCCTGTTCGCCCTGCTTCCGCCGCAGCAAAATCTCCATATCGTTCTCCGGCGAGGCCATCGGCACCGCATAAGTGCCCCCGGCATACTGCCTCGCAGTGAGGGCGATCGACTGCTTCTGCCCATCGCGCGTGATCAGTAGGGTCGCATGGTCCGCCACGGGGCGCGTATCCCAGCTCACCTGCCATTGCTTGCCATTCGCCGACACACGCAACGGCTCCAGCATGGGCTTCGGCGGGGCCGCGGTGGCGCTCTTCGCCAGAACCGCAAACGGTGGCGAAGGGTCGTCCCCTTGCAGTTGAGCCGTGCTCATGGCCACAATCCCTACGATCACCAGCAATCCCGCCGGAACCGCCCAGCGCATCCGCTCCACGGAAGCCCGAAAACGCTCCCCGGGGCTTAACCGCGCTGAGTCTCCTACCGCTACCGGACGCATCGCCGCCATCGGCGCATCCGCGGTGTCTGGATCTTCCTCTTGTTTCGGTTCGATATAAAATTCCTGCAACGGCCGCTCCCCGGCTGGCGCTACGTCGGCCAACGGAAGATATGCCGCCACCCGCAACGGACGTTGGCTTGAAGCCCGCAATACCAACGAAAGCACCGGCACGCCCGGAATCAACGCGCTAACCGACTCAATGTCCTCCGTGCTCAAGCGCGCCTCACCCTGATGCTTCGACCGGAACCAGCCGATCGCCGCTTCCGTCGGATACTCTAGCCTTCCCAATTCGATCGCGCGGCTCAGGTTGGCCTCGCGGCTCGCCAAAGAACATTTCACCGGCAGCCAAGCCGTTACCGATACACCCGACGGGGTACGACGACCCAAAAGGATCCCCGTCACGGGTTGCTGATTGGCGTCAAAGGCGGCCTGCGCCACCCGGCGTAGAGCTTCGAGCACGGCGGCATCGTAGGAGATCGCGGGCACCTCCCGACTATTCTCCATCGGCATGGAGTGCGAATCCACGGCGAGCCGGGCGTTAACTAAAGACGTAGCCATACCATCCTCCGAACCTAAAACAGACAAGTGCTCATGGCCAAAGCGACTCCGGGGAGAGTCGAGTTGTAAACCGTTATGAGCCTAGTGTGCCACTGCCCTCGTACGAAACCTATGGAACTACAGACCAAGAATGAGGGAGTACTACGGGTTTTTTGAGGGTATCTGGAGTACCGCTACTTAGCATGAGTGTTAACGACTAAGATTTTCATATATTATTCCGCTCATATGCTATACTCCTTCCAGAGGCATTTTTCATGGACTTCAACCGCTTCACCGAAAAAGTACAGGAAGCCCTTCGCGGTGCCCAATCCGTCGCCCTGCGGCTCTCCCACCAGCAGGTGGACGTCGAGCACCTCCTCGTCAGCCTGCTCAACCAGGACCAGGGCCTTGCTCAGAACGTCCTCCGCAAGGCCGGCCTGAATCCGGAGCAACTCCGCCGCCGCGTCGAGCAGGAGCTCGAAAAGCTCCCGAAAGTCACCTCCCCCTCCGGCCCGCCTGACCAGATTTACGTCACCACGCGCCTCACCAAACTCTTCGCTGACGCCGAACAAGAGGCCAAGCGGCTCAAGGACGACTACCTCTCCGTCGAGCATCTGCTGCTCGCCATGAAGGACGACACCGGCCTCGCCGGCCGCCTGATTAAAGAAAGCGGCGACCGCCTCGGCAATTCGATCGGGGAACTCCGCGGCTCCCAGCGCGTCACCACCCAGAACCCGGAAGCCACTTACGAATCGCTTGAAAAATACGGCCGCGACCTCACCCAAGCTGCCCGCGACGGCAAGCTCGACCCCGTCATCGGCCGCGACGAAGAGATCCGCCGCGTCATCCAAGTGCTCTCCCGCCGCACCAAGAACAACCCCGTGCTGATCGGCGAGCCCGGCGTCGGCAAAACGGCTATTGTCGAAGGCCTCGCCCAGCGCATCGTCCGCGGCGACGTCCCCGAAGGCCTCAAGGAGAAGCGCGTTGTCTCGCTTGACATGGGCGCGCTGATCGCCGGCGCCAAGTTCCGCGGCGAATTCGAAGAGCGGCTCAAAGCCGTCCTCAAAGAGGTACAGGATTCGCAAGGCCAAATCGTCCTCTTCATCGACGAACTGCATACCGTCGTCGGGGCCGGCAAAGCCGAAGGCGCCATGGACGCCGGAAACTTGCTTAAGCCCATGCTGGCCCGCGGCGAACTGCATTGCATTGGCGCTACCACCTTGGACGAGTTCCGCAAACACATCGAGAAAGACGCCGCCCTTGAGCGCCGCTTCCAGCCCGTGCTGGTCGACCAACCCACCGTCGAAGACACCATCTCGATCCTGCGCGGCCTCCGCGAACGCTACGAGATTCACCACGGCGTCCGCATTAAAGACGCCGCCTTGGTCGCTGCCGCCGTGCTCTCCAATCGCTACATCGCCGACCGTTTCCTGCCCGACAAAGCGATCGATCTGGTCGACGAAGCCGCCGCCAAGCTCCGCACCGAAATCGATTCCCTGCCCTCCGAACTCGATGAAATCTCCCGCCGCCGCATGCAGCTCGAGATCGAGCGCGAGGCGTTGCGCAAGGAAAGCGACCAAGCCTCT
>Ga0105047_10013475_pt1 | contig 13060 bp, 11 predicted proteins | sample MAT04_FD_78384 | JGI IMG/M metagenome (GOLD analysis project Ga0105047, IMG submission 78384) | Freshwater microbial communities from Lake Fryxell liftoff mats and glacier meltwater in Antarctica - MAT-04 (megahit assembly) | ecosystem: Environmental > Aquatic > Freshwater > Ice > Liftoff... | reverse complement strand
GTTCGCTCTCCTGACGGTTTTCGAGGCGAATCCCACGAAATTCACCGTTTTTGAGACGAACCGTTTCCGCTATTGGGATGAACCAAAAATGCGGTCAACTCGAACTTCCGATCAGCCCAGGGTGACGGCTACCGGCTGTTCGTCAAGTTCGGAAGCGACAGTCGACGACGAGGTAAACTACGATGGCGCCCCGTTGAAAGACGGAGCGATTCGCTTCATCCCCGCCGACGGCAAGTCTGCCACTGCGGGTGGGGTGATCAAAGACGGGAAGTTTAGCGGGACAGTTCCCCTCGGCGGGATGAAGGTCGAAATCACAGCACCAAAAGTCGTCGGCCAACGCAAGGCCTACGACACCAAGGATAGCCCGATGGTGGACATCGTCGAAGAACTTCTCGACGAGAAGTACAACACGAAGTCCGAACTCAAACTGACGGTCGTTTCCGGTTCCAACAAACAGACCTTCGATTTGAAACCGAAGGCCAAGAAGTAACTACTCGACTGTCACACTTTTCGCCCAATGGTGCCATGCCCACGGCTTTGCGTGGGCATGTGGGCAGTTCAGCATGCCCACGCAAAGCCGTGGGCATGGCACCCAACTTTGATAGGAAAAATATTTTCCACCCACTGCCTAACTACTCGACTGTCACACTTTTCGCCAGGTTCCGCGGCTTGTCGACGTCGCAACCGCGGATAAGGGCGATCTCGTACGACAGCAGTTGCAACGGAATCGCGGTCACAATCGGTTGCAGGTACTCGGCCACATCGGGCACCTCGATCACGTCATCCGCAATCAAGGCAACCTCGTCATCGCCCGGGCTGCAAATCGCGATCACCGGGCCGCCGCGGGCTTTGATCTCTTGCATGTTGCTCATCACCTTGTCGAACACGGCACCTCGCGGCACCAAGAACACGCTCGGCGTGTCCGGGTCGACCAGGGCAATCGGACCATGTTTCATCTCGGCCGCGGGGTAGCCCTCGGCGTGGATGTAGCTGATTTCCTTGAGTTTCAGAGCCCCTTCGAGCGCCGCCGGGTAGAGATACTGCCGACCAAGGTAGAGCATATTGCGAGCGTCCGCGTACTTCGCCGCGATGCGCTTGACCTCGTCGTGACACTTCAACGCCTCGCGAACGGCTTCGGGTAATGCCCGCAAGTTCTCGATGATCCGCTGCCCTTGCACGCTGGAAAGATGGCGAGTCCGACCGAAGTACAACGCGAGCATCGCGAGCACGCAGACCTGGCTCGTAAACGCTTTCGTGCTTGCCACGCCGATTTCGGGGCCGGCGTGCAGGTAGACGCCACCGTCCGCTTCGCGAGCAATCGTGCTGCTGACGGTGTTGCAGATGGCCAGGGTCGTGTGGCCCATCCGCTTCGATTCGCGGAGGGCGGCCAGTGTGTCGGCCGTGTCGCCGGATTGGGTGAGGGTGAGCACCACCGTATTTCTGCTCACGGGGGGATTGCGATAGCGGAATTCGCTGGCTTACTCGACTTCGACCGGCATGCGGGCGAGTTCTTCGAAGAGATACTCGCCGACGAGCGCGGCGTGATAGCTGGTGCCGCAGGCCGTCATAATCACTCGATCCACCGAGCGGAGTTGCTGAGCGCTCAGGTTCAAGCCGCCAAAGTGAGCCGTGGCTTCGTCTGAATCGAGCCGGCCTCGCATGGCATTCGCAAGCGATTCGGGCTGTTCATAAATCTCCTTCAGCATGAAGTGCGGGTACCCATTCAGTTCCGAATCGGTGGCTCCGAGGAAGTGAATGATGTCTTGTAAGGGTGCATCGACGGTATCGAGATCCTGATTGCGAATGACCCAGGTCTCGGCATCAATGGAGCAGATTTGTCGGTCGTTCAAATAGACCACTTGCTTGGCATACCCCGCGAGGGCGTTCGCGTCGGACGCCAAGTAATTTCCCTCGGGCCCGATGCCGATGACCAGCGGGCTTCCGAGGCGAGCACCGATGATCACCCCCGGTTCTTGACGGCAAACCGCGGCGATTCCATAGGTTCCCTTGACCAAGGTGAGAGCGTTTTTTACAGCACCTAGCAAGTCGCCGTCGTAATAGTGGGCCACGAGGTGAGCGAGCACTTCGGTATCGGTGTCCGAGCGAAAGGTAACGCCGTCGGCGACAAGTTTCTGTTTCAAGTGGGCATAGTTTTCGATCACGCCATTGTGAACGATGGCGAAGTCTCCCACGGTATCCATGTGAGGGTGGGCATTGCGATCGGTTGCGCCACCGTGAGTGGCCCAGCGCGTGTGGCTAATGCCAAACGTGCCGGGCGACGGATGCGCCGCAACCGCTTTGACAAGCTCCGCAATTCGTCCGGATTTCTTGCGGAGATGCAGCGTATTCCCAGTACCTGTCACCATGCCCGCGGAGTCGTATCCTCGGTATTCAAGACGTTTCAACCCTTCGAGTAGCAGAGGCGAGGCTTCGAGCCGACCGGTGAAACCGAAGATGCCACACATGAGTTCCGTCTCCGTGAGTTGGAAGGCGAATCGTAACCAAACTTTGGATTTGCGGTACAGGCGAACTTGGTCGTGTTCAGATTGTCAACGATGTGCGAATCGTATCGAAACCGCACGATTCGTAGAGCGGGCGAAGCGATTCTTTGCTCGTGAGCATGACGTACGGTACACGATGCAAATAAGCCTGATTCAACGTGGCAATCACGAGGGCCTTGGCGATTCCCTGACCGCGAGCCTCGGGGCGAACGACGACGTAATCGATCTGCCAATTCACAGGGGAATTGACAATCACAAAGCCGTCGCCCAGACCGTCCGCGTCGCGGTGGACGGCAACGTAGCGCACACCACTCCAGATCGCGAGGAACTTCGATCGCGTGTTGAACTGGGTATGGATGAGATCCCAAAACACTTTGCACGATAGTTCGTCGGTCAAAAATTCCGCAAGGCTCAGAAACTCAATGGGGATTGCCAGCGGTGCAACTTGACTCGGTTTACACATGTAATGCAACTCGGATTCCTGCATATTAACCTCGTTGTCGGATAGATTCTATCCGACATGATTAGACCAGTCCGTTGAGAGATTTTTTCCAACATCAATCGCCGACCCTTGGCCCGGCGAGATCGAACACGTCGGCGAGCCCGGTCGGTTTGGAAAGGAGGCCGTATTTCTTCATCTTCTTGTACAGTGTCACCCGGCTAACACCCAATATTTCCGACGCCCGCGTTCGGCTGAAGCCGACCTTCTCGAGAGCCCCGATGATCGTGGCTCGCTCAGTGTTTTCCCGATTCTGCGCGAGCGAACTCGGGATCGTGCGAAAACTCTCTACCGCCCGGCCATCCGAGCGAGTCCGCACCATCGCGGGAAGGTGGGTGAGTGTCAACACTTCGCCCGAACAGGTCAAGACCGCTTGCTGGATCGCATTCTCAAGCTGGCGGATATTCCCGGGCCAGGCGAATTCTTCGAGCGTTCGCATGGCCTCGGGTGTGATCGAGAAAATCTTCTTCCCGAACCGCGTACCAAAGCGAGCGATCATCCCCCGAACGAGCGGGGCAATGTCCTGCGGCCTCGCTCGCAGTGGCGGTAAGTGAAACGTGATAACTTGCAGTCGGTAGTACAAATCGCGACGGAACGTGCCGCGGTCGACAGCATCAGTGAGGTTCCAGTTCGTCGCGGCAATGACACGGGCTTTGCTGAACTGCGTTTCGTTGCCGCCCACGGGCTCGTACTCTCCGGTTTCGATCACGCGGAGTAGGTTCGTCTGGTGATCGAGACCGAGGGTATCGATTTCATCCAGCAGCAACGTTCCGGCCCCCGCCGCGGCAAACTTGCCGATCTTCGGTACATCGGCTCCGGTAAACGCGCCTTTCACATGCCCAAAGAATTCGCTGGCGATCAAGTTGCCACTCAGCGCTCCACACGAGACGACGAGGAATCGGTGCGATGCCCGCGATGAGCAATCGTGAATCAAACGAGCTAGGAAGGTTTTGCCCGTTCCGGTTTCGCCTTCAATAAGCACTGTCACATCGTGCGAGGCAGCGATTTCCAACTGCGGAGCCAGCGGGGAAAGCGAGGGCGTCAGGGCGAGCAACCGCCGACGCATTCGCTCGGGCATCGTTTCCGTGGCAGGGTCGGAGAACGGCACACCGGGCGTTACGGCTCGTCGAACCCAAGCGTTCAACTCGCGAAGTTGCGTCGGCCAATGGAATCGACCAGCCAGGCGCGATGTCAACGCGTCCAGCCGTCGTGGGTTCGGCACCGCCTCGGACTCAAGGATCGCCAGTTGAGGAGCGGACGACAGTAAGCTGAGTTCGCGGATCGTTGCTTCGATCTTGTCAGCGTCCGCTGCTTCGGAAGCCAGGAAGAGAAGCACCCCGTCGGTTTCGCGCGTCACGATATTCGCGACATCTTCGACCCGCAGCAGCGGGGCTGTGAGGAGGAAACTTTTGTGGAGGTGCGTTTGAACCGTCTGGCCGAACCGAGGGTCCGAGCCGACGAGTACGAGACGGCGGTTGAAGCTCATGGGCGAAAGCTCTCCGGACTCGCATGAGGATGCGAAAAACGTCCCAAGTACGGGCAATTTTAACGGGATGGTGGTTTCTGAAGCCGGAATCGGAAAGGCTTCAAGATCGGCGAGCGGGGGGGCCGCGAGGGGGTGCCGATCAGCAACCATTACAACTGTAACTCAGAAGACACGCCTGGGCAACTCGGGGCAACGAAATTCATCAAATCCGCTACACTCGTTACAGTCACAGAACGCACGATAACTTTGATATACACCGCAGATCCTGCAATGTTGCGATGGTGTATCAACCGGAATTACGGAATGCCCCGCACAATCGGCGGGCCAATGTATTGTGTGAGCAGAACGGGCAGTCGTTGCCAGACGCGAATTATGCGCTGATAGCGTGGATTGTCGGGCCGCATTTCACCGACGCTGCCTTCGCGGATGTGGTATTGCCAGGTTGCGGGAACGGGTTCGGCTCCCCATTGCTTCTTGAATTTGAATGTGGGTCCATCGAGCGTCGAGCGGCCGAAGTCGAACACAGCTTGCTTGCGTTCGATGGCCCGGTCGAGCAAGTGTCGATACATCAGCATGTTGACACAGGTGGGATTGAACTCCTTCAACGATGAAGCCGTCGGCACCTCGGTCATTCCCCGGCCGTGAAGCAATAGTGCCGCCGCCGCATTCGTTTCGCCGGAACGAACGACGCAGAGTTCCGCATCACCCGGGAACGTTCGCAAGATCGAACTGAAAAGTTCCCGGCCATAGATGGGCGTCCCGAGGTCGCGCATGTTGCGGCTGAGCACGGCATAAAACGGATCAAGCAACTCCTCTCCGCCCCAGTGAGCTGTGAGGTTGTGCTTCTCCCCTTTGCGGATCTGATTGCGAACCTTGGTATCGAATCCCTTCCAAAGCAGTTCGGTCGTTTTCGGTAAACGGAGCCGCATATGCACTTTGCTCGTGAGCTTTCCGTTCAGGGCCTCGTGTTCGATGGGAGTCTCGTGGCGCAGTTCGAGATAGCGAACATTGAGTTCATCGGCGAGTTGCACAGCCCGTGAAATCAGAGCCGTTTGAACATCGGCATTGGCTGCGATGACACCGTTGCTATTGAGGTACGGCAAACTGACGAGGAACCGGCCGAAAAGTAAACTGCTGACATACGCGAGTGGAAGAAACCCACAGATCTGACCGTCGACGGTCGCTTCGATGGCGTAAACTTCGTGACCCAGGCCATCGCGCAAAACTTTCAACCAAGCAGGGTGCCGGCTCGGCGATGTGATGTCTCCCGCGAGGGCGAACGCCGTCAATGCTGGAAGCCGCTCGGGTAAACGGGCGGCTGGCACGACTGTGACGGTGAATGGCAAAGCAGCATGAGCGGACATTCGGCGAATCATCGACGGTCGAACCCCAGGGGTCAAGGCAGTCAGGGTGTGAGGGGAGCTTAGCACGCCAATAACTCGTCGTAGATTTGTTTGAGTCGCTGCATCCGTACCGGGAAACTGTATCGCGTTTCGATGGTCTGTCGACCCGAGCGTCGAAACGCGGCCCGCAACTCGGGGTTTACTAGCAATAACTCGAGTGCCTGATTCAGTTCCTGTTGATGGCCCGGTTCGATGAGCAAGCCGTTATTCCCACTCTGAATGAGCTTCGGAATTCCTGCGATCCGCGTCGCCACACACGGCACTTCCAGGGCCATCGCTTCCAGAAGCACGTTGGGTAAACCTTCCCGCAAACTTGATAAAGCGAAGACATCCATCGCTTCGAAGTACTTCCGGACATCGGCTTGCCAGCCGGGGAGGTGAACGCGATCCGCGACGCCGAGTTCGTTCGCAAGGGCTTGGAGTCGGGTGCGGTCCTCGCCTTCGCCAATCACCACGAGGCGAAAGTGGATTCCCCGTTGTTGAAGAGAATGAACCGAGCGAATGAGGGCATCGAACGCTTTCTCGGGGGCCAGGCGCCCGGCTGCCCCGAGGAGTAACTCGGTCGTGGGGAATCCGAGCGAGGTTTTCGCGGTTTCGATGGATTTCGACCGCGTGTACTCAGCAGTGTCGATCGCGTTTTCGAGCAGCACGCACCGCGATTTTGGAACCCGGGATTTCAAGCTGATCTCGTAAAGGTCTTCGGAAACGCAGATCACCCGTTCATAAAAGGGTAAGCAAAACTTGTCGATGCGATAGTACAACGGGGTTCGCGGTGTGTGATGCACCCACCCATGCAGAGTCGTAACGAGCCGCATGGGCCAGAACTGTTTCAAAATGATGCCGAGTGCGTTGGTTTTGTAATCGTGCCCATGCCAGATCGCGACGTTCTTGTCTCGGCAAACCTTCAAGAGCCCGCGGATCACTCGCCAGTCCCACGGACCGCGATCGGGAATGGACACGAGCGGCGCCTGATACCGGGCGGCTTTTTGAACGATGGAATCGTACCCCTTGTCCCCCGGCGGGTGGAGGTAGCCGCAGATCATGCGATAGCCGAGGTCGGTGAGAAACCGCGGGGAATTCAGAATCGTCTTGTCTGGGCCGCCGCCTGAACCGGTGACGACGCGGGTGTCGAAGACGACGGGGAGTGGTTGCTTCATGTTAAGAGCCCACCACACGGTTGAGCAGAGGGCTCAGGCAATTCTCCCAGTGATGATGGCGTTCCACAAACTCACGTCCGGCCCGGCCAAGCTCGTGCTGTCGATCCGGTGAACGCAGCAATCCGACGACAGCGGATACCCAATCGTCGACGCTCTCAGCCGCGAGGAGATGCGTTCCGGAAATCGTCTGCAATGCGGCGAGCGCCGGCGGAGCAGCGACAACCGCCTTGCCCATCGCAAGGGCTTCGAGCACCTTGTTTTGTAGGCCGCGGGAGAGACGCATCGGCACGACGACGGCCGCACAATCGGCGACAAACGGTCGGACGTCGGGCACCGGGCCGACGATCGTGACACCCGGAAGACTGGCGAGCTGCAGCACCGCCGGGGTCGGTTTCCGACCAATCACGCGGAACTCGGCGTCGGGGATCTCGGCACGAATCCGCGGCCAAACCTCGTTGGCAAACCAGATCGCAGCGTCCACGTTCGGCAGATAATCCATCGCCCCGACAAATGCACACGCGGGTTTCGTTGGCAGATTCCAATCCGGAATGAAGTAATCGAGGTCAACGCCATTCGTTGCTACGGTCGCTGCTCCGCTGTGCGTGAACGTGTCATACATCGCGGCTTCCGCGGGACTCACGAGGAAGACGGCTTTCGACCACTTCAGTAAGTCGCGTTCGAGCTTCCGCACACGATTGCCTTCGAACTGGTAAAGCCACCTCTTCGGCACTCCGGTGGCGGCGGCGAAGTCGAACCACTTTTGACTATCGACGTCGACGAGATCGACGAAACTCGAAGGAATCCTCAATTTCGGCAAATACGGGGCGAGCCCCGAAGCGGAGACAATCGCTGCCGTGAAACCCGCTTCGCCAGTCCACTTGCGAGCCAGGGAAAGAACCCTAGGCGAACAAAACACACCTTCCGTGAGGCTACCACCAAGCAGGGCGGACGTGATGGCTCGGCATTTTTGGGCGTTGCGGCTCACCGGAATCAATTCGACTCGTTCACAAAGGCTTTGCAATGCAATCGTCGTTTCCGCAGTCACCGCTTCATCGGCGAGCGCAATCAACCAGACGCGGGCACGCTGCGCGAGTTGTCGAAGGACATGGAAATTGCGGATCCGGTCGCCCTTGTCGGGCGGGTACGGAACCCGGTGGGTCAAATAGAGAACCCGCGGACGATCGGTAGGGGCTGTCACGGTTCGGGGCTACACTGTCTGAAATTGTGCGGAACTATGCGGCTCGGGCGGCGGAGGGGGCTCCTCCGATTGGCGAAAAACCCCGGCCACTGCCGATCGGCTCGGGAGGAAGTAGAGCCGTCGCAGCCAAACGGGTCCCACACCGATGGCTTTCATCCCCGTGGCTGCCATAAGCCGAAGATCCAGCCAGAGGTTTTGGTTCACGATGTAGTAAAGGTCGTAAACGACTTTATGGCGGACGCTGGTAATGTCGGTATCCGCGGGTAATTGCAGTTGAGCGAGACCGGTGACTCCCGGTTTCACGTCGAGCCGATGTTCGTAGCCGGGCACAAGTTCGCTGAGCCCTTTGCCGCGGATCACTTCGGGCCGTTCTGGGCGGGGGCCGACCAGGCTCATCTCGCCCTTGAGCACATTGAAGATTTGCGGAAGTTCGTCCAGGTGGGTCTTTCGCAGGAAGTTGCCGAACCGGGTGACGCGGGCGTCGCCTTTTTGCGACCACTGAATCCCGGAGTTGGTCTCGCAGTTGTGGTGCATCGTTCGGAGTTTGAGGATTCGATACGGTTTTCCGTTTTTGCCGGCGCGCGACTGGCTATAGAACCCCGGCCCGGGAGAGGATAGCCGCACGATGGCCCAACAGATTCCGATGATCGGTAAGGCCGGAATGAGTGCGAGGGTTGCAAACAGCAGATCGAACGCGGGCTTCAGAGAAGCGTACCAGCCGTGCGACGGGCTCAGGTCGACCTGAGTATCCGGGCGTAGCCAGTCGATTTCTGGCCAGTTCGTCGTTGTTGCGGGAATGGAACTCATGGGTCGGTCGGCCTGTTGGTTCGTCGGTCGGGTCGAAGCCCGGTAATCGTCCAAGATTCATGACCCCGTTCGGGGCGACGAAACCTCTTCCGTCATACAGCGGCGCAATTCGTGGACGAGGAGTTTCAAAAACTCATCGGTCGGGTCGTCCGTTACGTTCGGAATAACCCGACGAGTGACATATAGCTTGAAAATTCGTTCCCTGCCGGCAAAGTCAAACCGCGGATTCTCGGATGCCTTCCAAATTCCTTCCGCACCCCAACCCCAGGTGAGGGTTGTCGAGCTCGCGGGGAAGCCGCCCGTTTCGAAAGTCGCGGTCCAAAACTCGGCCTGTTCGTCCGGAATGTTCCTTGGCGAGCGTTGCGTGCACTGGCGAAACCCGGCCCCGCGGAAGCAGAGTTCTGGTTCGTGGGCGCCAATCTCGCCGGTTTCGCCGAACATGATGAGGACTGTCATCTGTTCTGCTGAGTTGGGTTTGGTGTAAACGCGGTGGAGATGCGATTCGACCATTGCTATTTTGAGGTACTTTTCCGGGTAGGGCACGTCTTTCCCGGTCCACGGTCCCATGGATAAGGGAAGCGCAGTCAATCGAGACTGGGCATCGCTCGCGGATTGGGAGGTTCCGCTTTCGGTCCGCAGAACTTTCGCCAAGCCCAACCCTGCGAAAACGAGAACCACTACGAAAATTGGCCAGGCTCGTCGCATTCGCTGAATCCCTCCAATACGCCGTTTGCCGCTTGAGGCTTCGCCCCCGCAGGCGCGAAGCCTCAAGCGGCGTTACGCGGGCAACTGCTTCACGTAGTTATAACCGTAGGCATGAACGTCGGGTTTGATCCCACTTACCACGGCCCCGAGCAGCGGGATGTTCAAGTGCGTCAGTTTTTCCGAGGCCGTTTGCACCTTGGGCAACTGACTGATGTCCTGAAGAATCGAAATCACCACACCGTCGACGTGTTGCCCGACGAGGAGGGAATCGGCCACTGGCAGCACGGGGCACGAATCGACGACGATGAAATCGAACTGTCCGCGGAGCCGGTTGAAAAGCGTTTCGAGCGGGTGCCCCTGGGCCAGAGAAGTAATCACGCGGTTCGAGCACTGACCGGCCGGGATCAGCCAGAGGTTCGGCACGCTCGTCGGTTGAACCGCGTCCGAAACGTCGACTTCCTGACAGAGAATCTCCGAACAACCAGGCGTCAGCGGGGCATCGAAGAGTTTGTGCATGGACGGGTTTCGCAAGTCGCAATCGAGAATGAGCGTTCGCAACCCCGCGGTCGCCATGCTGGTGCCGAGTTGCGAGGCGAGCGACGTTTTCCCTTCGCCCTGCATCGCGCTAGAGACCATGATGACTTGCATCGATTGGGCTTTAGCTGTGTGGAGGAGCATGGTCCGGGTCGAGTTTACCGATTCGTTCAGAATGAATCGCCAGTTCTGCGAGGTGACGGGGTCACCGGACTTGAGGCTGGCTTTGCTGGGGAACGCGGGGATGGTGCCGATCACGCGGATGCCGAGTTCGTTGACAATCTGTTCGACCGAATCCACGCGACGCGACCGCCATTCGAGGAACGCCACGGCAAGGATGATCAGCAATCCCGCACAAGTCGCCGCCGCAAGGGCGAGGAGCACTTTCTGTTTCAGATTCTGACTCAGAAGCACGTGAGGCGCTTCGCGGACCGTAATGCGGCTATCGGATTTATCGGCGAGGGAAAGCTGATCGAGTTCGTGCTTGATCAGATCGTGGCGGACCAAGAGGCCGGGGATATCGTCGTTCTCCACGATGGCCATCTGGCCCTTTTGTAAATTATCGAGCTTCTCTTTCAGATCGGAGAGTTCCCTGTTCAGTTCCACGAGTTTCCGATTCTTCTCAGCCAAGTCTGCTTTGGACTTCTCGATTTTCTCTTTGTACTCGGTCTTTTTATCGAGTCGCCATTTTGTCTGAAGGGCCGGCCGTTGCTGCTCGACAAGCCCTTTAATCTCATCGTCGATTTGCGTAAGCGAGCGCTCGGCCTCCAATAACAATGGGTTACCGGGAAGCACTTGTTCTTTTAACTTTTTCAAGGCGTTCGTTCGTTGGGCACGCTCGGCGAACTTTTCCTTGAGGACATCGGTCGAAGCGACCAAGCGTTCCAGTTCTTCGCGGTCGATGGACTGATTATCCACCGCTTGCAAGGACTTCTCCGCTAAATTGCGGTTTGCTTCGAGATCCTTGATTTGCGAATTCAAGGTGTCGACTTCTTTGAACTTCGCTTCGTAGCTGCTTTTGTAAAGCTGATATTGAATCGTGTTCATCTCTTTCGTGGGGCCCGCACCCAGTTGCATGGCCCGCTTCATTTCTTGTCGGGCAAAATCGATCTGACGATCGACTTCCTTGAGCATGAACTCCAGTTTCTTTCGCTTCTCCCCTCGGGCCTTGATTTCGTCGGAGGCTGTCTCTTCCAGGTACGCGGCAAGGAGTGCTTCTAGGATCACAGTCAATGCCTGCGGGTCGTCGCCGTTGATCGTCACGGCAAGCATTTGCGGGGCTTCCCACTTCAATCGAATTTGTTCTTCAAGATAGCGAATCGGGTCATCGCTCGTAGAAATGACCGCCAAGCGGCTGACCTTCGGATTGCCGACCACTCGAGTCAGCAGCGGCCGGGATTTGATCAGAACCATTTGATTCTGCTTGTAAGCATCGAAATCGTTATCGTTACCGGCTTTCCCCAAAACGGGAACGTACGGCTTCATCTCGACAAGGGAACGAACTTGATGCTTCCCGCTGGGCATCGCGAGCCAGACCGCGGCCCCCGCGGCCAAACCGACGAGGATGGCGAGGAACGTGGCCAAGACCATGCGCCGCTTCATCGCGTGGAATAGCTCGGCCAGTGTCGGCCAAGAACGCGCTTCCACAGCGAGGGGAATGAGTCCGTTGCCCCCGGGGTTGTGAGTACCCCCTTGAGGAAAATATCCCGTCCCGCTCGGACCGGGCGAACTCGACGACGCATCGGTGTGATTCGAACGCTGCATGCTACCTCTCCCGGGGGCAAGCAACCATAGGGCATCCGGGGAAGCCGCGGAAAATCTCGTGAGGTCCGAATGGCACCCGTTTCGAGGTGCGATCATGGCCTCAAGAATCTCCTGTCGTTCGCAGCACGTCGTATGCCGGGCACCCGAAGGTACGTCGGTGTCGTGTTGCGAACCTACTCGGCCACTCCGGTTCGAAAGTAAATCGTTTTCGCGGAACGAGTTCGGTGGGAACGAAGCCAACGACCGGGCACCCTCCTGGCCCCCAATCGGGTCGCGTCCTGCGCTCCCGCACCTTTACAGGTGTAAACCCGCCGCACAACTTTAGATCACCTTCCCACGTCATGTTACCTTTTTTCAAAGATAGAAAATAGAGCGGTCGGGAGGGTTATAGGTTTTTGCACGATCTTTCACAACTTGACGAGTTCGCGGGATATTTCGTCGGGACGGGGGGCTGGGTTTGACGATGAAAGCGACTAGCACGGGGGAACCGGTCGCGCCAGGTGCTTTCTGGTGTAACTGGGACCCTGGGTTAGTTTGAACCGGGTATCAGGGGTAAATAACATGTCCCGTGTACGCAAGATGCGGCTGATCGGGTTGGCGGTCATCGCGGCCGCCGTAGCGGGGGGAACCGGGTGCCAGTCGACTGGCGGCGCCCCGACACCACTTCTCCCGGGAGGATTATTTCCGGCTGCTAGCCCCAGCGGCGGGGGATCTATGGCCAGCGAATCCCCATCTCCGCTGTTCGGGAGCTCGGGTGAGAGCAGTGGCGGAACTACGCCGCTCCTTGGCTCGCGCTTGAGGTCGTCCGCGCCTATCTTTGGGGGGAAGCAAGCTCTGATTCACGGTGCCCCGAAGGCCGAGGAAGTGGACGATTCGACGCTTCCCAAGGAATTGAACAAGGTTACGATGCCGCCGTACACGGTCGAAGCACCGGACATCCTTCTGATCGATGCCCAGCGGCTCATCCCACTGCCACCTTATAAGGTGGAACCGCTCGACGTGCTCT
>Ga0105047_10013473_pt1 | contig 13060 bp, 15 predicted proteins | sample MAT04_FD_78384 | JGI IMG/M metagenome (GOLD analysis project Ga0105047, IMG submission 78384) | Freshwater microbial communities from Lake Fryxell liftoff mats and glacier meltwater in Antarctica - MAT-04 (megahit assembly) | ecosystem: Environmental > Aquatic > Freshwater > Ice > Liftoff... | reverse complement strand
GTCGATCTCCTGGTACGCGATCGTCCCGGCGTCGCGATCGGGAGTGGGGATCACCAGGACACCGAAGATGTAGTCACCGTGGGATTCGAGCCGGGGGCGAGGATCATGGTCGCCGCTGCTCGGCCGCAAGAGTCGCTGCATCGCCGCGTCGTGGATCGACGGTGGCATCACCTCACGTAGCGCCGACTCATCGGGGTCGAGCAGATCGATCACGTGCTCAGTGCCCATTGCGTCAGCCTACGTTCGGTTGCACGTTTCGCAGACCGGACCGACCATCGGCGACGGATTCGATGGTGTTTGCCCGATTCGAAGCACGAAACGCTTGACAATCGGCCCTTCGGGGTTCGAATCTGGAGTATGAAACTCGATCGCACGCGACTCGCAGCGCTGACGGCCGCCGAGGAGCAGCGCTTCATCGACACCCATCCTCGGTCGGGGCAGGTCGCCGCGTCGGACCAGCATCTGCTCGGTGGGGTCCCGATGGCATGGATGACGCGGTGGCCGGGGGCGTTCCCGATCGTGGTCGATCGGGCCGCCGGAGCCCACTTCACCGACATCGATGGGCACCACTATGTGGACTTCTGCATGGGCGACACCGGCGCCATGGCCGGCCACGGCCTCGAGGCGGTGGCCGACGCGCTCTCGGCCCAGGCCCGCGCCGGCATCACGACGATGCTGCCCAGCCCCGACGCCTCGTGGGTGGCCACCGAGCTCGCCGCCCGGTTCGGACTGCCCCGCTGGCAGATGGCCATGACCGCCACTGACGCCAACCGCTTCGTGTTGCGCTTCGCCCGCCACCTCACCGGTCGGCCCAAGGTGCTGGTGTTCGACTGGTGCTACCACGGCACCGTCGACGAGGCCTTTGCCACCCTCGATGATGACGGCAATGTGGTGGCCCGCCCCGGCACCATTGGGGCGCCGGTCGACCTCGACAGCACCACGAAGGTGGTGGAGTTCAACGACCTCATAGCACTCGAGGCGGCGCTCGCTCCCGGCGATGTCGCCTGTGTGCTGGCCGAGCCGGCGCTCACCAACATCGGCATCGTCCTGCCGGATCCGGGCTACCACGAGGCCTTGCGCGAGATCTGCGACCGCACCGGCACGCTGCTGGTCATCGACGAGACGCACACGTTCTGCGCCGGTCCGGGTGGCGCCACCGCTCAGTGGGGGCTTCGCCCCGACTTCTTGGTGATCGGCAAGGCCATCGGCGGGGGAATGCCGGTCGCGGCCTACGGCATGTCGGCCGAGATGGCCGAACGACTGCATCCCTCGTTGTTCGGCACCGAGGTGGACACCTCGGGCATCGGCGGCACGCTCACCGGCAATGCCCTCGCCCTCGCCGCGGTGAAAGCCACACTGTCCACGACACTGCGCCAGAACGAGTTCGACCAGATGTTTCCGCTGGCCGAGGCCTGGACCGACGGCGTCCAAGGCGTCATCGACGAGTTCGGTCTCGACTGGTGCGTCAACCGCCTGGGCTGCCGGGCCGAGTACTGGTTCTGCCCGCCGCCGCGCAACGGACGCGACGCCGCCGCCGCCGTCGATGCCGAGATCGATGCCTTCCTGCACCTGTACGCGCTCAACCGCGGCGTGCTCATCACCCCGTTTCACAACATGGCGCTCATCTCACCGGCGCATGTTCGCAGCGACGTCGACCGCCACACCGAGGTGTTCCGCAGTGCCGTGTCCGAGCTGGCCGGAACGACGTGATACAAACCAATCCATGGCGACCGACCCGACCCCTTCCACCTCTGATCCCGGCCGCGGGGCGACCGCGGCGGTGAAGCCAGGGGCGGTGATGGACCTCTCCGGGCAGGTCGCGGTGATCACCGGGGTTGGCAGCCGCAGCGGGATCGGCTTCGCCATCGCCTCCCAGCTGGCCCAGCGGGGCGCCTCGGTGGTGGTGGCATCCACGACCGAGCGCATCAATGCCCGCGTCGACGAACTGGCCGATGCTGGGGCCGAGGCCATGGGCGTCATTGGCGACCTGACCGATCCCGCCGTCGCCAATCGTCTGGTCGGCGAGGTGCACGGCCGCCTGGGACGCATCGACATCGTCGTCAACAACGCCGGCATGTCGATGGTGGGGGCGCCCGAGCAGTTCGCCCCGATCGACGAGTTCACCGACGCCATGTGGCGTACCGCGCTCGATCGCAACCTCACCACCACCTTCAACATGTGTCGCGCCGCCACCGTCCCCATGCGTTCGGCCGGCTATGGCCGCATCGTCAACATCGCCTCGACCAGCGGCACGCTCATGGCGTACGAGGGCGACGTCGGGTACCACGCCGCCAAGGCCGGCGTGATGGGCCTGACCCGGGCCATGGCCCTCGAGCTGGCGCCCGACGGCATCTGCGTCAACGCCGTGGCCCCCGGTTGGGTTGCCACCGCGTCGTCGCGACGCGAGGAGCTTGCGGCAGGGGAGTCGACGCCGGTGGGACGACCCGGCACCCCCGCCGAGGTGGCGTCGGTGGTCGCACTGTTGGCCTCACCGGCGGCGTCCTACATCTGTGGTCAGCTCATCGTGGTGGATGGCGGCAACGGGTTGCAGGAAAACCGTGCCGGAGCTGTGACAGGCTCGGCCCGGTGACCACGCTGCCCATCGATCTCGACGACATCGACAAGCGCATCGTCACCGAGCTGCAGCGCGACGGCCGCGTCAGCTACGCCGACCTCGGTCCGATCGTCGGGCTGTCGCCGGCAGCGGTTCGCCAGCGGGTACAGCGGATCCTCGACTCGGGCGTGGTCGAGGTGGTCGGCGTCACCGATCCCCAGGCGTTGGGGTATCCGGTCATGGCGATGCTCGGCATCCAGGTCGATGGTGACGTGGTCAAGATCGCGGATGAGATCGGTGCCATCGACCGGGTCATCTACATCGTCATGTCGGCCGGTAGCTTCGACCTCATGGTGGAAGTGATCAGTGAAGACACACTTGGGCTCCTCGACTTGATCAACAGCCAGGTCAAGACCATTGACGGCGTACGGGAGGTCGAGAGCTTCGTGTACTTCGGCATCCACACCCACCGCTTCGGGTGGGCCGTCAGGTGAGCACCCGTCAGCCCAAGCCGTACACGCCCGAACAGGAGCGACGCGGCGACCGGTTCATCAAGTTCGCGTCCAAGGCCAACATCGGTCTGTACCGCCGCAGCGGCGGGCTGCTGGGCGCGAAGCTTCCCGGCGGCGCACCCGTGTGCCTACTCACCACCACCGGCCGCAAGAGCGGCCAGCCCCGCACCATGCCGCTCATCTTCCTGCGCGACGGCGACGACATCGTCATCGTTGCCTCCAAGGGCGGCTACTCGGGTCATCCACAGTGGTACTTCAACCTGGTGGCCCACCCCGAGGTGACCGTCGAGATCGGCCGGGAGCGGCGGACGATGACCACACGGATCGCCAATGCCACCGAACGCTGCGAGCTCTGGCCCAGACTGGTCGCCATGTACGCCGACTACGAGCAGTACCAGCAGCGCACCACCCGCGAGATCCCCGTCATCATCTGTTCGCCGGTCACATGAACGACGACCAGAGCGGGTGGGAGCCGCCGAAGCGCAAGCCGTCGGTGCCGCCGGGCCTGGTCACGGCATCGGAGTGGACCTGGCGCATACTGCTCGTCGCCGCCGCGATCGGAGCGGTCGTCTACGGCGCTTCGACGCTCAGCTTCATCCTCGGTCCGGTGATCATCGCCACGGTCATCGCCGCGCTCCTCGAGCCCGTCCGTCGGCTGCTGCTGCGCTGGGGCGCCGGGCCCACCGCGGCGTGGCTGGTGGCGTTCCTCTTCGGGTTCACGGTGGTCAGCCTCATGGCCACTCTCGCCATCAGCGAGTTCTCCGCCAACCTCGACACGCTCACCGAGGAGGCGAGCAACGGGGTCGGCGAGCTCACCGATTGGCTGAACAACGGACCACTGAACCTCGAGGTCGGCGGGGTCGACGAGGCCATCGACAGCGCGCTGTCATCGATCCGTGATGACCCCACCGAGGCCGTCACCGGGACGGTGTCGGTGCTGTCCACCACTACGACCCTGCTCGCCGGTGGCATCCTGACGCTCCTCACCACCTTCTTCTTGATGAAGGACCGCGCCATCATGTGGGGCTGGTTCACCAAGCTCTTCCCTGAGACGGCTCGACCCCGGGTCGACTCGGCGGGACGCCGAGCCTGGGAGGTGCTCATCAGCTACACCCATGTGACGCTCACCTCGGCCGTCGTGGACGCCACCTGCATCGGTGTGGCGTCAGCCATCGCCGGGCTCCCGGTGGCGTTCGCCCTCAGCGTGGTGGTGTTCCTGTTCGCCTTCATCCCGACGGTCGGCGCGGTGCTCAGCGGCGTGGTGGTGGTGCTCATCGCCCTGGTGTCCCAGGGCACGACCACGGCCTTGGTGCTCGCCGGTGTCGTACTGGTGGTCCAGCAGATCGACGCGAACGTCATGTATCCGATCCTGGCAAGCCGGCACCTAGCGCTGCATCCGCTGGCCAGCCTCCTGCTGGTTGCCGCTGGGGGTGTGCTCGCCGGTCTGTTCGGGGCGTTCATCGCCGTGCCGATGGCGGCCATCCTCATCGCCATCGGTGGCGACCTGCGCCGCACCGCACCATCACCGCTCGACATCGGGGCTGATTCGCCGCAAGCGTGACCCGGACAGATGCGACCCGGACAGATGCGACCCGGCAGATGTGCAACGATGCTGCCCATGGATGATCTACTCATTGCCCGCCTCGTGGCCGCTGGTCGCGTGCTGTTCGGCACCCTCTGCTTCGCCGTTCCCCGGTTGATTCTCGGCAAACACGCCAAGGATGCCAGCGGGCCCCTCATCTGGATGGTCCGGGCCTTCGGTATTCGCGATGTGGTGCTCGGTGCCGGCGCTCTGGTTTCGCTCAACGAGGATGATCCCGACACCAGCTGGGTCAAGTTCGGGGCCATCGCCGACACCGCCGACGCTGTCGCTGCGGTCTCGTTCCGCGACGAGCTGGGTCCGGCTTTCACCGTCGCCACCTTGTCGTTGGCGGCCCCCGCTTCGGTGCTGGGCTGGAAGGCCGCCATCGGCCTCGGGAAAGGCTGAGGCTCATCATGAAGCGATCCTTTGCTCGTCTCGTCCTCAAGCTGTGGCGCTGGACCCCTGTCGGACAGCCGCCCAGCCGGGGCTCGGTCATCGTGTGTGCCCCGCACACCTCCAACGTCGACTACCTGCTCATGATCCTGACTGCGTGGACCCGCAACATGACGCTGTCGTGGCTGGGCAAGGCCAGCCTGTTCAAACCGCCGCTTGGTTGGCTCATGCGGGCCACCGGCGGGGTCGCGATCGACCGCAGTGCGCCCAAGGGCATGGTGGGCCAGCTCTCCGACGAGTTCGCCCGCAATCCCGGGCTCATGCTGGCCATCCCCGCCGAGGGAACGCGCAGCCGTACCGAGTTCTGGAAGTCCGGGTTCTACCGCATCGCGGCGCAGGCCGAGGTGCCGATCGGCCTGTCCTTCATCGACAAGTCCAAGCGTGAGGTGGGGTTCGGAATCGAACTCGAGCCGACCGGTGACATCGCGGCCGACATGGCGATCATCCGCAATTTCTACGAGGGCAAGGTCGGCCTCAAGCCCGACCAGTTCGGTCCGGTCCGACTCCGCGAGGAAGAGCCGGACGTGGGCGAAGCCGCCGGCTGACCGAGGCCGTTAAGACCGCCACATGAACCAGAGCGGGGGGCCGCCCTTGAGCGTGAACGGTTTGGTCACCTCGAAACGAAACCTGGCGTAGTAGCCCACGTTGGATTCCTTGGACGACTCCAGGTAGGCCGGCAAACCCTCGGTATCGCAACGCTCGAGGATCGGGGCCACCAGCGCACCACCGACGCCGCGCCCCTGCTGGGCGGGGTCGGTGCCGATGACCGCCAGGTAGTAGTGCGGCGCGGTGGGGTGCTCGCGCTCGATGGCGTCCAGCACGCTGATCTTGGGGATGCCGCGCAGTCCGACGGCGCGCAGCACGCTGGGCAGATGCTTCACGTAGGCGAGTAGCGGGGTCTTCCAGCGGTCGGGTGGCGCCCAGATTGCCCCGCCGAGAATGGCACCGGTGGAGGGGTCCTCGGCGACGTACACCGCGCCGTCGTCGAGGTGCACCTTGGCAATGGTGCCCAACAGCAATGCGGCCCTCGGTGCAACGGGACGAGCGGTGATCACGTGATTCATCACGGGGTCGTCGTCGAAGGCGCGGCCGAGCACCTGAGCCAGTTCGTCGATGTCGGCCGCACGCGCCAAGCGCACCGTGGGGGCGACCCGAGCCATCAGATCGTTCCGGTGGTGATCAGCACGATCGCCGCAGCCCCCGCCGCCAGGCGGTACCACCCGAAGATCGCAAGCCCCCGCCGGTTCAGCCACTCGATCATGAAGCGCACCGAAACGAACGCCGCAATGCCCGCGACCACGATGCCGATCAGTGGGGTGACGATGCCGAACGTATCGAGGATGTCACCGCCGCTACCGAGTAACTCGTACGCAGTGGCGGCGCTGAGCGTGACGAAGCCGAGCAGGAAGCTGAACTCGACCGCTGCCTGCAGGCGGAGGCCGAGCAACACGCCGGCGATGATGGTGACAAGGCTCCGGCTGGTGCCGGGCCACAACGCCAGCGTCTGGGCCAACCCGATGATGAGAGCGTGGCGCGCCGTGAGTTGGGAGACCGAATCCATGGTGGCGGTGATGGCACCCTGGAATCGGGAGAAGACGAGGATCACGACCCCGCCCACGATCCAGGCGCCGGCCACCGGCCAAGGGGCCAGCAGATGCTCCTTGATGGTGTCACCCAGGATCTGGCCGATGATCGCCGCGGGAATGAACGCGGCAACCACCGCGATGAGCGACCGCCGACCGTCCTCGCTGCGCCCGAGCAGGCCTTCACCCATCGAAACGAAGCGCTTCCGGTAGATGCCGAGCACCGCAATGATGGCGCCGATCTGGATGACCACGGTGTACCCATCGGTGGCGGCCTTGTCGGCACCCTCACCGAGGCCGAGGAGGCGCTCGGTGATCAGGAGGTGCCCGGTCGAGCTGACGGGTAGGTACTCGGTGACTCCCTCAACGAGACCCAGCAACGCGGCCTTGGGGATCGACAGCGGGTTCTCCGTGGAGGTCGCCTCCGAGAAGGCCGAGTTCGAGGTGGCCGCATCGGAGGCGGCCGCTGCGGCTGGGCGGGCGGTCGACCCGCTGGCTGCCCCGGCGAGAGCGGGAAGCAGCAGGGCTCCGGCGATAGAGATGAGGATCGCCACGAGTGCGACGACACCGAGCCGCGAGCGGGTCACGTGGCCGCCCCGACGCCGGTGGCCTTCGAGTCCGGCCCGACCACTGGGTCGCCGCGCAACGTGCGCCACACGCCGACCCCGATGATCCACACGGCGCCGAAGTAGACGATGCCCTGGGCGATCCTGGCGTTGATCGGCAGGCAGGCGGACTCACATCCCTCGGTAGCGTCCTCGAGGATCCAGGTGAGGTACATCATCGCCGTCAGCCAGACCGTAAGGATCGGGATGGTGATCCGGCGCAGGTCACGGACGCGGATGGGATGGATGAACTTGACCGGGATCACGGTGAACACGCTCATGATCACGACGATGGCGAGGTTGACCCGCGGTGGGCTCTGCAGGACGAACATGACGTTGACCACGAGGTTCCACATCGCGGGAAACCCGTTGAAGTAGTTGTCCTCGGTCTGGATGCCGGTGTAGCTGAACAGGTAGATGGCGGTCAGCAGGATGAGGCTGATGCCCAGGAGGTTGAACCGCTCGGGCAGGAGGCCGAACTCGTTGATGAAGAACGCGGGGGCGATCACCGTGGTGACGTAGTCGATGATCAGGTCCATGATGTGGCCGTCGATCTTGGGCAGCACTGCGGAGATCTCGTACTTGCGGGCGATCGGGCCGTCCAGGCCGTCGATCACCATGGCGACCATCATCCAGGTGAGCGCTCCCCGGGGGCTGCCGTCGAGGGCGGAGAGCAAGGCGAGGAAGCCGGCGATGATCCCGACGGCGGTGAAGATGTGGATCGCCCAGGCGATGCGGGGCGCGGCTGTCTCAGAGACGGTCATTTGCCCTTAGGTTAGAGGCGAGGCCGGGCGCGCGGCGTGAGCAACCCCGGGTTTGCGAAAGATGTCGAGAGTCGGGAGCGTTGCCATGATCACCTCGAGGCCGCAGCTCCGCCCTGACGAGGTGGTGCGGCACCTCTACGTGCACGTTCCGTTCTGTCCCACCATCTGTCCGTTCTGCAGCTTTCACGTGCTCGAGCGACGCTCGGCCGCGGTCGAGCGATACCTCGATGGTGTCGATCTCGAACTCGCTCAGCTCGCAGAGCGATGTGAGATCGTTCCCGAGACCATCTACTTCGGGGGCGGTACGCCGTCCTACCTTCGCCCCGCCGAGATGGAGCGCCTCGGCGCGGCCATCCGCAGTCGAGTGGGTTGGGGGTCGACCGAGGTCACGCTCGAGGTGCACCCATCGACGGCGAGCGCCGAGCGTGTGGGCGAGTGGGCCGACCTCGGCGTGACGCGATTCAGCGTTGGGGCCCAGTCCTTCGATGACGCGGTGCTGACGACGCTCGGTCGCCACCACAGCGGCGACGCCGGGCGCCGTGCCGTCGAGTGGTGCCTGTCGTCGGGGTTGACCACCTCGGTCGACATCATGACCGCCATCGACGGCCAGGACCTGGCCGCCGATCTGGGCACGGCAGCAGCGCTCGGGGTCGATCATGTGTCGGCCTACACCCTCACCATCGAGGAGGGCACACCGTTCGAGGCCGGAGGCGTTGTGGTCGACAACGACGTCGAAGCCGCCGCCATCGGTTTGGCCGCCGAACTGCTGGAGGCGAGCGGGTTCGAACGGTACGAGGTGTCCAACTACGCCCGCTCCGGGCAGCGGTGTCATCACAACCAGGCGTATTGGCGGCACCGGTGGTTCGCCGGGGTCGGACCCTCGGCGGCGAGCCTGTTGCCGCTTGCCGACGGCACCGTGGCCCGCTGGGCCAACGCCGCGATGACGCCGTGGCTCGACGGAGATCCGGGTGCCGGCGAGATCATGGCACCGGCCGACCTGCTCGGCGACGCCCTGCTGTGCGGGCTGCGGCTGCGCGAGGGCGTCGACCTCGATGCCGTCGAGTCGCTCACGGGACTGGACCCGCGCCGTGAACTCGCCGACGAGCTCGACGTGCTCTGCGCCGAGGGCCTCCTGGGGCTGGACGGCTCGACCTTGCGAGCCACTGACGCGGGATACCTGGTGCTCGACCGGGTCGCCACCGCTCTGTTGTGACCCATCATTCTGCATGGGATGAGTTGGCTGGGTAGATTTGCCCAAAGATCGAGTGGCCGTGGCCGGGAGGTGTGTGATGGCGCTAGTGGGACGGCGGGCAGCACGGCGCGTTCAGCCCGACATTGCGGAGGGTGGGAGCCGATTTTCGGTCAGTCCCTCCGAGCTGGCGGAGCTGCGCCATCAGGCCACCGAGCTCCATGCCACGGTGACGATGTTGGTCGCACAGGCCGAGGCCACCGACGCTGTCGACAGGCCCGTCCCGGTGACGGCGCGCGCTGCGCTCGACGCCGCGCTCGAGTCGGCGCTCGAGTCGGCGGAGAGCGCAGCGGCGCGTCGGTCGGCCGAGCGGATCATCGCCACGGCTGAGCTTCGAAGCGAGGAGATACTGGCCAACGCCTATCGCGTCCACGACCGGATCGTCGAGCAGGCGCGCGCTGCGGAATTGGCTGCGGCTCGGCGGGTCGAGGCGCTGGTCGAACTGCTGCATCGTTCGGGCGAGGCCGCACGCGGTTTCGAATCCGAGCTCACCGCAGTGGTCGATGAGCTCGGCGAACCGGCGTCGGTCGTGCGAGCGGCCGATCTGCCGTCGAACGAACGACTGACGCAACCGACCAGAGGACTTTTCACGTCGACGGCTGTGACCTTCTGAGCAGAGTGGGCTATTGTGCCTAAAGCACATGAGACGTGCCGAAAAGCGTGAAAGGGATTCGATTCATGGCTCGGACTGCTCGCCGGAGAGACGTTGGAATGGATACGGCCCCAGACCAGCCCCCGACCGAGGCCACCCCTGACGGTGAATCGGCTGTGGATCCGGACGAGTTGAGCGGCGGCGATTCGTCGGCCGCTGCTGTCGATGACGCCGAGGTTGCCGAGCTTCGATCGATCCTGGTGAACCTGCAGACGACCGTCGCGACGCTCGTCGACCGATCTGGCACGGTCACCTCAGACGCTGGAACGGGCTCGGCCGAGGCCGAGGGCGAGCAGGTGTCGCGCATCATCCGCATGGCGAACCTCACCGCCGAGGCGGCCATCGCCGATGCCCGAGCCGAGGCTGCGGCCATCGTCGAGGCGGCGAGCCGCGAGAGCGCCGAGGTCGTGCGGGCGGCCCGGGAGTTGGCGGCGGAGGAGCTCGCAGCGGAACGCACCCGGCTCGCTTCGGCAGTCTCAGCCTGGGTGTCGAAGCGGACCGAGCTGATCGATCAACTCGACTCGTTGGGCACCGTGTTCTCCGACTACAGCGCCGGCCTTGGCGAAGTGGGCGCAACGATCACCTCTGCGGTCGGCCAACTCGAATCCGATGCCGCCGACGACCGTGGTAGCGATCAACGAGCCGCAGGAACCGCCGCGCCGGAGCCGCCGAACCCGTCCGCCCCGCCGCTCGGCCATCAGGCGCACTCGAGGGTCACCGTGATCGACCTCACGGACTCGACCTCGCCCGACCAGGTCGCCTCATCGTTGTCGGCGCTGCAGGACAGCGTCGTTGACGGCGACCGGCAGACACCGGATCAGCTCGGCAACGGCGTTCCCGCCGCTCCGACCCCGCCGGCTGCGACCGCTCGCGGGGCAGCGCCTCGACCGTTGGCGATATCGCCCGCCGATCGCAACGCAAAGATGCGCCCGGGCCTCTTCGGCCGCTAGGTCAGCGCAGTGTGACCGCGGTGGGGTTCGGCTTGGAGACCTCCGAGAAGAAGTCGTTGCCCTTGTCGTCCACCACGATGAAGGCGGGGAAATCCTCGATCTCGATCTTCCATACCGCTTCCATCCCGAGCTCGGGGTAGTCGAGGACCTCGACGTGGCGGATGCAGTCCTGGGCGAGTTTGGCGGCGGGCCCGCCGATGGAGCCGAGGTAGAAGCCGCCGTGGGCCTTGCAGGCATCGGTGACGGCCTGGCTGCGGTTGCCCTTGGCCAACATCACCATCGACCCGCCGGCAGCCTGGAACTGGTCGACGTAGCTGTCCATGCGCCCGGCGGTGGTGGGGCCGAACGAACCCGAGGCGAATCCGGTCGGGGTCTTGGCCGGTCCGGCGTAGTACACGGCGTGGTCGCGTAGGTACTGCGGCATCTCCTCGCCGGCGGCGAGCTTCTCGGCGATCTTGGCGTGGGCGATGTCGCGGGCGACCACGAGGGTGCCGTTGAGTGACAGGCGGGTCGTGACGGGGTAGCGGCTGAGTTCGGCGCGGATCTCGTCCATGGGCCGGTTGAGGTCGATGCTGACGACATCGCTGCCGAGGTGCTCGTCCTTGACGTCGGGCAGGAAGCGGGCCGGGTCGTGCTCGAGTTCCTCGAGGAAAACGCCGTCGGCGGTGATCTTGGCGAGCGCTTGGCGGTCGGCCGAGCACGACACCGCAATGGCGACGGGGCACGAGGCGCCGTGGCGAGGGAGTCGGATGACTCGCACGTCGTGGCAGAAATACTTGCCGCCGAACTGGGCGCCGATGCCGAAGCTCTGCGTGAGGGCCAGCACCTCGGCCTCGAGCTCGACGTCGCGGAAGCCGTGGCCGGTGGGGGAGCCGGTCTTGGGTAGGTCGTCGAGGTAGCGGGTGGAGGCCAGCTTGGCGGTCTCAACGGCGAACTCGGCCGACGTGCCGCCGATGACGATGGCCAGATGGTATGGCGGGCAGGCCGAGGTGCCGATGTAGCGCAAGTTCTTGTCGAGGAAGGTCATCAGGCTCTTGGGGTTGAGCAGCGCCTTGGTCTCTTGGAACAGGTAGCTCTTGTTGGCCGAGCCGCCGCCCTTGGCCATGAACATGAACTTGTAGGCGTCGCCGTCGATCGAGGAGATCTTGATCTCGGCCGGCAGGTTCGAGGCGGTGTTGACCTCATCCCACATCGTGAGCGGCGCCATCTGGCTGTAGCGCAGATTCGACGTTTGGTACGTGTCGAACACGCCGCGGGCCAAGTGCTCCTCGTCGTGGCCGCCGTTGACGATGACGAACTGGCCCTTCTTGGCTTTCACGATGGCGGTGCCGGTGTCCTGGCACGACGGCAGCACGCCGCCGGCCGCGATGTTGGCGTTCTTGAGCAGTTCGAGCGCCACGAAGTAGTCGTTGGGCGACGCTTCGGGGTCGTCGAGGATGTTGGCGAGCTGCTGGAGGTGGCCGGGCCGCAGCAGGTGGGCGATGTCGCGCATAGCGGTGCTGGTGAGCATCGTCAGCACCTCGGGCTCCACCTGCAGGAAGCGGTTGCCGTTGGCCTCGAAGGTGCTCACCCCATCGGTGGTGAGCAGTCGGTACGGCGTGGAGTCGCCGCCGATCGGGAGGATCTCGGAGAACGCGAACTCGGTCATGGGTCCACCGTATGTTCTTCCCCGCGGAATGTGCGAGCTGTGGCCGCCGCGCCGACCGAGCGGCTTCTCCGGCGTCGAGATGCTTGAGCGATGCCAAGTGTTGACGCCGTTGAAGGACCTGACCGCTGGCGTACGATGGCCCCATGACCCCCCGGACGAGCCGCGATGACCTCGCCGACCAGACCTGGGGTGCGGTGCTGTCGTTCTTCTCGACCCGCCGTCAGGTGTTCGTAGAGGTGGCCGTCGAGTTCGAGACGCTACGGGCGCTCATCGACAAGCTCGCCACCGCCGGCGAATGCGACACCGTGATCTAGCGCCGCCCTCAATCGCGCCGCCCCCACAGTTGATCTGTGGGGGATCTCGGTGACCACTCCGCCTGATTCCCCCACGGTTGATCTGTGGGGAGGCGAACCTGAGCGAAGGTGGCCGAGGTCATCAGCTCAGCTGAGGTACCGCAGCGTGAGAAGCCTCGACGAAGGAGGGGCGAACCTGAGCGAAGGTGGCCGAG
>Ga0105047_10013472_pt1 | contig 13061 bp, 14 predicted proteins | sample MAT04_FD_78384 | JGI IMG/M metagenome (GOLD analysis project Ga0105047, IMG submission 78384) | Freshwater microbial communities from Lake Fryxell liftoff mats and glacier meltwater in Antarctica - MAT-04 (megahit assembly) | ecosystem: Environmental > Aquatic > Freshwater > Ice > Liftoff... | reverse complement strand
GTTGTTTGTTGGTCTCCTCGTCGTACAAAGGCGTTCCGAGGATCGAAAGACAGTACAGGAACGTGAGGATCGTGCAGGCGATGCCGATGTACAGTCCCCAATGCTCCATGAACCAAACCAGATCGTCATTCTTATGCCGACCCGCGTAGATAAAAGCTGTGGCAAAGGCCACCATTCCAGTCCCGCCGAGAGCGTGGCCCATTGTGTAGACCTGTCGTTGAAAACTCATGATCGTGTTCCTTTGAACGGAGGAGTACGGAAGGAAGAGTCGTGGTTGGATTGAGCTTCATTCCAGTCGGTAGAAATCTTCGAGGGCTTCATCGATCAGGTAGTGTTCATCCAGCCGGGCTTCCCATCTCGGCAGGCGATAGATGCGAGACAACTTATTGAGTGCTATGGCCGGTGTCGAGTTTCCGTGATACAGAATCCCGGCACGATTCACGGTGTCCCACACGATGCGACCACGCGGAATGTGGAAATACTCACTCCCCTCATGACAGGAGAGTTCGTGGCAGACGGTCTCCCAGGCCGAATCATGAGAGAGGTCTGAGTCGATCAGATGTCCCACCGCTTCGATCTCGTCGATTGATTGCAGGCACGCCACCAGCCGCTTCGCATCGTTCCACCAAATGCCGACGTGGAAACCACGCTGTTTTGTCTGTTCGATTCGCCGGAGTCTCTCGTCCTCATAGAGAAACAAGACTGTCGTCCAAGTCGTTCGTTGTGGCATTGGTGCTCCGTTGAAATCGGTGGCAAACCGCTGAGGGGGTGTCGGGAAAAACGGACTCCCGGAGAGCATGGGTTTGTTCTTGGCTTAACGTCGGCCGTCACCCCTGAGTTGTCGGTCTGATCAGCTTGGTGAATCGCGAGGATTCACGGTAGACAGCCAACGGGATTGTACCGACTCGCCTGCCCTAAGCGGGGCTTGCTTCTCTCCGGGAGCCAGTTGCTTCTATAGATACCCGCATTGACTGACACGGGCGGGTCAGTCAAAGCTTTGCCAAATGGATTTCTCGGAAGTCAGTTCTTGAAACTCAGAAGAGATCGGTGGCGTACCAACGTTTCTCATTGGTGTTCCAAGTCAGCGTATACGCTGTGACTTTCGTCAACGGTGTTTCGGCCTCTGACGTCCACTCAATGGCCACGTTGAACTTGAAGGCTGGCCAGTCATGCCAATCTCGCGGTATTTTGGTCGTATCCTGGCATGCAAAGAAATCGGGTTTGCCTCGGACGATGCTGCGGATGTCGAAACTGATTGGTGGGGAAAGCCCTGTAGATCTTCGGGTGGCAAGGGTGCTACTCTCACCCGCCATCCACTTCGTGAATTCAGCCTCAAAAAACTTCCGGGCGGCGGCTTCTGTCCCGACCGTGTTCGAGGAGCACCCGAGCATCGAGACCACAACCAATAGGCACATTCGTTGCCATTTCATCACAGGACTTCCTTCGTTTTAGAGTGTCTAAGTTAGGGCTTGACCCGCGTTGGATCACCAGCCTTCTGACTTCACTCCATCTAATACCCGAAGGACATGACAGGGGCGGGTCAGGTTCGGTCAGAAACCGCCTGAATTTGGATCGCATCTTCCAACGTCTGAAGAAACAGGTCTTTCAGTTCGTCTGGCTTCTGCACTCGAACCTGACCAGCCCATGACAGAATCCAGTGCAGGATTTCGTTCAGGCCGTCGACCTGAAAGCTGAGGGTGAGGCTGCCGTCCTTGTGAGTTTTCGACTTTTGTGTGTGGTGCCAGATCGTCTCGGATACGATCTTGGCCGCAGTCGGCCTGAATCGAAGTTCGATGTCATAGGACTGGTCGCCACGAAAGACAGCCCAGGCGTTCCCGAAATAGTTTCGCAGATCGAAGTCGTCAGGCACCGTGGCGGACTCTTCCAGCATCCGGACTGCCTTGAACCTGGCCACGCGAAATGTCTTGGGCTCGGGATCATCCCCGTGTCGTCCAATGACGTACCACGCGTTCTTGATCAAACACAGCCGATAGGGATGCAGTGTGAGCTTCACCGGAACGGGTTCGTACGGGCTTTCGTAAAGGCCCGCGATCTGCTTCCCGTTCAGTAACGCTAACTGCACGGTTTTGATGGCGTCGTGATGAAGGCTGTGATCCGCGAGCTTCAGACCGAAGACGGAGACCAGTCGCATCGCATCTTCGATCAACTCTTGAGAGCTTTCCAGAGCTGCTGCTGCAAACTTGCGGGCGGTGGGTCCGGCCCCTGACGTGACGTCCAATCCCGGTGTTTGGGTGAGCACGGTGGCCAGAGAAAGTCCCAAGACTTCGTCCTCTGTGAGCGTGATCGAAGGGAATCGGAAATCAGGCCGGACCCTTACGAATTGTTGCTCGCCCTCCCGGAAGTACGGAATCCCGGCAAATTTGAGGACATCCAAGTCGCGATAGACCGTTCGCTCGGAACATTCGATTTCATCAGCGATGGCTTTGGTAGTCCAACGGCCCCGACTTTGTACGAGTTCCAGAACTCTCAGAAGTCGAGCCAGCCGGTCGGCCTGACGAACACGGCGATCGCGATCAGGCCGGTTCTTTTTGCCAGGCTTGGGGCCGACCGACTTCGCGGCGGCTTTCTTGCTGGGTCTCTTCTCTGTCACGTCACTTGCTCCTGTTGCAGGACAGCTTGCAGTGTGTCCTCAAATGCTTGACGGTGGAATGTGCGATAGCATGCTGCTCGGTAGCTAGTGATCGCGTTGGCCGCGTGGTGAGCCCGACAGACCGCCCAAGTACTTGCTTCAATGAGGTGCTCCAGCAGTTCACCGTCCTCGGATTCCTCTGCCAGTCCCAGTGTTCCACAAAGTTGTTCGAGACTCTCCGCTTTCCGTTTAGCCGCCATTTGCACTGTCCTGTAAGTTTTGTCCCACGGAATCCTTAGCTTCCGGTGAAGCTGACTCATGATGACTTCTTGAAACAGGATTGGTAACCGTTGCCCGGTATTCCGATGTCCTGGGAGGTTCTTAGTCCTGTCGTTCGCCCGTTCGTCAAGGATGTTCAAGAAGTCCGAAACGACTTTGGGATGGTGATGGGCGATGTGAGCCAAAGCAGTGACCGTGGCCAGTGACTTGATACGTGACGGACGGACTTGAGTCAGCAGAGACCGAACAGGTTCGGAGTCCAGGCCGAATACGCCCTCGGTGTCTCCGGCCTGAATTGTGGCGAAAACTGCCTTGTCGTTCATACAAAACGAGACATCCGGAAATTGTCTGTCGAGTAACTCGGGCAGGGTTTCGAGTGCCGTCATCGGATGAGCCGTGAAGAAGCCGAACGTAGGCTGCTCCTTCCAAGAATCTCCTTCGACTGGCAGAACCACAAATGTCACCATTGGTGGCTCACCGCTTGTCGTGCACCAGAGTCGCTGGAAATGAGTGTCGAATATTACGGGATCGACTTCCGAAATCCCCAGCAGAAATAGGATGACGGAAGAGCCTCCCGATCCGATCACATGAAAGGCATGTCCGTGCTGCCGGAGTTGATCTCCGAACTCCACGATCTGAACCAGAGCCTCTTCAAACCGATGGTGTTGGATCAACCGAAATTCTTCGGCGAGCAATGGTTCCGCTTGATACACGACTCCCCGCTGAAACTTGATACGAAGGGCTAACCGGCATCGTTCACGGATCGCGTTGAACGCTCTGTCGATGGGTGCCACGCTCTGTTCCTCCGGAAATGGTTGTCGGAATAGAATCGCAGACGTCCCTGTCACGGGTGGGGCATGCTCACGAGAAGCCACGATTCAGAATTTGTCGATAGACTCTCTGTTGAATGGGTAAGATGCTACCTACCCCTCTGACCCCGAAGAAGCCATCGGCTCAGTGAAGCCGAACAGACCGCCTCGGAGTAAGTTGGCCATATCCACTTGGGCACGATCTTGGAGAGACGAGACATCGTTCGCGATGCGATGACCAAAATGTTTGCGGGCAGTCGCCAAGAAGTAATTGAGACACTCTTCACGTCTCTCGAAATCGCTCCACGGAACCCCGACGCCGTGGCAATTGCCACAGCGGTAGATGCAGTGAAGGGAGATGGCCCACCGAGCTTTAGGAAGCAGTGCGATTTCGTAATCGGCTGTGGCCGCTCCATTCAGGACAGTCAACTGTCGGATGCCTTCCGAGTATTCCCGTGCCGGGTTTCGGACGGTTGCCACCCAATCTCGAAAAGCAGACTGACGGTCTTCCAAGGAGTCGCTGCAAGGTTTTCTCTCAGTTGTGGCCATGACCGTTGGTGGATCGCAGTTGAGAGAGTTTGAACTCGGTGTATTCATTCACGCTATCAATCATCTTCTGCTCAGGACGGCTGAACCAACGTCGTTGTTTCTGGAGAACGTCAATCACATCCCGGTAGCTCAGCTCTCCGATGAACGGAGTGCGAGGCAGCTTCTTCAACCGCTGACCATCAGGAATGGACGACTTCAGACGATCCGGATGACGGTATTCCTGCACGAGCGGATTGCCTGAGCTGGGAGTCAGCAACAGGAGTACAAAATCTCTCGGTGGAGCGTGGAACAGCAGATCCTCTTGAAACCAGCCGTTCTCCCACAGTCCGATGCGGGCATTGCGAATCAACTGATCTGCGGGGAATCCAGTTGACCCATTGTTGTTCGCCGTCTTGGCCGACAGTGGGGAGCCATACTTCATCTCGATGAAGACCGTGGTCGCGGGATTCTCCCATGTAATCACGACATCGACCTCCGTTTGACCTTCATCCCATTTCAGGTGATGCCGGGGATACGTTCTCTGTTTCTGCCAGAGTTCGATCCGCAGATCTCGATAGATCTGTCGCCGAAATCGTTCGATTCCCAATGCTTGATTCAGCATGTCTGGGAGCCACCAGCGGGGATTCAGCTGGCGAAGAGTCCCGAACAGTTCCCCGGTGACCACATCCTCACTGGTGGGACGTACGATCAGTGGGCAGCGTAACTCACCCTTCCGGGCTGGCTCGCAGAGACAACCACCCTTGCCGTTCAGTTCGGTGAGCATGTCATCTCCGAAGTCGTGGTGAGAACTGACAGTTCATTGGCGGGCTGTGTGCCCGGTCCCCACTCCCGGCACTGTTGGCGATATGAACAGCCGGAACAGTTCATCGTGTTCTCCACGGGATAGTAAACTTCCAGCTCCACGGCCCGCCCAACCGCTTGGACTAGGTCACCTAACCTCCCGCTGTCCTCGGGGAATCGGCTGGTTTTCAGCCGCTGAACCTTGGGCGTCTTCGTTTTGACCAGGATTGTGTATTCCACGTTTGCTTCTCGGCCCAGAGATTCCCGGACAGCATGGACGTAGCAGGTCGGTTGAAGTGAAGATTCGACATCAGAGGCCGAATAAGCCCGAGCACTTGTCTTGAACTCTGTCACCGTGAGTTCCTGATTGGCTTCGGTCACCAAATCCGTAAACGCCAGCAACGGTCGCTCCAGATACTCCCCCTGGCTGTTGTAGAGAGGGACCAGCATGCGTTGCTCGATGGACACGATGTTCTCTGGGGGAGGCTCCTGAAGATAGAGGTCCAGCAGCTGCACTCCCTGGGCAATGCAGTCGTCCCGAGTTTCGCCATCGCGGTAGAGAATCTTTTGAAGTCCAGCCTTCTCGTTCCAGCTATCCAAGAATGTCTTCCGGATCGCAGTGCTGTCCAGCTTCTCCTTCATCGTCAATCGCCGGTGATACTCGGCCAGTCCGGCATGGACAGCTGATCCCATCACCAAACTGGTGCTGATGGTCTGACTGGGGAGGCCGAGGACTCGTTGGAAGTAGTACTGCAACGGACAACGCAGGTACTGGGTGATCGCACTGTAGCTCCAGTGGGGGCGTGGTCGGTCCATCATTGGGTTTCACTCCCCTGCGTTTTGAGCGGTCTGCCTGACTTTTTGACACACGTACCGGCAGATCATCCGATCCCAATCGACGGGCAGAACTCGCGAAAGTGGTTGTGGCGGAAACCCACCTCGATCCAGCCAGTCCATCAACCCTTCTGCCCGAAGGCCTGCCTCGAACATATCGTTGGCAGAAATCGCTTCCAGCATTTCATTCCAGGACGCCTGCGGGTCCATGGGGTTCCCTCCTATCGGCTGATCCGATTGCGACCCTGGCTGTTGGAGGAACCCGCTGGAGTGGGATTGAGGGAATCGATGATGTCCCCCGCTTCCCGTTTCGTGAGGTCATAGACCCCGATCTTCTTTCCCAGGACTTCTTGGATTCTGTGCTCCAACTGAGGTAATGACAGCCCCTGCCGTTTACCCAGGTTGAGCAGGAACTGAACTTGCTTGTTCGTGGCCGCATCAGAGGTTTGACCGTTCCCATTCCCGTGTTGGGGAGACTCCACCCGGCTGGGCTTTGGAGTCTCGGGTGGCTCCACGGAAGTCCGTCCCGCATGTCCATTCGTCCGCTGGGCAGGAGCTTCATCTCTCTGGCCAACAGCAGAGTCCCCCTCATACCACATGGATCAGAAAATTGGGGGCAGACCACTACTGCTACATCAGGTTGAGCGTGTTGCTCGATTTCTGTGGCGGCAGACGCCAAGACGGTTCGGTGCGGCTCCGACTGTAGCATTGCAGGTCTGTTCGAGCAGTTTGGGTGTTTAACAGCACTGGCTGTTTCGACATCCGCAGCAGCTTCGGCATCCCCGTCACCATTCTCACTTACCTCATTCGTGTGTCCTCATATGGCTCGGGCAGCAAGCGGAACGCCGCCTTGGGCTGATTCTGAACCCAAGCACCAGGCACCGTCGGCAAACGAGAACAGCCCCGTGCTCCAGAAGGAACACGAGGCTGCGGTGTCGTTCAACCACACATTCAGATCAATCGGTCGAATCCAAATTGAACCGAGCAACGTCTCCTGGACTGATGGAGCGCTCAGCCCGCGTCGCGGCCTCGGCGAACATGTGGATCAGATACCCGACTCGTCGTCGAGTCCTGCGAATCATTTCCGGAATCGTGACTTCAGGTTCATGAATGGTGATGTTCCATTCCTGACTTCGAGTCACAATCCAAGGCCAGAGATCATCCGCGTGAGGGTGTGATGAGCCCACTTTGATGGCAAATCGACCTCTCATCTCTTTTGACATCCGTTCAGTCGATTCTCCTTTCCGTAGCCCTTTCACTCGCTTCAGCGTAACCGCTGATGCCACCCAAATAGCTCCAGGGTTCTCATCGGACATCTTCAGGAGTATTCCTTGGAGACGACGACGGCGGAGAGCGGCAACCTCGTCTAGGTAGACGACGACCTCTCCATCCAATTTGCCATCACGGGGAAGATCACGTAATTCCTCTGCGGTGACATTCTCGCGATCTATTGGAATCAGCGAATAGCGGCCCCCACAGAGGTTTTTGAACAATCCCCAATGCTCTGGTGTGCCTTCACCGAGTGTCCGGCAGGCGCCACTTTGACCGCATGCATCAAATGTGGGGGTCCTGTTGGTACACACAAGTGCACGAACACCCAGATGGATGGTACGCGTTTTTCCGGTCCGATTCGGACCGGTGAACAGAGCGTTACAGGGACCGTTCGCGAGGAAGTTTAGCCAAGTGTAAATCATGGCCGCGTTTCCAACGATCTCGGATCACTTCCTCGGGAACCAATGTTGAATGTAACTTGGACTTGGAGACCAGCTCATTTTGCACCTCCCTTCTTGGCGGCAGCAAGATTCTTCATGTCAGCGCCCCCTGTGGTTGTCTTGGGAGGATCGCTACGAAATTCACCATCAGCATCGTCAGTCGGAGGTAAGTCCTTGCCAGGCTTTTGAGTTGCACCTGACGATTGCCCTGACGATACATTCGAAGAACCGTCAGCCTCGGCATCTTCAAGTTTCGGTTCTTTCTGGAATGACTCCAGCCGTTTCAGTGAGCAGTGACTGCCGGCCTCCTTGTGTTCCATCACAACTTCAACACCATAGCCCCGCAGAACCGGGATCAGTCGGCTGAGCTTTCGACTGAAGATGTTGGTGAAGATTGGAATCTGCTCCGACGAAGACAGGCATCCCTCCTCCCGAATCTTTCGGAGGCTCTTGACCAAGATGACCGTCTGGTTCGAGAACTCTGGGGCACGATTCATCAGGGCGAGGATCGCTTGAACGATCACGTCCTCGTCGGTCTCGGCGGTCTCCGGCTCTGTCAGCCGTCGCCCACCCTTCCGACACTCCTCGCGGATTTGAGCCATCAGGAAATCACGCTCATTAGACTTCAGGATCTCACCCTTGCTGATCTCGTAGAACACCGAGACCAAGAGATCCTGGAACCTCAGACTGTCGACCGGCCGTTCCGTCTGGAACCCGTCGTTCGGCATAAAAACGGTTGGCTCCAGATGAGTGTTGAGGAAGAACTCAATCTTGTCCTCCTGCAATTGCGTGTAGATCCCCGTCCACGGGGCATCGTTCGGCTTCGACTTCTTGCTCATGACACTATTCCTTCTTGTGAGGGACTCTCGACGCTCGCTATCGCATGACGAAATGTCAGGCTGAAGACGGCAAACGTTCGAGTTCTCACACCTATGGAAGGACTCGTCAGGTCGGGTAGTTCAGCGGAACGCAGAGTGACGCAAGTCGTTTACCTTGTGAGCGTTATATTTTCTCGAAAATTTCCCCGGCTATTCAAATGACACAAAAACTGACGATTCAGTTTAGTGGGGACCTCGTTTTCCAAGATTTCTTGAAAAAGTTGCGGAACCTGCGATTGGGAGACTCCATCGTTGAGCCGCTGTTCGGATCGACCTTGATCCAAAGGCATCTTGCTCAGCGGCTGGCGTACCGTGAGTTTGCGGTTGTCCGACCAGCTACAGAGGTGGCAGTTGCAGCTTCCGAATCACGCTCATCGAGAGGAAGAGATGGCGTGGATCATCTTTCAGAGAGAGAAAGCCATAACGCTGATAGAAGCGTTTGGCGTCCTCATTGATGGCATCGACCTCGACCGCTCGAATCCCGATCTTGTTCGCCAGGTATTCCGCTCTTCTCAGTGCGTCGATCAGAAGAAACGCACCGAGGCCTTGCCCCTGCATGGATTGTTCGACGGCGAGTCTTCCTATCAACACGACTGGCATGTCGATCTGCGGCAAACCTTTGGCCTGATCTTCAGGCAAGGCCTCGTAGACCACGGTGTGGTTGGAGAGAGCGTAGAATCCCTTGACGGTTGTTTTCCCGGCCTCTACTAGAACGTACGTCCGGGCCAGATCCTTCTTCTCGAACTGGCTCACCTTCGTCGCGAGCCAGTCGTTGAGAATGGGGAGACCGCAGTCAAAACCGGACCGATCGTGCCGGAGTCGGTCGAAGGGTTCAATTGCCCAGCTGGAGGGTGAATCAGCCACGGAGTTTCCCGTAACGGCGTGCGGCGGCTTTGAGGGCTGCGTTTGGTTTGGCATCGATGGCGTTGAGAGCCGTCAGGAAGTCGTCTCGATCCCGATTCGATAACCGCGTGATCTGTGCTTCTTGAAGAACCTGCCGGGCTTCGCGAACAACGGTCGAAATGGCAAACTCGCTGACGGTCTGCCCGAGAGCGGAAGCCGCCTCTTCAATGGTCTGCTTGAGCTCGCTGGAAAGACGAACGTTGATCCGTGCATCATTGCGGGTGACCGTCGACATGATTTTTACCCTCTCCGTTGCGAGTGTGCGTGTGGCCATCTGCCACACATCTTACCTTGTCGGCAGCGTACGTCAATATGCCACACATGATTTCTGCATTTCCTCGTGCGTCAAGGATGATCGTCTATTTTGAACCTGGGTACACTTCAGCAATCTGTACCCGGTTTTGACACTACCGCAGTGTTATCGGGAATGCTCGATTCCAGAAAGCCCTGTGTTTCATGCAAGTTCGAGGCATCCGGAACCTATCCGAAAGGCATCATGGCACTTCGGAACCGAGGGTTGGGGGTTCGACTCCCTCCGGGTGCAATCCTCGTTTGCTTTGGGTACTTGTCGACATAAGCCTTGACGGCGCGTCGGGAGCGGCGGTTCTCTCCCGTCCCCGTTGGGGGAGTTACGGCGACTGAGGTCCCGACGATAACCGGCAGCGGTCAGTCCGCATTCCCCCCAGAGGGACAACCACTGGAAGCGGTCGCGTTGGCGAAATCCGAGCGATGTGTGCCGGGTGATCCTGGGTCGAAACGATTGAAGCTGGCGTCGGCGCGTACATCGAATGTGGCGAGGAATACCCCGGCGGACGATGACCTCCTTTTACCACGATCTGGTCGGGAAGCAGTTCGAGCCCGTAGAGTTAGGCGGGTTGGGTTGAAGGCGACCCCAATGTGTGTGGTGGCCGACAGTGCGTGGCAGGAACCCAGATTCGAGTGCGGGACATCCCTGTCTGGCACGAGCTGTCGGGGCAGACAGCTGATAAAATCGTGTTGCGGTCTCCACAGCTGACGATGTCGGATGTCTACGCCGCTCTGGCCTGCTACTGGGACCACCGCTAGGAGGCACAGTTCGGATCGCTCGGGAGCCTACCTGTGTGCCCCGCACGAGAGGCGATCCAGAGAACGCCCATCGTGCAAGAACCTCTTCCGGCTCCCGCCGCACCGGGAGAGTCCAAAGCGACTCAACCGAGGCCACCCCGCGAAGAAGTTGTCATACATCCAGCGTGCTTGACCACGTGACCAAAGTCACGCTTCAGTTCCCGGCTCGACCTCCTGTGTTCTCCGTGGGTTCACCCCTGCGCTGTGGGGGATTCCGGCAAGCGTCCCTGCAGCAGGCGTCGTTACCCCCGCCGTCGCCCATGCGATATCCGTTCGAGAACTCCGTCAGGATTCTTACGAGAATTCCAGTAAGGTGCGAACGAGCGGGAATGTGTCTCCCCACGGGGGGATGCTATTGTGTGTGGTGGATCCCCGAACTGATTGCCACTACCTCTTTTGACAGGGTCCCTCTTGCCTCGCACTCTCCCCCAGAAACGTGATGACCTCCTCGACATCCTCCGCCAGGGAGGACGGGTCGCGGTGGCGTACTCGGGCGGCGTCGACAGTGCCGTTGTGGCCCAGGCTGCTCAACTGGCCTGTGGAGGCAACGCCTTCGCCGTGACAGCTGTGAGTGCGAGTTTGGCGAGTGGCGAACTCGAGAACGCGATCGCGATTGCTCAACAGATCGGGATTCGGCACGAGGTCATCGACACCCAGGAGTTCGCGGAGAGTGGCTACATCGCCAACGCCGGTAACCGCTGCTACTTTTGCAAGACCGAGCTCTACTCGCGGATCGAGGAGATCGCCGCGAGTTTCCCGTTCGACATGCTGGTCAACGGGGCCAATGCGGACGATGTCGGCGACCACCGCCCCGGCATGGTCGCCGCCAGCGAGCACCGGGTCCGTAGCCCGCTGTTGGAAGTCGGCCTCACCAAAGCCGAAGTCCGCGAACTCGCGCGCGAGTGGGGCTTGCCGGTGTGGGACAAGCCCGCCAGCCCGTGCCTGTCGAGTCGCATCGCGTATGGGGTCGAGGTCACTGTGGAGCGTGTCGCCCGCGTCGATGCCGCCGAAGTCTGGCTGCGGGAACAACTCGGCATCCGCGAGCTGCGCGTGCGCTTGGAAGCCAACGACCTCGCCCGCATCGAGTTGCCGATCAAGGCCCTCGCGCAGCTCACCGCCGATGACCTCCTGCACCGCACCACCACGCACCTCAAGTCCCTCGGCTTCCGCTACATCACCCTCGACCTCGAAGGCTTCCGCAGCGGGAGCCTCAACGCCGTCCTGCCAGCGGGTGATCTCGTGCCGCTCACCCTCCCGTAGGATGGGCAGTCCTGCCCGTCCCCGTCCCTGTTCGGCGTTCGCGGGCAGAGAACGGTCGAGTTGCGGCAGGCTGAGTTCCAGGCCATTCGGACGAAGTACTCAAAATCGGGACGGGCAGGATTGCCCATCCTACAGAGAACCACCCACGACTCGTGCCGAAGCAAAAATCTCTCTTCGAAGACTCACCCGATCCGATGCCGTGGGAACTGGCGGCGGACGCGGATCGGGTGATTGCGGGGGTGGTGCTGGCGCGGCCGTTGGAGACGATTTATCACTACTTGGTTCCCGAAGAATTGCGAGAGATGGTCAGGCCGGGGCAGCGGGTGCGGGTGCCGTTTGGAGCGGGGAGTGTGCCGACGCTGGGGTATGTCGTCGAGGTCGGAAATACGGCTCCGACTTCACGGCGGCTGAAAACCATCCTGGAGATCCTCGACCGCGAACCGCTCATCGGGGCTGAGATGCTCCAACTGACGAAGTGGATCGGCGAGCGGTATCTGAGCAGCTGGGGGCAAGTGCTGGAGACGGTGATTCCGGCGGGGGTCAAGAAGCAGTCGGGGACGCGCGAGATCGTCTGTTATTCGGCGGCGGAAGGGCTGGCCGATTCGCTCGCCATGACCAAGCTGAGTAAGAAACAACGGGCAGTGGTCGATGTGTTGCTCGGTCGCGCGGAGCCGCTCATGGTCGACGAGTTGGCGACACTCGCCGATTGCGGGGCCGGTCCGATTCAGTGGCTGCGAGAGCGGAAGCTGATCGTCCCGGTGAAGAAACGCATGGCGACGTGGGAGCTGGAAGGTGTCGGAGCCATCGACCCGCAACCGGACTTGGCCCTCAACGTCGACCAGCAGAAAGCGGTCGGCCAGATTTTGGGACTGATTCGTAAGAAGGAACACCAAACGGTCCTGCTACATGGGGTCACCGGCAGCGGCAAGACCGAGGTCTACATCCAGACGATTCGCGAGATCGTCAGCTATGGCAAACAAGCGATCGTGCTCGTCCCCGAGATTTCGCTGACCCCGCAAACGATCCGCCGTTTCCGCAGCCGCTTCGACTCGGTGGCGGTGCTGCATAGTCACTTGTCCGATTCGGAGCGGCACGCCCAGTGGCAGCGGGTCGCGAGTGGGAATGTGCAGGTCGTGGTCGGAGCGCGGAGTGCGATCTTCGCCCCGACGCCTCAACTCGGTCTCATCGTGATCGATGAGGAGCACGAGACGACCTTTAAGCAGCAGACCACGCCGCGTTATCACGCGCGAGATGTCGCGCGGGAGCGTGCGCGCATCGCGGGCGTGCCACTGATCCTCGGGTCGGCGACTCCCACTTTGGAGTCACTGCTCCGCGCCCGTCGCAAAGAGGACCTGCTGATCTC
>Ga0105047_10013471_pt1 | contig 13061 bp, 11 predicted proteins | sample MAT04_FD_78384 | JGI IMG/M metagenome (GOLD analysis project Ga0105047, IMG submission 78384) | Freshwater microbial communities from Lake Fryxell liftoff mats and glacier meltwater in Antarctica - MAT-04 (megahit assembly) | ecosystem: Environmental > Aquatic > Freshwater > Ice > Liftoff... | reverse complement strand
GTGCCGAGCCCGACCGCGGTGCCAACGCCGGTGCCGACCTCGTCCGCCGTGCCGAGCCCGACCGCGGTGCCAACGCCGGTGCCAACGCCGGTGCCGAGCCCGACCGCGGTGCCAACGCCGGTGCCGACCGCAGCTCCCACCGCAGCACCCATGCCGGTCCCGACCGCGTGCCCGAGCCCATCGGTGGGTCCGTCCGGGTCGCCCGTGATCGTGCTGCCGAGCCTTGCCCCGGGCGTGTCCTCGTCACCGACGCCGAGCTGCCCGCCAGCCTGATCCCCTGGGTGCCAGCCACCGGGTATCGGCGGTCGGCGGGGTGGGGGTGTCGCTCGTGAGTCCGCTCTGGGCATCAACCCGTGCGCCGGGACCGACGCCTGAGGTCGATCGCGCGTGCTCGTCTGGTGAGCGTTGCGCAACACTCACGCGTGTGCGACTGCGCCGCGGCCCGCCTCGGTCACTGCTCCGTGCTCGGCGGTTCGCAGGCGGCCATGCGAAGGTCGCCAGACACTTGTCGGCGAGTACGTAGCGCTCGCCAAGTGCGCATTTGCGATCGCCGTTGACTACGGGGGCCCGTGGGCGGCGGCGGGCGTGAGGTCCGGAGCACAGCCTTGGCCAGACCTTGATGCGCCGAGCGGACTCGGATCGGTGGCAGGGTCTTGGTGCGCCCGCGCAGCACTGGACGCTCCGTGCGGCACGCCGATGCTATCCTCGGCCGGCGATGACCCATGTCTTCATCTCCCCCCACCCTGACGACGCGGCACTCTCCTGCGGCGGCCTCATCGCCAGCCTGCGCGAGCTCGGCCAGTCCGTGACCATCATCTCGGTCTTCTCGGGCGGCCTCGAGGCGGGCACCCAGCTGACCGACTACCAGCGCACTGCGCTCGGCTTCGGCAACAAGACCCTGTGGCCGCTGACGGAGGCCTTCGACCGGACCGACGTCCTGCCGGACTACCCGATCGTGGCGAGCGCCGGGGGCAGCGCCCCCTGGGCTGCTGATGCGGAGCGGATCGCGGTCACCCAGGAGCGCGCCAGCACCCAGGCGCGGCAGTTCTGGCAGCGTGCCTCATGGACCCGCGACGCGAACGTGACCAACGTCCAGACAGCGGATCGCCCGCTGGCCGACTCGGTCCCCGGTCAGGGCACGCTCGACGGCATCGACCTGGACAGCGCCGACGCGGCCGCCATCCGGCGCGCCGAGGATGGCCGATTCGCGTGGTTCATGGAGTCCTCGCTGGTGGATCTGGGTCTGCCAGACGCCGTGTATCGCGGCTACGAGGGTGACGAGCAGCTCCTGGGCGGCCCACGCGCCGACGATGAACCGCCGCTCGCCGCGCTCCGCCGCGAGATCATGCGTCTGGAGCCACAACAGGTCTACTTCCCGCTGGGCATCGGTGGTCACGTCGATCACGTGCTGTGCCGCGACGTCGCGATGGCGCTGCTGCGCACCGAGCGCGGTTGGGTGATGCCAGGACCGGATCTCGCCGATCGTCTGAGCTTCTACGAGGACTTCCCCTACGCCTGGTGGAACGACTTTGGGGGTCAGGCCGACCTGCCGCTGGGCAGCGAGGCACTCGGCGACGGACTCGCCCTGCAGGCTCGCTACGCGGACATCAGCGAGTTCGTCGACCGCAAGGTCGCTGGGTTGCGGGTCTACGCGAGCCAGGTGGAGCAGCTGTTCCACAGCGACCAGGGGATGCTCGACGATGTGGCGGGTTACGCCCGCAGGGTCGCCTTCGCCGGTGGTCTTGGAACGGGCGCCGCGGAACGCTACTGGAGCGTCGTCCGACCCTGACGACTCAGGGGACCGGGCGGTCCCGGTGGTCGAGGGAGACCTGCACATCGCCGGCTGTCGGCCATACAGCGGACCCCAGCGCAACGTCTCCCAGCAATTCGAACCGGAACCAATCCGTGAGCAGCCGCGTTGTGACGCCGAGCTGGGCGTCGACGGGCATGGATCCGTTGTCGCAGGCCAGGGCGAGGAGCGCGTCCGGGTCGAGGAAGCCACAGTGTGAGCCGCCCTGGATGACTCGCAGCTGTGCGGGGCCGTTCGTCTTCGCCTCGAACATCGGCAGCTGGTGATCGGCGACCGGCGCGATGGCGTCCTCGCTACCACCGATGAGCAGTACGGGCGCCGTGATGGACGGCATGACCGCGATGGCGCTCGGCCGGGTCTCCGCCGCGGCCAGGTTGGCGACGGTCTTGAACCGTGGATCCGCGGCCGCGGCCAACAGGCTCGCGCCACCACCCATGGAGTGACCGGACGCACCATACGCGCCATGGAGCACGGAGCCGTGGAGCCACGATCCGGGATCGGCGTCCTGCGCCTCCAACCAGTCAAGGACCACCGAGAAGTCCGCTGCGAACGCCGCGTGGTCGGGGAAGAGCCCACCCCCCGAGCGGGGTGCCACGACCAGGAAGCCCACACCTGCGAGGGCCCGCAGGGTCGAGTCGTATCGTTCGACTGTCGCCAGGTAGCCGTGGCCGAAGACGATGACCGGGTGTGGGCCGGCCACAGATGGGGCGTAGACGCGAGCGTCGAACGAACGCTCGCCGACGACCACCGTGAGGTCTCGCACGGAGAACGCCGGACTGAGCGAGGGGGCGGCCAGCGCAGCGCCGGGGGCGGCCTGCGCGATAGCCAGGAGTGCCGCCAGGATCGCCACCCTCAGGACCGTGCTCAGGACTGCCACACTCCGCCGCGCATCACCTGCTGGAGTCGAAGCGCATCGTCCAGCACCACCACGTCCGCGAGCATGCCCGGACCCAGGATGCCGCAGTCCGTGATGCCCAGCAGCTCCAGCGGGTTGCGGCTGGCGGCCGCACTTGCGGCCACGATGTCGAGGCCATCCTCGATGACGTTGCGGACGGCGGTGTCGAGCGCGATGACCGACCCTGCGAGCGTGTCGCTACCGGCGAGCGTGGCCCGGTCCCCGTGCACATCGATGTCCATGCCGCTGAGCCGGGTCCGACCGGGTCCCGTGCCGGACAGCGATAGCGCGTCACTGATGAGCACCAGTCGACCCGTCGGCTTGGCGCGCTCGATGAGCGCCCACAACGCGGGATGGACGTGGTGGCCGTCGGCGATGAGCTCCACATACGCCTCGTCGTTGGTGAGCGCCGCGAGCGCCAGTCCTGGCGAGCGGTGGTCCAGGCCGCTCATGCCGTTGAACAGGTGGGTCGTGGTACGACCACCAGCGGCGTAGCCCGCACGTGCCTCGACCACGGTCGCGGCAGAGTGACCCAGCGACACTGCCACGCCCCGGTCGCGTAGCCACTCGATGAGCGCCAGGCCGCCCGGGATCTCGGGCGCCACGGTCATGATGCGCAGCCCATCGACGAGCGGCTGCAGCGAGTCCAGGTCCACATCGACCGTGCTGCGCACGAGCGCCGGGTTGTGGGCACCGCGCTTGGCGTCGGAGATGAAGGGCCCCTCGATGTTGAAACCCAGGGGTCGGGCGCCGTCGGCAGGTGCATCTGGCATCCAGCCACGTACCGACTCCGCGAACGCGACCAGCTCCGGGATGGGTGACGTCACACCCGTCGGCAGGAACGACGTGACGCCCTGGCGCAGCAAGGTGCGGCTCATGCCATCGAGCGCCGCGCGGCCACCCATCGCGTCGTAGCCCGCCCAACCATGGACGTGCAGGTCCACGAAGCCCGGCAGCACGTGTGAGCCACCGACCAGCGCGTCATCGGGCTCGATGTCAGCGATCCGCTCGTCCACGATGACAAGCCTGCCCGGTTCCACCCGGTCAGCGAGCACCAGTCGCCCCGCGATCGTCTCGCGGGTCATGCGGCGGCTCGCTCCGCGCCGTGGACGGCGGCCCCGATAGCGCCGGCGGTCGTGCCCAGCTGCGCCAGCACCACGTCGACGTGCTGCCATGCCGTCACATGGACGCGCCGCCTGATCTCGTCCCGGATGGGCGCCAGCAGCAGCTCCCCGGCACCGGCCACGCCACCGCCGAGCACCACGCGCTCCGGGGTCAGCAGCACGATGACGTTGGAGATGCCGATGCCCAGGTAGCGGCCCACGTCCGCGAGCCCGGCGAGCGCGCGCTCGTCCCCGGCCCGCGCCGCCCGGACGGCCTCCTCGACCGTGTCGGTACCGCACACCCGAGCGACCTGCTCCGCCCGGCAGTACGCCTCCACGCAACCGCGTGTGCCGCAGTTGCAGAGCGGCCCGTCGGGGTCGATGACCTGGTGGCCGATCTCCCCGGCCGTGCCCTTGTATCCCTGGACCACCTGCCCATCGATGGCGATGACGCCGCCGATCCCGGTACCCAGAGTGAGCCCGACCATCGAGCGCGTCCCCCGGCCCGCACCCAGGCGAAGTTCCGCCAAGCCAAAGGCGCGGGCGTCGTTGACGAGTGCCGTCGGCACACCCAGCACAGCACGCACCGGACCCGCGACCGGGACGTCGTGCCAGCCGCCGGGCATGTTGACGAGGAACTCGGTCGTGCCAGTGTCGGGGTCATAGAGACCGGGTACGCCGATACCCACGGACACGATGCCCGCGTGTGCGCCGATGACCTCACGGCCGACACTCGCCAGTTGGCCCACGACAGCGTCCGGGCCCTCCACCGCACGCGTCGGCACCTGGCCGTTCGCGATGCTGGTCCACCCATCACGGGCCTGTTCCACCACCGCCCACTTGAGGTTCGTGACGCCCAAATCGAGTCCCAGGTGGCGCGTGACCTCAGCGCCCGTGCTCACCATCGGGCTGCTCATCGCTCGCCGGTCAGACGCGCGTAGGCAGCAGCGACCGCCAGGATGATGGCACCGTAGATGATCTGCCGGATCGGCTGGGGCGCGTTCAGCACGGTGAGCAGGTTGACCAGGACGGTCAGGATGAGCGCGCCGACGATACTGCCCGTGTAGCCACCGCGCCCGCCGAAGATGGACGTGCCGCCGATCACGGCCGCCGCCACAGATGGCAGCAGCAATCCCTCGGCGCTGCCCAGGGCGGCCGTCTTGGTCACGCCGGCGAGCATGATGCCCGCGATCGCCGCCAGCACGCCCGAGAGGACGTAGACGACCAGCAGCACCTGCCAGATACGCACGCCCGCCAGCCGCGCGGCGATGGGGTTGTCACCCACCGCGAACAGCATCCGGCCATAGCCCGTGCGCCGCAGGCTGAAGATGATGAGTGCGGCCACGGGCAGGAACAGCAGCAGGCAGTTGGGGAAGAAGCCCAGGGAGGTGCCGCCACCCAGCCACGCGATGGGATCGGGCACCGATGAGCCGGCCGTGAGCACGAACTTCTGGTACACGGTCAATAACCCTGCACCCACGAGGCCGGTACCCAGGGTCATGATCAGCGGCTGCACCCGGAAGATGCCGATGCCGATGCCGTTGATGAGGCCCATGCAGGCACCCACGACGATGCCCAGGAGGACCGCGACCGCGTCACCCTGCCCGGCCGACTGGGTGGCCATCACGAACGCGGACATGGTGGCGATGGTCGCCACGGACAGGTCGATGCCGCCCGTGAGCATGGCCAGAGTCTGGCATGCGGCCAGCAACGCGAGGGGCGTTGCGAACCGTATGGTGGACGAGATCCAGGCGTTCGGACGGTTGAGGATGCCCGGCTGGATGAGGAACAGCAGCAGCACCAGGCACAGCAGCAGGAAGAGCAGCGGGATGGTGGGCTGCTCGCTCAGCCGCCGCCGCCAGGGGGTCCGGCCAGGACCGGCCGCGGCAACCTCCGAGACGGTGCCCGGGCTCGCGCTCATGCGCGCGACCGCCGAAGGGCGACCAGGCCGCCGATCATGACCACGATGATGAGGATGACGCCCTGGATGACCGTGCTGTACGACGGCTCGACACCCAGGAACACGAGGTTGATGCGGATGAGCGACAGGATGAACGCCGCCGCGATGGGTCCCAGCATGCCCCCCCGACCACCCACCAGGCTGACGCCACCGAGCACGATGGCCGCCACGCCGTTGAGGGTGTAGTCACCGGGCCTCGGTGAACCGATGCCGGTGATCATGGTCAGGGTCAGGCCACCGGCAGCGGCGAACAGGCCCGTGACCATGTACGCAGCGACCTTGGTCCGGTTGACGTCCACGCCACTCCGGAGTGCCGCCACCGGGCTGCTGCCCAGGGCATACATGGAGAGGCCGAGCCGCGAGCGCCGGAGCGGCAGCCAGACCAGCGCCACGCAGACCAGCACCACGACCAGCGCCTTGGGCAGCCAATCGATGAGGAACGACCCGCTGGAGAGGTCCTTGAACCACTCCGCGGCGGCGCCACCGGGACTGCTCAGGACCAGCAACGCGGCTCCCGCCCAGACGAAGGACATGGCCAGCGTCACGATGATGTCCGGCACCCGGCTCACCACCACGAGCGCGCCGTTGATTGCGCCAACGGCCACACCCAGCAGCAGCACGAAGATGACCACGACGATGGCGGACTCCTCGCTGCCACCCTTCATGAGTGCCGCGGCCGTCACGCTCGTGAACGCCATCACCGGCCCCACGGACAGGTCGATGCCACCCGAGATGACACAGACCGTCTGGGCCGCCGCCGCGAAGATGATGGGCATCACGCCGATGGCCAGCGACTGGATATCGGCCGGGCCGAAGCCGGATCGCAGGGCACGTGCCAGGAGCAGCAGCGCCGCGAGCAGCAGGTACAGCACGATGGTCCAGCCGTTTCGACGCACGATGCGAGCGAGCGTGGACTGGACGGAGCCCGTGACTCCCTCGATGACCGGGCCTGCGACGGGCGATGCGACGCTCATGCCACGCCCTCCGCGACCGCGGCCGCCTCTGCGAGCTCCTCGGGCATGGGCACACCCGGCGGCAGCCCGTATGCGGCGCGCAGGAGTGTCGGCTCGTCGGCCTGGGCCGCGGGCATCTCGTCCACGACGCGGCCACCGAAGATGACGATGGCGCGGTCACACACCAGCTGGATCTCCTCCAGCTCGGAGGTGTACAGCAGCACGGCCGAGCCGGACGCCGCCAGCTCTCGCAGCAGCGTGTAGATCTGGCGCTTGGTGCGGATGTCGATGCCTCGGGTGGGGTCGAAGCAGAGCAGGGTCTGGACGCCACTGGCGATCCAGCGAGCGATGGTCACCTTCTGCTGGTTGCCGCCCGACAGGCGACGGACCTCCGACTTGGCGCGGGTGTCGATCTGTAGCCGCGCGATGGCACCGTCCACGGTCCGCTTCTCGCTGGCCACCCGGATCGGCCCCCAGTCGCGGACCCGGGATGAGAACGGCAACGCGATGTTCTCGTGCACCGAGCGCTGCGGCAGGAGTGCCTCGAGGCGATCGGCGGGCACGTACACGAGGCCGGCCTTGATGGCGTCCGCGGGATGCCGGAGGTCGACCACGTGATCATCCACCCGGATGTCGCCGCCGGCCGGCCGACGTGATCCAGCGAGCACCTCGAACAGTTCTTCCTGGCCTTGCCCCTCGAGGGCCACGACGCCCAGCACCTCGCCCGTGTGCAGCTCGAACGAGACATCCTGGAGCCTGGCGCCTGCCCGCAGGCCCGTGACGGCGAGACGGACACGCGTGGGCGCAGGTGGCGCGTCCGAGCTGGCGTCGGCAACCCCGGCAACCACGGCCGGAGCCGATTCGGGCTCCGACGGGCCCAGCATCAGGGACACGATGCGATCCTCTGCTCCCGGCCCCATGTCCACCACGCCGACGGTCTCGCCGTCGCGCAGCACCGTGGCCCGATCGCACAACGCGGAGATCTCGATGAGTCGGTGCGAGATGAAGATGACCGAGCGGCCCGACGCCTTCTGGCGGCCGATGACCTCCAGCACGCGCTCCGTCAGGTCCGCGGGTAATGCGGCGGTCGTCTCGTCCATGAGCAGCACGTCAGGTTCGTGGGCCAGTGCGCGCGCGAGATCGATGATGCGCAGCGTCGGCAGTGGCAGGTCACGGGCGTAGTCCGAAAGGTCCAGACCGGGGATCCCCAGCTCGGCCATCCAGGACCGAAAGCCGTCGACCGGGGTACCCGTCAGGCGCAGGTTATCGCTGATGTCCAGGTCGGGGATGACCGTCGGATCCTGGTAGACCGAGACCATGCCCGCGCGGCGCGCGTCCGTGGGCGAGCTGATCGCTCGGACGGTGCCCCGGATGCTGATGGTGCCCCTATCGGGCCGCACAGTGCCCGTCAGGATCTTGACCAGGGTGCTCTTGCCCGCTCCGTTGGCGCCCATCAGGGCGTGGACTTCCCCAGGGCGTACCGCGAGCGAGGCGTCGCGCAGCGCCGCCACGGCGCCATAGCGCTTCGCGATGCCGCTGGCGTCCAGGAGCAGGTCGGTCATGTGATGGCCCCGGAATGAGGTTCGAGGGGTGCCGGACGGTCCGGCACCCCTCGAAGAGCCTACGGAGGGGTTGTTACTCGCCCGGCGCCTTGCAGGCGAGCAGCTGCTCCTTGGTGTAGGTCGTCCAGTCGGGGACGCTCAGGCCAAGGGGCCAGGTGGGATCGAGGGACGGGTCCGAGGCCTCGGCCAGGGATGCCTTGCCGGCATCACTGACGTTGTCCCAGACCTGCGGGGTCAGCAGCGAGAGCTTCTCGGCCGGCGCATTGCCGTCGAGGATCCGGAGGGCCAGCGCAACGCCTGCACCACCGACGGAGCCGGGGTTGGTCACCGCGGCGCCGATGAGGCCGGGGTAGTTGGTGCTGTCCAGCAGCTGGGACACGAACCCGCTGTTGTCAGCGCCGACGACCGGCACGAAGGGGACGCCGGCCGTCTTGAAGGCGTCGACGATGACGTTGTCGATACCGGACGTCCAGACGCCGTCGATCTGGGTGCCTGCATCGAGCAGAGCGGTGATCTGCTGGGTGCCATCAGCCTGCGCCCAGTTGGTGAACGTCTCGCTGATGATCTCGATGCCGGGGCTTTCGGCAAGGGCCTTCTTGAAGCCCGTGTCGCGGTCGGTGTCTGCCTGCACGCCGGCAATGCCGCGCATGTAGACGACCTTGCCCGTGCCACCCAGCTGCTCGAACAGCCACTTGGCGCCGAGGTAGCCGTAGTTCTCCTGGTCGTTGGACAGGATGTAGGTGTCGGGGTCGGTCACCGGCGAGTCGACGGCAACGACCGTGATGCCGGCGGCCTTGGCCTCTTCCAGGGCGGGGTTCAGCGCGGCCGGGTCGGCCGGGTTGACGACGATGGCGTCGACGCCCGCGGAAACGAGGGTGCGCAGGTCGGCGAGCTGGCCGGCCGCGTCCGTGGTCTGGTGGATGACTTGCATCTTGGCGACTTGGCCGGAGGCAAGTGCCTGTGCCTTCATCGAGCAGATCATCTCCTCGCGCCAACCGTTGCCGGCAGCGTTGTTGGAGATGCCGATGAAGTAGCCGCCGCCCGCGGCGCCGCTGGCTGCGGGCGACTGGGCTGCGACGGGGCCGGCGATCGCGGCGGCCATGATGGCGACGCTGATACCGGCGAGCAGCTTGCGTGCTGATCGATCCATGTGTGAGAGATCCTCCTCAGGGGGACGCCGACGAAGCACTGGGCCAGGTCGCCGGTCGTGGTCGTACTGGATCCGGAGCCACTGTCTGGTCTACCGCACCTCCTCTGTCAGGGCTTGTCGATCGCGCGCGCGATCCGTCGGGCATGTTCGTCATAGGCCGCCGCGAACAGCTCCTTCGAGCGTTCGGTCCCCACCTCGGATGCCCGGGTGATGACCGGGAGCATGGCGCCTCGCTGCGTGAGCAACTGCGCGACCCGGACCTTGATGGAGTTGACGATGGCGACGTTGGTGATGGTCGAGCCGGGACCGACAGGCGTATCGAGCCCATCGATGTGGACCATCGCATCCCCCGGTGGGGTGCACAGGTCGATGACCAGGTCCGCCTCATCCAGCAATCGCGAGCCGACCTCGGGTCCGGGCTCCGCGGACATCGACTGGGCGACCGACGTGATGGCGATGACCCGCAGGCCCCGGGCGCGTGCACCGCGGGCCATCTCCACTGGCACCGCGGTCAGCCCGCTGGCCGAGAAGATCATCATCACATCCCGTGCGCCGAATGTGAAGTTGGACAGGATCACCTCAGCGAGGCCCGGCACCCGCTCGATGAACATCGCCTGGCGCTGGCCGTTGGACCCCACCACCTGGGTGTGGAAGGTCATCGACAGTTCGACCATGGGATGGAACCCCGGGAACGAGCCGTAGCGCGGGAACATCTCCTCCACCGGGATGCGCGAGTGACCGGTACCGAAGAGATGTACCAGGCCGCCCGCCTCTATGGCCTCCGCGCACCACGCGCTGGCCACCTCCAGGGCCTCTGCCTGCGTCTCGGCGAGGCGCGTCAGCAGCTCCTGCGCGTGCCCGATCCAGGTCAATACCGTGACCGGCTGCGTGGTCGTGGTCATGGGTTCGGCGCCGACACGGTGGAGACTGGCTCCCAATGGCCAGAACGCATCGAACGATACGCCGCGTCGAGGACCTGGTTCACGGCCAGTCCGTCGTAGAACGTCTCCCGCGGCGGGGTCCCGGTACGGAACGCCTCCAGCATGTGCCCCATCATCGCGTCGTGACCGTGGGCATAGGTCTCATCCGGCACCGGGAACACCCAGCCCGTGTCGGCATCGGCCTTCTCCGCCAGATATCCGGCGGGCTGCTCGATGAATGCCCGGATGACGGTGGAGGCCATGTCCGCGATGATCCGGCCGCCGGTGCCGGAGAGCTCGAAGCGACCCTCCAGGCCGCCCTTGCTGGACCATGACACGTCCATCGTGGCCACCCTGCCGTCTTCGAAGCGCATCAGCATCACGGCGTTGTCCTCGGCCGTGGTGCGCTCCGTGTGGACGAGCGTGTCACCCCATGCGAACGCGTCCCGGATGGGCGTCTCCTTGCCAAACAGGTAGCGCGCCGCTTCGACACCGTGCGAGGCCATGTCCAGGAGCGCACCACCACCGGCCTGGGTGGCGTCCCAGAAGTGGGCCGCGTGCGGGCCACTGTGCGCCTCGCGCGCTCGGAAGCTGATCGGTCGCCCGATGCCACCGGCCTCCACCATCTCGTGCATCCGGACCAACTCGGCCGCGAACACCACATTCTCGAGGTACCCGTGCCAGACATCGGCCCGAGTCACGGCCTCGACCGCGGCCGCGGCCTCCGTGCCGGTCCTGCCCAGGGGCTTGGTGCACGCGACACCCTTGCCATGGCGGGCGGCGGCCTGGACGGCCTCGAGATGCAGCTCGTTGGGCAACGAGACGATGACCAGGTCGACACCCGGATCGGCGCACACGGCGTCGATCGAGTCGTACGACCGGGCATAGCCGTTTCGGGTCGCGAAGGCCTCCCGTCGGGCAGCATCCCGGCCGTAGCAGGCCACCAGACGAGCGGGCGACACATGGCGCAGGCCCTGGGTGTGGAACTGGCCGATGAAGCCGGTCCCGAGCATCCCGATGCCCACCGCGTCGATCACGTCCTCAGTAGCCCCCGCCGACCGCGCTGCCGGCCGCGGCCGTGATGCCGGCACCGGCCTTGCGAGCCCGGAAGTCGTCCAGGATGGTGCTGGTTGTCGTGGCGCCGATGCGCGTGACACCCACGTTCATGACCTCCAGCAGTGCATCCAGTGTCCGCACGCCACCCGCGGCCTTGACCCGGACGTGCGGCGAGGTGTTGGCACGCATCAGTTTGAGGTCGTCGATGGTGGCGCCCGACGGCGCGAACCCGGTGGAGGTCTTGACGAAGTCGCCACCCGCGGCCTCCGTCAGGCGGCACGCCCGGATCTTCTCGTCGTCGGTGAGGTACGCGTTCTCGAAGATGACCTTGACGATGGCGCCCGCGTCGTGGGCCACCTGGACCACGGCCGCGATGTCCGCCTGGACCTCTGCGTCACGCCCGGACCTGAGGGCGCCGATCAGCAGCACCATATCCAGCTCCGTGGCGCCGTCCGCCAGTGCCGCGCGCGCCTCGAAGACCTTGGTCTCGGTGCGGTGGTTGCCGTGCGGGAAGCCGATGGTGGTGCCCACCTTGACGTCCGTGCCGGCGAGGATGGCGCCCGCCCGGATCACGTCTGCGGGTCGGACACACACGGAGGCGACGTCATAGGCGGCGGCCAGCTCGCAGCCAGCGCGCACGAAGACGTCATCGAGCTCCGGCTTGAGCAGCGAGTGGTCGATGGTCTTGGCGATGTCGAGATAGGTCAGGTTCTCGATGGAGAGGGTCATGTCGCTCACTTGATATACGGGCGGAGAGTGTCGCGAGCCACGAGGAAGCCACGCTTGACCAGGTCGTCGGTGCCTTCGAAGACCCGGTCCTCGTGCTCGATGATGATGTCACCGTCGTATCCAGCACGGTACAGCGCGGAGAAGAAGACCCGCCAATCCACCTCACCCAGGCCGGGGATGCGCGGCACCTGCCAGCCGATGCCGGCCGAGAGGGTGCCCCGCTCATAGAGCCCGTCGCGGTCGATCATCAGGTCCTTCGCCTGCACATGCAGGATGTGCGGCCCGAACTCCCGGATGAAGCGCTCCTGGTCGATCATCAGCCAGACGAGGTGCGACGGGTCGTAGTTGAGCCCGATGGTGTCCGACCATCTCTCCAGGATCCGGCGCCAGATACGCGGGCTCCACGCGATGTTGTGGCCACCCGGCCACTCATCCGTGGAGAAGATCATGGGGCAGTTCTCGATGGTCAGGCGCACGCCGTGGTCCCGCGCGAAGGCGACGATGCCCGGCCACACGTGAAGGGCGGCCTCCCAGTTGGCGTCCTGGGTCTTGCTGGCATCGCCACCCATGAAGGTATTGACCAGCCCGACACCCATTCTCTGGGCGGCCTCGATGACCAGCCGCAGGTGACCGATGACCTGCTCCCGGTGCTCCGGGTCGGGATGCAGCACGTTGGGATAGAAGCCAAGACCGGAGATGCTCAGGCCGGCATCGGCGATCTCGTCCACGATGTCCGTGGCCTGCGACGCGGACAGGTTCGCGACATCGATATGGGACGTGCCGGCGTAGCGTCGGGTCGGCCCCGTGGCGCGTGGCCAGCAGGCGATCTCGAGGCTCTCGAAGCCGTTCGCGGCGGACCACGCCGCGACCTCGGCCAGCGGTGTCTCGGGGAACGGGGCTGTCAGTAGACCCAGCTTCATGCG
>Ga0105047_10013470_pt1 | contig 13061 bp, 7 predicted proteins | sample MAT04_FD_78384 | JGI IMG/M metagenome (GOLD analysis project Ga0105047, IMG submission 78384) | Freshwater microbial communities from Lake Fryxell liftoff mats and glacier meltwater in Antarctica - MAT-04 (megahit assembly) | ecosystem: Environmental > Aquatic > Freshwater > Ice > Liftoff... | reverse complement strand
GGGGATGCCGCCGGGCTACGATCCGATGCAGCCGCAGGGCTACGATCCGATGCAGCCGCAGGGCTACGATCCGATGCAGCCGCAGGGCTACGATCCGATGCAGCCGCAGGGCTACGATCCGATGCAGCCGCAGGGCTACGACCCGATGCAGCCGCAGGGCCACCAGAGCAGCCCGGGGATGCAGAGCGCGCAGCAGCAGGGCTACCCGACGCAGGGCGGTCCCGGGCAGCCGCAGCCCTACGGCGGGCCGCAGCAGATGCAGCCGATGCCCGGCCAGCAGTCGTGGATGCAGCCGCCGCCCGCGCCCGGCGGCGGCCTCGCGCAGAAGCTCACGCCGCAGGTCATCATGCTGATCGTTGTCGGCACCGTCTGCCTCTCGATCTTCATCATCGGGATCGTCCTCTTCGTAACGACCAACTTCAGCCGGCCGTGAGAGCCGAGACTCTCGACGGCCGACGCTGGATAGGTCGCGTTCTTCGCGACAAGTGGCGCATCGATGCGCGCATTTCCCGTGGCGGTGTCGGCACCGTCTACGCCGCGACGCACAAGAACAACGGGAGTCGCGCGGCCATCAAGGTCCTGCACCCCGAGTTCTCGCGCGACGTCGACACCCGTAGCCGCTTCCTCCAGGAGGGCTACGCGGCGAACCAGGTGAACCATCCCGGCGTCGTGCGCATCCTCGACGACGACACGAGCGAGGACGGTCACGCCTATCTCGTCATGGAGCTGCTCGAGGGCGAGCTGCTCGAGACGCGCCGCATCCGCAAGGGCGGTCGCCTTCCGCTCTCCGACGTGTACGAGGTCGGCGAGCAGCTGCTCGACGTCCTCGCCGCGGCGCACGAGAAGGGCATCGTTCATCGCGACATCAAGCCCGACAACCTGTTCGTCACGCAGGAAGGTCGCCTCAAGGTCCTCGACTTCGGCTTCGCGCAGATGAAGTCGAGCTTTCGCACCGAGGAGACGGCGACGGGGTTTCTCCTCGGCACGCCGGGCTTCATGTCGCCGGAGCAGGCGATCGGAAATCGCCCGCAGATCGACGCGCAGACCGACATCTGGGCGGTCGGTGCGACGCTCTTCACGTTGATCTCCGGCGAGCCGGTGCACGCGGGAGAGAGCGCCGCCGAGATGCTCGTCGCCGCGGCGAACTTCCCGCCCCGCTCGCTCGCCACGGTCACGAGCGGCCTCAACCCCCGGCTCGTGAGCGTCGTCGATCGCGCCGTCGCCTTCGAGAAGAGCGCCCGCTGGCCGAACGCCCGATCGATGCAGTTTGCACTGCGCGAGGCGGGAGGGAAGCAGGCGACCGGACAGGTCTCGCGTCGCAGCATCCCCGACATCACCGAGTACGAGGACGACGCGATGGAGATCGAGGAGCTCGATCCCGACGAGCTCCTCGACGCGAAGGGCTCGTGGTCGTCGAGCGGCGCCGAGCGGACCGTCGTCGCGAAGGCGCACGTCACCGCGGAGGCGATGCCGAGCGCGATCACGCGTCCGGTGCCGGTGCCCGCTCCCGCCGCGGGCCGTCCCGCGCATCCGGCCGACGACGACGGACCGACGCTCGCCGTGGCGTCGCCCATCAGCGAGCCGAGCGAGCTCGCGCCGCGGTTCCCGTCGGAGCCTCCGCTGACGCCGCACATGGCCCACTACCCGAGCGGTGGGCCTTCGCCCGGCGCGGGGATGGTCGACCCGACCCGCGACGGCGGCACCCTCATCATGGAGAGCCCGGCCGCCGCGCACGACGACCCGGGCGGCGCATTTTCGCCGCCCAGCCACGCGCCGACGACCGCGCCGAAGCCGTTCGGTCAGGCCCACTCCTTCGGCGGCCAGCAGCAGCACCAGCAGCACCAGCAGCAGTTTCACCCCGCCGACCCGCGAGGCATGGGCGCGCCCGAGGGGCACGGCGGCGACATGATGTACGGCGCCGCGTCGGCCGGCCGCTCGCAGCAGATCGAGGTCCCGCGTACGAATCGCGTGCTCGTCTTCATCGCCGTTGCCGTCGTCACGATGGTCGTCGTGATCGTCTCGGGCCTCGTGATCCTCGCCGTCTCGGACTGACGCGCAGCACCTGCGCGTGCGCTCGACCTAGATCGTTTCCGCGCGTCGAACGTAGCGGCCCTTCGGCGCCGAAGGTGTGTAGGCTTCGGCCGATCACGGCGTTGATCGATCCGGAGACCTCCGCATGAAGCGCAGCGCGTTTGGGCCAGTCCTCCTCTGTTCGCTCGTCGCACTCCTCGCGACCGCGTGTCCCGGCCCTGCCAAGCCCGCACAGGCGCCCGCCGCACCGGCGGCCGAGGTCGCCGAGAAGGGGCCGCTCGTCTGGAAGCTCTCGAAGTCGGGCCTCGGCTTCCGCCTGAGCAACGCGGACGAGGACGCCGACAAGGAGTCGGAGCACAAGGTCGCTCCCTCCACGCCGCTCGGCGCGGACGACACCCGGAAGATCGTCGGGCGGCTCCCCGAGCTCAAGCGCGACCCCGACGACGCGAAGGACTTCGCGATGCGGGACAAGTCGATCCCGGCGCCGCGCCCCGGCAAGACCGTGACCGAGGCGTTCCCTCCGCCCGGCGGACCGCCGCCCGCGAGCGTCACGCCGCCCGGTCCGCTCACGGTCGAGCGTCACGCGCCCGAGGGGCCCGTCGACATCGCTCCCCACCTCGCCGTCAGCTTCTCGCAGCCGATGGTTCCGATCACGAGCGTCGACGACCTCGCGAAGGACAACAAGGAGCGGCTCCCGGTCACGCTCGTCCCGCAGCCCGCCGGCAAGTGGCGCTGGCTCGGCACGAAGACCGTGATGTTCCAGCCCGAGAAGCGCTTCCCGATGGCGACCGAGTACGCCGTCGAGGTGCCCGCGGCCACGAAGGCGATGAACGGCCAGGTGCTCGGCAAGGCCGTGCAGTGGACGTTCACGACGCCGCCCGTCACGTTGAAGCGCTCGTGGCCGTCGTCGAGCCAGGAGCCGCGCGAGCCGCTGATGTACGTCGAGCTCGATCAGCAGGTCGAGCCGAAGGACCTCCTCGCGAGCCTCGAGCTCGCGAGCGGGAACAACATCGCCGTCCCGCTCCGCCTCGCCGAGGCCGACGAGGTCGAGTCGAACGACAACGTCCGTCGCCTGTCGCAGGCCGCGGAGAAGGGACGCTGGGTCGCGTTCCGTCCCGTCGGCAAGCTCCCCACGGCCACGCACTTCAGCGTGCGCCTCAAGGCCGGCGCGCCGAGCGCAGAGGGACCGCGTCGCACGACGAAGGACCAGTCGTTCGCGTTCTCCACGTACAGCCCGCTGCGCATCGAGACCTCGCGCTGCTCGTACGGCGACCGCTGCGCGCCGCTCCAGCCGTTCTACGTGACGTTCTCCAACTCGATCGACATGAAGACGTTCGAGAAGAAGCTCGTGACGACCGTGCCGGAGATCCCCGGCATGAAGGCCGAGGTCCACGGGCGGTCGATGACCCTCTCGGGGCGCACGAAGGGCCGCACGAAGTACACCGTCAACGTCGCCGGCTCGATCGGCGACGTTCATGGCCAGACGATGGGCCAGGACGCGCAGTTCACGATCGACGTCGGCAGCGCCGAGCCCAACATGTTCGGCGCCGAGGGCGACATGGTCGTTCTCGCCCCGTCCTCCCCCAAGGCCTACACGGTCTACACGATCAACGAGCCGGGGCTGCACGCGCGCGTCTTCTCGGTCGGGCCCGAGGACTGGAAAAAGTATGTAGAGTACACGCAGGAGTGGGAGCGGCCGCGCAAGCTGAAGCCCCCGGGCCGCCTCGTCTCGGACAAGGTCCTCACGCCGAAGAAGGCGCCGGACGAGCTCGTCGCCACCAACGTCGATCTCACGCCTGGCCTGAGCGGCGGGTTCGGACAGATGCTCGTCGTCGTCGAGCCCACGCTCGCGCCGCCCAAGGGCTGGCGCCGTGCCGAGCTCGACGTCTGGGTGCAGTCCACGGACCTCGGCGTGAGCGCGTTCGTCGAGAACGATCAGGTCACCGGATGGGTCACGCGCCTCGCCGACGGCACGCCGCAGGACGGCGTCGCGGTCTCGCTCCTCGACGCCGGCTCCGCGAGCACCAACAAGGACGGCCTCGCGCAGGTCCTCTTCACCGAGAAGCCGGGCAAGCTCGTGTTCGCGAAGAAGGGCAAGGACCTCGCGATCGTCCCCGAGCGCTGGTACGGCCAGAATTCGTACATGCGCTCGGCTCGCACCGACTCGGTGCGCTGGCTCGTGTTCGATGATCGCGGGATGTACAAGCCGGGTGAGGAGGTCCACCTGAAGGGCTGGGTCCGTCGTGCCGGCGCCTCTCGCGGCGGCGACCTCGACGCGATCCCCGAGGTCCTCGGCAAGAGCGTGAGCTTCAAGGTCCGCGACCCGCGTTACGCAGAGATCGGCACGGGGACCACCAAGGTCGACGACCACGGCGGGTTCGACCTCACGTTCAAGCTCCCCGGCAACGCGAACCTCGGCAACGCACACGTGGAGCTGAACCTCGAAGGCGTCGGCCTCCACGGCACGACGTCGTCGCACTCGTTCCAGGTTCAGGAGTTCCGCCGCCCCGAGTTCGAGGTCACCGCGAAGTCGAGCGAGGGGCCGCACTACGTCGGCGAGCACGCGATCGCCACGGTGAACGCGGCGTACTACTCGGGCGGCGGCCTCCCCGACGCGCCCGTGCAGTGGCACGTCACGCGCTCGACGGGCTCCTTCACGCCTCCGAACCGCGGCGAGTTCCACTTCGGCCCCGAGCCGGGCTTCTACTGGTCGAGGCACTCGAAGCCGCGCGAGGACGTGAAGACGGAGACGTGGACGTCGCACACGAGCCCGCAGGGCCTGCACCGGCTGCGTGTCGACTTCGACGCGGTCGAGCCGTCGTATCCGATGAGCCTCGAGCTCACGGCGCAGGTCGAGGACGTGAACCGCCAGCAGTGGGCCGGACGCACGACGATGCTCGTGCACCCCGCCGATCACTACGTAGGCATGCGCCTCGCGAAGAGCTTCATCCGCTCCGGCGAGACCATCGACCTCGACATGGTGGTGAGCGACGTCGACGGCAAGCTCGTCGAAGGCCGCGCGATCTCCGTGAAGGCTGCGCGCATCGACTGGGAGCAGAAGGGGAGCGAGTACGTCGAACGGGAGCTCGACCCGCAGACGTGCGACGTGAAGAGCGTCGCGGCGAAGCCGAACGACGTCGTCCGTTGCACCTTCAAGACGGCGCAGGGCGGTAGCTATCGCCTCACCGCGATCGTCAAGGACGACCACGGCCGCGTGAGCCAGACGGGGACGCAGATCTACGTGATGGGCGCTGACCTCCCGAAGGACAAGAGCCTGGGGAGCGACCGCGTCACCGTCGTTCCCGACAAGAAGGAGTACAAGCCCGGCGAGCTCGCCGAGGTGCTCGTGCTCGCGCCGTTCTTGCCCGCCGAGGGGCTGCTCACGATCCGGCGTCAGGGCATCGTGCACATCGAGCGCTTCACGATGCGCACGGCGTCGCAGGCCATCAAGCTGAAGCTCGACGACGCGCTCGTCCCGAACGCGGAGGTGCGCGTCGACCTCGTCGGTGCGGCTCCACGGAACGACGCGGCCGGAAACCCCGACCCGCGGCTGCCGAAGCGGCCCGCGTTCGCCTCGAGCGCGACGAGCCTCAAGATCCTCCCGACCGCGCGCACGCTCGACGTGAGCGCGGTCGCGAAGAAGACCGCCATCGAGCCCGGTGGCTCCACGCAGATCGACGTCGACGTGAAGAACGAGGCCGGTCGCGGGGTCGCGAACGCGCAGGTCGCCGTCATCGTCGTCGACGAGGCCGTGCTGGCGCTCTCCGGGTACAAGACGCCCGACCCCGTCTCCGTGTTCTACGCGGCGCGCGGCTCGGACGTGCGCGAGATCATGGTGCGCGACCGCGTGCTCCTCGCGGACCCCGACCTCGTGAACCTACGGGCCGTGAGCTCGCGCCAGGAGGCGGACGGGGACGCCTTCGGTTTCGGCGGGCTCGGCGGGCTCCGCGCGAGCGGGGGACGTGGCGCGGCCCCGGGGGCTTCGCCCCCTCCGCAGGCTTCCCCGGCCCCTGCCGCATCGGCCTCGGCGCCGATGATGGAGCGGAAGGCGCTCGCGAAGGCCGAGTCGGCGAAGGACGACTCCGCGAGCAACAAGCCGTCCGAAGCGTCCGTCGTGGGCGACTCGAAGACCCCCATCCAGCTCCGCTCCGACTTCAACGCGCTCGCGCTCTTTGCGCCGCGCGTGACGACCGACGCGCAGGGACACGCCACCGTCCCCGTGAAGCTCCCCGACAACCTCACGCGCTACCGCGTGATGGCGCTCGTCGCTGCCGGTGACCGCAACTTCGGCGCGAACGAGTCGACGCTCACGGCGCGGCTCCCCGTGATGGCGCGCCCGTCGGCGCCGCGCTTTCTCAACTTCGGCGACAAGTTCGAGCTGCCCGTCATCGTGCAGAACCAGACCGACGCGCCGGTCGAGGTCGGCGTCGTCGCGCGCGCGACCAACGCCACCATCGAGGAGCCGAGCGCGAAGCGCGTGAAGATCGCGCCGAACGACCGCGTCGAGGTGCGCTTCAACGCGGGCACCGTGAAGCCCGGCACCGCGCGCTTCCAGATCGGCATCGCCTCGGGCGGCTTCTCCGACGCGAGCCAGGTCGAGCTGCCGGTCTACACGCCGGCGACCACCGAGGCGTTCGCGACGTACGGCGAGATCGACGATGGGGCCCCGCCGTCTGCGGCGGGGAGTGGGCCCAGTGTCGCGCAGCCGGTGAAGATGCCTCCGGGCGTGTTCCCGCAGTTCGGCGGGCTCGAGATCACGACGAGCTCCACGCAGGTCCAGGCGCTCACCGACGCGCTCCTCTACCTCGTGAAGTATCCGTTCGAGTGCAACGAGCAGATCGCCTCGCGCGTCATCGCCGTCGCGGCGCTCCGCGACGTGCTCCAGGCGTTCAAGGCGGAGGGACTCCCCACGCCGGCGGCCCTCGAGCAGTCGATGAAGCTCGACTTCGAGAAGCTGAAGCGACACCAGAACCACAACGGCGGCTGGGGCTTCTGGCAGGAGAGCCCGTGGCCGTACCTCTCGATCCACGTCGCGCACGCGCTCGTTCGCGCGAAGGACAAGGGCTACAAGCCCGACGAGGAGATGATGCGGCGCGCGCAGAGCTACCTGCGCAGCGTCGAGTCGTACATCCCGTCCTGGTACACCGACGAGGCCCGGCGCTCGCTCATCGGATACGCGCTCTTCGTCCGCAAGAAGCTGAACGACCCTGACCCGGCGCGCGCGAGGCGCCTCATGAGCGAGGCCGGCGGCGTCGACAAGCTGCCGATCGAGGCGGTCGGCTGGATCTGGCCGACCATCTCCGGCGACCCGGGCTCGAGCGCCGAGAACGAGAACATCCGCCGGCACGTCGCGAACCGCGTGACGGAGACCGCGGGCAACGCGCACTTCGTCAGTGGCTACAAGGACGCCGACTGGCTCCTCCTCCACTCGGATCGTCGCGCCGACGGCGTGCTGCTCGAGTCGATGATCGGCGACCAGAAGGACAACACCGTCATCCCGAAGCTCGTGAAGGGGCTCCTCGCGCATCGCAAGGAGGGCCGCTGGCACAACACGAACGAGAACGCGTTCGTGCTGCTCGCGCTCGATCGCTACTTCAACACGTACGAGAAGGTGACCCCCGACTTCGTCGCGCGCATCTGGCTCGGCGACCGCTTCGCGGGCCAGCACCAGTTCAAGGGGCGCACGACCGAGTACAGCGACGTGAAGATCCCGATGCAGTGGCTCGCGAGCGACGCGAGCATGAAGGGCGGCCAGATGCAGAACCTGATCGTCGGCAAGGACGGGCCGGGGCGCCTCTACTACCGCATCGGCATGCAGTACGCGCCGACCGACCTCAAGCTCCCGCCTGCGGATCACGGCTTCGTCGTGTCGCGCACGTACGAGGGCGCCGAGAAGCCCGGCGACGTGAAGCGCGACGCGGACGGAACATGGCGCGTGAAGGCGGGGTCGAAGGTCCGCGTTCGCGTGTCGATGGTCGCGCAGTCGCGCCGCTATCACGTCGCGCTGGTCGACCCGATCCCCGCCGGGCTCGAGGCGCTGAACCCCGCGCTCGCCGTGACGGGCGAGATCCCGAAGGACCCGAAGGCCGAGGCCGCGCAGGCGAAGTCGGGCCGCTACTGGTACTGGAACCGTACCTGGTACGAGCACCAGAACATGCGTGACGAGCGCGTCGAGGCCTTCGCCTCGCTGCTCTACGACGGCGTCTGGGACTACACGTACGTCGCGAAGGCGACGACGCCGGGCACGTTCGTCGTCCCGCCGCCGAAGGCCGAGGAGATGTACTCGCCCGAGACCTTCGGTCGCGGCGCAGGCGACCGGATGATCGTCGAGTGAACGCCACGTTTATCTATGTGTTGGTAACTACTACGTATTGCTCCAAACGCAGGGATTGCCACTGAGGAACGCGTGGACGAGCCGTAAAGACTCGTATATCCAACGCTTTGAAGGCCTCGTGAATCACGAGGCACGCGCTCCCGAAGGTCGCACAGGGCCTTCCCGCCCCACGACGAGGTCCGAAGATGCTTTCTCGAAATCGGCTTTCCTTGCTCCTCGCAGCCACGCTGCTTGTGAGTGCTGTCGGATGCGGCGGAACCACCGCCTTCTCCGGTGCGCAGTCCTTCGCCGTCGCAGGCACGCCTCCGCCTCCGCCGCCTCCGCCGCCGCCGCCGCCGCCGCCACCTCCGCCCCCGGCCCCGCCGCCGCGCGTCGAGCTGCGCGACAACAAGATCGACTTCAAGGAGAAGATCCAGTTCGAGGTCAACAAGGCGATCATCAAGCCTGAGTCTGACTCGCTGCTCCACGACATCGCGGAAGTCATCAAGAAGAACCCGCAGGTCAAGAAGCTCTCGATCGAGGGCCACGCCAGCGCCGAAGGCGACGCGAAGCGGAACAAGAAGCTCTCCGACGAGCGCGCCAAGGCCGTCGTCGATCACCTCGTGAAGAAGGAAGGCGTCGACGCCTCTCGCATGGTCGGCAAGGGCTGGGGCATCGAGAAGCCCATCGCTCCGAACGACACCGAGGAGAACCGCGAGAAGAACCGCCGCGTCGAGTTCCTCGTCGTCGAGCAGGACGTGACCCAGAAGAAGGTCGAGATCGACCCGACGACGGGCAAGGAGAGGGTCGTCGACACGAAGACCGAGTCCATCAAGGCCCCGGTCGACCCGAACGCGCCCCCGGCCACGCCTGCGACGCCGGCCAAGCCCGCGACGCCGGCCACGCCTGCGACGCCGGCCAAGCCCGCGACGCCGGCCACGCCCGCGAAGCCGAAGACGCCCGCGGCGCCCGCGTCTGCGAAGCCTGCCACCCCGGCGACGCCTGCAACCCCCAAGGCCCCCGGACTCAAGGGCGCGGAGAAGAAGTGATGAAGACCATCCTCTCGATTGCATTTGCCGCTGGTGCGCTCCCCATGGTCTCGGGCTGCGGCTTCGCCGCGCGGAGCCCGGACATGTACCGCGACGACACGAAGGCCGTCCTCGAGACGAAGAGCAACGACATCCGCGCTTGCTACGACGGAGTGCTCGCGAGCACGCCCGGCGTTGGCGGCAAGGTGACCGTCAAGTTCAACGTCGAGAACGAGCAGGGCAAGCTCACCAACGTGACGGTCGACAAGGCCAACACGACGGCGCCCGATGCCGTTTCCGCCTGCGTGACCAAGAGCCTTGCCGGCCTAGGCATCACGCCGCCGGACGCGCGCCTCGGCGACGCGACGTTCACGTGGGAGTTCTCGGCGCCCGCGCCGGGCGTCTACTCGAGCCCGCCGAAGAGCTGAGTACCTAGCTCACTCGCTCGCGAAAGCTCGGAGTCCCTCGGGACTTCGAGCTTTCGTGTTTAAAGCGCTCACGGTGACGACGGCTCGTCGGCGCGCATCGGCATCGACAACCGCTCCCACGCCTTGTCGGTGCGCTTGCCGCGCGCGTTCTCGGCGATCGTGAGCAGCGGGCGGTCGCGGAACCAGCGCGTGCGCTCCTCCTCCGGCGCCTGCTCCCACGCGGTGTCGAGCGAGGCGACGAGCCGGCGCGTGGCGCTGAAGAGCCCGGCGAGCACGATGTGCGTCAGCGGCTTCGACGGGTCGCGCGCGCCGACGTCGATGAGGGAGAGCGAGAGGCTGACGAGCTCGGCCGAGACGTCGTGACCGAAGCCGTGGGCGCGTGTGGCGCCTTGCAGGTAGCCGACGGTCGCCGCGAGGACGTGCGTGTCCTCGATCGTGCGGAAGGGCTTCAGCCATTGCTCGTAGCCGTCGCCTGGGAGCATCTCGTCGTTCTCGACGACGACGCCCTTGAAGCGCACGATCGCGTGCGGGATCTCGGGGGTGAACGGCGTCTCGGGGCGCGGGACGATCTCGACGCCCGGCGCGTTCGGCTTCACGCGGACGATGCGCAGGCGATTCTTTCCGTCGGCCTCGAGGCCGCGGCTCGCGACGACGAGCAGCTCGTCGGCCACCGTCGCGAGCGTCGCGAAGGTCTTCTCGCCATCGAGCACGAGCGCGCCGCCCTGCTTGTCGAGGCGCGTGGCGATGGATCGCGGATGGGCTCCGCCCGACTCGGTCGCGCAGAGGCACACGTGCGCCGGAAGCGGTCGCTCGGGAAAGGCTCGACCGGCAGGCGTTCCCTGCGCCTGCCCTACGTGCTCGAACAGGCGCGCGAGCGCGGCGCTGTAGCCGCCGACGAACGCGTAGCCGAGCCGGTCGGCGTGAAAGCCTGCCCAGAGCGCGCGTTCGACCTGACCCGTGAACGGACACTTCGGCAGCTGGCGCAGCCACGTCGCCAGGTCGACGTACGGGCCGCGAGCGAGAGGAGCCGAGAGCTGATACGCGAGGATGTTCACGGCGGTCGCCCTTCCGGTAAGTCAGTCTAGAGTACACCGTGATGGATCCCTTCGAGAACGGACGAACCCTCCCGGCGCGGTCGCTCGACTTCTGGTTCGACTACACGTGCCCGTTTGCCTATCTCGGCTCGACGCAGGCGCCGGCGCTCGCGGCGCGGATGGGCGTTCCCCTCACGTATCGTCCGATGCTGCTCGGCGGCGTGTTTCGCGCGAATGACACGCCGCAGAAGCTCTTCGCGACGCTGTCGCCGCAGAAGGCCGCGCACAACATGGCCGACATGCAGCGCTGGGCGAAGCGCTTCGGCGTGAAGCTGACGATGCCGGCGAGTCACCCGATGCGCTCGGTCGAGGCGCTGCGCGCGACGCTCGCGACGGGCATCGACCCGCGCGTCGTCGACGCGTTCTATCGCGCATACTGGGTCGACAACGCCGACATCTCGAGCCGCGAGGTGCTCACGCGTGTCCTCTCCTCGTGCGGCCACGATGCCGCGAAGGTCCTTGCCGCCATCGACACTCCGGCGATCAAGGACGATCTCCGGGCACGGACGGACGAGGCCATCGCGCTCGGCATCTTCGGCGTCCCCACGTGGATCGTCGACGGCGCCCATCTCTACTGGGGCCAGGACCGCATCCACTTCGTCGAGGGCATCGCCCCCTCTCGTCTCGACGTGCCCGTGCCCGTGCCCGTGCCCGATCTCTCTCGGACTCTCCACGTGTACTGGGACTTCTCCTCTCCCTTCGCCTACCTCGGCGCGTCCCAGATCGCGTCCCTCTCCCGCCGCACCGGCGCGAAGGTCGTCTGGCATCCTCTCCTGCTCGGTGGCCTCTTCCGCTCGCTCGGCACGGCGGACGTCCCGCTCGCGGGCTTCGCGCCGGCGAAGCAGCGCTACTACGGCAAGGACCTCGATCGCTGGGCGGCGTACTGGGGCGTGCCGTTTCGCTTCCCGTCGCGCTTCCCCACGGCGTCGCTCCGCGCGATGCGCGTCTACGTCGCGCTCCCCGAGGCCCTGCGCGACCGCTACCGCGATGCGGTGTTCCGCGCGTACTGGGCCGACGACCGCGACATCACCGATGACGCCGTGCTCGCCGCCTGCATCGGCGACGAGGGCGCTGCGCGCGAGGCGCTCACACGCGCCACGACCGACGAGGTGAAGGCCGAGCTCCGTCGCGAGACCGAAGACGCCGCGGCGCGCGGAGTCTTCGGCGTGCCGACGTTCGTGGTCGAGAACGAGCTCTTCTGGGGCCAGGACCGGCTCGGCCTCGTGGAGGACGCGCTCCTCGGCCTGCCTGCGGGCAAGCTCAGTCCAGGATGACGGTGCTCGACGTCGGGAGGCTCTCGGCCCCGCGACCGTCGACGATCATGAGCTGGAGCGCGCGCGGCTTGTGGCGTGCGTCGTCGCGCGAGCGCTCGTGGCCGCCTTCGGCCGAGCCGCCGCGACCGTCGCTCCCGTGATCGTCGACGCGGGTGCTGAGGGGCGTGTTGCCCTCGAGCGCGGCGGCGGGGATCACGATCGTGACTACGGCACTCTCGCGCGTCGGGTTCGGCTCGGGCACGTCGACGATGCCGTCGATGTCCGGCGGCAGCCGGTAGTGCAGGCGCGTGATCGCCTCGCCGTCGTTGTCGTGGAAGAGGATGGTGACGGGGATCGCGTACTCGCCATTCTTCGCGGAGACCACGAGGGGCGCCTCGACCGAGTCGATGATGGGCGCGTCGTTCGCGGTCTGCTCGCCACACGCGACCATCGCGAGGGGCGCCGCGAGGGCGATGCCCAGGCGGAGGAGGGAAGTAAGATGTGTAAGTCGAGGAAGCATCGAAGGCCGTGAGATAGCAGCGTGACCGAACGAGACAAGCCGTATCGACCCGCGTCGGGCCGGAATCGACAATTGGAATGTTCAACGATTCCGAGAGGGAAGGTAAGTTCCCTGCGGTCCGTACTACGCGCGAGGCCCCCCGCCGGATGCTTTTCCGGCCACGAGCCCCTTACGTGCTGAGGCCATCATCATGAAGGTCGACCCGCGCATGGTGCCGGGGGGCGCCGAGCCTTCGGCCGGGCATGGACCCGACAGCAGGCCCGCGCTGCCTCGTTCGCGACGACGGCGGTCCGCCCGTGTCGCTCGACGCGGGGGACGCCGCCGACGCCGATGGGGACTGACGGGAAACGCGCCGCGTCAACCGATCCGCGGGGCAGACGTCGCCGGGGGGGCG
>Ga0105047_10013469_pt1 | contig 13061 bp, 11 predicted proteins | sample MAT04_FD_78384 | JGI IMG/M metagenome (GOLD analysis project Ga0105047, IMG submission 78384) | Freshwater microbial communities from Lake Fryxell liftoff mats and glacier meltwater in Antarctica - MAT-04 (megahit assembly) | ecosystem: Environmental > Aquatic > Freshwater > Ice > Liftoff... | reverse complement strand
GACGTCCAGCTGGCATAAGTATCTCCTAAAGGTATATAGGAAACACTATTTCAATTTAAATTTAAATTGTTATTTTTCCGAAATGGTATCACTTATTTTGCTCTGCTGTTTCATAAGTCCCTGTTATATTCTAGACATCTCGTACGGAGAGCTCTCCTATTCCAGGATTTGCATTCCGGCCTCACAACAGAAGTAATTAATGCATCTGATTGCATTTCGTTAATGTGTCCGTCCCTTTGCCTTTTTTTTTGTCTTTCGACCGCTTTCTGCATGTTTTACCCTCAAACATGTCACCATGTTGTCGTCGGCATGCAGTTTTATGACTACTATGAACCGATCTGCAACCCCTTGGGACCGTAACGACAGCATCATTGCCGCGCTTAGGAGATTAATGTCGTGGTTACATATCTCCAGATCATACCCAACGGGCAGTCCTCAGGTAAGAGCGTATCCTTATATTGCCCGCCCACCTTCAATACTTAATCCGTTTACGTATAGGATATCGGGTTTCGGTAGTTCTCGCCTCCTCAGCCACGGATCGAGCCTTACGAAGGTTCACTTTCGTTTGAGCGGCAAATTTGACTCCGGCTTGCTTCAGATTCCTCATTGGCCGTGTCATTGCTTTGTTTCCCATTTATGGAGCTTTGATTTGGTTTCTTCGGACGCCCTTGCCTTCGTCTACATATGCCCTCCTATCAGGGCTAAGGTTAATCTTTCATTAACTAGGATACGCCGATGCTCAGCGCGCGAGCCATATTAAAACAATATGGCTCAAGAATCGACATCGCAACCGCTGCAAAAAGCATCTCAAATATAGGCATTCGGATTTTTTAGACACCCTCTTAGGGTTGTTTAATTGGAAAATAAGATTCCAACGAGTAAGGATTAAGAAAGTGGACATTTTTCGCTTGACGGCTTTTGATGCATCATATTCCACATCTTTCTAAATTCAGGGCAGATAGCTAAAAGGTCATCTTTGGTTCCTTCTGCTATTTTTTCACCTTTTTCCAGATAGATAATTTTATCGGCATGTTCAATTGTCGATAAACGATGGGCAATCATAATTTTAGTCACTTCAGTGCCTAATTGATCAAGAGTCGCTTTAATATAGCTCTCGCTAATGGAATCTAAAGAAGATGTAGCCTCGTCCATCACAAGAATCGAAGCTTTTTTAACCAAAGCTCGAGCAATTGCTAACCTTTGCTGTTGTCCACCGGATAGATTTTTTCCCGCTTCATCTAATTCTGTCTCATATCCATGGGATAAATTCAAAATAAACTCTTCTGCATGAGCTAATTTAGCCGCTTCTCGAATTTGAAAATCCGAAAAGTTTCGACCGAAAGAGATATTTTCACTCACCGTATCAAGGAATAAAAAGGGTTTCTGCGGGACAAATGCAATATTTTCGCGCAATGATTTTTGAGTGTACGCCTTTAAAGAATGTCCATTAATGCGAATTTCACCTTTTTCAATATCATATAGACGCGGAAGCAACTGAACAATCGTCGATTTTCCTGCTCCCGTGGGACCTACAATCGCCACCGTTTCACCGGACTTAACAGTAAAACTCACACCTTTTAAGACCCACTCAGTTTGATAGCGAAACCAAACATTGTCAAATTCAATTGTGCCTTCAATCTTCTCTAAATCTAATGCTCCGTCTTGATCCCGGATGCAAGGCTGAATCTTCATCACCTCCTGCATTCTTTCAGCCGCTGTAATTCCTCTTTGGATATGACTATTTTCTTCTGCAAATTTTTTAATGGGTTCATAAAACACATACAAAAATCCACAGTAAACCAAAACTTCCGATACACTCATGTGCTGAACATAAAGTCCATAAAGAAGTGCAGTGGCTAAAAAAAACATCCCGATGGTATGAATAATTGGACGCGAGGAGAGGTCATAGCGTGCACTTTTAGTCTCTAAAGCTGCCATTTTTTCATTTTGATCTCGATATTTCTTTAAAGAAAATTCCTCCATGGCAAAAACTTTAACGGTTTGGATTCCAGCCAAAAAATCAATTAATACGGAAGCAAAAATTTCTTGATTTTTTTGAAGTTGCTTTGAAATGCGTTTCACTCTTTTGGCTAAAAAAATAATCGGAAAAACAATCAAAGGGAATCCGAAAAAAATGATCAACGAGAGCTGCCAAGAGGTCATAAAACACAGGATTAATGTCGAAATGACAGTAAAAGGGGTCTGCAAATAATTCACTAAACACGCATTAATAGCATCCGCAATCAACCCTGCATCCCCTACCACACGAGATGAAAGACTTCCGATATTATGTTTTTGATAAAAATCCATAGGTAGTTTTTGTAAATGCTCGAAATAGGCTTGGCGTAAATCTTTGCTAATAGAAATGGCGACTATTTTAGAGGTAAAACGATGACCGAATAAGGTAACGGCTTTAAAGAGAGCCACAATGACTAAAAACAGAGCTAAAGCCATCATACTCGTCGAAATGGGAATCAAATGATTAAGCTTTTTAATGACTGATCCGAGCAAATCTCCCTCTTTATATCTGTTTAAAAATTGAGAAGCCCCTTCTTTTGTCACTACATTTTCCGCTGAAGGGTGTAATTCGGGCCAACGTGTTTCTATGTCCTGCAGGCTAATAGCTTCATTTTTACCTAATTTACCCTCTTGGATAGGCGCAAATAGTTCAAAAAAATCCGGACCTTTTTTAGTGATCACTCCAAGCGATACAATTTCTAGTTGTGAAGCAAAAGTCAACAGAATCATAAATAAAATAGAAAAAGAGATTAAAATTCTTAGTCTTTTACCCAGAATGGCTGTTTTAAATAATTCTCGCATATTTCTCGTTTAAAGTTCGGTAAATTGGCCCATTTGTCTAAATTTCAAATAACGTTGTTCAATTAAAAATGGAGTAGGAATGTGTCTTAAAATCTGCCATTGATCCAAAATAAATTTTTTAACATTGTCATAAGCCACTTGAGGATCGTGATGAGCTCCCCCAAGAGGTTCGGGAATAATCGCATCGATAATTTTTAACCCTAGTAAATTCTCAGAATTCAATTTCAAAGCAGATGCCGCCTCGATTTTCTTATTAGAGTCTTTCCACAAAATTGACGCACAGCCTTCCGGAGTAATAACGGAATAGCAAGCATGCTCAAGCATCCCAATCACATCCCCTACACCCATACCTAAAGCACCACCAGAACAACCTTCCCCTATAATTGCCACAATAATAGGAGTTTGAATTCGTGACATTTCGCGTAAATTGTAAGCAATAGCCCAGCCTTGACCACGCTCTTCCGCTTCTAAACCGGGAAAAGCGCCGGGAGAATCCAAAAAAGAGATAATGGGAAGCCGGAATTTTTCAGCCATTTTCATCAAACGCAGTGCTTTTCGAAAACCTTCGGGATTGAGCATTCCAAAATTTCGATACACACGACTTTCTGTATCATTTCCTTTTTCTTGACCGATGACCATGAATTTTTCGCCGCCGATCTTAATTAATCCACCTACGATTGCATGATCATTCCTAAAAAGACGGTCTCCCGATAATTCTAAGAAATTGTCTGAAATATTTTTTACATAATCGATCGTATGCGGCCTAGCGGCATGCCGAGAAATCAGAATTCTTTCCCAGGCATTTAACCCTCCATAAGTCTCTCGCTTAAGCTTATTTAACTTTGATTCTAATTTGCGAATTTCTTCAATAAATAAAGGATTTTCTCCGTTCTGCTTTTTAAGATGTTCGATCGTTTTGATATACTCATGAATTTGCTTTTCATGTGGTAAAATATCCAAAAATATATTTCCTTTTTTAATTTAGTTTAAGAAACAAGCATCTGAAAAATTTTTTACTATGTCGATAACCGTCGGTTTTGTCACAATAATAGCAAATAGTTCTTCTATGTCTGGGGTACTTAAGCGAATACAACCGTCACTTTCATAATTCCCTATCCCTTGCTTTGAATCCGCCAATTCGCCCGTTCCCCTAACTTTCCAAGGAGTGCCATGGAGTCCAAAACCTTTCGACGGCGCTGTGCACTTACCGACTTCTTTATCAAAAGGAATCCAACGCGTACCAAAAACAGTAATCATTTCAGTTTTTTTTCCTTGATAAGTTCCCATGAGCTTCGGTTTATAAGTCATGATTCGATTTCCTAAGGTATATTTTCCCAAAGGGGTGAGCAAACCTGAGGTTTTTGAAGAATCAATTCTTCCTAAACCGACCTGGTAGGTTTTAAGCAAAACTCTTTCTTTCGTTTCTAAATTAATATAATAAAACCGGAGCTCACACCGAGACGTGTCAACCAATAAATAAAACTGAAAGGGGATATCTTTACGTAAAACGTTGAACCGGTCACCCTCTTTGATTTCTTGGGTCAAATAATCCGTTTTTCCATTCAAGCTCCGCGCAATAAAATGTCGAGAAGTTTGGTAATGCATGGCGTAATCGGATAACCATGCAGGCCGACCTTTCAGCCAGGTCACGTGACTTTTATAAGTCACTGTTTCTACGATAGGAAGCTTTTTATCATCTTTTTGAAAAAGCTCATCGATCCGATCGACATCCGGCAACCGGGCGGCAGGGGTAGAAATTTCAGGAGAAAAAGTTTGCGCCACTTGTTGCAAAGGAGCTTTAGAAGAAACAGGCGCTGGAGGAGGTGCAGGAATAAGCCTTTGTTTTTCCGGGGCAATTTCTATTTCAATCGGAATTGAAGGGAAAATCTCCCCAGCTATTTGCGGAGGCTTTTCTTTAAAAAGCGCGATTAGACCGATAATCGTGAATAAAATAATTGAAAAAATAGCCAGAAATCTAGGCATAGTCATGATCGCATCCTATTTTTTTGTAAACCAAAACTCAGGTTAACGGATAATAATAAGGATTTATTACTATTTTTGCCAACTCTTTAAAAATGTGTATTGTTTGAATTTGAAAGAAATCAAACAATGTCAATAAAATGAAATCAAAATCATCATTCTCTTTCCCAATGACGATGCTCCATTAAGGCTTTGGAAAAATCTTTAAATACAACTTTAAAATCAGCTTTCTTTCCTGCAGATACGATTCCTTGCCTTGAAAAACTCTGATTCCAGTCCGAATCTAGACACAAGTTCTCTTTCAATCCGCAATATTGTAATAATTCGTTTCCTTCTCCAATAGCCAGAATGGGCTTACAATGTCGATAAACTTCTTGAACAAAAATTAAAGCTTCCGGTTGTTTTTTTAGTGCCTCCGCATGAGTACCTGCCGGGAGGAAAATCGCATCGTACATAACAGAACTCTCGGTCAAAAAACTTTTATCTACTTTAATCAGATCATTCTCTTCAGATTTTAAATTTCCTAAATTCTTAGCAATCACAAAAGCAAGCGCTCCCTCACGAACAATCTCTTTAATCAATTCTTCTAATCGGGTTTTATTGACTCCTTCGGCAGCTAAAACGGCAATTTTTCTTCCTCTGATGGAACTCGGTTTATGACTTTCTTGGCTAAGTAGCGGGGAAGATTTTTTATATCCGGAACCTTTAATCTCCAAGGGAACATCTAAGCCTAAGCCCTCGGCAACTTCAGCGGCTAGGGAATGATTGACTTGATTAAGGTGTTGAATCATTTTCTCTTGAATGTGTTTAAAACCCACTTTACCTAATTCAAACCGGAAGGCTTTAGCGATATGACTTTTTTCAGGCTTCGACATACTATTCCAGAACAAAGAAGCTTGACTATAGTGATCATTAAAAGTTTCAGGACGTTTACGAATTTTTTCGCCTTGGATTTTTTCAGGGAAACTGACAAATCCTCCCGATTTCCAACCTGCTTCCATGGGGCACCCTCCTCCCAATGAGTTGGGCTCATAATTAATACGCCCCTTATTAACGGTTTGGCGCATGAAGCCATCTCTTTGATTGTTACTCACCGGACAAATCGGTCGATTAATGGGGATTTCATGAAAATTGGGCCCTCCCAAACGAATTAATTGGGTATCTAGATAAGAAAACAACCGACCTTGTAAAAGGGGATCGTTGGAAAAATCTATCCCCGGAACAATATGACCCGGATGAAAAGCCGCTTGCTCCGTTTCTGCAAAAAAATTATCGGGATTCCGATTGAGGATCATTTTACCAATGATTTTTACAGGAACCTCTTCTTCTGGCCATAGTTTAGTGGCATCTAAAAAATCAAATTCCAATTTTTCGGCTTCCTGCTCTTCTAGGATCTGTACTCCTAATTCATACTCGGGATAACATCCAATTTCTATCGATTCCCAAAGATCTCTACGATTAAAATCAGGATCTTTACCGGCTATCAGCTGAGCCTCTTCAAAGAGTAGAGAACAGACACCATTTTTGGGTTTCCAATGAAATTTAATAAAATGACTTTGACCCTGCTCGTTGACGAAGCGAAATGTATGCACTCCGAAACCCTCCATCATGCTATAACTGCGTGGTAAAGCACGATCAGAAAGCACCCACATAATCATGTGAATTGATTCGGGCATCAAAGAAATAAAATCCCAAAAATTATCATGTGCTGAGGAAGCTTGTGGAATTTCATTATGAGGTTCTGGTTTGAGTGCGTGAACTAAATCTGGAAATTTAATTGCATCTTGAATAAAAAAAACAGGAATATTGTTTCCTACTAAATCATAATTTCCTTCTTCCGTATAAAACTTAGTCGCAAAACCTCTTGCATCGCGCACTGTGTCCGCAGAACCCCGAAATCCTGCAACCGTGGAAAAACGGACAAAAACCGGAGTTTTTAAAAGAGGATCTTGAAGAAACTTTGCTTTGGTGTATTTTTTCATCGTTTCATAAACTTGAAAATAACCATGCGCCCCCGCCCCTCTTGCATGGACAATTCTTTCAGGAATACGCTCATGATCAAAATGCATGATTTTTTCTCGAAAAATGAAATCTTCTAATAAGCTAGGACCACGTTCACCTGCTTTAAGAGTATTTTGATTATCATTAATTCGTACACCTTGATCAGTCGTTAAATAATCCATTTCCTCCGGCGGCATCTTTTCTGACATCTCATGACTCCCTGTTAATATTTTTTTCATTACTCATAGCAAAGCAAGAAAAAAAAGTCATGAACTCAATTGATTCTATTTTTTATTTTAAATTATGATCGTTCAACTCCAGGAGCTTTCACGCAGTTTAAATGTGCTTTTTATTTGACCAGGACTATCATTCTGAAGAAGAGGAAACTTTATGAAGCGGTTCAATGGACCAGTGATAATCTCGATGGGCAGGATCTAAAGTGTAGGCAACTAAAAAATTAGAGCCCCAAAAATTATCTCCACCGCCTAAAGGGATTACTTGCATTTGTCCCTTATGAGTTAAAGCCCGTAGCTCTAAAGCCCCTTGCAGTCCATGAAAACGTATAGGTACGATGTCACCTTCATAGCGCTCCAATTTACCAGGTAATAGAATAAAATTTTGATTAACTTGACATTGCCGGGCTTTAACAAAGAAAGAGAAAGCCACAGAATCCCAGCCATCAAGCCCTAAAAAAGCCGATTTTACGTGCAGTTGATGATTTTTATATTCCTGCAAAACTTCTAACCAAATTCCCCGGAATATCTCTTTTCCGGAATCAATGTTCGACGGTTGATCGACAAGTCTTACACAGCCCTTTAAAGAAAAATCTGTTTTGTCGGACTGCATAAAAGACCGGCGAATTCCATGATCGGATAAATGGTTGCCTTCGATACCAAAGCCTTTACATTCATCAAGCGGCAAATATTGCGGACCATAATTCATAATTTCTACATCATGCTCTCGCATGTAACCTATTCCTGTATGACAACCATGCAGAGTACAAATCGCAGTTTGCCGGTTAGATCGGTAGCCGATTAAAGAAGTCGAAGAATCTTGGATTTGATGAGATAAAGTAACTGGTGCAGCTTCTACTGCCGGTAAAGTAAATAATTCCTCGATAATGACCCATAAAGGATCGATTGCCGGCTGGGATTGATGAAATTTCTCTTTTAAATGGGTACCTAAAACATGAGACAAGTAGATGAACTGATGCTTTTTTGTAAAAGATGCTGCTCCTCGGAACAACAAATAATGCAAAAGAATGATTTCGAAATGATTGTTTTCGTTTTCACGAGTATATAAACCCGGAAAAGGCTCTAGTTGATAGTCTAAAGTATTAACCTGCCAATTAGCTAAACGTAAAACATTTTCCTCTATGTCCGGACGCTTTAAAAAAATGCCGAGTAGACTTAGTAAAATGCCGAATTCCAAATGTTGAGGATGGTAAGGCATAGAAAGCCAAGGGGAATATTCTTTCAAATCAATCAGAGCTGCTCCACTTTCTAATAAATGTACACCCACTTCAGGAATTGGCATTTTAGCCAAAAAATGATTAAGAGCTACATATAAGCGAAAATATTGAGAACTTTGATTCCAAGGTTGAAGCTCATATCGACGAATGATTTTAGAGAATTTTTCGTCTCTTGTCGGAGAAAGAAAATTGAGCAAATTAAGCGTGAGTAAACTTTTCCACTTATGGCAAGTTTTTTCATGCCAGGGATGAGTATCGAAACAAAGAAAATTCTCTATTAAATCGGTTAAGTCAATCGCTTCCTGATTTAGCCGCTTATGAACCTGTTCTTGAATAGGTGACAAGTTTGAATTCTTTTTTAACTGCATTTTATAAAGCGCTTGAATGATCTGTTCAGCCATAGCCTAGTACATTGTCAAATATAAATTGATGGTTTAAACACCGCGAAAACTCCCGCGGTTTAGAGCCTGTTTTCAACATGGGAATCACCTTATCGCATGAAGCATTAGTCTTACTGTTTTAAAAAAAACATAGTTGCAGGAAATCCTTAAGATTTTTCGCAACTATTCAACGATTATTTCGTCCTTTTCTACTGCGTACGTGAAATCTATTTTGTTTTTCACGTACGCAGCAAACAGGCATTGAATAGTTAAAAAGATTAAGCTCAAAAATCTATATTATGGCTAAGACATCATCTTCCACTACTTGGCGCATTTTTTTACCCGGAGTAAATTTAACAGCGGCTCTAGCAGGAATCACAATAGGTATAGCTGCATTCTTAGGATTTCTACCTATTTTTTGCTTGCGTTCTACGACTTCGAAAACACCGAATTCTCTAAATTCGAGCCGTTCTCCTTGAGATAAACATTCAGTAATTTTATCTAGAAAAGCTTGAATGACATGACGGACATCATTAGGATGAATTCCTTTGTCCTGAGAAATGGAATTGATCAACTTCTTTTTTGTCATCGTACTTTTCTTTAAATTTGTTGCCATAGAATCGGAATCCTCCCCTTTTTTGCACTTTTACATGAGACTAATCTTTTTAATTTTTGCACATTTTCAAACTCAAGTTTTTCAAATTCTATCCATCGTTTAATCAAAAGGATTTTGAACCATGATAATAAAACATTTTTAGAATTCAATAGAGATTTTAAAATTCACCCGAGTCTGATTATAATTTTATTTTTTTTACCTGTAGCCAATAGCATCAAACGATTAGAAATGAGGTGGGTTTGCAGAATGCAGCAATTTTCATCTGTAATTTTCTCATTGTTTATATACACTCCCCCATTTTTAATCAATTTTCTAGCTTCTCCTTTGCTTGGTAACAAATTAAGCTGCACTAGAACATCAATCAACTTCTTATCTAAGACTTGATCTAAAGGCAATTCATGGTTTGGCATACTTTTTGAAAGTGCTTCCAATACATCTGCATCTAATCGAGTCTCTGTGCCCGGAGCTAACCCCTCTGTTACTTGAATTGCTTGATTTAATCCCTCTTTACCATGAATTAAACGGGTAATTTCTTCGGCTAATCTTTTTTGAGCTGTGCGCGGAATATAATCTTTTTCTTCCATGGATTTTCGGTAAGAATAAATTTCTTGCATATCCATGAATGTCAACATACGCATCAATTTAATGACATCGGCATCTTCTACTCGAATTAAATATTGGTAAAATTCATAAACAGATAATTTCTCAGGCGACAACCAAATCGCCCCTTTTTCTGATTTACCGAATTTTTGCCCGTCACTTTTTGTCAACAAAGGAAAGGTTAAACCAAAAGCAGATTTTCCATGCACTTTTCGTATCAACTCGGTTCCAGCTGTGATATTACCCCATTGATCGCTTCCACCTAATTGAACGGTAACTTGATAGTGATCATATAAATGCAGGAAATCATACCCTTGCAAAACTTGATAAGCAAATTCTGTATAACTCATGCCATCTTCAGTTTGCAATCTTGCTTTAACACTATCTTTAGCCAGCATTTGCCCCATTCTAAACAACTTGCCATAATCTCTTAAAAATCGGATAAAGCCGATGTCTTTAAACCAATCAAGATTATTCAACATCACAGGCATTGTTTCAGGTTGATTAAAGTCTAAAACCCGGTCAAAATTCTTTCCGATCCCTTCCAAGTTTTTCTTTAACGTACTTTCGTCCAAAAATTGACGTTCGGCACTACGTCCGGAAGGATCTCCGATCATCCCTGTCGCTCCGCCTAAAATGACCACCGGAGTATGTCCCAAACGTTGAAACCAAGCTAACCCCATAATAGCAACCAGATTACCCAAATGCAAACTATCTGCAGTAGGATCAAATCCACAATAAACCTTAAGGGGATTTTTTGCTAACTCGTGAATTTCATCACTCGTTTTAGCCTCTATTAAGCCTCTTTCTTCAAGTACATCGACAATATTTGACATATTTAACATCCGGTTAAGAACAAATCAATTAGGTGCGAACATTTTTCTCATTATCGCTTTTTCTGTCAATCATTAGTGGGTCATTTCCCATTCTTTCAAATTTAAAGATTTTATTTGAAATTATATCCGATTTCTCTATTCTGCGAATAAAGTATCCATATGGTTTTTTTTACTGTCTAAATTTTTTAAATTTCTTTAAGGAGGAAATGACTTATGATAAAAAAAATGTTAATTATGTCTTCTCTATGCTTAGCATTAAGTTCTTGCGAAAATATGCAACCGGACAACACGGCACGTAACGAAAGAGATAGAGGAGCTACTCTCACGCCGGGAGATCAGGCTGAAAACGAACATGACCGCACGATTACACAAACAATTCGTAAAGCGATTATGGATGATGCAGCTCTTTCTACTTATGGTAAAAACATCAAAATTATTACTATTCAGGGAGTTGTAACTTTAAGAGGTCCTGTAAATAGTGAAAATGAGAAAGTTGCAATCGATCAAAAAGCAAAAGCGGTTTCAGGCGTAAAAAGCGTTGATAATCAGATAGAAATTGTTCATATTGAAAAATAATCAAATAACCGGGAGAAACACATGTCTCAAGATACTGTTTATGGAATTGTAGGTAATCGCGCAACATCGGAAAAAATTATCCAGGCGCTTTTGAATGCCGGGATTTCACGCGACCATATTTCCTTTTTATCTTCTAAAAAAGATGAATTTTTAGATGTCCCCGAGTACAATAGAGATTGGCGTAATGAAGATCGCCTTGGCGAGCATAAAAACGCCGGTCTCGGAACTGAAAAACATACTAAAGCTCCAGAAGGTGCTACTGCAGGAATGACTGCTGGTGGAATCCTCGGTGGAGCTCTTGGACTATTAGCAGGTATTGGAGCATTAGCAATTCCGGGCGTCGGCCCTTTTATTGCAGCAGGTCCTTTATTGGCAACTTTAAGTGGTATCGGTGCAGGGGGTGCAATTGGTGGAATAATCGGAGCATTGGCTGGTTTAGGAATTCCTGAATATGAAGCCAAGCGCTATGAAAACCGTCTTAAAGAAGGCGGAATTTTATTCGCCGTTGGATGCGATAGTGAAGCATCAGAAAGAGTAAAAGAGATTTTTATACAAAATGGGGCAGAAGATGTAAATATTTCTTCCGATGCCACTACTTCAAAAAATTACAATAAGGATGCTCACTAGATTTGAAATTATACCCGTTTTCAAATCTCTAAGAGTCCGGTACCTCACTTTATACAAAATTAAAAAAAAATTTCGAGTAAAGTGAGGTTTAAGAGCCTGTTTTCAAATTGAAGCACCCTCCGGATCGCTTGAAAGCTCTCGCGGATGGAAAATTGCAGCAGGGCCCATATTTTTAATATTGACCCTGCTGCAATTTATCCATCCCCGTGGCTTTGACGCGATCCGGAGGGTGCTTCAATTTGAAAACAGGCTCTAAGAAATCATTAAAAAGGATTGTAAACATCTAAAAATCGACAAGGAATTTGAAATTGAAGCTCTAAATGTTTTGCCAACGCAATGGGGCCTACACGTTCTGTCGCAGAGTGACCTAAAGCAAAAAAATTGATTTTTTCTTCAAAGGCTTGATGCCAAGCCGGCTCATCAAAACTTCCGGTAATAAATCCATCTACTCTTGCTTTAGCAGCCTCTAAAATGCTCTTATATGAACCACCTGAAATTAAAGCCAGTGTTTCGATATTTTCTTTTCCCCCGAATGCACAAGTCGCTTGATGCCCGTAATAACCTTCTAATTTTTTTTGAATTTGATCTCTTGATTCAGTTTGAACTCGGCCTTTAACACCGATAGGAACTCCGTTTACATATCCGAAAGGTTGCAAATCTTTCCACCCTAAATCCAGGGCAGCTTTCCAATTGTTTCCTAAAGAGGGATGCAGATCCAAAGGTAAGTGATAGGCAAATAAAGAGATTCCATTTGCCAGTAATCCATAAATTTTTTCTTTCAAAACACCCTTAATCCCATGCTTATCATGATTCCAAAAAATGCCATGATGCACGATTAAAGCATCTGCACCGGATTGAATAGCTAAATGAATGGTTTCTAAGCTGCCAGAAACGGCCGTGGCGATTGATTTTATCGATTTTTTTCCTTCCACTTGCAATCCATTCGGACAGTAATCGACTAAACCGTTACCTGGTAATAGCACCTCCAGTTGATTGATTAGCTCTTCCAATAATATCATGCGAAACCTCTATAGAATTTTACAGTTAAATTTTGTACAAATTTACGAATACTGATCAAGTCCGTAAAGTTGTGTAAAAGCAGAATCTCACGATAGAAATGGTGAGTCATCTGACCATATGTTAGTTTGTTTTTG
>Ga0105047_10013468_pt1 | contig 13062 bp, 10 predicted proteins | sample MAT04_FD_78384 | JGI IMG/M metagenome (GOLD analysis project Ga0105047, IMG submission 78384) | Freshwater microbial communities from Lake Fryxell liftoff mats and glacier meltwater in Antarctica - MAT-04 (megahit assembly) | ecosystem: Environmental > Aquatic > Freshwater > Ice > Liftoff... | reverse complement strand
GCAAACTGGTCGTTTTTGGACGCAATCACCTGGCCTACACCGCCAGCGCGCATGACTTCGCCAATGCCCACGGGGGGAATGTAGCTCTTGCCTTCGTTCATCCAGCCGCGCATGGCGGGGTCCAGCGAGAGCGCCAGGGTTTTCAGTACAACGCCACCGTCAGCGGGTTCGGCGACCGGCTCCGAGGTGTGGCTCCAGTCGCTGGACTTGGGCATTCCCACCGGGCGGGCGGCCAGACGGATTTGGTGGTTGACGAGGTTGTTGAGGTTGGCAAGGGACATTTGAATAACTCCACAGTGGGGGAAACAGGCGCGCATCGTAGCGCGGTCGGCATTGTTGTGGCGTTGCCAACGCGACAGGCCCCGGCTGGCACCGGGTCTTGATTGCGTCTATGCTCCGTGCGCACTTTGAAGGAAATCGGCCATGGCTGCAAGCAAGCAATCCCAAAAAAAATACGACGTGGTTCTGTATGGCGCCAGCGGCTTTGTGGGCCGCCAGACAGCAGCCTACTTTGCCCGGCATCCGCAGGTCAGAACCATGGGTGTGACCTGGGCGCTGGCGGGCCGCTCGGCCGACAAACTGGAGGCGGTACGCAAAGCGTGCGGTGCGCCCAACGTGGGCATGGTGGTGGCCGAAGCCCATGATGCTGCGGCCATGGATGCTCTGGCGCGCAATGCCACGGTGGTGCTCAACACCGCTGGACCCTTTGCGCTGTTTGGCAGCGAACTGGTGGCGGCCTGTGTGCGCCACGGCACGCACTACGTAGACATCACCGGCGAGACACCCTGGGTCAAAGGATTGATTGACCGCCACCACCAGGACGCCGAGCGCACGGGTGCCCGCATCATCCCGTTTTGCGGGTTTGATTCCATTCCGTCTGACCTGAGCGCCCGACTGGCCCATGAGGCCATGTGGGCGCAGCATGGCGAGGCATGCAGTAGCGTGAAGACTGCCTTCAGCATTCGGGGTGGTTTCAATGGCGGCACGGTGGCGTCCATGCTCAATATGTTTGCGTCGGGGCAAGCCAAGGCGGTGGCCGATCCGTTTTTGCTCAACCCTGACGGCATGCGCCCCGCCAACGCGCAAGACCATGCCGACCCCATTGGCCCGCGGCATGACGCTGATTTTTCTGCCTGGCTGGGGCCGTTCTTCATGGCGCCCATCAACACCCGCGTGGTGCGCCGCAGCGCCGCCTTGCTGGGCTACGGCGAAGATTTTTCGTATCAGGAATACTTGCGTCTGGGCAAAGGGCCCGCAGCGGCCGTGGCGGCCACGGTGCTGAGCGCGGGCTCGCTGGCGTCGCAGGCGGCGCTCCAGTGGTCACTGGTGCGCAAGGCGGCGGCACGGTTTGCGCCAGCGCCCGGAGAAGGCCCGTCGGAAGACAGCATGGACAAGGGGTCGTTTCGCTGCCAGTGGGTAGGCCACAGCGCGGGCGGAAAAAGTGTGAAGGGCTCCATTTCCGACCAGGGCGACCCGGGTAACCGTGCCACCACGAAGATGCTGTGTGAATCCGCTCTTGCGCTGGCATTGCAGCTCGATGACCTGCCGGGCGGCCGCAGCCACGGGGGCTTGCTCACACCGGCCAGTGGCCTGGGCGATGTACTGGTGCAGCGCTTGCGACTGGCGGGCATGACGTTTAAAGTTGACGTGCCCACCAGTACCAACCGCTGAATCACCATGCCAAAAAATATTTCACCCAAACCGGCCACCCAGAACGCGCTGATCACCGGTGCATCGTCAGGCATTGGGGAGGCGTTGGCCCATTGTTTTGCGGCGGCCCGGTTTGATCTGGTGCTGGTCGCGCGCAGCGAAGACAAATTGAACACTCTGGCCCAAGCGCTTACACAGCAATATGGCGTTGCCGTGCGGGTGCAGCCCGCAGATCTGTCGCAACCCGGCGCTGCGGCCCAATTGCTGGCCGCCCTCAAACGCAAGCGTTGCCCTGTGGACGTGCTGGTGAACTGCGCGGGTGTACTGGAGCAGGGCGCCTTCACCACCATAGCGCAGCGCAGTCACCAGCAAATCATTGACCTCAATATTTCAGGTCTGACAGCCATGCTGTCGGCGTTTGTGCCTCCCATGGTGGAGCGGGGTGGTGGCCGGGTGCTGAACGTGGCGTCCATCGGGGCGTTTCAGCCAGTGCCGTTGCTGGCCAGCTATGCGGCCAGCAAGGCCTATGTGCTGTCGCTCTCCGAATCGCTGTCCGAGGAACTCAAGGGCACCGGGGTCACGGTTACCGCGCTGTGCCCTGGCATCACCGCCACCCACATGCTGGACAAGGCAGCCACCACCAACGCCAAAATCAGCCGCATTCCCGATTTTTTGGTGGGCGACGTCAATGACGTGGCTGCCAGTGCGTTTGACGCCTGCATGCAAGGCGATGCCATCTGCGTGCCGGGGGTTATCAACCAGGCGGCCATGATCGCGTCGCGTGGAGCGCCAAAATGGCTGATTCGCCGCATTGGCGGCCTGCTGGGTCGCAAAGCGTTGTAGTGGCCTATTTTTTTGAAGGATCAGTTTATGAAAGCCATATGGAATGGCGCAGTCATTGCGCAAAGTGACGATACCGTTACCGTCGAGGGCAACCACTATTTCCCCGCGAGTTCGCTCAACCGGGACTTCGTGCAGTTCAGCAACCACAAGACCATGTGCTCGTGGAAAGGGCAGGCCAGTTATTACTCCTTGCTGGTGAAGGGCGAAATGAATGTGGATGCCGTCTGGTATTACGCAGACCCCAAGCCCGAGGCCGAGAGCGTGCGGGATCGTGTGGCATTCTGGAAGGGCGTTACTGTCTCGGCATGAGTCAAACAGCCTGTCTGCCGCGTTAAGCTATCGGGCATGAAGACCCTGACCCCGACCGACAATCTTTCTCCCCCCTGCGTTACACCTGCCGACCTGATCGCCACACTGTGCGGCCAGGGCTATGCCGTGCTGGACGCGCAAGCCGTGTCGACTCTTTCAGGCGTTCCCCTGAATGACCTCCATGCGCTGGTGCCTGGCTGGAATGCGCTGCCACCGGATGAATACCTCAAGGACGGTGGTCGCTACCGGCGCAGGCGCCATTCCTGCTTTGTATTGAAGGACGGCACCGCAGAGCAGGTGCCCCACCGCGCCCATTGGCAGCCTGTGGATTACAACGCCTTGCATGGTGGCATGCAGCGGTGGTTTGAGCCCATGGACTCCGCTACGGTTTCCAGCGCGGCCTGGCCGAAGCTGTTGCTGTCGCTGGCTTCGGTGTGTTCGCAACTCAAGGGTGCGCAGACGTGGTTTGCGGAAGCGCACCAGTTTCGTATTGACACCACGGACGGCATTGGCCGGCCGACTCCCGAAGGCGCGCACCGGGACGGGGTGGACCTGGTGGCTGTTTTCATGGTCGACCGCCAGGGCGTCAAGGGGGGTGAGACCCGCGTGTTTGATGCAGCCGGCCCCAATGGACAGCGCTTTACGCTGAGCGAGCCGTGGTCGGTGCTCTTGCTCGATGACGCACGGGTAATTCACGAGTCGACGCCGATTCAACCCTTGGTCGCCGGTGGGCACCGCGATACGCTGGTCGTTACCCTGCGCGCAGGTGGGTTTCAGAGCGAAAACACCGCCTGATACAGCCCGCTGTTGGCAATAGCAACAAGGAAGAATATGTCTTGCTCTCCCGCAGAACTCAAGAAAAAAAGCGACGAATTTCTGACCAAATGGGAATCCGGTAAAAATCAGCTCAGTTTTGACGGGTTTGTCGAGTTCGCGGTCACCGTCTCCAGCTTCACGGCATTTTTGGATGGCAAGGGCCTCTCCGGTCTGCACCAGATTGCCCATGCCCTGGAGCAGAAAGTTCTGTCGCTGTTTGATGAACAAGCGCCCGGCGACGCGATGCCTGTGGCCGCGCTGCATGAGCTGGATGTCCATATTGCCGATTTGGGCGCCCGCGTCGCCACCTTTTTGCAGGGCGTTACATCGCCCATGGTGGAGCGTCGCGCCCGTCAGGAAGGCGATGCGGTGATGGAGTTGCTGCAGGCTAAAAAAATCTGGGTGCTGACGCCCGCTCCCACTGAGTGGAAAGATCTGGTTCTGCAAGCGGGACATTTCAATATCCGGGCAGAACTGCGCCGTCCGGACGATGACCAGACGGATGCGCTGGAGCCCGCCATTGTGCTGGTCGACGCCGTTTCCCTGGAGACTGCGGCATTCGTCGCAACCGTGCGGGCCTTGCGCAGCCGTTTTTCTGCGAGCAACATCATCGGTCTGAACCTCACATCCGATTTTGAAACCTTCACACAGGCGCTGGGTGCTGGATGCGATTACTGTTTCCCGGCCGATACGCCGCTGTCGGTGGTGATGGCGCGCATCGTCAAGCTGTGCGGCCATGAAGAAGAGTTGCCCTACCGTGTGCTGGTGGTAGAGGATTCCAGAACCGCGGCCCGCATGATTCAGCGCACGCTGTCAGAGTGCGGCATTGAGTCGATGGCCATTGCCAAGCCGCAAGAGGTGCTTACCAGTCTGGTCTCGTTCCAGCCGGATCTGGTGCTGATGGACATGTTCATGCCCGGCTGCACGGGTGTGGAAGTCACGCGGGTCATTCGCCAGCACGAGGAATTTCTATCCACGCCCGTGGTGTATTTGTCGGGTGACAGCAGCATTGCGCTGCAAGTGGACGCGTTGCGCCTGGGTGGCGACCACTTTCTGACCAAACCGTTCAACCCGGTGATTCTGAATGCCGTGGTCAAAAGCAAGATTGACCGCTACCGCATCCTGCGCCGGTCCATGACCCTGGACAGCCTGACCGGGCTGCTCAACCACACCACCTCCAAGCAGCGGCTGGACACAGCCGTGCAGTCCGCCGTGGCCGGTGGCACACCGCTGTGTGTGGCCATGATCGACATTGACCATTTCAAGAACGTGAATGACCGGTATGGCCATCCGATGGGTGACCAGGTCATTCGCAGCATTGCCTGGCTTCTCAAACAGCGCTTGCGCAAGTCCGATGCGGTCGGGCGTTACGGTGGCGAAGAATTTCTGGTCATTCTGGCCCATGCCGATGCAGCACGGGCACACCAATTGCTCGAACGCATCCGGGTCGACTTCTCGCAGTTCCAGCATCCCGTTCAGGACACTGCGTTTGCCTGCACCTTCTCGGGTGGCCTCGCCCAGTTAGCTCCGGGCCAAAGCGGGCAAGCCCTGATCAAGCGGGCTGATGAAGCCTTGTACCAAGCCAAGCGCCAGGGGCGTAACCAGATTGTCGGCGGGGGCGACTGACCGGCGACGCGGTCCTCACGCAGTGGCTTCTGAAGGCTGGGTGAGAGCCGCAGATTCAGAATCGGGTGTCGAGCAGGTGGAGCCACCGCAGCCGTGGATTTCGGCGGTGGGCAGCGCATCCGGCGCGTGCACGACGCCAGTGACCGGGTCGTAGCCCACGCGCCGCAGGTGCAGTGCCAGCGAGGCATCCATGGCCTGCGCGTGCTGCGGAAACCAGAGGGCCAGTTCCTGTGCCATTTGGCGAACCATGCCCAGGTCGCCAGCCTGGCCGCCCACGGCGCCTTCCTTCATGACCTGCAACACCACCTTGTGCTGCACGCTATGGCAATTGCCGGAGGCGAACCGTGTCTCTGCCATCCAGCGGTCTTCACGGCCAAAGTGGTCCTCGGTGTGTTCAATCAGCTGTTGCCAGGCGGGCAGCAGGTCTGCGTCCGGTGCGGCTTCTACAGCCGCGAGTAACTCGACGAATTCCTGGTGGGTATCGTCCATCAGGGGTAGATCAAGCGACAAAGCGTCAGACCAAACGAGAGCGGGCATACGGGGTTCTCCTGGGAAATGTCCAAACAGGAGGCCGAGCTTACGGGCGCTTGCGCACCCGCAGCTTGACGAAGGTCATGGAAGGGCTACAAGGCGTGCGTTACCAGCTTGAAATCTGCATCCTCAGGAAATGACTTGACGGCGAAGCCCAGGCTTCTCATGAGTTTGAGCATGCCGGGGTTGTTCGCCAGCACCAAGCCGTCCATCTCGGTCAGCCCTTTTTCGCGCGCCACATCCATGATGCTCAACATCATGCGCGAGCCCAGGCCCTTGCCCTTGAAGTCGTCCGCAATCACCAGCGCAAATTCGCAGCTGGACTGGTCGGGGTTGGTGATGTAGCGCGACACGCCCACGATACGTTCGGTCTCGGTGGTCCCGCGATCCGGGCCTGCACGGCGTTCCTTGACCACGGCCACCAAGGCCATTTCGCGGTCGTAATCAATCAGCGTGAACCGCGCCAGCATGGTCGGCGGCAGCTCGGTGATGCTGGAGACAAAGCGGAAGTAACGGCTCTCGGGCGAGAGGTGGTGCATCAGTTCTTGCAGCATGTTGGCGTCATCCGGGTGGATGGGTCGTACGGTGTATTCGCCACCACCGGGCAAGGGCCACGCTTGCTCAAAACGTGCAGGGTAAGGCAGGATCGACAGGTGCCCGTAGTTGTTGGCGCGCCCGCTCGATGCCTGGGGTGCGTTGTCGATGACGATGCGTGCATCCACCGCTACCGCACCCGACTCGTCCACGATGATGGGGTTGATGTCCATCTCGCGCAGCTGCGGCAATTCGCACACCATTTCCGACACCCGCAGCAGCACCTGCTCCAGCGCGTCCATGTCCACGGCGCTGGCTCCGCGCCAGTCACCCAAGGTTTCCGCCACACGCGAGCGCTCAATCAGCCGGCGTGCCAAAAACTGGTTGAGTGGCGGCAGCTCCATCGCCCGGTCGTTGATGAGTTCGATCATGGTTCCACCCGCGCCGAACGCAATCACCGGACCAAACGGATCGTCGGTCACAAGGCCGATGTAGATCTCGCGGCCCCGCTTGTTACTGGCCATGTTTTGCACCGTCACGCCATTGATACGCGCGTTGGGTTGCAGGCGCGTCACGGTTTGCACCATGTCGTTGTATGCGTCGCGTATGCCGGCCGCGTTTGTGATGTTGAGCACCACGCCCTGTACATCGGACTTGTGGCTGATATCGGGTGAATCAATCTTCAGGGCAACCGGGAAACCCAGTTGCGTACCGATCATCATGGCCTCATTGGCACTGCGTGCCAGGATGGTTTTGGTGACCGGAATATGAAAGGCTGCGAGCAGCGTTTTGGATTCCATCTCGGTCAGTACCTTGCGGCGCTCCGCCAGCACACTTTCAATCACCAGACGCGCGCCCTCGATATCCGGCTTGGCCAGTGTGGACAGGGGTGGTGGCGTCTGCAACAGCAGCTGCTGATTTTGATAGAACGAAGCTATGTTGCCAAAGGCTCCGACGGCCGCCTCGGGCGTACGAAAGCTTGGAATGCTGGCTTCATTCAGAATGTTGCGAGCCTCACCCACCGAGGCATCGCCCATCCAGCATGACAGGAGTGGCTTGCCCATGGTGCGTTTGACCTCGGCCAGCGCGCGCGCGACGTTCGATGCGTCGGCTCCGGCCTTGGGTGAGTAAATGGCCAGCACGCCGTCAATTGCACTGTCTTTGGCGGCCGCTTCCACAGCCGCCTTGTAATGCTCCGGGCCTGCGTCTTCCGACAAGTCAATCAGATCCGACAGGGACGCATGCTCGGGTAACAGTGGTTTGAGCGCGCGGGCGGAATCGGCTGAGAGCTTGCCCAGATGCAGAAAAATTTCATTGACCCAATCGGCCGCCAGCACGCCCGGCCCACCGCCGTTGGTCACGATGGCCAGCCGCTTGCCGACCGGGCGGTAACGCGAGGCCAGGCACTTGGCCGCCGAGAACAGCTCCACAAACGAGCGCACCCGAACCGCACCGGCACGGCGCAGGGCGGCGTCGAACACATCGTCACTGCCGACGATGGTTCCGCTATGGGTTTGTGCTGCTTCGTTGCCTGCGGGTTTGCGGCCCGCCTTGAGAACGACGACCGGCTTCGCATTGGCTGCCGAGCGCAGTGCACTCATGAAACGCCGGGCGCTGGAAATGCCTTCCAGATACACCACGATGCTGTGGGTTTGTGCGTCGTTGGCCAAAAAATCAAGCACTTCGGCAATGTCGACCGAGGTATTGGGCCCCAGCGATACGACGCTGGAAAAGCCCACTGCGTTGTTGCTGGCCCAATCGAGGATGGACGAGGTGAGCGCCCCCGACTGTGACACCAGCGCCAGTGAGCCCGGTTTGGCCAGCGGTCCGGCTGCGCTGGCATTGAGCAGCAGACGCGGGCGTTGCAGCCCCAGGCAATTGGGGCCCAGCAGGTGAACGCCTTCGCGGCGGGCGATTTTCTTGAGTTCGGCGGCCAGCTCGGCATGGATACCGCTGGAGATGATGAGTGCCGTGCGGCAGGCCATGCGGCCCGCTATTTCCAGTGCGGCGGCGACATCTTGTGGCGGCAGCGCAATGATGGCGAGGTCGGCCCGTGTCTGTGCCAGGTCGGCCAGCGTACCGCTGGTGTGGATGTCCAGAAACACCAGGGTGCCGGTGTAGCGTTGGGCGCGCAGGGCCTCGTGCAGCGCTTTGGCCTGTGTGGTTTGCGTGGCAGGGTCGTCCGCCTGGCCGGCAAAGACGACGATGGACTCGGGGGAGAAGAGGGGGGTGAGGTAGTGTTTGTCCATAGAATTTTCAGTCTGCGCCAATCAGCACCTTGACATGGGCCGCAGCGCTGCGGGCCAGCGGGCTGAGTACATAGCCGCCTTCCAGGCAGGAGATGACACGCCCCTGGCAGTGGCGCTGGGCAACCGCCATCAGTTGCTGCGTGACCCATTCGTAATCGGCCTCGACCAGGCCGAGGTTGCCCATATCGTCCTCGCGGTGGCCATCAAAGCCGGCCGAGATGTAAATCAATTGGGGTGCGAAGGCGTCGAGTGCAGGTAGCCAGTGCTTCGTAACCGCTTCGCGAAACTTGTCGCTGCCCGAGCGTGAGGGCAGCCCCACGTTGACCATATTGGAGCCGGTGGCGTCCTCGCCGGTGAAGGGGTACAGCCCCTGCTCGAAGATGGAGCACATCAGCACACGGTCATCGCCCCGAAAGATATCTTCACTGCCGTTGCCGTGGTGAACGTCAAAATCAATCAGCGCTACGCGCTCCAGGCCATGCACGGTCAGGGCGTGGCGTATGCCAACCGCCACGTTGTTGAAAAAACAGAATCCCATGGCAGCGGCCCGTTCGGCATGGTGGCCCGGGGGGCGGACGCAGCAAAAGGCGGTGGGTACCTCGCCCGAGAGCACCAGGTCCGTCGCGAGCACGGCCGCACCAGCGGCGCGCAGGGCGGCCTTGATGGTGAAGGGGTTCATGTCGGTGTCGGGATCGACCTTGTGATACCCCTCGGTGGGTGAGGCGTCCATGAGCTCACTCACATAGAGCGACGAATGCGCATGGGCCAGCTGCTCGGGGGTTGCCAGCGGCGCGTCGTAGCTGTTCATGTAGTCCAACAGCCCCTTGACCAGCAGCAGGTCATTGATGGCACCCAGTCGCTCCGGGCACTCGGGGTGGTGGGGCCCCATTTCGTGTCGGGCGCAATCGGCATGGGTGATGTAGGCGGGCAGCAAATCAAACTCCTTATGCAATTCCAATAATCATGGGCGAAAGCACTGAATGAGTCTAGACAGATCGGCGACGCACGATCTTGATCTAGAGCAATTCCAGCGCAGCCTTGAGGTGTTCGATAAAATATAAGGGTTTACCCTAAAGTTCTTGGGTTCACCTATTAAGATCTGGCGCGCTTGCCGCGCCTGAGCGCCGCGATTTTCCTTGCCTAACCTTACCCGAAGCTTTTTTTATGTCTAATGCCGACCGTATACAGAACCCCATCCTGAAATCCCGGATCATGTCGGCCGAAGCGGCAGCCGAGTTGATTCCGGCGGGTGCCAATGTGGGTATGAGCGGCTTTACGGGCGCTGGCTATCCCAAAGCGGTGCCCAAGGCGCTGGCACAACGCATTGGGCGTCTGCACGCGGCGGGAGAGGAGTTTCGCATTGGCCTGTGGACCGGTGCCTCCACGGCGCCCGAGCTGGATGGCGAACTCGCCAAGGTGGACGGCATTTCCATGCGCCTGCCCTACCAGTCGGACCCGACGGTGCGCAAGCAGATCAATGCGGGCCAGATGCAATACACCGACATCCACCTCTCGCATGTGGCGCAACTGGCCTGGTTCGGATTTTTGGGTCCACTGGATGTGGCCGTGGTGGAGGTGGCGGGCATCCTGCCCGATGGGCGCCTGATCCCCTCGTCGTCGGTCGGCAATAACAAAACCTGGCTGGACCGGGCGGACAAGATCATTCTGGAAGTCAACTCCCTGCAGAGTGCGGGCCTGGAAGGCATGCACGACATTTATTACGGTACACGCCTGCCGCCCTTGCGTCGGCCCATTCCATTGGTCAATCCGGGCGACCGCATCGGAGAGCACTACCTGCACTGCGACTTCAGCAAAGTAGTCGCCGTGGTGGAGACCAGCCAGCCTGACCGCAACTCCGCTTTTGCTGCGCCAGACGAGACCTCACAGCGCATTGCGGGCCACATCATCGACTTTCTGCAGCAGGAGGTGAAGCTGGGCCGCTTGCCAGCCGATTTGCTGCCAATGCAGTCCGGCGTGGGCAATATTGCCAATGCCGTGCTGATGGGTCTGAACGAGGGGCCGTTCAAGAACCTGACGGCCTACACCGAGGTGCTCCAGGACGGCATGCTGGACATGCTGCGCTCGGGCAAGCTGACCATGGCCTCGGCCACTGCGTTGTCCTTCAGCCCCAAGGCGCTGGCCGATTTCAACGAGAACATCGACTTCTACCGCGAACGCATCGTGCTACGCCCGCAAGAGGTCAGCAACCACCCCGAGGTGATTCGCCGTCTGGGCCTGATTGCGATGAACGCCATGATTGAGGCCGACATTTATGGCAACGTGAACTCCACGCACGTCATGGGCTCCGGCATCATGAACGGCATTGGTGGCTCGGGCGACTTTGCTCGCAATGCTTACCTGTCGTTCTTCATGACGCCGTCTACTGCCAAGGATGGCGCCATCTCCTGCATCGTGCCCATGGTCTCGCATGTGGACCATACCGAGCACGATGTGGAAATCATCGTCACAGAGCAGGGCTTGGCGGATCTACGCGGTTTGTCGCCCACACAGCGGGCGCGTCTGGTCATTGAAAAGTGCGCCCATCCGGACTTTCGTCCGGCCTTGCGTGACTACTTTGAACGTGCCCTGCGCGATGCGCCGGGTAAACACACGCCGCACCTGCTGAACGAAGCCCTGTCCTGGCACTCGCGCTATGTCGAGACCGGACAGATGCTGCCAGCAACTGCGGTGGTAGCGGCTTAAACGCGTTCGAAGATGGCGGCAATACCCTGGCCGCCACCAATGCACATGGTGACCAGCGCGTAACGCCCGCCAATGCGCTCCAGCTCATATAGTGCCTTCACGGTAATCAGCGCACCGGTCGCACCAATAGGGTGACCCAGCGAGATTCCGGAGCCATTGGGGTTGACCTTGGCGGGGTCCAGCCCCAAGTCGCGCGTTACGGCGCAGGCTTGGGCGGCAAAGGCTTCATTGGCCTCAATCACATCCAGATCCTTCACCGTCAGGCCCGCTTTTTTCAGTGCGAGTTGCGTGGCAGGCACGGGGCCAATGCCCATGTACTTGGGGTCCACACCCGCATGCGCGTAGGCCACCAGGCGGGCCAGGGGTTTGAGGCCGCGCGCTTTGGCGGTGGCGGCTTCCATCAGCACCACCGCTGCGGCCGCGTCGTTGATGCCCGATGCGTTGCCCGCCGTCACAGTGCCGTTTTCTTTCAGGAAAGCGGGCTTGAGCTTGGCCATGTCAGCCATGCTGCAATTGGGGCGGAAATGCTCGTCCGTGGCGTAAGACACATCCCCCTTTTTGCTCTTGAGGATCACCGGCATGATCTGGCTCTTGAAGTAGCCCGCCTCGGTAGCGCGCTGGGCGCGGTTGTGGCTCTCGACCGCAATGGCGTCCTGCTCTTCACGGGTGATGCCCCACTTGGCGGCAATGTTCTCGGCGGTCACGCCCATGTGGATGGTGTGAAACGGGTCGTGCAATGCACCGATCACCATGTCAATCATCTTGGTGTCACCCATGCGGGCACCCCAGCGGGTGTTGAGGCTGGCGTAGGGCCCCCGGCTCATATTCTCGGCACCGCCGCCGATGGCGACGTCGGCATCGCCCAGCAAGATGCTCTGGCTGGCCGAGATGATGGCCTGCAGGCCCGAGCCGCACAGGCGGTTGACGTTGAACGCCGGTGTGCCCTCTGCACAGCCGCCGTTGATAGCCGCTACGCGGGACAGGTACATGTCTTTGGGTTCGGTGTTGACCACATGGCCAAACACTACATGGCCCACATCCTTGCCGTCCACGTTGGCACGGGCCAGGGATTCGCGCACGACCTGGGCTGCGAGTTCGGTGGGGGGAATGTCTTTCAGGCTGCCACCAAAAGTACCAATGGCGGTGCGCACGGCGCTGACAACAACAACTTCACGGGACATGAAAAATCTCCTTTAATTACAAAAAAAGTCATTACCAAAACAGATCGACCAACAGTGTGCGCCGCAAAAGCTGCACAGGCCTTACGGGTATTTTGATCAAAAGAGGGGGCTAACCGCGCACATCTGCGACAGCCTCAGCGCCGAAATCTGGCCGCGCCAGATAGGCCAGTACGCGGTGGGCGGCCTCAGAGGGGCTGGTGAGCTGACCTTGCTGGTGCATGGCCGCAAAGGCGCCGCGGTCCGGGAAACCACCTGCTTCCACACTGCGCAACTGGGCCTGCATGTCGGTATCAATAACGCCGGGCGCGAGTGAGCAGACTTTGGCCCCATCGGGCTTGAGCGCCTCATCCAGTGCCATGCAGCGGGTGAAATGGTCCATGCCCGCTTTGGCTGCGCAATAGGCGGCCTGGGACGCCATGGCGCGGCGGCCCAGCCCCGACGAAATGTTCAACACCTTGCGCGGCAGTTGCCAGCTTTCGGTGGCTCCCAGAAAAGCGGCGCACAACTGCAGGGGTGCCTCCAGCCCCACGCGCAGGGCGTGGGCCAGGTCAGCGGGGTCTGACTGGCTCAGCGGCACCAATGCCGGAATGACGCCCGCGTTGTTGATCAGCGTGGCACTG
>Ga0105047_10013467_pt1 | contig 13063 bp, 4 predicted proteins | sample MAT04_FD_78384 | JGI IMG/M metagenome (GOLD analysis project Ga0105047, IMG submission 78384) | Freshwater microbial communities from Lake Fryxell liftoff mats and glacier meltwater in Antarctica - MAT-04 (megahit assembly) | ecosystem: Environmental > Aquatic > Freshwater > Ice > Liftoff... | reverse complement strand
TCGGCAACAATGACCGGATCGTATTCGAGCAGCCCTTCATACACCGAGCCAAATTCCTCCACGTTGAGCGCCGCATAGTTGACTCGGATAAACTGCCCAGTGTCTGGATGCCGGTAGAGTCCCAGCGTATGCAGACAGCCAAGCAGCACGTCGTTGCCCAGCATGCAGCTTCCCAAGGGGTCGATAGCCTCATCACCAAACAGTTCGCCCGCTAACGGGGCAACGCCGATCTTCTGCCCAGGGCCATCGGCTGCGAAGAGGCGGAAACAGGCCAGCAGCGACAGCCAAAGATCGTGCTGGCGGTGATCCCCCAGGTAGCGCTTCTCGGCCAGACGCCGCAGGCGCTGCAGACTGTAGTAATGCTCGTAAATTGCGCGCTGGTTGCCGGGCGCCTGCGACGGGAAGACCAGATGGCGCTCCTCGATGACGAGTAAGAACAGGATACGATAAATCAGTCTCAGCATGGACTTATAGTAGTCACCGTGTGACAGCTTGCCGTTAGTTACCGACGCACGCAGACCGTCGTTGTCCGGGTGGGCCAGAAAGCCATTGGCGAAGGTGCGGATGGCCTCTTCTACAGCGCGGCTCAATCCTGCCCGAATCCGGGCGCCGGCTTCCAGCGAGTCCTGATGGTACCGTTCGATGAGGCTGGTAGGGGCGCCGTCCACGGTGGCCGGCAGCCGCGAGGCATGCAGCAGCCGGAACAAAAGCGCAAAATCGGCAAAGAGACCGTCCGTAAAGATGCGCTCCAGGTCAAACTCCAGGTAGCTCAATTTGACCAGGCGCGAGCTGTCACGCAACAGGCGCAGGATGCGACCATTGGTCACCAGGCCATACAGTTCGTCCTGCAGGTTCAGATACTCCTGCACCATGCCGTGCGCCGACATGCGCAAGACAACTTTCTCGGGCTTACGGTCGAGACCCGCCGGTTCGCGCCAGCCAATGATGTGGATGGGGGTATTCCCCCGGTTGGCGACGCGATGCGAAATCGCGTAGGTCTTGTCGTTCAACGCCACGCCACGCGGCTGGTATTCCAACTGGTAGCCAAGCAAGGTAAGCAGCGGGGTGATCCACTGTTGGCGCGTCTCGGTCGTGGCAGACAAATCCGCTTTCAACGTATCGAGCTTGCGCTGGAAAATGCGCCAGTAGTCCTGCGCGTCTGCCCACGCGCGGGCGATTTCGTCCTTGACCTTTGCCGACGCCTCCAGCCCAAAATCTACCGGCCGCTGGCCCGGCGCATCCTCCAGCCGGTCCAGGAGATCAGGTGACAGGATCGCGCCTTCGATCCGAATAGAAGGATAGTTCATCTTGGCCCCGGTGCTTCCGGCAACAGCACGTAGATACCCAGCAAATCCATCGGCAGCACGGGATAGACCACCTGGAAGCGTTGCCGGTCCATGAGGGCGCTGAAGCGTTCGTGCGCTTCGACAAGACGCTGCGACTGCTGCTCGGCAACGGCAGCAAACGCGGGTTCGAGTTGCGCCAGCAGGCTGAGTTCGTTCTCCAGAAACGCCGCGCGTGCCTGCACCGACAGATCGGACGACGCCCTGGCGTGGGCAAGTAACGTTTTGGCCTCGTCGTGCTCAACAATCTGCTTGTCCTGCGGTGTGCCGCGCCATCCCCACAGCAGCATCTCTTCTGCCACGATTTGCTGGCCGGCCCGCACCTGCTCGATCACATTGCGACAGCGGAAAAGCAGGAGGGTCGTCTTGACCGTGACCTGCCGCGTGCGGATGACGGCCGCCCGCGCCGCGCGCCGATCGACACGCGCGAGGGTGTTGGCCATGATCAGTTGGCAAAGCTGCTCGACAAAACGGTGGTTACGCCCAATGTAGGCATAGCCCTCCGGCGTGGGCGAACGAAAGCTGACTTTGACCGGGTCGCCGGCAGGCAACAGTTCGCGAAGCTGGGGGGCCAAATGGCCGGAAAAGAGGCGATAGCCTTTGGCGTCGCGATCAACCTGTACGCCAAATAGGTTGGTGAGCACACTGACGACAAACTCCTCGACGGCCGCCGGATCACCGATGGCCTCATCCACACTGCGCAGGTCGGCCTCGATTTCCTGTGCCTTGATCACATTCTGGGCAAAAATGCTGCGTGATGTCTTCTCGCGGTCGGCCGCTTCGTCGACCAGGCGCGTGATATGCTCTTTGGCCTTGGCTGCCTCGACGAAGTTGCCAAACTCGAACGCGAGTTGGTGCCGGTTCTGGCGGCGCGGGCCGTGCGCAACGATCTTGCGGTCTGGGTTGAGCAGGAGCGCCTGCGCAATGGTGTCGATGATGCTCTGCGAATCGTCCGGGAAGGGCACGTTGATGCCGATCGACCGCTTGATCTCACGCACCCGGCGCAGGAGTACGTCGAGCACGATGCCGTCGATCGGGTTGTCGGCGCCATAGAGGAGACAGGCTTTCACCTTGGGCGCCACCTGGCCGAAACGGTCGACACGCCCCTCGCGCTGCTCCAGGCGGTTGGGATTCCAGGGCAGGTCGTAGTGCAGCACCGCCGTGAACTGTTCCTGCAGGTTGATGCCCTCGCTGAGACAATCGGTGGCCACCAACACACGGAGGGGCGATTTGCCCATTTCCTCGATGCGCTGTTTGCGCAACTCGTCGGGCATGGCGCTGGTAATGACTTGCAGGTCAAGTTTGGGAAACTTGTGCTTGAGCCCATTGGCAAGCTGTTCGCCGACATAGTTCGCCGTGGCGATGTACCGGCAGAAAATGACCGGATTGAAGCCTTCGCCCAGCCAGTCCCCAATGATCAGGTCGGCATTGGCAAGCTTCAAATCGTCTTTGATTGTGCCAAGTTGCGCGAGTTGTTGGGCGAAGGTGCGCAGTTGCTGGCGCTGGTGAGCCGTCCAGTCGGTGTATTCGACGACTTGCGTGGGCAAGACGTCACTTTCGAAGCCGAACTCGGTGTCGTGGACTGGATTCACATCGGCGGCGACCAGATCTGCCCATGCCGCGGGCGCGTCATCGGCGGCGGTCGCCGCCAGATTCGCCATACGGGTATTGAGCATGGCGACGCCGGCGGCCGGGCTGGACATGATGCCGCGCAGCAAGGCCAGCGCAGTCCAGTACTGGATACGCAGGTGGGCGTCGCCGGCACGGTTGGGGGCAATCAGCCGGCGCGCAAAGTCCAAGAGTTCATTGAAGAAGCGCAGATAGCCGGTCGATAGGTCGTAGGGCCACTCAAACGCCTCGCGTTCAGGGAAAGGCGTATCTTCCCCCATCCATTTTTCGACATCGGCGCGCTTGCGCTGGACGAAGTAGCGCGCCAGGTCGCGGCGCTGGGCCTGGGTGGAGTTGGGGAGGTCGAGCGTCTCAAAGTCCGGTCGCAACAGACCCAGCAAGGAGTGAAACTCCTCATCCTTGCCGGAATGCGGCGTCGCGGTCAACAGCACGATCTGCTGATCCGGCTTCTTGGCAATGCGGCTGACCAGATGGTAACGCTGCTGCTGGCTGACGGATGCGCCGGTAGGGCGGGCACAGGTGTGTGTCTCATCGACGATCACCAATTCCGGGCACTGTTCGACAAAGACATCGCGCCGCGCATCGGACTTGATGAAGTCGATGCTCAGCACCTGATACGGGTAATAATCAAAGACACTGGCGTCCCCCTGAATCTGGCGGTCGAGGCGCGCCTGGGTGTTGGAGCGGATGATGACCGCCTCAAGGCCCAGCTTGGTGCGGATTTCCGCCTGCCACTGGTCGCACAGATGGGGAAGACAGATCACGGCGAAGCGTTTGATCTTGCGCCGTTCGAGCAGTTCCTTGACAATCAGTAGGGACTCGATGGTTTTGCCGACGCCGACGTCGTCGGCGATGAGCAGGCGTGTCTTGTCCTGGCGCAAGGCCATGATGAGCGGAACCATCTGGTAAGAGCGCGGCCGGAAGGAGAGCTTGGCCAGGGAGCGGAACGGTCCGGCGCCATTGCGAAAGGCCAGCCGTGCCGAATCGTAGAGCAGACGCGCCGTGCTGATGTCGCCAAGGTCCGCCTTGGTGGGTGGTGGAAAGGTGGCGTCCACGGGCAGTTCGCTGGCGATGCCCAGCGGCAGATAGATGCCGGTGGTTTCCTCGTCAGAGCCGCCCAGCGGTTTGACGACAAGCAGATCGGGATCGTCGGACGGCAGCACGACCCAGTCGCGCCCGCGTAATGACACCAGCTTGCCCGGTTGGAGGGTTGCTTTCATCGCACCCTCCGGAAGATGTCAGAGCGTTCGGCCACTTTGGCGGCCAGATCATCCTGGTAGTAGTAGACCCAGACCTCATCGCCTTGCGCATAGATTGCCTGGCGTTTCGCTTCGTCGGCGGCCATCGTGATCGGGTCGTCGTGCGGCGTGCCATCGCAGAAGACCCAGATGCGCGGTTCGTAGTAGAAATCCGGGCGCACATAGATGCCCTCGACACTCTTTTGGGCAGCATCGGGCAGACGCAGCCCGTGTTGATAGAGAAAGTCGATGAACTTGCGCTCCGTGGACGAGTTCGGATCGAGCGCACGCAGCAAGCCCTGGTATTGCTCGTCGTAGCTGGCAAAACTGCGGTTGGTCTGGATCTCAACCGTGCAGGTGCGCAGCTTCTCGAGCGCGTCCTGGATCAGATGGCGGTCGATGATCTTGTGGTCCCGTTGATTGTAGTAACTGAGCAGGTCGTCGTAGGAAGCAGGGCCCTTGTACGTTGGATCGTCGTAGCGGCACACGTCGATGGCTTGTTCGACGACCTCGCCGAAGATCTCCGGTTCAAAGGTAAAGCGGGAGAGAATGCCCAGGCTGCCTTCGGCAGCCTCGTAGAGCAGCATATTGGGGGCCGCCGGATCGCCCACCGTGAAAACGCCGATTTCGTTGGGTTCGACCTGAAAGCGCAGTTCGATGGCGCGCTTCAACGCATATTGCAGGGTGACGACGCCTTCGCGCCCCAGACCAAGCGGCTGGAGCGGCTCGATGTACAGGGCATCGGCGACATTCGATGTCCAAAGTTTGACCGGCCGGAATTGCTCGGTGATCGGGCTGTCCGGCGCCGGCAGCGAGCCGCGCCAATCGCCCGAAACCATGCCGATCGGAAAGCCCTGCATCTCCTGGCTGCGCCATTTGTAGTTGACGTGCACCAGGCGGGCCGCGGGGATATAGCGCAGATTCAGCAGCGTGTGCTCGTCCGTGCGCACGAATGCCTTGCGCACGCGTTCAGTCTCGCCGCCATCGATGGAGAAATAGGTGCTGATCTCATAACCGCGCGAGACGCGTTCTTCTTCCTCGCACGAGATTCTGTCGACTTCATCGGCGCGTGATTCGGCCATTTCCAAGAGGTGGGATAGGTATTCGGTGTTGGCATTGTCGCCCAGGTTGAGGCCGGTGAATGGGCAGATCTCGAGGTCTTTCTGGTCCGCAGTGAGAAAATAGCCGGCCTTCTTGGAGATGCGGGCGTCGGTGAGCGACGATTCGGTGTCCTGCACCACAAGCTGGGAGACGCGGTACTTACGCCCGTTGTGGTAGATGATGTTTTGCGGGCCAAACTCACGCAAGGCAATGGCGCGCGGCCGTGAGATGAATTCGCCCGCAGAATCGCCGGCCGGCAAGAAGATGCGCAGAGGCAGGCGTGTGAAGTTGTAGCCGGGTAGGAATCCTTCGGACGCCAGATAGCGGAACGGGTAGAACTCCGATAGTTCGATCGAGCCGCCGCGGATGTCGTTGCGCAGCAGATCCAGTTGGCGCGTCGCCTGATCCTGGTTGCGCTTGTGCCGGCGGTATTCATCACTGCCCAGGCTCAGTGTGCCGCTTTCGATCTTCTGCGTGGCCCGCGAAAGGATCGTGCGCGCTGAGCGGTAAAGACGGCGCCACCGATTCAAAGTGCCGTCGAGCGCTTCGGCCAGGTTCGCTAGATTCTGGTCGATCCATTGGTCGCTATACCAGGCCGCCGGATCCCGTTCGAGTTGCGGGGCAAAATCCTTGATGACGCGCTTGAAGAGCGCGGCCAGCGCGTTGAACTGGCCAGGCATCAGGAGCAACCCGGCACGCACCTCTGGCGTCAGCGGCATCTTGTCATTGTCATCCTGAACCAGGTGCATGATCGATTGCTTGCCGCCGCCGGACTCGGTGAGACCGGGCATGCCGATCTCGGAGATGACAAGCGCATTCAGATGGCTCGTCAGCAACTCACGGTTGCACAGGTCGAGGCGCGGGGCCTGCACGATGCCGGCCACCAGATCGGCTTGATGTTGGAAAAAGTGACGGTCGTGCGGTGAGTAGCTGGAACAATAGGTAAAAATGAGTGCGCCTTGACCGCTGCGCCCGGCGCGCCCGGAACGCTGCGCATAGTTTGCCGCGTTGGGAGGCGCATTGCGCATATGCACAACGCTGAGGCCACCGATATCGATGCCCAGTTCCATGGTGGGCGAACAGAAAAGCGCACTGATCGACTCATTGCGGATCTTTTGCTCGTCCAATTGGTGCTTGGCCTCGTCGAGATACCAGTCGGCCCTGAAACGGTCTTCCCGAGCGCGGCGCGTATCCGTATCCAGTTGTCCCGTATGGTCTCCAGCCTGCAAGCGTTTGATCTGGGCGAAGTCACGTTTGTAGAGCGCCCGAAAGAATGGATTGGGAGCAGGCGCCTGGTTGCGATAGGAGCGGCGCTTGATCACATCAGGCTTGACGGTCTTTTCGTCGCCCAGGCGCCAGACGATCTTTTCAAGACGCAGACGATAGACCGGCACTTCTGCATTCTGCTCGGTGCGTGCTTTGCGCGACAGCAGGTAGTCGGCCTCTTCCAGCTTTGCCATCAGCTTGAGGATGAACGTCCGATAGGCATCCTTCTTGAGGTCGATGCCGAGCCTGTTTTGTTGCACGTACAGCTTGACGAACTTCCCCAGTGCGCTGGCCGGCCCCATACTCTTCGAGGGCAGCGCGGCCCGGCGGCTCAAAGGTTCGTAGCGAATGACATAAGGCTCGCGCAGTTCTTCGCGTGGATCCAGCGTCCAGGGTGCACGCAGCATCTCGCGAAATTGCTTCTCGTTTTCCTTGATCCGCGCCTGCGTCAGGTAGTTCTCGCTGTGGATTGCATGTTCGAGACGGAAGAAATCGAGAATCGTCGCGATGAATTCCTTACGGTCGGCCGGCGACAGGCGATCCAGCAGCGGCATGTCGCTCCAGAAGGCGTTTTCCGCCGCAATTTCATCGAGGTCGGCGTAGTCAATCGTGAGCAGGGCGCACTGTTCGAGATTGGGCAGGACAATGCGCCAACTGCGCCTTAGGTCGGCAATTGCGCGGTAGAAGAGATAGTCCTGGAGCGCCTGCTCATATTTGCGGCGGATGGGCGCCAGCGCTGGCTCTTCGTTGCGATTAGCAAAAATAAGGAATGGCAGCCGCAGGGCATTGAAAACCGCGGCGCCAATGCCGGCATAGGTGAGCATGTTGCCGGGCGCATCCACCAGGGCTTTGTGGATGGCCGAACGCAACTGGACAACCTGGATGAAGTCATTGAAGTGACCGGCCTGGAGGGCTGCATCCTGGCGGTTATCCGTGAAGCTGAGTAGCTTCTGATCCCTGGGGTGATAGCCCCCTTGGGCAAGCTGGCTGATCACAGAGAAGGCCGTGATGGTGGTCGACGTGCTGCGGCCTTCGCTCCCCAGTTTGGTCAGTTTGGTGCCCTCGTTCGTCTTGGTATCGAAGAAAATACCCGTCGTCGGGTCGAAGAGCAGGGGCGCCTTCATAAACCAGCCCCACCACCCCTTTATAGGACCTTTGATGGGCGTAGTTTCGGAGCAGTTGCCAAACTCGTCGAAATAGAGCCGGATCGGGAAAAGAGCCTTCTTTTCAGACCGTGGAACCAACCCATTCTTGGTCATACGCAACCAAGATTCTGGGAGGAGTTCCATGTCTTCATCTGGGTTCCAAACGTCATCACCGACAATCAGATAACCGTCGCTGACCTCCGTCTCCGCGTCTTGGTCATCGCTGCTATCCCGAAACTCGCGTGGCTCCAGCCGATTGCCGAAGCGCGCGACGCAAATAAATGCATGTCCACCGGCGCGGCTGAAAACGTTCGGGAAGATCGGTTTCTTGTCTGCTTCGTCATGCTTGAAGACGCCAGGCTCCAGGGTGATGAAGCGGTTCTCGTCTTGATCGAGGGTAGTGTAGACCGACCCTGTCTGCGAGATGAACTGGTGCAGCTTGAAAGGCAGCAGGGTGTAGCGCTGGCCTGTCGCCTGAAGGCGCGTGTTGGCCGTGCTGATCCATTGCAGCATCTTCGCCAGAACCTGGGTGCACCCCTCCCCAGGCATGCCGGAATCACGCGCCAGGGCAGCGACCACCTCGCCCAGCCGCTGAGGCTTGCGCCGCACCAATTCGCCGTCGCGTTCCTCGATGGCGACACAGTTCTCCAGCCAGATCGCCACGGGGTGGACCTTCAGCCGTTCCACCGGCGCATCCGTGTCGACGCCGGCCCGAATCGCCGCGCCCAGTTCATGCTGGGTGGGCAAGACTCCTGAGAACGCCAGCGAACGGGTCAGTTGCTCAGAGATGACCTGTTCCGGGCCAAACGGTCGTCCGAATAGAATCGTAGCGACTTCGGCAACCTGGCTGCGCTGCTCGGCGTTGCTGGTACCCGAGACCATCGTTGCCGACGTCCCAATCAACACGACCTCGTTGGCACAGCGGGCGCGAATGCGCCGAATGAGCATGGACACATCGGCGCCCTGGCGGCCACGATAGGTGTGCAGCTCGTCGTACACGAGAAAGCGCACGTTGGCATAGATGGCGTCGCGGATCGAACGCTCACGCTGCCGGGTGAGCAGCAGTTCCAGCATCATGTAGTTGGTGAGCAGCACTTGCGGCGGATTCTCCCGCATCTTTTGGCGCGTTTCCTCTTTCTCCTGACCGGTATATTGGCCAAACGAGATTGGGAAGTCGTTCCCCGTGGCGCTCTCGTAGTTCTGCTTGTAGCGGTTGAACTCCTCAGTCTGCGAGTTGATGAGGGCATTCATCGGATAGACGACGACCGCCGTCACCCCGGCCGTCCCGGGATGGGACAGCACATAGTCAAAGATCGAACCGATATAGGTGACTGACTTGCCGGAGCCGGTGCCGGACGTGACAACAAAGTCCTTGCCGGCTGTGCCGAGGCGGATCGCGTCGACCTGGTGCGCATAAAGGGAATACCCTGTGAAAATATCGCCAATCGCAGGGTGGAGCATGCCAGAAGCAGCCAGCGTTTCCACGCGGCCCGCTGTCTTGAACGCCGGGTTGAATTGCAGGAGCGGCTCGGGCCAGAGCTTGCCCTGTGCCAGTTCGTTTTCGACCACCGCCAGGATCGCGGAATCGTCGATATTGAGAAAACTGCGGATGTACGATGCGTAGTCTTCGACGATACGGGAGTGTGCGTCAAATACATTCATGAGTGGCCGTCTGATTCTACAGAATGGGTAGGCTGTGGGTACGCCACCCGCCCGCGCAGGCATGGGCGCGCTCGATAGCCGCGATATTCCATTTCAAGGAGACAGAATGTGCACAGTCGATTCTTCTGGTCAGACAGCACAGTCGTACTATCCTTTCATCTGCAACAAAACAACGCCGGTAACGCTCAGAATTATGGGGCGCCTATCCAATTGTCACCTGCAGGTGTCCTCCCTACTTGTAGTCATTATACTGTACTGCAACACATGTGCGCAAATGTGTGCAATTTACTTAACGCCGCGTTAAGAGCGACAGTGCAATTGCCAACGTGCATGGCTGTCTTTTGCTTTATGACCAAGTCTCTTGCACTGAGTCCACCAGCGGTCGACCCTAGTTGAACCGCAAACACAGCGCGTAGAAGCGATTCAGTTCGTTGTTCGCAATCACATCCAAGACATCCTCCCACGTCACGAATGATAGCTGTAGCCGATCAAGTACGCGTCGCCATTGCTGTGCGAAGAGTGACGCACCCTGTTTGTTTTCAGCAATACTGTCGTACATGGCCATGCGGTGGGCAAGCTGATCAGCCACAACTGCTTTGCTATCGTTGACAGGGCTGACAAAATGATTGGTCCGCGGAGAAAGCACGACGAAATGAGCAGCGTAGCCTTCGGAGCGACCAGACTGAAGGATGACGTTGATCATACAGGCAACGGTTCGCGTGACCTGGTCATACTCGGTTGCATTGGTCGTGTGCGCCGACAGTGGACTTGAAAGCTTGGCCTCGAAAACGGCGAAGTACGAGAAATTGTGGTTCAGTACAATGCCTGATTTGGTGTCAAGGATCGAGAAGTGCCCAACAATGCCGTCTGCATGGGTGTGTGATTCTGCCTGTTTGTCGCCGCGGTAACGGGCACCAAACGGTGTATAGAGCTGGCCCTCGGAGTAGAGTTGGGCATCCTCGGGAAATGGCAAGAACCCCAAAGGGCCAGGATGAACGCACGTCTTCCATTCCCGGAGCACCGCCCTGAGTAACCAACCCTCGTTGAAGATCACGGTCGGAGCAAAAGTGCACTCAGGCCTTCCAGGATTGATCAGACTGTCTTGGTAGATTCTCAGCAGTTCGGTAATCATCATCGCACCTTCTAACGAGGCACGTCCAGGTGTTGCGGCGTTGTTAGATTTGCCCAAGCGCTGGTGCTACAATACCACGTATACACTGGCATGTCTAGGGAATTGACGCTCCCGGGGCTGGCGGAAAACTCTGGACCGTTCGTGATCGATACGGGAACGACATCTATTGATTTTCAGGTTTTCTAGGCACCCGTGACTACCACCGAGATCACCTACGACGAAGAAGCCGACGTGCTGTATGTAAGATTCGATGTAACTACCAAGCCATACTTGAACAAGTACCTATTTAGAAGGCCGTAAAGGGTAGGCCAGCGAAGGCACCATGCACGGCAGCGATGACATTATGGCCTTGCGTGCGTGCGGTCGAGATGTAGGAACCAGATTCTCTAGCTGGTTGCGCTCTTGTCCAATTGGCTTTATCATGGTCCACGGTCTACATCAACATGACTTATTTTACACCTAAAATTGTCCCTTCACTTGTCAATTCGTACCCTATCTTGACTTGTTCAAGTATGGCTTGGTCGTTACATTTTATCCAACGGCGTGAGATAAAGCAGGTAAGACAGGTGCTCATTGTTACCCACAATGCGAACATTGTTGTCAATGGTGATACTGAGAACGTAGAAGCGTCCTATCGCGCACAAAGAGTGTTGCGTAGCTGCCGGCAATGAAGTACTGGGTGAGAGATAATTGCTCTGTCACCCCATCTGGATGAAATGGGTTTGGTGATTCCAGGCCGATCAACTCACGTAACGGCTAACTCTGATAGAGGTGTCAATGATCGGATACAGTCGACTGCTTCACTCGATAACGCTCCAAAACCTTCTCTCGTATGGACCGGACAGTGCACCTCTGGACCTGCGAGCGCTGAACGTCCTGATCGGCCCCAATGCATCCGGCAAATCGAATCTAGTCGAGGCGCTCGACTTGTTGCGTGCAGCCCCCAAAGACCTGGCCGGTTTCATCCGGGAAGGGGGCGGCGTGGGCGAGTGGCTGTGGAAAGGTACACCCAAGGTACCTACGGCCGCGATCGATGTCGTCGTCGCCTACCCAGCCGGACAAGACGCCTTGCGCCATCGGCTTGCCTTCACCGCATCCGGCCCGCGGCTCGAAGTGACGGATGAGGCTGTCGAAGATGCCGCCGCCAGCCAGTTACCCTCGGCGCAAGATGATTTCTATTATCGCTATCGTCAGGGTCGTCCTCAGTTGCGCACGCGCCGCTTGGCAGAGCGATCGAACCAACATGCCGGCGCCCTCCAGGAAGCGGGCCAGGACTACTGGTTTGTGCGCGAGTTGCGGCGTGAAGACCTTGCGCCGGATCAGTCGGTGCTTTCCCAACGCAGAGATCCGGATCAATACCCGGAGTTGGCCTACCTCGGCGACCACTATACACAGTTCCGCCTCTATCGAGAGTGGAATTTAGGCCGGGTCACACCGCTGCGTCTGCCCCAGAAGCCCGACCTGCCAACCGATTTCTTGTTGGAGGATGCCAGCAATCTCGGACTCGTCCTCAACGACCTGGAGCATCGCGCCGGTATGCGTTCGCTCTTGCTGGAGAAATTGCGCGAGTTCTACGCCCCAGTCACGGATATCTCAACCAAGATCGCTAGCGGCACTGTCCAGGTCTTCTTGCACGAGCGGGGACTGCGCGAGCCGGTGCCGGCAACGCGCCTGTCGGATGGCACGCTGCGCTACCTATGTCTGCTGGCAATACTTTGCCACCCGGCGCCGCCGCCACTGATCGCCATCGAGGAACCGGAGCTTGGTCTACATCCCGATATCTTGCCCACCATTGCCAACTTGCTGGTCGAGGCATCACAGCGCACACAGTTGGTGGTGACGACACATGCCGACGGGTTGGTCGATTCGTTGACGGCAACCCCCGATGCGGTGATCGTCTGCGAAAAAAAACGAGGGTACGACGACCATGCGGCGGCTGGCGACCGCTGATCTTGCGCTTTGGCTGGATCAGTACACTTTGGGCCAACTCTGGCGGCGCGGTGAGATCGGAGGTAATCGTTGGTAAGCCTCAAGATCTACGTCGAAGGTGCCGCGTCGCAACGATCTAGAGGTGATCGACAAGAACGACGTCCTGAACGCGTTAGCGACTGCAAGCCGAAACGCGCGACCAAAGGGTGAGTATCGTAAGGGGCGCGATGCTTTTGCACTTCTTGCTGCCATCGACCCGACACTGGTGTGCCAAAACTGTCTCCACGCGGAACGCCTGATTGTATTCCTTTTGAGGCAGTGAACACCTCATGCAGTGGAATCCTGGTGAGTGGGCTTATCACGCACCAACCGGCGCAAACTGCCAAGTGATCGAGGCCCGCTCCTTGTGGGGAGAAACCACTGATGGCATCATCTATCGGGCGACCGCTGCGCGCATGGCCGATGCCCTGGCCAACGAAACGCTGCTAGCGCCGCTGGCGGCAGCGGTTGCCGCGCAAAAATGGTACAATTCGGAAAACAGCCCGTACCCACCCAACCTACTCCTGGTACGGTCGCTTCGATCACGAAAACGAGGAAAACCGATGACGCTGAGCCATG
>Ga0105047_10013466_pt1 | contig 13064 bp, 12 predicted proteins | sample MAT04_FD_78384 | JGI IMG/M metagenome (GOLD analysis project Ga0105047, IMG submission 78384) | Freshwater microbial communities from Lake Fryxell liftoff mats and glacier meltwater in Antarctica - MAT-04 (megahit assembly) | ecosystem: Environmental > Aquatic > Freshwater > Ice > Liftoff... | reverse complement strand
CCTCGCACCGGATTGGCGCGACCCGTTCATCTTTGTGGAAGAGGGTCGCACCTTTCTGGTGTTGGGGGCCAATACCGCCGACCGCGCCAACGTGCTGCTCTTCGAAGCAGTGGATGCTTCACGCATCCGCTGGCGCTACTGTGGCATCCTGTACAGCCGCCCGCGCCCGCAAACGCAGTTCTTGGAATGCCCGAACTTTTTCAAAGTGGATGGCAAGTGGGTTCTGCTCGTGTCACCCTATCGCAATATCGAGTACGTCGTGGGTTCGTTCGACCTGCAAACGCTGACCTTCCAGCCTGAGGTGGAGGGCGTGCTTGACCCCGGCCAACGTGACGTACCCAACTTCTATGCCAGCAATATCCTGTTTGACCCGCAAGACCGCTGCATCTTGTTCGGTTGGGTGAGGGGTTTTGCGCCGGGGCGGGGATGGAACGGTTGCCTGGCCTTGCCGCGCGTGCTCACGATCGGCGCCGATGGCCGGCCGCGCCAGGCATTCTTGCCGGAACTCCAGCAACTTCGCCAGCACGCAACCACCCTGATCGGCGCCCGTGTGCCGGATGGGACGTTGCCTGTGGATGGTATCTTCCCAGCGACCCTGGAAGCCGAAGTCGTGTTCTCGCGTGGCGACGCGGACGCCGCCGGCATCCGTTTTGTCGACGCCGGCGACGACCGCACGGTCGCGCAGATTCGCTTCACCGGCACAACGCTGGCTGTACAGGACACCGTCGTTCCCCTCGCCGTGCCGCCTGGCGAATCGCTGCGCGTGCATCTCTACCTGGATGGTTCTGTGTTGGAAGTCTTGGCCGGCGATGGGAGTGTCGCTGTCACACGTCTCGTCGCTGCCGCACCTGAGTTACGGGTCGAATTGTTCGCCGAAGGGGGCAGCGCCGAGGTTGCGCGTCTGAGCATTTGGACGCTGGCGTCTATTGCGTAATCAACGAAAGAAATGTGGGATGTGGGAGCGGATTGTTGCTTCCCACATCCTCTACAAAATACGTTTGCCCAAGACCGACGCCACCAGCTCCACCGCCAACTCTGCCGTGCGGTTGCCCTCGTCCAGGATCGGGTTGATCTCGACGACGTCCAGTGCGGCGATCTTGCGGGACTCGGCCAGGATTTCCATGAGCAAATGCGCCTCGCGGAAAGTCAGGCCGCCAGGCACGGGTGTGCCAACGCCCGGCGCTACAGAGGGGTCGATTGAGTCCATGTCGATGCTGAGGTGGATGCGCGGGATGTGGCTCAGCCGTGCCAGCGCCCGTCGTGCCACGGTCGCCATGCCTAACTCGTCGACATCGCGCATGGTGTAGACGGTGATCCCGCTGTTGGCGAGCGCCGCGCGCTCTTCGCCGTCAAGGTCGCGGATCCCGATCATCACGGTGTCCTGCGGGCGCAACTTGGGGCCGGGATGGCCCAAGTTCACGAGGTCGGGGTGGCCGTGGCCGAGCAGCGCCGCCACCGACATGCCATGAATGTTGCCGGACGGCGATGTCTCCGGTGTGTTGAAATCCCCATGGGCATCCACCCAAAGCAGCCCAATCGGCCCGCCACAGGTCATGCCGGCCAGGGTGCCGATCGCAACCGAATGGTCGCCGCCCAAGAAAAGCGGGACTTGATCCGTGCCTGCGCACTTCTGTGCCTCGATATAGATCGCCTGGCAGGCGGTGACGACCTCGGGCAGATGGCGCAGGCCACCGCCGGCCGCCGCAATCCACTCATGGGCGCGCACCTGCTGCTCATCGCGGCCGGGCACGATCACGTTGCCCACATCCTGCACCTGATGGCCCTCGCGGCGGAGACGTTCAAACAGACCGGCGTAGCGCAGGGCACTTGGCCCCATATCGACCCCGCGCCGTTGCTGGCCCAGATCCATGGGGATGCCGAGGATGCGGATGTGATGGGCAGGGCGGTGGCTGGTCATAGGCGGATCATTTGCGGACTACCACCTCGGTGCCGACGTCGGCCCATGCGAAAAGCACCTTCGCTTCCGGCACACGCAGGTTGACGCAGCCATGACTGACCGGCGTGCCGAAGTTGTCGTGCCAGTAGGCGCCGTGAATGGCGAAACCGCCGGAGTAGTACATCGTCCATGGTACGTCAGGTGTGTCATAGTCGGCGCCGGTCATGCGCGTCTCTTCGTATTTGCGATAGACCGCAAAGGCGCCCGGCAGCGTGTGATAGCCCGGTTTGCCCGTACTCACCGTAGTCTGAAAGATCGGCACGTCGCCTTGCCAGGCCGTGAGCGACTGGTTGGCAATGTCGATCTCGATCCAGCGTTTGCCATCGGCCGGCGCGTCCGTGCGGAAGGCGACGGGCGTCGGTTCCGGCGTAGCGGTTGGGCTGCTTGCCACGCTGTCCGCGACGGGCGTGGCGCCTGGGTACGCCGCGTCTACCGGCAAGCCCGGCAAGGCAGCGCCGCTGTTGTTGATCTGGATGCGCGTCACATATTCGTCGTAGTTCAGCCCCAGGTAAACGACGCGCAGGCGCAACTTGTGTTCCCCGTTGGGATAGCGCCGCGTGTCGAACTGCGCCAGTTCCCCTGCCGTCGGCATCGGTTGCTCGCCGAGCGCCAGAAAATGGGCTTGCTGTTCATCGCCGTTGGGCAGCAGATCCAGTTGCCACTTGCGAAAGGTCGGGTGAGTCGCCACACCGTGCACGCTGACCACGCCCGCAACGGCGGCGCCGTCTGCTGGGGCGGAGATGCCGCTGCCAGCCTGCGCCTGTGCGGTCGGCGCGCTGCTGCTCAGCCAAAACAGTGTCAGCGCCAAGATCGCCAGAAAAAATCGGATTGATCGCAAAAACATGAATCGTCCCTTCATCCGCACAATTGCACGCTGCGGGCAAAGACCGCAGCGCCGACCTCTCTGAAATCGATTGCATGAAAAATACCATGCCTGCCCCTTTGCGTCAATCGCGCTCGATGTCGACGGTTGCCGAGCCGGAGGCCACGGAGCGCAGATAGTCGAGCACCTCGAGATGATCCGGGTGCGCTTGATAGGCTTGCATATCGGCGAGGCTGTCGAAACGGGTAATCAGCGCCAGATCATAGGAACGGTTGGAATGAAGTACGTCGGCGCCGACTTCGATCCGGCGCAGCACGGGGATTTTGCCGTCCAGCCCACGCAGCAGTTCGGCTGCTTTTGCCAAGATGGCGGCCGTCGGTTTTTTGAACTTGAAGAGCACGATATGCGTCAGCGGTCGCGGCGCGGGTTCCACCAAACTGGTGCGCTCGCTCAGGTCGAGGCGCATAATGTTTTCGTCGTCGTCCACCTCGCCCGTATCGACAAAGCCAAGGCTGGCATAAAACGCCTGGGGGTCGCCTTCACCGGGCACATAGCTCACGCCGAGCGCGGTGGCATTGGGTCGGCCGCACACGTAGTCGATCACCTGTTCGATGGCGCGTCGTCCAAAGCCAAGGCGCTGGTAGCGCTGGTCAATCATCAAGCGCCAGAGGAAATACTCGGCCTGGTGGGGGTCGTCGTACAGCATCACAAAGCCAACGGGTGTCTCATCCGCATAGATGGCGCGCGGCCAGGCAAGCTGGGAGTACGCCGCCGTCGCCAGTGAGCGCGGGTTGTCGGCCACGAATTGCTCTTGCGCCGGCGCCACGCGCAGACGCATAATCTCATCCACATTGGCGGCCGCGACGGCACGCAGCGTCACTTCCGCGTCACGATTGGGTGTTTGTTCGGCCGGTGTGATTTCCTCACTCATCGAGATTCCTACTTTCCAATTAAGTTCATGCGGTAGAGTGCCGGGAGTTGGTCCGTCGCTTCAATGGTCAGGTCGAGGTCGCGCAACAGGCCGTCCTGGAGACTGTAGATCCAGCCGTGTACGGCCAGAGGTTGTCCACGGTGCCAGGCGCCTTGCACGATGGTCGTATGGCAGACATTGGCCACCTGGTGTGCCACGTTGAGTTCGCACAGGCGGTCGCCGCGCACTGTTTCATCGCCGATCGCGTCCAGTTCGGCGGCATGGCGCGTGTAGACGTCCTTGATATTGCGCAGCCAGTTGTCGATCAGCCCGTACGGTTGGTCGCGCATCGCTGCCAGCACGCCGCCGCAGCCATAATGACCGCAGACGATCACATGCTGGACTTTGAGCACCTCCACAGCGTATTGCAACACGGAGAGACAGTTCAAGTCTGTATGCACCACCACGTTGGCAATATTACGATGGACGAAGACCTCGCCGGGGTCGAGACCAATGATCTCATTGGCCGGGACGCGACTGTCCGCGCAGCCGATCCAGAGATACGCCGGGGTTTGCTGGCGCGCCAGACGGTCAAAGAAATCCGGATCTTGCGCGGTGCGGGCGGCTACCCACCGAGCGTTGTTTGCGAAAAGCTGTGGCAGTATACGCATGGTCTCCTTATAACGGCATTGCCGTGATCCCTAATTCGGACGAAACCTCAAACTCGTCACCCATTTCCACGTGGGAAAGATGCAGGTGCCGCTGTTCGGCCACCATGATGGCCCGATCGGAACTCCAGAAGAAATTGTCGTTGCCGATCTTGGCGTCGGCGCCAGCGCGCTGCAACATGTACATGACCTTGGGATTCACGCCCGCCAGCATCAAGGTCTTGTTCTGCACGTGCAGTGTCTGGGCCAGCCCATCGAGTGCCTCGATGCCGGAAAGGTCGATCAGCGGCACGGCGCGCATAGACAGAATCAGATAGTCGACATCCTCTTCATGCGCAAACGCTTCGTTGAAGGTGTTGGTTGCCGCAAAGAAGAGCGGGCCAGTCAGGTAAGCCACCCGGATATTGTTACAGGCGGTCTTGATATCCATGCCGCGCAGACGCATGCGTTCGACATCGACCGGGCGCACATCGACTTCCATGTTCGACACCTGGTTGATGAAGATGCCTGCCGACAGGACGCCGCCGATGATGATGGCCTGTGTCAGGTCGAGCGTGATCGTAGCCAGGAAGGTGACCAAAAAGGTCAGGATGCCGGTTTTGAAGCGCTTGCTAAACATAAAGCGAATGGCGTGCCATTCGTTCATACGCACCGCGGTCACCATCAGCACGCCGGCCAGCGCGGTCATGGGGATGAGCGAGATAATCGGCGCCAGCAACAGCGCCGATGCCAGCAGCGCCAGCGAGTGGATGATCGACACCAGACGCGTCTGCCCACCCGATTTGATGCCGACCGACGTGCGCGCGATAGCCGCCGTCGACGGCACGCCGCCGAAGAATGGAATGATGATGTTGCCGATCCCCTGGGCGACCAGCTCCTGGTTGGCCTGCAGGCGAATTCCCGTCATCTTGGAGGCTACGGCGCCGCACAAGAGCGATTCGACCGCGCCCAAGGCCGCAATCGAGATGGCCGGCGCAATCAGCCCGTTGAGTTCGCTCCATGGAATCGTAGCAAAGGTGAGGCGCTGATCCAGCAGAATGGTTTGCGGGATGGCGCCGATCGTGGCCACCGGCCAGCGCGTCACCACCGCCACGAGGGTGGCGACCACAATCCCGACCAGCGACCCCGGCACAAAGCGTCCCCACCGTGCCGGCCAAAAAACCATGATCAGGATGACGATGGCGCCCAGGCCAATTGTTTGCCAGTCGGGCGCCCAACCGCCACGAAAGTAGTCCAGGAATTTGAGTGCTGCCGACTCTGTGCTGGGGGTCTTGACCCCCAACAGGTTGTCGATCTGCCCAACAAAGATGATGAAGGCAATGCCCGACGTAAAGCCCGTGATGACGGACGAGGGGATGAACGCCACAAAGCGCCCCATGCGCAGGATGCCGATGACCAGAATGATCATGCCGGCAATCAAGCCGGTGACCCACACGCCCTCCATGCCGACGCGCTGGGCAATGACGATCAGCACCGCGCTCATGGCGCCGGTTGGGCCGGATATCTGGTAGGGGGCGCCGGAGAGCGCACCGATTATCAGGCCGCTCAGAATGGCAGTCACGAGGCCGGCCGCTGCGCTGGCGCCGGAAGCCACACCGAAGGCCAACGCCAGCGGCAAGGCCACCGCTGCCACCGTCAACCCGGCCAATAAGTCCTGGCGGAACTTCCCCGCCGAATAATGACTGAATTCGCGCCGCCACAGATCCCACAAAGACAAACGCTGCATGATGAACCGGACTCCTGAATCCACGTAGGGCGAGAGGGTATCTCGCCCGCCCCCTGCTATTTGTCTTGCGCCATGTGATAGACGATGTCCGCCGCCGACAGCACCGCCACCGGGCGTGGCCGGCCGTCTTTCATCTCGATGGCGACGACGCGATGGATGTGATTGTCGATCAGCAACTCCATCACACGCGTCAGCGGATCCTCGAGGTTCACGGTCACCACGTCGCCGACCATAAAGTCACGCACCAGCAGGTAATGCCAGTCGATGTGCGCATAGCAGGCACGCACCAGATCAGTGCGCGTGATCACCCCTGCCAGATAGCCCTCCGCATCGACCACCACGAGCGCGCTGATATTTTGGTCCTGCATTTTGCGGGCGGCCAATTTCAACGCGTCGTCGGGCTGAATGCTGTAAACGCCAAAGCGTTTCGCCTGCATGACTGCCATATGCCGCATCGGCATGGAAAACCTCCTGGATCACTTGTGAAATCTGGCACACGATGACTGCATTGTAGCGCAACCGCAAGCCATTCCCCAATCAAACTGCACCTGCCTACTTGACAAATGGCGGGAAATCGTATACTTTTAGCTATGACTAAATTATTTGATCTCTTATCGTTAATTTTTTTAGAGGAGTGAGTATAACATATGCCGAGACATAACTTTGCTGCTTGTCCCAGCCAATGGCTGCGCGTGGTCTTCGTGATCCTGGTCGTTGCTGTGCTGACCGCATGCGGCAGCGCGTCGGGCAGCGATGCCGGCGACGGCAGATTGCAAGTGGTGACCACCACGGGCCAGATTGCCGACGTCGTGCGCAATGTCGGCGGCGAACACGTCACCGTCAACGCCCTCATGGGGCCGGGCGTTGACCCGCACCTTTTTGTGGCCAGCGAAGGCGACGTCGACCGTCTGCAGCAGGCCGATGTCATCTTCTACAACGGTCTCTTCCTCGAGGCGCAAATGGCCGATGTGCTCCAGCAGATCGGCGAGCGCAAACCGAGCATTGCCGTGGCTGAAGCGATTGCCCCGCAGAACCTTCTGCCGTGGGCACAGCACACCGACGAATATGATCCCCACGTCTGGTTTGACGTGTCGCTGTGGATGAAGACGGTGGAAGCCGTGCGCGACACGTTGATCGCCGCCGACCGTCCCAATGCCGATCTCTACACGGCCAACGCCGCGACCTATCTTGCCGAACTTGCAGCGCTGGATGCCTACGTGAAAACGCAAGTCGCACGCGTTCCCCCCGATCAGCGGGTGCTCGTCACCGCCCATGATGCCTTCCACTACTTTGGGCGCGCCTATGGCTTTGACGTGCGCGGTCTGCAAGGCATCAGCACGGCTGCCGAGGCCGGCACGGCCGACGTGCGCGAATTGGCTGGTTTTATTGCAGAACACAAGATTCGTGCGATTTTTATTGAGACTTCGGTGCCGGTGCGCGCGGTCGAGGCGCTCCAGGCCGCCGTGGCGGATCGCGGCTTTGCGGTGGAGATCGGGGGCAAACTCTATTCGGACGCCCTGGGCAGCCCGGACGGCAACGCCGCCACCTATGTGGGGATGGTGCGCGCCAATATCGATACCATCGTCGGCGCCCTGACAAAACCGTGAGCAAGTCTCTCTGGATCGGGTTGCCAAGCAATTGGGAATGGCGAGTAACGGGAAGGTGAGTTCAATGAATGCAGCAATCGCAGTGACTGATTTGACTGTGGCCTATCACGACAAGCCGGTGTTATGGGATGTGGATTTGTCCGTGCCGCCGGGCGTGCTGATGGCGATTGTGGGGCCGAATGGCGCGGGTAAAACGACATTGATCAAGGCGATCCTAGGTCTGACGCCGGCGGCCGCGGGACAGGTGCTTATCGACGGCAAGCCCTACGCCGCGCAACGCCAGCGTGTCGGCTATGTACCGCAGCGTGGCAGCGTCGACTGGGATTTTCCGACCAACGTCCTGGACGTCGTGATGATGGGGCGCTATGGCGCGCTCGGCTGGTTCCGCCGGCCCGGTCGGCGCGAGCGCAACCTGGCGATGGACGCATTGGCGAAGGTGGGCATGCAGGAGTTCGCCCAACGCCAGATCAGCCAGTTGTCGGGCGGACAGCAGCAGCGCGTCTTTCTGGCGCGTGCCATCGTCCAGGATGCCGACGTCTACTTCATGGATGAACCATTCCAGGGCGTCGACGCCATCACCGAACGTGCCATCGTCGGCCTGTTGAAGGACCTGCGCGGCGCCGGCAAAACCGTGCTGGTCGTCCATCATGATTTGCAGACCGTGCCGGAGTATTTCGATTGGGTGACCTTGCTCAATGTGCGGCGCATCGCCAGCGGGCCGGTCAGTGCGGTGTTCACGGAAGAGAATCTGCGGCTGACCTATGGCGGGCGCATCGCATTCGTGACGGTCGCGGCAAATCCGGCCACCGTACAGGCTGGCACAGCGTTGCCGGCCATCACTTCGGCGACGGCCTGAATTGAAATGGGGGAATTGTCATGGACGTAGGGCAGATCTTGCACGCGCTGTTGTTTGACTACACGTTGCGCACCGTGGCGTTGGGCACCGCCATTCTCGGCTTGGTCAGCGGCACGCTGGGCGCCTTTGCGTTGCTGCGCCGGCAAAGTCTGATGGGCGATGCCATCTCGCACGCCGCGCTGCCGGGGGTAGTCCTGGCCTTTATGCTCACCGGTCTCAAAGGGCCGCTGGTGCTGATGACCGGCGCTGCGTTGGCGGGGATTGCCGGGGTGCTGCTGGTGATTGCCATCACCACCCACACGCGCCTGAAGCAGGACACGGCCCTGGGCATCATTCTCTCGGTCTTCTTTGGGTTCGGGCTGATGCTGCTGACCTTTCTGCAACAGAACCCGGATGCACGCCAGGCTGGGCTGAACCACTTTCTGTTTGGCCAGGCCGCCACGCTGCTCGCCGGCGACGTGGCCGTCATGGCGCTCTTTGGCAGCGCGGCGCTGGCGCTCACCTTGTTGTGTTGGAAGGAATTCAAGCTGCTCAGTTTTGACCGTGACTTTGGCGCCAGTCTGGGCTTCCCGATGCGCCGGCTCGAGGTGTTGATCACGGTGCTGCTGGTGGTGGCGATCGTGATTGGCCTGCAAGCCGTCGGCGTGGTGCTGATGAGCGCCATGATTGTGGCGCCGGCGGCGGCGGCGCGCCAGTGGACCGACCGGCTGGGGGTCATGGTGGCGCTCTCCGCCTCTTTTGGCGCCTTGGCCGGTGTGGCGGGCACGGCGATCAGCAGCCTGGCCAGTGGCCTCTCGACCGGGCCGGTGATCGTCCTGTGTATCAGCGCCATCGCCGTCTTTTCGCTGATCTTGGCGCCCAACCGCGGTCTGTTGTGGGCGTGGCTACGCCAGCGGCAGCATCGCCAGACCTTTGCAACGGTGAATCACCCATGAGCGCTTCTCTCGAAATTCAAATGATCGCCATCGTCGTTGCCGCCGCCTGTGCCTTGCCGGGCGTCTTCCTGGTGCTGCGCAGCATGGCCATGATGGCCGACGCCATCAGCCACACCGTGCTGCTGGGCATCGTGCTCGCCTTCTTTCTCGTGCAAGATCTGCAATCGCCTTGGCTGCTGATCGGCGCCGCCGTGGTCGGTGTGGTCACGGTCAGCCTGGTCGAGCTGCTCAACCGCACGCGCCTGGTCAAACAAGACGCCGCGATTGGGCTGGTCTTCCCGGCGCTCTTTAGCTTGGCGGTCATCCTGATCTCGCGCTTTGCGCGCGGCGTGCATCTGGATGTGGATGCCGTCCTGCTCGGCGAACTGGCCTTTGCGCCCTTCGACCGTGTCACGCTCTTTGGGCTGGATCTACCGCACGCGCTGGTGACGATGAGCGTCATCCTTGCGCTGACCGTGGCCTTTATCACCCTCTTCTACAAGGAGTTGAAGCTCTCCACCTTTGACGCCGGGCTGGCCGCCTCGCTCGGTTTTGCGCCGGCCGTGCTCCACTATGGGTTGATGACGCTGGTGTCAGTGACGGCGGTCGGCGCCTTTGACGCCGTGGGCGTGGTGCTCGTGGTGGCGTTGATGATTACGCCGGCGGCGGCCGCCTACCTATTGACCAACAACCTGCGCACCATGCTGTTCTTGAGTGTGGGCATCGCCATTGCCAGTGCGATTGGCGGCTATTGGCTGGCGCGGCTGCTCAACGCCAATATTGCGGGGGCCATGGCTACGGTCACCGGGTTCATCTTCCTGGGGGTCTTTCTATTGGCGCCGCAGCGCGGGATGCTGGCGATTGCCCAACGCCGCCGGCGCCAGCGCATGGAGTTTGCGCAGTCGATGCTGGCCATTCACCTGCTCAACCATGAAGGCAGCCCCGAGGCGCTCGAAGAAAGCCGGGTCGACCATCTGCACGATCACATCCGCTGGCAGCCTAAATTCGCCGGCCAGGTTGTGGGCTATGCGACGCGCAAAGGCATCGTGCAGCCGCAGGGAGGCGCCCTGCGCCTGACCGACCAGGGGCGCAGATTGGCGCAAGAGGCGATGTTGCAATGAGGGGCGGGCCCCCCGGCCCCCAATGCTGGGGGGGGAGGAGGTGGCTGCCTGCGGGCAGGGTGGGGGGCGAAGAATTTCCCCCCAGGATTGGGGGGTCAGGGGGGCCGAACCCCAGCCGCTTCTCGAATCCGCTCCAGCACTGATGGTAAGTCATTGAACACTTCTTCATTGCGAAACCGGATAACATGATACCCGTATGCTTCCAGCGCTTTCGTGCGTGCCTCGTCATGCGCTTCTTGGCCCTCGTGTACGCCGCCATCCAGTTCCACGACCAACCGGCAGGCGGGGCACCAAAAGTCCAGGATAAACCGGCCCACCGGGTGTTGGGATCGAAACTTGAGGCCTTCCAACTGTTTGCCACGCAACGCTTGCTATAGCACTTGCTCGGCCGGCGTCATGGAGAGGCTCCAAATCGAGCGGCGCTCCAGTAGCGGGCGCACGCGCTCGATCGCGTCGCTTTGCAGGGCCGCGATTGCCTGCCCGAAAAACGAGCGTTCTTCAAAGGGAAAGGTATCGCGCACCCCCAGATCGGTCAGCTCCCGGCAGACGGTAGGCAACGCCAACGCCAGTTCGATGGCTTCGGCGCGCTCGATATAGAGCGAATCGATGCGGCGATCGCTGCGCAGGCGTTCGCACAGATCCTCGACGAGCGGGCGCGCCGCATCGGGTGCGCAAGGCACATCAGCCAGCGCGGCAGGCAACGGGCAGGGCAGGTCAAAGACAAACTCGCTGTAAAGCAGAAAACGCCACAATTCCTCGGCGACCGGCTGCCAGCTTTTGCTGCGTGTCTTGAGTTGCAGCCCCAACGCGCTCTGGAAAAGCAGTTTGGCCTCGGGCAGCCAACCTTCTTGCGCCTTGAGGGCAGCCTGTTGCGCCGGGGAAGGCGCCAACTATAAAAGCGGGTTGATCTAGGTGGGGTTGAGGATCATACCGGTGGACAAGACAGGCATCTGTATCTGTAGTCGTTGGATTGCAGCCTGGTATTGCGCACGCCGGCGCAGCCAGACCTTGTAGGCGCCAGCCCACATTGACCAATCCATCACCCAGGCGTCATCTGCCGGCTCTTCCCCCTTCAGGTAGGATACGCATGATGCTGGCGAGCGTAGCGCTGTCATTGTGCCGCTCGACCAATTCTATCGGCTACTCGAAGATTTGGCAAAACCGGAGATGGGAACAGCTTTACCGCTTCAGTCATGGTGGCGGGTTGGGGCTCGCCATTGATCTGTTGCCATCCCGCAGGAACAAGAAATACCACTTGCCGCGTTTTATGTTGCTGAGAATCGTAAAGTCGGGTGATATAGAAATCTGCGCCGGGATTGACCAGGTCATCCAAAAAGTAGGTTGATGTCTTGATGTCTTGATGTCTCCATTGCCAAGACCAACGATAGTCAGATCAAACAGCGTGTATCGCTGCTGACCAATCTCTGGCTGGTGTGCCTTGAAACCAATGTCTGTGTCGGCCAAGTCTCGGATCACCTCCTGCTCAAATAGATAACCACGCGCCTGGCAGGCAGCGAATTGAATCTGGCACGCGATCAGGGGCCATACCGGCCTCCGCTTGACCTATGAACCGATCAATTTCCTCCCTCAGCTTAGCGGATAACCTGGATGGCGTTCCTTCCCTGTTTTTAATCCGCGTCATCTCAAAATCCCTTGAATCCGCGATTCAGAAACCCTACTCCACTTGCTTGAACTCCCCGTCGACCACCTGGTAAATCCAGATTTTCGGCCCCACCAGGTCGCCATTCTGCTCGAAGCGCAGGTCGCTGAGCAACGTGGGGACGCTGTCGCCGCGCAGGGCGGCGGCGAGTTTGTCACGGTCGAATGAGTCCGCCTTGCGCGCGGCGGCGGCCATCACTTGCATCCCCACGTAGCCGTTGACGGAGTAGGTGTCGGGGTTGCGATACTCGACCGCCTGGTAGGCTTCGAACCATTTGGCGTCGGCTACGTTACGCGGGCTGGGCGCAAAGGCACTCACGTACATGCCCTCGGCGGTGCCGTTGGATTCGTCGATGGTGGCGGCCAGGAAGGCGCCGTCGCTGGCCAGCATCGGCACGGTCACGCCGGCCTCCACCAATTCGGCGCGGAGGTAAGGCGCTTCGATCTCGTAGCCGGCGTAGAAGATGGCGTCGGGATTGGCGGCCTTGATCGCAGCCACTTCGTCGGTGTAACGGCTCTGCCCTTCTTTGACTTCCAAGGTCAACGCAACCTGCGCGCTGCGGCTTTCCAGCTCGCGAGCCAGCGATGCGGCCAACCCTTTGCCGTATTCGGTGTCGTTGTGCACCACCGCCACCCGTTGTGCTTTGAGCTTGTCCACCAGGAAGCCGGCGTCCACGGACGCCTGTACGGCGTCGTTGGCGTTGACACGGAAGAAGTTGGTGTAGCCGCGCGTGGTCAGGCTCTGCTCGGAGGCTGTGGGGGTCACTACCAGCAGGGGCATGTCTTTGTAGTATTCCATGGCGGCCAGGGTCTGGCCGCTGTT
>Ga0105047_10013465_pt1 | contig 13064 bp, 8 predicted proteins | sample MAT04_FD_78384 | JGI IMG/M metagenome (GOLD analysis project Ga0105047, IMG submission 78384) | Freshwater microbial communities from Lake Fryxell liftoff mats and glacier meltwater in Antarctica - MAT-04 (megahit assembly) | ecosystem: Environmental > Aquatic > Freshwater > Ice > Liftoff... | reverse complement strand
GAGGTAGTCGCGCCGCAGCAGAACGCCGCCGCCGCACCAGGCAAACACCTCGGCGGGTTGCTCGTACTGACCAAGGTCGCGTTGGAGAAAACCTCGATCGCCACCGAACCCCCCGCGGTAGAGGTTGGAGCCAACGTTGTTGATCACATCGAACGGTTCGTCGCCCAGGCGAACGTCGAACCACGTGCGCCCAGGGCCAATGTCGAGCGTGCGCGTTTCGGTCTCCGTGGTCAAAGTGACCACGCGCAGGTCGGGGCTACTCAGCCGAAGCGACACCACGTGCGGCAGTGGCTTGCCCGGCTCGATCGCAATGCGAATGGAACCGCGAGCTCTGCTCCAGCGGGCGAATTCTTCGTCGTACTCCGAGTTGGGAAGTTCAGGCCCGTAGAAGTCCTCGTCGAACGACACCCGAGCGTCGGCACGGACACCATCGATGCGCATCGCAGAGACCCGTATTCCAAGGTCGCGCGGGTCGTTGCGGTTGATCTTCGCGGCACCAGGAACCGACACCTCAATACCGAGATACCTGTCGGCGAACAGCATCTTGGCGCTGACGGCGCCGATGTCGGGGGCGGACTGGGCCGCAGTCACCAGCGGCCGCAGCCAGCCGGGCTCGACTGTTGCGTCGTTGTTGACCAGCGCCACGTACTGATGCCCGCCGGGAAGCCGCATACCCAGGTTGCAGCCGCCTGCGAATCCAAGGTTCTCCAGTGGTTCCAGGAGCGTGACGGTGGGGTAGCCGGCGCGAACGCGATCGGCGACATCGTCCAGCGAGCCGTTGTCGACGAGCACGATCTCCATTCGCTCGGCCGGCCACTCGCTGGCGAGGAGCGACTCGATGCAATCGATCGTCATCTGCCCACCGTCGAAAGAGAGCACGACAACGCGCACGAGGGGTGTGTCGGCAAGGTTCATGAGCGCCCAGATGCTAACGAACGTGCACCGGCAACCGGCGGCGCGCTCAACTGTGCTCGTCGGCCATGCCGAGCCAGGTGAGCAAACCTGCAGCGTCGCCCACCGCGTCCGAGGTCAACTCAAGTGAGCTGTGCGACGGAGCCTTCGCCTGACGACGGCCTGGGGCGGTGGTCTCCAGCACCACGATCTCGTCGAACAGCGAGCGATGTACGCAACGCCCGAGCGCCCTCGCCGGAAAGCGCAAAGGAGTGGAACCAATCGGCTGCGCGCCGCCGTCGTTGTCCACAAGTAGATGTAGTTCGGGTGCCGCCGGCAGCGCCCGCCAGGCATCAGCGAGTGCGGTGTTGGCCAGCCCACTCCCGGACTCGTCAAAGCGGCCCATCAGCGCAACGCGTCGCTCGGGCGGCCGCAGCTCGCGGTGCTGCCGCGGCCCCAGCTGTGCGAGGGAATCCATCACCGCCTGCCCCGTGTTGGCCCACGTCCAGCGCTGAACCGCACGACGGCCGGCCGCAAGCAGCACCTCGCGATGGACCTCGTCAGCGAGCGCTCGATCCACGGCGCTCGCAATGGAAGCCGTGTCGAACGGATCGAACTCTGCGGCCGGCTCGCTGAGAACTTCCGGAAGTGACGACACGTTGGAGACGATCACCGGGCAGCCACAGGCCGCTGCCTCGAGCACCGGCAGCCCGAAGCCCTCCTCCGTGGACGGCATGATCGCGAGCGTGGCTACCTGATGGAGTGCCACCATCTGATCGTCGGTCACCCCACCCGTGAACGTCACGCTGTCGGTGACGTCCGCGTCGTTCGCCCACTGCTGCCATTGGCTTCGCTGTGAGTCATTGACCGCTGCCACCACGACGAGTCGATGGGCGGCGCGCACCCCGGGGTTCACCAAGCTCCACGCCATCAGCATTCGCTCGGTGTTCTTGCGTACATCGGCACCCGAGACCATCAGCACCACCTTGCGGGCGTCGTCGGCCAGGAGGCCGGCAAGCCTTGGCCACGCTGGCATGTCGGCCGAGCGGAACGCACTGTCGACCCCAGCGCCGATGACCCGGATTCGTCCGGAAGGGAAACGCAACTCGTCGGCAGCTGTGTCGCCCGCGAACTGGGAGATTGCGAGGAGCGCGTCGAGTGTACGGGTGAGTATTCCGCGCAGCTGAACCTGGGCCCTCGCCTGGGGTCGCGCCTGATACTGCTCGGGATAGCGCTCAGGGATGACGTCATACAACACTGCGGCGACGGGAAGGCCTGCATCGGTGACAAGTCGTGGCACCGGATCGAGCGGGATGGGGTGCAGCATCAGTTGCGTTGCCAGATACCACGAGTCGGGCACGACGTATCGGCGGACCGTGGCCGGATTGAGGCGTTCGAGAGTGAGATCCGGGACCGCAGCCTCCAACAACTCAGCCTCTCTGTCCGACTCGTACAACGCGACCGCCGGAGCCCCGACCAACTGCAGGCCGCGTAGTAGCCCCAGGGTGTATTGCCCGACTCCTCGATTGCGAGCGGTTGGATGATTGACAGGCCGCGCATCGACCAGCAGATGCCGGACTTCACCCATTGTTGCGAATGTTCGCAATCGCGTGTTCGAGCTCGCTGAGTTGGCGTTCGATCACCTGCGTCGCCCCAATGGCAACATCGGCGTCCAGTCGCAGGCGCTCGGCAAACCCAACGAAGAGCGGCAGTGCGTCCTCTGCTCCCGCGTGCACATCGTGATTGAGCTGCGTCACGGTGTGATGAGTGGCCGGTAGAAGCGTCACGATGATGTGGTTCATCTCATCGACCACGTGTCGCAGCGCGGCCACCTCCGCCGGAAGCGCGGCAAACGCGCGTAGTCGACGGGACAGCCCAGAGATCGATGCCATGTGCACGACGTTAGCTCGGCGCCAGCACGACGGACCCTTGTTCGTCGTGCGACGGCGCAGCCTGCAGTCCGCAGGTCGACCTCCAGGCGATTGCGCTCCCCAGCCGGTTGCTAGCGGCCTGACCGCCGCAGCCGATGCCGGAGGCACAACCCGATCATCGACATCCCCAGTCGGAACGTCTTCACCTTGTCACCCGTCACCGAACTTTCGCCAACGCGAGGGAGGTACTTCACCGGCACCTGCACCAGCGGGACCCGCAAGCGAGCAGCATGCAACATCATCTCGAAGCCGAACGACGAACCGTTTCCTTCGAACTCGGTGGTGAGCCGTTCGAGCCCCGGGCGCGTGATCACCCGGAAGGTGCACCCAACATCGGAGAGGTACACGGTGTTGAACAGCGCTTCGGTGAGCTTGGCGACCGCCCAGTTGCCCCAGCGCAGGAAGAAACCCATGTTCGCGCCGCTCAGAATGAAGGTTTGAACAGTGCGCGAGCCCAGGACGAAGTCGACATCGGTGGTGAACGGCAGCAGCTTCAGAATGTCGGCGGGGTCGAATGTGGCGTCGGGCTCGCACACGCACACGAGATCGGCGTTGGCAGTCTCGACAAAGCCGCGGCGGACTGCGGCCCCGTAACCCTGTGTGCTCTCGAACACTTCACGAGCGCCTGTCGTAGCGACAGCGGGAGAGGTGGCGGGATGCGCGTTGTTGTTGACCACCACGATGTCATCCACGATTCCGAGCTGATCGAAGGCCCGAATGCAGTCGGCAATGCTGCCGGCCTCGTTGTAGGTAGGCAGGATCACCGCCAACGTCTTTCCTTGCCACATGATGTCCTCGTGTCGTCAGGTGATCGTGGCAGGTGGAAGGTACAGAATCACGCCGCCAAGATCCTCAAGACGGTACTCCTCGAGGGGCAAGTACAACCAACCAGGTGGCTGGTCGCCGGGGGGGAAGATGAAGGCGACCTCATCCGCGGGTACACGCCCGACAATTCGTTGCGACAGCGGCATGCGGATGACATAGGGGTTGCCCGCCACCGCAGTGCGGATGCGCTGATCGGCGCGAAACTCCAAGGGGAGCACCAGCCAGTACGAGCCGGCGACATGATCGATACCTGCCGCGTCGAGCCGATCGATGACTTGATCGATCCAGGCATTCGGTCGGGCACGATCGAAACCCTGCTGGCGGCGCAAGAACGGAACCACGGTGATGCCAACCCACAGCATGGCGAACACGAGAACTCCAACAAGCGCTCTTCTGGGAGCGAAGCCGGCGATCACTCTTGACAGCGCGACTGCGAGCGAGATGGCGATGAGGGGGAACGTGATGATTCCGTATCGGCCGTCGTCGACGTAGATCAGGTGAGGAAGCATTGCCATCGCAGGGAACGTCGCGACGAGTCCCACCGGCACAATCCATCGGCTCGCGCGTCGGGTCGACCGCATCAGGATGACACAGCCCGCAACGACACCAGCGATGAGCAGCGCGTAGATGAGCAGGCCCAGCGGTTTGCCGAACACCCATCGCCCATCGAACGTGCGCAGGCCGAAAGCCCGTGGCAGCAACCCTGTCGCGAACGTGCGAAGGCGGTCGATGAACGTGCCAGGTGGGTACACCTGCGATGTCAGCGACGGCCAGCCGTTGATCGCGTTCCAGAGGAGAAATGCAGCATTGGCGACCAAGGCGCCCGCGATCGCGGGCAGCCACCACCGACGCCAATCGCGGCGATGGACCACCGCCGCAACGGCCACCACAGGACCGAGCAGGGTGATCCACATGGGATGGATGTAGAACGCGAGACCGGCGAGGAACCCCACGAGGGCTGACCCCCGCGCAGAAGCGACAGGTTGGTCAGCAACCACTGCGACCGCCCAGAGAGCCGCAGTGGCGACAGCGAGCCCCAAGGCGTAGCCCATGTACGCGCGGGTGCTCAGCACCAGCAGCGCCCCTGGAGCGAGCCACACAAGAACGGCGGCGCAAGCCGCGGCTCGTCGGCCTGCGAGATGCCGCGCGATGCCGTAGACCGCGACGACCGCCAGCACCCAGAACACGACATAGGCCCACTTCAGCACCGAAATGTTGCCACCTGCGAGGACCAGCAACGGGCTGAGGAGGTACGCGTCGATCACTGCGCCGTACACGCTTCCGTCCATCACAACCGGGAACCGGCCGTCGCGGAGAACGCCCAATGACTGCAGGCCGGCGTAGGCCTCATCGCCGTTCAGCTCTCCCCAGGGGCTCCGCATCACGAGGGCACGGAGGAGCAGGCCCGCAACCAGCACGGCCGCCGCCACCACCGCCGCCATGACCAACGTGCGACGCGCAGGCGCCGGGGGCATCGACATCACGCTGATCGTACAGCTGGGGCCTTCGACCCAATGGATCGGCGAGATGTACTGGTCGGTTCCTCAAGAGCAGGCCCACCTCATCATCAAGAGATCGTCAAGAAGGCGACACCCATCTTCAGTCGTGATCGGGGTTGTCGATACAGGTTCTAGGCCTGAGGCGGATCGAGGAGGAGTGCGGTGATGCGAGTACGTCGATGGGGCGGAATAGTCCTTGCGATGTCGGTGTGCACCGGGGCAGCTTTTGTTTCTGTGGCAACGGCTGCGAACCCCACGCCGCCATTCATTCCCGCAGGTGCTGACTGGTTGACGTCTGTCAACTACTTCCGTGCGATGGCCGGTTTGCCCGGGGTTGTCGAAGACACTTCGCTGTCGCCTGGCGCGTACAACCACTCCTGCTACATGCTGCTCAACGACATCGCTCATGACGAGATACCGGGTAACCCTGGGTACACGGCGTCAGGTGACGCAGCGGGCAACAGCGGCAACGTGGCCGTCAGCAGCGCCACCGGCGTCTCGAACAGATCCTTCGTCGAGCTATGGATGACGGGTCCCTTTCACGCAATCGGCGTTCTGCGCCCGAACTTGCAACGCGTCGGTTACGGCCAATGCGAGAATTCGAGCACCCCCCGTTGGCACTCAGGCGCCACGCTCGACGTGCTTCGCGGCCTTGGCCCCAAGCAGACCATCAGCGCTCCGATCCTCTTCCCGGGCAACGGCACAGTGACCAACCTCACTCGGTTCATCGCCGAGTCGCCGAACCCTGTGGAACTGTGCGGATGGGGCACCAGCGGTGCCGGCCTGCCAGTTATTGCGATGATGCCAGAGGGATTTTCATCGAATCCGACTGCATCCATGGTTGGCCCCAACGGACCGGTGCAGACCTGCGTACTCAGTCGGCACAACACCAGCGGAACTGCGGCGAGCATTCTCGGCGGTGACAACGCCACCATCGTGCTGCCCCGCTCGCCGTTCGTCGCAGGGGTGTACACGGTCACTGTCACAACGTCGGCTCGTTCGGTGACGTGGAGCTTCACTGTCGATCCGGCGGCTGCCGACTTTTCGAGCGCTCCACCGGCCGCCGCCCCCGCCGCTCGTTACCCCACCGGATGGCAGCCGATTGCTCCGGCACGCTTCGTGGATTCGAGAGTGTCGAACGGTGCGACCAGGCTGCTCGCTCAGGTGCCGAAGCGCATCAAGCTGACCGGGCGTCAGGGTCTGCCGACGGACGCGATCGCAGTCAGTGCCAACTTCACAGTCGCGAACACATCCGGGCCGGGTTACTTGACCGTCTGGGACTGTTCGAACCCAATGCCGGTCGTCTCGACACTCAACTTCGGCGCCAATGCCGCGGTTTCGAACGCCGCCTCTGCACCGCTCGATGGCGACGGAAACATCTGCGTCTATTCTCCGGTCGCCGCCGACATCTTGATCGATGTGTCTGGCTACTACTCGGGGTCGGCAACCTCACGGTTCACGTCGATCGTTCCCGATCGGATTATGGACACGCGGAACGGACTTGGTCAGGTGGGTCGGCTCGGTGCTGGTCAGGTCGTCGAGCTCAAGCTGCCGAACGCTCCCGCGGGAGCCACTGGCGCGATGCTGAACGTGACCAGCATCCAACCGGACGGCCCGGGCTTCGTGACCGTGTACCCGTGCGGAACGATGCCGCCCACCTCAAGTGTGAACTCGGTCGTCGGCAACGTACAACCCAACACTGTGACGACGGCGCTGTCCGCAAACAGATCGGTATGCATCTACAGCAACACGGGTGTTGGACTCATCGTTGATGTCTTCGGCTACATGGCACCCGGGACGACGAACGGCTTTACGCCAACTGCACCATTCCGTTGGGTCGATACCCGGGACAAGTGGGTGTCGTCATTGAACTTCGGCACCGGCGGTCGACGCCTCAATGCTGGCCAAACCATTGTGATGCAGGTGGCCGGACAGCGAGGCGTTCCGGCGAGCGCGCGAGCGGTATCTTTCAATGTGACCGTCACCGATGGTGCCAGCGGGGGGTACCTCACTGCTTACCCGTGCGGCAGCTCGCCCAGTACTTCCAACGTCAACTTCGGAGCCAACCAGGCAGTAGCCAACGGAGCGATGGTGTCACTCTCTGCGAGCGGTGCGCTGTGTGTCTACACGTCGGAATCAGTCCATGCCGTACTCGATGTGAACGGCTGGTGGGGCTGAAGAAGCTCAACGGTCGGTTGCCAACTGGCACCGAGGCAGTTCGTTTACACGTCGAGCGGGTCGGGGGCGTCAGCATCGAGGTTGTGGCGGGCGATGGCCGCCTGCACCTCATCGGCGCTGGCCTTGCCATCGGCAACCAGAGCACTGAGCACGGCGACGACGATGTGGCCGGTGTCGACTTCGAAGTAGTCGCGAAGTGCCTCGCGAGTGTCGCTGCGCCCCATACCATCGGTGCCCAGCGGGACGAAGGTGCGGCCGGGTAGGAAGCGCGAGATCTGCTCGGGCACGATCTTCATGAAGTCGCTGACTGCCACGATGGGGCCCTGCGCCTCGGCGAGGACCTCGGACACAACGGTGGATCTGGCGGGCTCGTGCGGGTGCAGCCGGTTCCAGCGCTCGGCCGACAGCGCGTCGTCGCGCAGCGCCTTGTACGAGGTGGCCGACCACAGCTCCACGCCAACGCCGTACTCGGCGAGCTCAGCGGCGGCAGCGCGGGCGGCGCCCTGTGCGGAGCCGCTGAACAGGAGTGTTGCACGGCGATCGGTGCCTTCTGGAGCTTCTGCCCAGCGGTACAGACCACGCATGATGTGGGCGGGATCGAGACCATCGGGCATTGCCGGCATCGGGTAGTTCTCGTTGTACAGGGTGATGTAGTAGAAGACGTCACGTTCCAGACCGGCCGGGCGGTCGGCGTCGGGACCGTACATGCGGTGAATGCCCGCCTGGATGATGGTGGCGACTTCGTAGGCGAAGGCCGGGTCGTACGCCTGGCAGGGTGGCACGGTGCTGGCCAGGACCAGCGAATGGCCGTCCTGGTGCTGTAGACCTTCGCCTTGCAGCGTCGTGCGTCCCGCAGTGGCCCCCATCAGAAAACCGCGAGCGCGTATATCGGCCGCCTGCCAGATGAGGTCGCCAACTCGCTGGAAACCGAACATCGAATAGAACGTGTAGAACGGAATCGTGCTGACCCCGCGGGTGGCGTAGGCGGTGCCCGCCGCGATGAAGCTGGCCATCGAACCCGCCTCGGTGATGCCCTCTTCGAGGATCTGGCCCTTCGCCGACTCGGCATAGCTCAACAACAGATCGTGGTCCACCGGCTGGTACTTCTGACCCTGTGAGGCGTAGATCTTCAATGCGGGGAAGAGCGAATCCATGCCGAACGTGCGACCCTCGTCGGGGATGATCGGAACGATCAACTGACCGATGTTCTCGTCGCGGCAGAGATTGCGCAGCAGTCGAGTGAAGCCCATCGTCGTGCTGACCGCTTGGTCAGCAGAACCATGGCGTAGCTCCTCGAAGGTGGCATCCAGCGGCATGCCCATCGGCTTGCGAGGGCGAATGATGCGCTTGGGCACGCTGCCCCCGAGCGCTCGTCGACGCTCGATCATGTACTGGTACTCGACCGAGTCTTCGGAGGGGCGGAAGTACGGAATCTCATCGTTGTCGAATGCCGAGTCGGGGATCTCGTCGTTCATGTGCAGCCGGTCGCGTAGCGCGACGAGCTGAGCCTTGGTCATCTTCTTGATCTGGTGCGTGGAGTTGCGACCCTCGAAGCCGGGGCCGAGCGTCCAGCCCTTGACAGTCTTGGCAAGAATCACCGTCGGTGCACCCGAGCCGAGGTTCTCGCTGGCCGCCTTGTAGGCCGCGTAGAGCTTGTGGTAGTCGTGGCCGCCACGGGGCAGGTTGACCAGATCGTCGTCGGTGAGATGAGCGACCATCTGGCGCAGCCGTGGGTCGGGGCCGAAGAAGTTGTCGCGAATATAGGCGCCGTTCTCGATGCTGTAGCGCTGGAACTCGCCATCAACGGTGGTGTTCAGCTGGTTCAGTAACACCCCGTCCCTGTCGTTGGCCAGCAGGCTGTCCCACTTGCTGCCCAGGATGACCTTGATCACGTTCCAGCCGGCACCGCGGAAGCTGGCCTCCAGCTCCTGGATGATCTTGCCGTTGCCTCGTACCGGCCCATCGAGGCGCTGCAGGTTGCAGTTGACCACGAAGACCAGGTTGTCCAGTCGCTCGCGGCTGGCCAACGAGATGGCACCCAACGTCTCTGGCTCGTCGCACTCGCCGTCGCCCAGGAAGGCCCACACGCGGCTCTGGCTGGTGTCGTCGAGCTCACGGTTCTGCAGGTAGCGGTTGAAGCGTGCGTGGTAGAGCGCAGTGAGCGGCCCGAGGCCCATCGAGACGGTGGGGAACTCCCAGAAGTCAGGCATCAGGCGCGGGTGCGGATAGCTGCTCAGGCCCTTGCCGTCGTGTCCGATCTCGCGTCGGAACCGGTCGAGGTCGGTGGTCTCCAGCCGGCGCTCGAGGAAGGCGCGGGCGTACACGCCGGGTGTGGCGTGGCCCTGAAAGTAGATGTGATCGCCGGCATTGCCGTCGTCCTTACCGCGGAAGAAGTGGTTGAACCCAATCTCATACAGGCTGGCCGAGCTGGCGAACGTGGCCAGGTGGCCGCCGATTCCCTCGGCATGCTTGTTGGCGCGCACGACCATCGCCGCCGCGTTCCAACGGACGAATGCGCGGATGCGGCGCTCGATGTACTCGTCGCCGGGAAACCAGGGCTCGGATTCGCGTGGGATGGTGTTGAGGTACGGCGTACTGACGGTGGCGGGGAAGCTGACCTGCGAGGAGCGGGCCTTTTCCAGCAGCTTGGTCAACAAGAAGCGAGCTCGGGTCTTGCCGTGCACGTCGACGACGGCATCAAGGCTGTCGAGCCACTCCTGGGTTTCGCCGGGGTCCGAGTCGGGGAGTTGGTTGACGTAGCCGTCGAAGATCATGCTGGCAGTCTGCCACCGCTACCAGCGGGTAACCGGCGCAAACTATCCGTTTCGCGAGTCGACAGTCCAGCTGGGGTGAGCGCCAGCCGGGGCAGCCAACCTCTACCATCGCTGCGATGAGTCGCCGGACTATTGCGTACCAACCCGCATTGGACGGCACGCGCGCGCTTGCGGTAGGGGCAGTGCTCTGCTTTCACGGCGGTATCAGCTGGATGAGCGGTGGCTATCTGGGCGTCTCGGTGTTCTTCACGCTCTCGGGCTACCTCATCACCTCTTTGCTGCTCACCGAGCACGAACGCAGCGGGAAGGTCAACGCTGCTGCCTTCTATACGCGGCGTGCCCGCCGACTGTTGCCGGCCAGCCTGGTCTGCATCGTCGCCGTCTGCCTCGTGGCATGGGCCGGTTGGTTCAGCGGCGTCGCCAACTTGAAACGCGACGTGCTCGGAGCGCTGTTTCAGGTGTTCAACTGGGTCAAGCTCGGCTCCGGTGAGAGCTACGCGGATCTCACCGCCGCGCAGGCCGGTCTCAAGAAGCCGCTCGACCACTACTGGTCATTGGCGATCGAGGAACAGTTCTACTGGGTGTGGCCACTGGCATTCATCGGTCTGCTCGCGTTCGCCCGTCGCCGTCGAGTGCGCATTCTCACGCTGGTTGCCGTACTCACTGCATTGTCCGCTGTCGCTGCACCCGTCATCGCTCAGGTGTGGGGGCCGAACGCGGCGTATTGGTCCACGCCTGCGCGCATCTGCGAGATCTTCGCCGGGGCGCTGGTGGCCTGCTGGTTGCACGGCCGGCCCGTGCCTCGTGGTGTTGCGCCGCTGGCGCCCGTGGCGCTGGGTGCGATTGTGCTCGCGTGCGTGTTCTTCCCAGACGGCCACGGGCCGGCGTACGAGGGTGCGTTGCCGTTGGTCGCTGCAATGAGCGCAGCGCTCATCGTCGGTCTCCAGGCTCCAGGTCCGGTGAGGAGGTTGCTCAGTACCCGCCCGTTCGTCCTACTCGGCAAGATCAGCTACGGCGTCTACCTGTATCACTGGCCGATCTTTGTCCTCATCGACCGGAAAGCATGGGATGTGCCAGCTGGCGTGTCGCTGGCAGTGAAGTGCGCGTTGACGCTCGTCATTTCCGTCGCGTCGTATCACCTCATCGAGAAGCCCATCAGGCTCGCGACGTGGATGCCGCCCCGTCGGACGCTGGTCGCAGCATTCACCGTCACGGTAGTGGCAGCGGTGCTCGCCGTCACCGTGTTGCCCACCACCACGAAGTACTACAGCGTCGACGCTGCGGCCGCGGAGCAGGCCGCATTCGACACCGGCCCCGTGGCGCCGCTCGTGACGATGGCGCCAGCCACCACAGCGCCAACAACGGTGCCGACCAGTCAGTCGCCGAGCACTGCAGTAGAAACGACACTGCCGGTCGCCACGACCACCACCATCCTCGCCACGCCGTCGCGACCAGTTCGCATTCTCGTCGTGGGTGACTCGACAGCGGAGGCAACCGGCGCCGGCTTGGTGGCTTGGGCTGCGGCAAACCCCCAGTACTCGCAGGTGACTGTCTATGCCGGTCCGGGCTGCGGATTGGTGCTCGGGGGGTACCTCGAGCTCAGCACCGGGGAGCGCGACGCGACGGCGGTGTGTGGCAAGTACGTCCAGGAACTCATCCCTCAAAAGGTGGTGGAGCTGCAACCTGACGTGGTGGTCGTGATGAGCACGGTGTGGGATGTGCTGGATCGCCGGCTGACACGCGACGGGCCGCCGTTGCCGCCCACCGATCCGGCAGTGGAAGAGGCAATCACTGAATCCTTGGGGGCGTTCACCGACTCCTTGTTCGAGGCCGGCGCGCCACGGGTGGTGTGGCTGAAGGCGCCGACGCCCTTGCAGTCGTTGACCGGCGGGGAGGATATCCAGGCGCAACCCGCGCGCCAGGCCGTTCTGCGTCGCTCGATCGAGTCGGTGGGCTTCAGCCGGCCAGGGGTTCACGTTGTGGACTTTGCAGCCTGGCTGGCCATCCACCCTGTGGGGCAGGACCGCTCGGCCCGGGTCGACGGGGTTCATTGGAGTAGTGATGCCTCGCTGCTCATCGCAACCCAGTACCTCGGCCCGCTCATCGTGACACTGGCGCAGACATGAGTGATGCGACCGACTCGACCACCGTTTTCACCGACGGTGCATGCGCGGGCAACCCTGGGCGCGGCGGCTGGGCGTGGGCCGTCGCGCCGGGTGGCGATCCATTCGGGTCCGGTGGCGCTGCACACTCCACCAACCAGCGGATGGAGCTGCAAGCGGTTCTCGAAGCTCTCAAGTCGTTGCCTGGGCATCTGACGATTGTCAGCGACAGTACCTACGTCGTGCATTGCTTTCGTGATCGCTGGTGGGTGAAGTGGAAGGCAAACGGCTGGAGGAATTCGCAGAAGCAACCAGTGGCGAACACCGACATCTGGATGCCACTGGTCGAGCTGGTCATCGCCCGCCAGCCGACGTTTCGTTGGGTCAAGGGCCACAGCGGTGACCCGATGAACGACCTCGTCGATGGCCTCGCCGTGGCCGCCAGCGCCGGCCCCTTCACCCCAACTCCACAGGCCGCCAGTGGTGATGGCATGCAGTCGTCGCTGTTCGACTGACCGTCCCGACCCGGCGCCCACCCCACAGGACGTCGCGTGCGCTCGCTATCGCCGGGCGACAGCCAGCGCACGCGACCTCGGTGGTGGGCGTGACAGCAGGAGGCCTCGGAGCGCGGCAACGACGCCAGCAAACGTGCTGGCGTTCAGGAGGTCGGAGTCGGTTGCCTCGGCGATGCGCCAGTCGGCGCACAACAGCAGTTGGCGGCGCTCGAGGTCTCGCGCCTGTGCCTCGCGCGACCCGTGTGTGAAGAACGGGCTGACCTCCAGCCCCACCCGCCGGTCGACCCACGCAAAGTCGACTTCGACAGCCTCGTGTGGGGTTTCGACAAGGTGGTTCTGCTTCCAACCG
>Ga0105047_10013464_pt1 | contig 13064 bp, 6 predicted proteins | sample MAT04_FD_78384 | JGI IMG/M metagenome (GOLD analysis project Ga0105047, IMG submission 78384) | Freshwater microbial communities from Lake Fryxell liftoff mats and glacier meltwater in Antarctica - MAT-04 (megahit assembly) | ecosystem: Environmental > Aquatic > Freshwater > Ice > Liftoff... | reverse complement strand
TGTTGATCGACACCGCACGCAAAGAGATGATTGGTTTCGCAGACCGGGCCCAGGCGGACGATTGGATAGGCAAGCTTATCGCGGCCGGCGCAGTGGTGAAAGCAAAGGACGCTGAGTGAATTGCGTTCAGAAGACAGAGCTCGGGGGAAACGTGACATCCCTGAATGCCATTTGGTTAAGCCATTCCAGCTTGTTGTTTCAGGGCTTTTCTAAGTTCTGACCGCGAATGCGACATCTCGGTGTAGGTGTCGGCGATATCCTTGACCACGCGGGCTCGTGGCGGCCGGGACGGTGCGGGTTCACGATCAGCTCGGGCATCTCCTCCCCGGGAAGAGAGTGGATCAGCCAGGGGACGGTGTCGATGGATAAGAAAAAGTGTCACTACTGATAAAGTTTTCAAGATTCTTCTTGGCACCCTCTCGGCAAAACTCGCAACTTAACGTGGCTTGGAACAGCCACTCCAAAAGAGGGAGCCGCGATGCGACGAGAACCGGGCAATGACATCAAGCTTGGTGAGATTCTCGGTCACGGCGGGCAACTCACCCTCCGCCACGATCAACATGGCAAGCATCAGCGAGGACGGCATCTCTTCATCTGCGGCAGTTCCGGCGTAGGAAAATCAAAACTTCTGGAAGGGATGATCCGCCAGGACATCGCGAGGTGGTATGACTCGCGTTGCGGTCTCATGCTGCTTGATCCGCATGGCGCCGTCTACAACGGCGTGATGGAGTGGCTGGCGGAGTACGAGGACACGAAACTCCCCATCATTCCCATCGACCTCACCCGTGACGACTGGATCGTGAGCTACAACGTCCTTCGACGCCGTCGCAGCATGGAACAATCCGTTGTGGTCTCAGGTTTCATCGAAGCCATCTCCCACAACTGGGGAGAGGTGAACACCGACAGCACCCCGCGTTTCAACAATCTGGGAAGCATGGTGCTCGATACGCTGTATCACTTTGATTTCACCCTGGCCGTAGCATCCAAGCGTCATACAGATGGATGTCCCGGGTTTGCAGCTTCCTGTGCGACATCTCACCCAAACTTAAACCACTAACTTTTCTAACTCTTACGCGTCCGATAACTTGCAGGGACGCCCGACGGGCGATGAAATCTCATTTCGGGTCTTCATTTGAACCCGCTGTTTGGACGATTGAGGACTAGGCCTATAACGCAGGGGTAGGAATCTTTATAATTCTTGCTGCATGCGTGGGAGTTTCTGTTGCTTTCGCTGCCGATCAACGGGATATTGGACGTTGATCCGCAGGTTGTTCTGCTCCGATCGGAGATGTCGCGGGCTTGTTCGGCGACACCGGTCTTTTCTTTAGTTGAATTTGGATGGGCTGATGTATCTGAGGTACGGGGAAGTCACCATGAAGCTCGCGGATGCCGGGTCTGACCCGGAGTCTGCGATTGCTGAATTGCGGGAAGTCCCGCCCCGCCCGCAGTTGCCCATGATTCACCTGCATGGGATCGATCTGCACCAGATTGACGCCGCCGCCGCAATTAAGTTTATTCTTGGTGAGCTTGAACAGGGTCGAGGCGGAGCGGTTGTAACACCCAACCTCGATCACCTTCGTCGGGTGCGCGATGATCTTCACTTCAGCGCGCTCGTCGCCGAGGCCGATCTGGTTGTCGCCGACGGGATGCCTTTGATCTGGGCTTCGCGGATTCAGGGAACGCCCCTGCCGGGACGCGTCGCGGGAAGCGACCTCATCTGGACTTTAAGCGCCGCTGCCGCGGGACAAGACCGTTCGATTTTCCTGCTCGGCGGCGATCCGGGCACCGCGGAATCGGCGGCGAAGACGCTGAGCGAAAAATATCCCACCCTTCGCATCGCCGGCACCTACTGCCCGCCCAAGGGTTTTGAAAAAAACAACAACGAGATGGCGACGCTGATCAACACGCTGGTCGCGGCGCAGCCGGACATCGTGTACGTGGCGCTGGGCTCGCCGAAGCAGGAGCATCTGATCGATCGGATCAAGAAAACGCTCCCGCACGCATGGTGGCTGGGCGTGGGCATCAGCTTCAGCTTCGTCAGCGGACATGTGAAACGCGCGCCGATGCTGCTACAGAAGGTCGGGCTGGAATGGGTGCATCGCCTCTGCCAGGAACCGCGCCGTCTGTTCAAACGATATATTTTGTTCGGCGTGCCCTTTGGCATCTCGCTGCTTGGGACGGCAGCGATGAACCGGGTGAGTCGGACTTTCCGCGGCGATCGCCCTGCCCGCCGTCGTGAGACACTGCAATACTCCAACCCAAATGGCAATTCGCACGTGCCGGAACTCATCAGCGCCGTGGCATCGCCCACGCCGCATACAGAACGCGAACTTCGGGTCGCGGATGTCGTTGCCACATCCCGCGGCGACGGCATTCCCGGGCGCAAGCTCAATCGGCTTCGCGCAGTGGTGTTGCTTGGAGGATCGGTCCGACAGACTGAACTGGCAACTTCCATCGGGCGTTCGGTGCTTGATCTTCCCGTGGATGAAAATGGTTCGCTGATCAATCACTGGTTGTCGCATGTGACGGAGTTGGCCCAGTATGCGGGCGTGGATTCGCTTCCGGTTCGCGTCCTCGTGAATCGCAAGTCGCCTGAGCCCACCAGCGTCGCCGCCCGTTTTGCGAATAGGGTGAGTGTCGAGCGCGACAGCTCGGAATTCCGCGGCACCGGCGGCGTGCTGCGCGACCTTGCTGAAAGCTATGACGACAACGACCTGATCCTGATGGCAAACGCCGGGCAACTGCTGATGGACCCGCTTTCGGTGATCGCCGCTGCCCTGGATCACAAGCGCGCGGATATCGCCCTTATCAGCCATCGCGACGGTACGCCCAGCGGCGTGATGCTTATCCGCGTAAAGACTCTTCGTGGCATCAAACCTGTCGGATATATCGACATGAAAGAGCAGGCGCTGCCGCAGATTGCGCAGAGCTATGATGTAAAAGTCATGCACTGTCGTCGTCCCAGCGGTCTGCCGATTCGGTCGCTGGAAGATTATATTGCCGCGTTGCGATACTTTCATCGCCGCAAGTCCGGCAAGCCGACGATCAACGACCCGCTTGCGGAAGACTGGCAACCATCGTTCGCGATTGTTGAAGACGGCGCCCAGGTGGATCCACGGGCGCATGTGCATGACAGTGTGGTGCTGAAAAGCGCCATGGTGGAAGCCGACGCCTCGATCGTCCGTTGCGTCGTCTGCCCTGGCGGGCACGTAAAAAGCAAGTCGACACTTGTCGATCAATTGTGCAAAGCAGCAAGGTAGTGCGTGGATTTTTGAATTTTGATTTTTGAATTTTGATTTTGGATTGGCTGGGTTAGCCAATCGAAAATTGAGAGTCAAAAATCAAAAATCCTAATGTCGGAATCTCGTCCCCATCTTCTCTCAATCGACCGCCTGAACCGCTGGCATTTGCTGGGGGCGATTGTGATGGGTGCGCTGGGCGTGATGATTACGTTTGACGCCTGGCATGAAATCTACCTTTACGCCCGACGCGATGAGGAGGCGAGTCACATCTTCATCGTCCTGCCGGTGGCGCTTTGGCTGGTCTGGGTAAGACGGATGAGATTTCGTCACGTCCGCCCGAGCGGCCGAATCGTTGGTCCCCTGCTTGCGACGGTGGGATGGGCAGCGGGCAGTTACGGATTCAATAACGAAGGCACCTTCTATTATCACCTGGGCGCGCTGCTGGTTGTCCTGGGATGCATCTTCAGCGTGCTGGGAAAAAATGTTCTCTTCCGTTTTCTGCCCGCGGTCGCGGTGCTGCTGTTTGTCATGCCTATCCCGGGGCAAATCCGGCAGGAGATTGCGGTGCCATTGCAGGCGGGAACGGCGCGAATCGCCCAGGTTCTGCTGGAGATCATGGGCGTTGCCACAGAGGTTTCCGGGAATCAACTGAGCATCAACGGCGTCCCTGTTACAATCGCTGAAGCCTGCAACGGCATGCGGATGGTTTTTCCGTTGTTCCTGATCGGTTATGCGTTCGGGTTTGGCCTGCCGCTGAAGAATTTTGTCCGATACGCCATCTTGTTCATGAGCCCCTTGGTGGCACTGGCGTGTAATGTCATTCGCACGCTGCCTTTGATCTGGCTGTATGGCTATGGATCGAAAAAAGTCGCCGATGCCTTCCACGATTACAGTGGGTGGCTCATGCTGCCGATCGCATTCCTGCTGCTGCTGGCGATTATTAAAGTGATGAAGTGGGCGATGCTGCCGGTGACCCGTTACACGCTCGCCAGTCAGTGATTGTGGCTGTTAACGTGGAAAATCGGCGCTTGCCTTTGTCACTTTACGTTGTAAAGTACCGCCCAAAGCTGTCTTTTTGAGCTTGTATGACCAGCCGAGCCCGCAAAATCTTCCTTGCCTTCATCTCGCCCCTCATGTGTTGCGGCGTGCTGTATGGCATTGTGTCTGAAAATCGCCGTTATCTGAAGGCGGAAGACTTCGAACCGTATCACATCCGTGCGAAAATCGCGATCGAGAGCATTCCCTCCATGATCAGCAGTTGGAATGGTGTGGACGCCGATCAGGAAATTCCGCGCGAGGCGCAGGTTCTGCTGAAGCCAAACAAACTCTTTTGCCGCAGATATTCCGATACATCACTAATCAGCCTGACGACGTCGTATCCCCGGCAGGCGACCTTGCTGATCGTTCAGTGCAAGCAGTCTGAGGACATGCTGGGCCATTATCCGAGAAATTGCTATCCCGCCCAGGGGCATGAACTGGTCTATAGTCAGCCAAATAACTGGAAGATCGGGGATTTCACGATTCCCGGAACCGAATATCAGTTTACGCTGAACAAGTGGGGGCAGCAGATACGGACGACAGTTTACAACTTCCTGGTAATCCCAAACGAAGGAATCTGCCGGGACATGGATGCTGTACGCGAAGCGGCGGCGGATTATCAGCAGCGCTACTATGGTGCCGCGCAATTTCAGGTTGTTTTCTCGGCCCCTGCAAATGCCGATCTATCAAAGCAGGAACGGGACGAGATTTTTCGGACCCTGATGAAACCGGTTGTGCCGGTGATTAAGGTACTCGAAGATGGGTCGCTCAGTCCCCAGCCCCGAAAACGGGCCAGGCGGGCGAACCCGACGAAGACAGAGAACGGAGCGAACAAATGAGTCAGGACATCACCCTTGCACAAAATCGAAACCTGCCGGTACGCCCGGAAGACGTGTGGGGTGGCGGGCAAAGCACAGGCAGTTCGCTGGGGATGTATTCACCGCAGGCCCGGCAGCAGCAACCGTTCAAGAAAATCCACCGCCTCCTGCGCGGACGCTATTGGCTGGCAATCACGCTGGGTCTCATCGGTGCCGCCGTCGGTGCGTTCATCGGATGGGGAACCCAGATCCCCTTCTACTCTGCCGAAGCGCTGATCGAAATCTCTCCGCGCATGCCCTCGCTCTCCGCAGCCGACCGTGCGATGCCCTTCTATCAGCAGTTTCTGAAAAGCCAGCAGCAGATCGTCGTGAACAGCCGCACCATCTCAGCGGCGTTGGAAACATCTGAATGGAAAGCAGTTTCCAGCAAACCCGCATCGAAAGAATTCATCTCAGCGTTCGCAGCGAACCTGAATGCGGACCTGATCAAGGACAGTCAGTTGATTCGGGTGACATTCCAGCATGAAAGCCCCCGCGTCGCCGCCGCCGCTGTGAATGCGGTGGTCACCGCGTATCTCAAGCTCGCTGACGAAATGAACAGTCAATCCAGCAAGGAAAAGCTGGATGAATATCAACGTCGTCTCGAACAGGCGAAGATCGACTTCCGCCGCAACGGCGACTCGATGCGCGACGCCCAGGGTGAAAATACGGTGGATTCGCTTGAGAACATCATCTCTGAACGTCAGAAGCAGGAGATGAAGTACACGATGGACGTCGCCAACCTGCAGATGAAGCTCGATCAGCTTCAGGCAAGCCAGGCTGCGGGCGTAAAGAATCCCAACATTGCCATCACCCCGCAGGATGTGGCGCTGCAGGATGCGACCATGCGGATCATGCTTGAAGCGATCGCACGGCTGCAAGGTGAACTGACCAACCTGCAGATCGACCTCGGCCCGAATCACCCGCGCGTGCAGCAGACTGTGGCCCGCATGCAGGCGCAGCAGAAAGCTGCGGACGATTACTTCAAGCAGTCGAAGGAACGAATCCTGGGCTTTGGCGCCGGCAGCGGTCAAGGCGGCGAAGAAGTCATCAGCGCCCGCGTGGCGGAGATGTACAAGATCAATCTCGAACTCCTGAAGAAACAGCTTGTAACCTGGCAAACGGAAACGCAGCAATTTTCCAAGCGCAAGATCGAGGTGGATCGTTACCGCGATGAAATGTCCAAGAATAAAGAGGACACGGACAAATACACCAAGCTTATTGAACAGGTTGAATTCAACATGGCAATGAGCGGCAACATCCGCAAGATCAGCGATGCGGTGGAACCGATTTCCCCTGCGAAAGATGCCCGCAAGCAGTTCGCAATGATGGGCCTGGTGATAGGCGGCGGACTGCCAATCGGGCTGCTGTTGCTAATCGGTCTGCTGGATAGCCGCTATCGCTATAGTGACGACGCGGGTGGCATCTCCATGAATGGATTGCCGCTGCTGGGCATTTTGCCGAACCTGCCTGATCGTCTGAGCGATCCAGGTCAGGCATCCATCGCGGCTCACTGCGTGCATCAGATTCGCACGATGCTGCAGTTGAACAATGCGACGCCCAGGAGCGCGTTCAGCGTCACCAGTTCCGCTTCTGGTGACGGCAAGACGTCACTTACTCTTGCGTTGGGTCTCTCCTTCGCCGCGTCAGGTCAGCGCACCCTGCTGATCGATTCCGACCTTGTCGGCGCGGGACTTACCACTCGCCTGGGCATGTCAGGCCCTGAAGGCATTCTTGAAGCGATGACCTCTGGCGAGCTCATGCGATATGTGAAAGCCACCGACGTGGCGGACCTTTCCATGCTGCCGGTTGGATTGGCACAATTGCACCACGCCGGCATTTTCTCACCGGCAGCTGTGCGTCGGTTGCTCAACGAAGCGAAGAAGCACTTTGAAGTCATCCTGGTTGACACAGGCCCGGTGCTTGGATCCATCGAAGCAACACCGGTGTGCGCCGCTGCCGATGGTGTCATCCTGACCGTCGCGCGAGGTCAGCAGCGTCCGCTGGTGGAAAAGGCACTGGGACATCTTCAGTCGATCGGCGCACGCATCGCAGGCATCGTGTTCAACAAGGCGATGTCGCGGGATTTCGAACAGTCAATCTCCGGCATCTCCATGCGTTCTGCCGCCCGCAGCACCAGCACCAACGGCAACGGTCGCACCCAGCGCGAAGGTCCGGGGCAATATGGGCCCGTCGCGAAAGCGGTGCATCACAGTGTGAAGGGTGAGACGGTGGAGAAGAACTGAAGATTGGAAAAACCGAATGACGAAACCAGAATAACGAATCAAATCCGAATGACCAATGACGAATGAGTTTGTGACCCATTCGTCATTGGTAATTTGGGCTTCGTCATTGATTCGTCATTCTGGTTTCTGATTTCGGATTTTCACCAACTGTGCCGTTGAATCATCGATCTGAATTTGTCATCCTAGCCCTCCTCAATGGTAGCCGCCCTCCCCATCTCCGCTGGCCCGCGAACCATCTGGGGGCTCAATCCCGTTCAACTGCTGTCGCATTACTGGGCATCGCTGGGCGTGCAGGTGGTCCGTCAAGGCGAGCCCTCGCAGATTGTGAAACACGCCGAGTTATTCCTGCTGACGGACCCGCGGTCGCTGGTGCTGTTTAAGCTGTCTGAGTTGATGGAAATCCTGAATTGGATTCAGCCGCAGGTTTTGTTTGTTAGATTACATGACACCCGCGAGCGCGGCTATCGCGAGAAGGTGATCACCGACTCAAACGATCGCTTCGTGCGATTCGAAAGAATCTACGATCAACCGGGACGCCTTGCCCGCGTGGTGCTGACGCCCGAACGCGAAGTGGCGCAGCTCTGGCAAAGCGCATCCGATCCACTAAACGGCTGGCGACGCCTGCGGCGGTTCACGCCTCGGATCGACCGAATTACCAAAACCGTGGATGGTCAGGTGTATGACCGCACGATGGATCGGGATATTGCACAGTTCCTTCACGATCTGGTGCGCGACTGGAAAATGCCCGATGCCACCATCTCCCGCGCCACCAAGGGCAACGGCGGCGTCTGGATTGACCCGAAGTCGAAGATCGAAACCGACGCCAACCTCATCGGACCGGTGTGGGTGGGTGCAGGACGCACCGTGCCGGCGGGATCGACGGTGATTGGTCCTGCCGTGGTTTGGGATTCTCCCGAAGACCGCCCGATAAACGAAGGCGTGCGCTGGTTGACGATTGAGCCCAAGCTTCCGCCTGAAGACGCCGCCCCCACCGCGCCCATCGGCGAGACCGGTCGCGCCGTCAAGCGCGTGTTCGACTGGTTCTTTGCATTCTTCGCGCTGCTCGTCGCGCTCCCGCTCTTCCCGATCATCATGTTCCTGATCTGGCTGGAAGATGGCAGCCCCTTCTTCTTCGGACACATGCGCGAGACTTTACGAGGCAGAGAATTTCCCTGTTGGAAGTTCCGGTCGATGCGGAAAGATGCTGAAGAAATCAAGAAACAGCTTGCCAAGCTCAACCAGGCGGATGGCCCGCAGTTCTACATGGAGAACGACCCGCGCCTGACCCGCGTCGGGCGAATCCTGCGAAAATACAACCTCGACGAACTTCCCCAATTCTGGAACGTGCTGACCGCCGATATGTCGATCGTCGGCCCGCGTCCCAGCCCGCGGCGGGAAAACCAGTTCTGCCCGGCGTGGCGCGAAGCAAGATTAAGCGTGCGTCCCGGCATCACAGGATTATGGCAAATTCGCCGCACCCGACGGGCCGGGAATGATTTCCAGGAGTGGATCAAATACGATTTGGAATACGTTGAAAACGCCTCGTGGAAGCTCGACATCATCATTCTTTATAAGACGTTCATGATGATGATCCGCAAAGGGACGCGACAATAGGAACAGTTGTCAGTTGAAAGTAAGTCTCACCACATCCGAAACTTTTTCCCGGCGCGAAGCCTAACCCCGAAACCGCCGATTCAGTAAACTAGTGAGTCGTACACTTTGACCGGAATTTCTAAGGCGGACACCGCACCGGGCATGTTACGGAAGACGGCAATCCGCCCACAACGTCCACTGGCAACCAACAACTGGCAAATGCTTCATGAACATTCGTCCCAAAACTGTCCGCCGACTGATTCTGTTGGGCGGGATTTTCGCCCTCGTCGTGGTGCTGGGCATCGGCGTGCTGCTGCTGCATCGCTACAACAAGCAAAAACAGCTTCTCGCTGACCGCGACGCCGGAATGGCTGCGTATTCGGCGGGTGATTACGTGAGCGCACTGGACAGGCTTAAAACCTATGTCGGAAAATATCCCGATGAGTTCGATGCGCTTTACGCCTACGCGGTTTCGCGCAGCAAGGTCGAAACCAGCGGCGATCGCCACCTCGCTGAAGCAAAGGGGCTGTTCATCCATCTTCTGGGAATGCGTCCCGGAGATCTCGACACCTCGCATCGTCTGCTGGAACTTTACAACACCGTTGGATACAACGCCGAAGCGATCGATCTTGCCGATAAGGTGCTGGTTCAGCTTCCCGATGACATCGAAGCGCTTCGGGCAAAATCCGCCGCCCTGACCAATCAGAAAAAGTTCAAGGAAGCGCTGGACGTGTCGCTGCGTCTGAATGAGGTTGCACCGAAGGATCTTGCGGGGCAGTTGCAGACGCGCGATCTGTTGTGCATTCATCTCAAGCGTTCGGCGACTGGTGTGCTCGATCATTATCAGAAGCTGCGGCAGGCGAATCCCGACGATGCGCAGTTCGAGTTCCTGCTGGGCACCGCATACGCCTATTCAAACGATCTTCCCAACGCCCTGAAGTGGCTTCGGCAGGCGGCGCAACGGGATCTGAACGACGCCGAACTGGTCCGCTGGCTTGCCTTCGCGTTCGACCGCATCAAGCTCTTCGATGAATCGCAGCAACTGCTTGAACGCTCCGCAAGTGTCTCGAAAGACCCGGCGATCGTTCGCGTGCTGGTGGAAAGGCTCTGGCAGAACGATCGTCACGAGCAGGTGATCGAGTACCTGAAAGATCTTGATGCCGCAAGCCCGACAAGCGACGCAGATCTGCTGGCGTTTAAGGCGATGTCCCTGATGGCGAACAAGCAGCCGGACCAGGCGCGGCAGATTATCGATGCTCTCAGGTTGCGCAAAGGTAACAACACCGCCGCCGCTTGGGGAAACGCTCTGCTGCTGAAGTATGACGATAAGCCGGACACGCGGGAAACGATCACGAAATATGAATCCGCACTGTCGCGCGACCGGGCGAATGGCGTGATCCGGTATTGGATCGGCGAGGCGTATCTCAAGCTCGGCGAAACTGAACTGGCGCTTCGCAACTTTTACGAAGCGGCGCAGCTGATGCAAAGCTGGGTGAAACCGCAACTGGTGATCGCCCGTGCGTCCCTCACTGTGGGTCGAACCGCCGACGCCGTGGAAGCAGCCAATATTGCTTTGCGCGGCGCTCCCAATCAGGAAGTGGTGGCGCGAACATACGTGTTGGCGTATTTCCAGGATTACATCGAAACGCCGGATGCCAAAAAGATCCCCCCGCTTCTCTCGATGGCGAAGCAAATTCAGGAGCATCATCCGCTTGAACCCGAGACGCTGCCCATTTATGTCTCCCTGCTGAATCACAGCGGCGGGAAAGAGCAGGCAACTGCCCAGGTTCGTAAGGCGATCACCGAACCAGAGGTTGATTCCGACCTGCTCTATCGCCTCCTATCCATCTCCCGTGAAGAGAAGCTGGGTGTCGAGAACGAAATCATCGCCCGCATGCAGGGTGATTCTGCGAGTTCACCGCGAGTTGCTTTTGAACGGGCAATGCAACTTGCCCGGAATGGCAAACAGCCAGAAGGCGTCGACCTGATTGCAAAGGCGTCGGATGGTTCGCCGGAATGGCGCCTTGTCCTCTGCCAGTACCGCGACGCCACCGGCGATCCCGCAGCCAAAGGTTCATGGATCGCACTGGGCGACGATCAGCCGGACGAGATCAGCATCCAGACGGCGATTCTCAAGACCGCAACAACGCCGAAGACCGACCGCGACTTCTATCTGCGCACGATCGAGCGCGTGCGGAAACTCACAGGCGATTCCGGCGTCCTCTGGCGCGTTCACAAGGCGCGATGGCTGCTTGCAAGCGACAATAAAGCCAAGGACTCCGCCGAAGCGGTCGCCCTGCTGACCGACCTGGTGCGGGTGAATCCTGCATCCGCTGACTACCGCGTGTTGCTGGCGCAGGGCTTGCTGAACCTTGGCAGCAACAAGGAGACGACGCAGAACGCCATTGCCCATCTGAAAGTCGCGGTGGATCTGGAGCCACGCTCCACCGATACAATTCTGACGCTGGCGAATCTGCTGCGGGCGCAGGGCAACCGGGATGAACTGCGCGAATATCTTTCCCGCGCCGTGAAGGCGGGCCCGCGAACTATCCAACAACGGCAGGAACTTGCAGTCATGCTGGCGCAAACGGGCATGATTGACGCTGCCTATCAATTGCTCCAGCCTGTGGAGAACGAGCTTTCCGCGCAGGGGCAGTTGCTGTTAGCAGAGTTGTCGAGACGCCAGGGCAAGCACGCTGATGCGGAAAGACTTTTCAACGCCCTCTTGCAGAATCCGGCCCCCACCGCCGAAGCGCTGGCTGCCGCCGCTGATTATTTCGCGGCGTTGAATCGGATGACCGAAGCGAAAGCGGCGTTGGATCGCCTGAATGATTCACGGTTCAGCATGCTTCTGCGATCACAGATTCTGGCGCGATTTTCTGAAGCCCACGGCACGTTTGAAGAAGCCCGCCGGCAGTATCGTTCTGCTGCGAGGGAATCGACAGAAAGCGCCGATGCATGGCGGGAGCTGATCAACTTCGATCTGCGGAACGATCAATATGATGCCGCAATAGAGGACGCCGACGCCGCCATCGCCGCACTGCCTGCTGAAACAGCGCTGGGTGATCTCAAGGCACAGGCAACCGCACTCAAAGCCACCACCGGAGACAATGGCGACCTCACTCCGCTGATTGAAATATTGTCGAAGGATCCAAATCGTGCGCCGCAGTTGGAGTTGCTGAAGGCGATTCAGGAAATCCAGACCACCAAGCCGACCATCGATGCCGCGATCGCGCGGCTGAAACCGGTGGCGGACAAATATCCCGACCAGTTTCCCGCGCAATCGCTGCTCACCCGTATGCTGCTGAGCACCAATCGTTTCACTGACGCCGCATCCGTTGCGGAACGCACGATGGAACTGCTGCCCAATGACGCTGCATCCGCACAGTTGACTGTGGGTGTGTATCAAAAGGCTGGCAAGTGGCGAGAAATGAAGCGATCTGCGGAAAAATGGCGCGAGCGCACGCTGGATCGCCCGCAAGGCGCGGATCTGGCGATCGCCGAGGCGATGCTGAACCTGGGAGAATTCGCACCCGCGCTCCAGCAGGTGCAACCTTATCTCGATGTCGCCCGCACTGATCCGAGAAACGGCGCGCTTGCGCTTCGCATTGCGGCTGAGGCGATGGTTCAACTGAACAAAACACCCGACGCCCGCGCACTACTCGAACCGCTGCTGGAACATCCGAGCGCGCGGCACATCTGGGTGGAACTTGCCAGCGCCTTCGTCACGCCCGCCGACGCCGCGAAGGAATGGCTGAGCATCGCGGCGACGAAGATCCCCGCAGACGCGCCGACGGAATTGTTCCAACTTGCCCAGGGATACTACCAGTTGTCCCAGAAGTTCAACGATGCCGCCTGCGTGGACCGGACACGGGAGATTCTAACCCCCCTTGTGGAAAAAGCCGATGCTTCGGCGCCTTCGCTGATGCTGCTTGCTCTGGTCGACGGCACAACCAATCCCGCTTCGGCAGAAACGCTGTATCGCCGCGTGCTTTCCATTCAGCCGGATCTGGTGGACGCCCAGAACAACCTGGCGTTTCTCCTGCTGAACAACAATGGCGATCTGAACGAGGCGAAGGACCTCGCCG
>Ga0105047_10013463_pt1 | contig 13065 bp, 7 predicted proteins | sample MAT04_FD_78384 | JGI IMG/M metagenome (GOLD analysis project Ga0105047, IMG submission 78384) | Freshwater microbial communities from Lake Fryxell liftoff mats and glacier meltwater in Antarctica - MAT-04 (megahit assembly) | ecosystem: Environmental > Aquatic > Freshwater > Ice > Liftoff... | reverse complement strand
TCACACCCAGCACATAGAACATCAGGTCGCGGGCCGGCGCGCAGCTCCAGCCGTGCACATGGGTGCCCCAACCCCAGCACTCGCCGATGGTGTCGTAGCCGCCCTCGAAAAATTGCGCCCAGCGCTGGAAGAGCTGTGGCAAACGCTCGGCCAGACCGGCTTGCGCCACCGCATCGTGCACCACATAGCTCATGAACGGTTGCGCAATCACAATCTCGGTCTTCACGTTCCAGTCCGGCTCGTAAATGCCCTGGAACGTCTTCGCCATCTTCTCGGCCACATATTCGCCGTCGCCGCCCGACCACGAGCGCACCACGCTCATCGGCATGATGCCATCGGGCCGCGGCGAGTTGGACAACGTGAGGTAGTACCAGGCCAACCGCCAGTCGGCATTCGTCGCCAGATGCACCATCTGATGCACCACGCTGTCGCCGACCCAGGCGCGTTGCTCAATCCAATGTCCACGCCAACGAATCTCCGAGAAGTCCTGGGAATGACTTGCTGTGACAGTGACATGAGGGCATTTTGGGTCGTATATGAGGAATCGGCAAACGGGGATGGGCTTTACAAACCTCGCGGCCGCCACGTCGCCATGTCCACGGCATAGACCTGTGAAATGCCCGTGCCAAAGTCGCTGTCCACCAGCACGTAGCGGCCGTCCGGCGACCAGCTGGGATTTGGGTGCAAGGTCTCGCTTTTGATGGGCTGGCCGTCGTCATCGCGTAGGCCGGTGGACCATGAGCAATTCAGCTGGCACAGCGGCAATTGCACATCGCGTTGCTGATCGACCAGACTGAGGCCGTTGACACCGCCGATGAGAAAGCTCGGCTGATCCATTACGATCCAGCGGCCATCCGGCGATGGTGATTGGTACCGTTGGCTGGCACCGTGGTGCACGCACTTAAACCAGCGCACCTCGCCCGTCTCGATGTCCAGGCTGCCCAGCCGCGAGGATTGCGCGCCCCAGTCGGTGGTTCTCCCGCAGGTTTGGTGAATTAGAGCTGAATGGCGCAGGTAGGAACGCAGCTGGTTGAACTTGGCAACATCAGCACCGGGTTTTTGATGGCTCATCAACAATCACCGGTCTTCTTCAACTTTTTGTTTTGCTTTTGGTCACCAAACCTGCGGAAGAACCGAAAGAGCGGCCAAGGCTGTGTGATCGCATGATGGCTCCACCGGATGCGACATTCACAGACCAGTCTTGAGTTGTGTTGTCTTCTGAGAAACAACTCATCCTTTCGTAGTTTTGTCCACTCTTCTTTTTACGATTTGGCTTTTGTCACAAGTTTGTCAGGCCGCACATGCACCTGCACTTGATGGAGGATGCCGTCGTTCACCAGTTGTATAGCACCCTCTGTAACTTCAACACCATCCAAAAACATGCACGAGGTCTTGTCACATCCATCCGTCTTCGACACCACGATGTGATAGGTGGTTTTTGTCGCGCCACTAGTGGGGAAGCTGTAGGTCAGCTCAAAACCCGGCCAGTCAGTTGGCAGGTGGGGCGTGATGCGGAGTTGGTCGCCGAGCTTCTCAAAGCCGAGGATGCCTTCAATGCCCAGGCGATAGAGCCATCCTGCTGAGCCGGTGTACCATGTCCACCCGCCTCGACCTACATACGGCGGCACACCATAGATATCCGCAACCACCACATAGGGCTCAACCCGATAACGCTCCATTTTCTCGGCACTGTCACTGTGAGATACCGGATTCAACAGGTGAAAGAGCTCATAGGCGCGGTCCCCATCACCTAGTTTGGCATAAGCCCAGGCCGCCCAAATGGCTGCATGAGTATATTGCCCGCCATTCTCCCGAACACCAGGCGGGTAGCCTTTGACATAGCCCGGGTCGTGCAGGGTCGTGTCGAAGGGCGGCGTGAACAGGAGCACCAACTGATCGGCAGGCCGCACCAGCCGCTCGTAGACCGATTGCATCGCCTGGGCCTGTCGCTCGGGCTGGCCGGCCCCCGATAGCACCGACCACGACTGCGCAATCGAGTCGATCTGGCACTCTGCGTTCTGAGCCGAACCCAACGGTGTGCCATCATCATAGTACGCGCGCCGGTACCAGGCACCATCCCAGGCGTGCGCCTCAAGCGCCTTTCGAATGCGCTCAGCCTGTGCACGATATTCGGCTGCTGCTGTGTCGTCGCCCACCCGCAGGCAGACCTCGGCAAATTCGGTCAACGTCTTGTGCAAGAACCAGCCAAGCCACACGCTTTCCCCTTTGCCCCCAATGCCGACGCGATTCATGCCATCGTTCCAGTCACCACTCCCCATCAAGGGCAGACCATGCTCGCCCAGACGCGTGCCATGCGCCAGCGCGCGCCGGCAATGGTCGTGGAGCGAATAGTCTTCCAATGTCACTTCGAACAGACCATACCGATCCTCTTCCTCCGGTTTCAACAGCTCGCCCTTCAAAAACGGGATTCGCTCGGCCAAAATACCGCTATCACCGGTCACGGCCACATAGCGGGCGGTGACAAACGGCAACCACAACAAATCGTCCGAGCAATGCGTGCGCACACCTCGGCCGACCGGCGGATGCCACCAGTGCAGCACATCGCCCTGTTCAAACTGATGGCGCGCGGCATTCAGGATGCAGGCACGCACTTCGGCCGGTGCCGCATAGAGCAGCGCCATCGCATCCTGCAATTGGTCGCGGAAGCCAAAGGCGCCGCTGGATTGATACAACCCGCTACGCCCCCACATCCGGCATGAGGTGGCCTGATACAACAGCCAGCGATTGAGCATCAGATTCATCGCCGGGTCGGGTGTCTTCACTTGAATCGTGTTGAGTCGGGCCTCCCATGTTGAGCAGTCGCTGTGCAACGCAGCATCATCCCCGCTGAGCCCCAGATGCGCGCGCGCCAACGCCAGTGCATTGTCACGATCGGCACCCTGCCCCATCAGGAAACGCAGTTCTTGTGTCTCGCCCGGCGCGAGATTTATCTGCACCTGCAACGCGGCACAGATGTCGCCGCCGGCCTTGACTGTGCCCATCAAACTTGCGCGCCGCAGGGCCTCCGGCACAGCCCAATTGCCCAATTGCCCCAGAAACTCGCGTCGATCACTGGTCACACCATATGGTATTTTGTCTGTGGCAATAAACGCCACCCGCTGGCCAAACTCTGCGCTATAAGCGTTGCGCGCCAAAAGCGCGTGCGCATCGGCGTTGTATTCTGGGACGATGAATGGGCGGGTCTCATCGGCCACTGTTCCAAGCACCCATTCGACATAGTAGGTTGCCATGATGCGCCGAGGCCGTTGCGTCGTGTTCACCAATCGCAACTGGATCCATTTCACAGGCGAGTCGTGGCACACCTGGACACACACATGCTGTTGCAGGCCGTGGCTGGAATGCTCGAAACTGGTATAACCCGCGCCATGCCGCACGAGATAGGGCGAGTGTGCCGGGGCTGGCAGGGGTGTGGGTGACCAGATCTCGGTTGTCTCTTCATCGCGCAAATAAATCGCTTCGGCGGGTGCATCGGACACCGGGTCATTCCGCCACGGCGTTAACCGGTTTTCGCCGCTGTTGATGGCCCAGGTGCACCCGAGTCCGGTTTCCGAGACCATGCAGCCAAAGTCGGGATTGGCGATCACGTTGATCCAGGGTGCCGGTGTCGTTTGACCCGGTTCCAGATGGATGACGTATTCGCCTCCATCTTCGCTGAAGCCGCCCCGGCCGTTGTCGAAGTGCAGCGCCGCGGGTTTCACCACGGCAGGAGCACTGGCCGGCAACAGCGTCTCGGCCGAAGACAAGCGCAACAATGGCAGGGCGATGGGTACGCTTGCGGCACGGTGGGGGATGACCGCCAATTGCTCCGCCAATGTCCCGATATCACTGTGACAGATCACGCGGGCGCACGTCTCCAGCAAAACGCGATCTGCTTCATTCAATTGATCGGTACGCTGAATGAAGATGCCGTCGCGGCGATTCAACCACAGCGCGTTGCCGCTGCGGTTGAGCAGGCGGCTCAGATATTGCGACAGCGATTGCTCATAGCCTGTGTCGCGGTCATTCAAAAAGACCAGGTTGATTTTGATCCCGCGGTTGCGCCAGTATGCATGGGCGCGCAGCAATTCACGGATGATGGGCGCGTGATGATCAAGTAAATGCACCAGCACAATGGGGTAATCGCCTGAAATGCCAAACGCGAACAGGCCGCTCTGCCCCTGGGTGTTGGCACTCAAGATGTCTGGCGGGGCGCGCAACGCATCGCTGGGATACAACAGCAATGAGAGCAATTGCCCCATCTGCTCAAGTTCGTTTGTGGGCAATATCATGCGGCGCAACTCTGCTTCACTGCGCAGACGCGCCTGCTCAAACGCCTGCTCGACCGCCATCCGGTTGCTAAAACGTTGGAGCTGTTCCAGGAGGGTTTCACGCGATGAAGCCGCCATCGTCACAAACGCCAGTTCGGCGCTTTCGTGGGGTGCCAGCGTGATCTCCTGCCCCAGAGACACAATCGGATCCAATGTTGCGCCGGTGGTGCCCGATAGCCAACTGCCGCCGTGATCCAGCGCAACTGGCGCACGAAACGAGCGGCCGCGGCCAATAAACCGCGCTCGATCACTCTCGTACGCGCCAGTAACAGCGTGATCGCCTAAGGCCACCAGCGCATGGGCCATATAGCGTTCACTCTCGGTGGCCGATCGCTTGCGGCGGTGAAGGATGAGCGCGTTGAACTCACTCACAAACTCACTGACGATGAACAGCTTGTTGAAGGCGGGGTGCCGTTGATCCGTGGCGCGATCAGCCAGCACCACTTCGCCATAACTTGTCACGCGTAAAACGCGCGGCGTGTCGCTCAGGTTGATCAGGGTGATGCGGCGTATCTCCACGTCGGCGTCGGACACCACGATGACGTCCATGCGCGAAGTGAGATCGTGCTCGGTGCGGCTGAATTCGGCCATGTGCGCGTGAAAATGGGTTGAGGCATGCCCCTGCTGTGGGGCCGTGGGCTGGAGCGCCGCAGACCAGAGTGCATCGCGCGAGTGATCCTGGATGTAAATAAACAGGCCACTGCAGTCGAGGGTGGGATCAGCGCTCCAGCGAGTTAACGCCACATCACCCCACTGGCTGAAACCCGAACCGAATTGGGTGATGACGGTTGAGAGCGTCCCATTGGACAGAAGATGCACACGCGGCCCCGGCGCGTCCAACGGCGCACTCCACGGTGTAATCGTGAGAGAAGGCAATACCGGCGCCGCAGCCTCGACTTCAACCTCGTTGGGATACTCGATCGGCACCTGGTCTGGAATGCGTTCTTGGAGCAACAACTCGACACTCTTGATACGCATATCCGCATGAAAATAGTTGACCATGACGTTGCCGCAGAGTGTGTTGGCAAGTGCTAGCAGGCCCATCGCCTGGTGATGGGCCATATACGACTTCACAACGGCCTGGTCCTGCCCGGCGGGCAGTCGTTGTGGCGTGAAGTCAATGGCCTCGTACCAGCCGTAGCGCCCCAATGCATGCAACGCCTCGAGTTGAACCAGATTGCTGAGCACCTCGTGCGGACGCATCGGCAGCGCCAGCATGGAGGCATACGGCGCGATCACCAAGTCGTCTGCCAGCCCGCTCTTGAAACCCAGCCCAGGTACTCCGAAGGCACGGTACTGATAATTCATCGCCGCATCAAAGGTGTAATAGCCCGACTCGGAGATCCCCCAGGGCTTTTGGCACTTTTTACCATAGGCGATCTGGCTGGCGATGGCGGCGTTGCTCGCTTGGGCCAAGAACATGCCCTCATAGTCGCGCATGATGAGCGAGGGCATCAGATATTCAAACATGGTCCCGCTCCACGACAGTAGCGCAGGCTGATTGTTGATCAACGTCATCGGGCGGGCGAGATGCAGCCAGTGGCTAAGGGGCACATCACCTCGCGCAATTGCGATCAAGCTGGCGATGCGCGCTTCGGAGGCTAGTAGATCGTAGTAATTGGTATCGAGCTGTGCAGTCGTCAGGTTATAGCCAATGTGAAAGATTTGCCGGTGCGCGTTGAATAGAAAATCAAACGCCATCTCTTGAAGGAAGGCTTCCGAGCGAACACCAATGTCGCGCAACCCGTCCAGGACTTGGGCGGCGTTAGCCAGGGCTTCCTCCAGATCGGCATCAAACTGTGCACACCAGGCTTGGCCCAGATCACGCTCGGCGGGTGGTGCGGTCTGCAACCCCGCGCTGAGGTGCTGCACAAGTGCGCGCGCACGCTTGCCGGCATCGTCCAACTCGCGCAGCCGCAGCGTGACAGGCAGGGTCTCACACAAGGCCGTCCAGGTGCGCACCAGGTCAGCCGTTCCCGATGTCAACACGGCAGGTGCCTGATTCAAGGCGCGCAACCCCGGCATGAGCGTTTGCCATTCGCGCTGCATTTCATCCAGATGCGTGTGAAAACTGTCAATGGTGGCGCGCAAATCACCCAATGCCGATACGTCCAGCACAGCCGTATAAGCGGCGAGAAAGGCCATGATGCACGCGTCTAGGCGCTGCTGATCCTGGGTGCGAATCACTTCGAGCAGCGGCACCCAGCGAGACCGATCCGCTTGCACGGTCTGAACCCGCCTGCCAAGTTCGGCCATCACTTCGTGCCAAGCCTTGGTGGCCGTGCGCGCCTCCTCCGTGGCGGCCCGCGCTTCATATTTGCGCATGAATTCATCCATCAGGGTGAAATGGTCGAGCAGGCCTTCCCATCTCTCCCAGCGCAGGACAAATTCGTTGGGGATGGCGAGACACCCCTGGCACAGGGTCATCAAACAGCCGGCCAGGTTGCCGCTATCCACGGTTGACACATACGCCGGGGGCAATGGCTCCAACGTGCGAGTGTCATACCAATTGAGAAAATGGCCGCGATAGCGCTGCAGCCGGTTCATCGTGCTCAATGCATTGCTGAGCCGAAGCACGAGATTCAATCTGCGCAGGTGGCCGAAGTGGTGCGCGGCCAAGGCCGACAGCAGGAACAGACCGACATTGGTCGGCGAAGTCTGATGGGCCGTGATTCCGACCGGCGCTTCTTGATAGTGATCCGGCGGCAACCAATTGTCATCGGGCCCAACAAAATGCTCGAAGAACTTCCATGTTCGTAACGCCAGTCCACGCAGCCGTTGGCGCTCGGATGCAAGTAGCGGGGTTGATCTGGACTTGATGGGTCGGCCAACCCAAAAGGCGGTGATGGGCGAGGCGAGCCAGGCCAGCAGCATCGGTGCGGTGCCGATCAATGCTTTCACATGGCTCAATTGAAACACCGCCATCAGGATGACTGCGGTGCAGACGGCGACGAGCCCCGGCGACATGTGCCGCGCAGTGGCACCCAGGGTGACATTGCGGCCAATCAGCCGAGTTATGCTGGCGGCCGATGTCCATTGCAGCAGATTGCGATGGGTCACCAACAGCCGGATGAGCGTGGTTACAATTGCGTCGAGCGCGGTGATCGCTTCGTAGGGCAAAAAAACGAGTGTCAGCAGCGCGCGCGCAGCGTCTGTCGATACCGGTCGCAAGACGCGGAGGGCCAGGGTGGTTTGTCCTGTTTTTCTGCGGATGAGCGAGCGAATGGATGAAACAACGACGTTCAGCACACTGATGATGAGTGGAACGCTGAGCGTCAACGCAGCCACCAGCGTCCAAATGAGCGGAGTGCCAGGAAGCCACAGCCAACCTGTGGTGAGTAACAATAACAGCCCAGGCGCAGTCAGACTGCGTCGCAAATTATCCAGGATCTTCCAGCGGTTGATGAGTGAAAGTGGATTGGCGATCCGGCCGTGGGCACTGGGCACGATGGGCATCAGCCACGGCAAGAGCTGCCAATCGCCCCGAATCCAACGCCGCAAACGGGTCGTGTAAGTGAGGTAGTTGGGCGGGTAGTCCTCCAACAAGACAATATCACTAACCAGACCTGCTCGGCCCTGCACTCCTTCGAACAAGTCATGGCTCAGCAGCGCGTTGTCTGGAACACGATCGCACAAACTGCGCTCGAAGGCGTCCACATCGTAGATGCCTTTGCCGACATAGTTGACTTCGCCGAATAAATCCTGGAACACGTCCGAGGTCGCGTGGGTGTAGGGGTCGAGGCCGATATCGCCTGCAAACAAACGGGTGAATAGAGACTGACTTGAACTGACCGGCAAAACTTCGGTGCGGGGTTGCAACAACGTGTAGCCGCTGACGACGCATTCGCCTCCCGATGCCGTGGCTCGAAATTCCGGACGGTTGAGCGGATGGGCCAGCGTCGCGATCAGCCGATTCGCACTGCCACGTGGCAGCACCGTGTCCGCATCCAACGTGATGACAAACTGGACCTTGCTCAGCACGCCCAAGTCACCTACCTGCATGATGTACGAGGTGTTTGTCGCGCCTCGCAACAGCCGGTTGAACTCGGCTAGCTTGCCGCGCTTGCGTTCCCAGGCCATCCATGTGTTTTCGGATGCATTCCAACGCCGTTCACGATGAAAGCAAAAGAAGGAAGCGCAGGCATATTTGGTATTGAGTGCGCCAATGACGGCCCGCATGTGTTCCAACAACGGACTGTCCTCGGGCATGTGTTGCTCCGGCGCATCGGCAAAATCGGTTAGCAGCGCAAAACCCACATGCGGATCGGTATTGCGCAAGTAGTGCAGCTCCAATTGCTGAACCAACCCTTTCACACCGTCGTCGCGCGAGAGCAGCGCAGGAATGACGACCATGGTGCGCCATTCTGCCGGCACGCCTGTGTCGAAATCCAGCCTGGGTAACTGGCTCGGTGGCAACACAAGGGTGAACAGCCAGTTGACCAGATTCACGGAGATGACCGACACCGGGATGAGGCCGAGCACCGTCAACACGATGAGTTTGATGGGTGTCGCGCTGGCACCCCGATTCACCATGACCAGCAGCACCACCAGGATGAGCACGGTAGCAAGGACAAGGGCGCTTAAATACGCCGTGGTTGGGCGGGCCGTCAGCTGCCGTTGCATCTGCTCGCCTAACGGGCCGCGATAATCAATGTCCCGTTCCAGCTGAGTACGACCATCGTCGATTAGATAAAAACCTACATGGGCCTCACGTGCCAATTGGTCTGTCTGCGCTGCCTGTTGTGCGAGGTGGATGGCACGGCGCGCAATGTCGGGCTCGGCGATGCGAGACCGTCGGGCCAGCGTCTCGATGACACTGCGATAACGATTGCGGGTTTCAAAATCCATGCGGGCATAGGTCTGCGCCGGATCGGTGCGCAGAATGCCTTCGACCAGACTCACCTGATCAAAAAAGTCGGCCCACGACTGAATGGATATTGTGCGCAGATCCTGGATACACATCCCGACGGTGGCTTCATTGGCAGCCATCTGCGCAAACAGCTCTGGTAAGGGGTCGAGCACGGCCGCGCCTGTAGGGTGGATGAGCGTGAGCAGCGTCTGGGCCAGAACTTCCAGTGTTGCGATGCGCAACATGGTCGGCAACGCCCATAGCTCACCAATCGTCAACGGCGTCTTCTCCTGAGATTCGGTGAGACTTCGCTGGATGTCGCTCAACTCAAGCGGGTGCGGACTACGCGAGGGCGCTACGAGACCCCATACAATCGCGAATATGCGCGGGTAGCGCGCGAATACGCCATCAGGCACCTGAGGCAGGTCGCGACAATATCCAGCCGGCAAATCTTCCCGAATCTGCTGTAATGTCTGCTCTATGACATAGAAATTGTCGCGCAGCCACTCGGCGGTCACTGGAAACGGCGTCTGATCCAGCGAGATCTGACTAAGATCATGATAGGTATCCCGCAAGACCTTTTCCTGAGTATCCAGTCGCCGCAGCAAGGCAGGTTTCCGCGTGGCCCAACGGGTATGCTCAAGCATGCAGCGGCGTCTCCATATCTCGGAGAGCAGCAGTACTTGTCGATTCAGTCACGTTAACATTCGAGGTGCGTGTGGTGTCTCGCACCATCAGCACCGATGTCGTGCCATAAGCCAGGATGCCGTGGGTCACGCTACCGTAGGGTAATGTCTCGTCACTCGAGAACCCGTGTGTGCTGAGCACAATCAAATCCGGATAGAGCTTCGCTGCAAGCATTTGCATCCCGATAGTCGCGCACGGCGCGTGTTCAAGGTGGATCTCAAACTTCAGGTCTGTGCGCGCCTGAATCTGGTTGAAATAGCGCTCGATCTCCCGCTGGTTGCGCGCGGTGAGACGCTCGATCAGCTGTCTATCTTCGGCTGACGCCGGTGTGACGGTGACGAGTTGTAGCTCGCTGACCACATGGGCGAGTAAAAGATTCGCATTGCTGTGCCGGGCGATCGCGACAGCCACGGGGAGCGCGCATTCGGCGCGCGGTGATCCATCGAGCGGGACCAGCACGCGTGTGTATTCCCACTCGGCAATGTTGTCGGCGAGAGGTTGACCCTGCACCAGCAGCATCGAAACCTGGCATCGCTCAAGAATCCGCTGGGCCGTGCCACCGAGCTGCCATGGGCTACTGCCGCCTCGCCCATGGTTACACAGCGCAATCATGTCGACCTGCTGATGGTGCGCATAGTCGCTGACCACATCGGCCACGCGCCCTTCCAGCAGGACGGCCGTCGCTAAGAGACCTGCGGCTTCGAGCCTGGTGACTATGGTGGTCAGATACCTCTGTGCTTCTGCACGCTGGATGTGCCAGTGCAAGGGATTCACCTGTTCGCCCGTCTCACTATAAGGCGTGGCGTCCAGCACCTGCAAAAGTGTCACGTGTGATGAAAATGCCCGTGCCAGCGCCAGAACGTGTGGCAAAGTGCTTTCTGCTAAAGCAGAACCATCCAGAGGCACCAGAATATGGTCCAGCATATCGCTCCTTTGCAGTGCAATTTGCTGAGCCTGAGATCGCGTTTTGCGACGTGACCAGACGTCCCATAGAATTGCGCTGCGAATGATGGCGGAGCATGGATTGAAATGTAAGGAACCGATGCAACGCCGAAACTGCGTCCATTTGGCACTTTAATTGGAATCGCGGTGACGATCGAAAAAGATCGAATGAGCAGTGCCTCTCGCCTGAGAGTTGCGAAGTGAGAAGTAGATTGAGCGGGAGCAATGGACAACTAAAGTTACCCAATCATTATCCCACTGCCTTGAGCAGCAACGCTGCAACAGTGCTGCGTTACGAGCATTTGTCCAGGGGAAACGCAGCACTCTTTTTAAGGTCGGATCGTTGTGCTAACCGTAGTTGATAATTGCTTGACAGATCTTGAGAGACATCCCAGTTGCCTTACTGCAAATTAAAGGAGTTTATTGCAAAATCCGTGGTTTGCTACGGTCTGTTAACAACCCTTTCGAGATAATAAGCTCGCTTTAAGGCCTTTTCTATGGCGGTCGCTCAGACGTTACGCAAAGTGAATCTTGTGCCGCAGGGGTACGTGTTTGAGACTTTAAAATCCTACGAATTCCAATTTCTGTCCAAAGTGTCACTCGGCCCTTAGCTTTTTCTTGAATTATCACCAAATCTGGTAAAACGAGCCATCCTCCAACACCCTGATGCCATCCAGCGGGTGCGACACCGCCAAGGGCGATGCCAGAATGGGATGATTCAGGGGATGGGTCAGGAGCCATTTCAGAGTGGCAGCGCTGTGATGAATGGAGGCATTGTCCACGATGACGTAGATCACGCCAGTGGCGTAACGGGTCAGCAAGACGATTAAGAAGGCGATGAAGTCGGCCGAGCGTTTGCGCGCCGACAGGGTGAAATCCCATTGACCGGTACGGACATTCAACCCACCGAAGATACCCAGCTTGGCACGAGATGACACTGACATGCGGCGCAGCCTTTTGCAGCTCGCGGTAATCATAGCCCCAGCGAGCCATATCGCGCGTGCCTATCTTGATGCTGACCACGTGCGGAATTTTGGTCATGGCCAACATTTCCTTGAGGGTGTAACCGGCCTTGGTCGACGATGGATATTGGTGCACGATGATGTTGATGTCGGCGCGCTCGCAGTTGCGCAACGACATGGCCTCGCCAGTGTGGCCGTTGCACACCAGGCCACGAATACCTTTTACCGATGCCAGATAACGCACGTAGGTGCGCAGGCCGGCCTCGTCAATGCTGTCGTCGTTGCAGAAGGGGCACAGCGTGGCAGGGAAGATACTCAGCTCCCCTACCACTTCAACGAGCCGCTCGTCAGCCCCTCGACAAATTGCTATAGATGCTCAGATAGCAAACTAGGCAGACGGATCGTACACGTGCACGTTTGACGTGTCACGTGCACGATCTTCCAGCCGCGATTCCAAAAGCAAATCTGAAGACCTATAGCTAAACAGGATGAATAGGATGAGCATGGGAATGCTGGCCAGGGCATAGCCGGCCATTTGGCGGCCGACGTGCGCGCCGGCGCTGCGCAGGTTGAAGATCAGCTCGGCCACGATGAAGGGCATCGCGAAGGGGAGCGTGAACGTCCACACCACAATGATGCCCATGTTGGCCCACGAGCGCCCATGATGTGTCAAGTCCAACATTGAACTTGTTGAAGAACTTGTCGAATGCGCAAAGCCAAATTTATAGATCAACCAACTTCGTTGAGCGGCTGAACATGCTCCAGCGGCACCCACCCTTGCGCGCCTGCCGCAGTCTGCGCCAGCAGCCAGCCGCCCACTTCGCCCAGGCCAACGACAGACTCGCCGGTTTTTACGCTTAACTCTCTGGCCGAGTAATCGTGGCTGGCGATGTAGCGATAGTCATCCTCAAAGAAATAAGACTCGTACACCCAGCCACTTTTGTCACGTTTATCCGTGCACCACCACCAGCCGGGGAACTCGTCATCCTTATATTAGCGCGTGATGACCTCGCCCTCGGCAAAAGAAATGGGATCGTGATATTTACGTACATAGTCCTGTATCACCCGGTATTGGGTTGCCATGGTCACCTCAACCTGTCTCACTCATCTCGCAAGTTCAACGGAAATGTCTCGGCCAATAGCACCGGCATACCGGTTGAGATGGAGCGTTGAATGCCGGCCTCCACCTGTAATTCCAACAAACCATATCGTCCCGGCACCGGCGGTGGCACATTGTTGCGCACCGTGTCCAGATAGGCATTCACCGATTTGGCGAACGAGCCGGTGTATTGATCCC
>Ga0105047_10013462_pt1 | contig 13065 bp, 11 predicted proteins | sample MAT04_FD_78384 | JGI IMG/M metagenome (GOLD analysis project Ga0105047, IMG submission 78384) | Freshwater microbial communities from Lake Fryxell liftoff mats and glacier meltwater in Antarctica - MAT-04 (megahit assembly) | ecosystem: Environmental > Aquatic > Freshwater > Ice > Liftoff... | reverse complement strand
GCCGCGAGCTCACACGCGATACTGCTGACGCTCACGGAGCCCGCCGCGATGCCGGTCTCCGTGCGCACCCGCTTCGCGACCGCGAACGCCTTCTGGAAGCAGCGGGTGAGCATCGCACCGGTGGTGCCCGCGCCCTCCGCTGCGACGAACGCTTCTTTCACTTGGCCGAGGATCTGCGGCTCGCCGAGCACCATCGAGTCGAGGCTCGCGGCGACGCGAAACGCGTGGTGCACCGCGTCGCCGCCGGCGCGCTCGTAGAGGTGCGCGTCGAGCACGTCGGGCTTGGCGCGTCCGGCGAGCCAGTGCCGCGCCGCACGCGCGCCAACGGTCACGTCGCTCGTCGCGGCGTACACCTCGACGCGATTGCACGTCGAGATCACCACCGTCTCGTCGACCGCGCCGGTCGCGACCAGCGCACGCAGATCTTCGATCAGCTGCTCGGCCGGCACGGCCAAGCGCTCGCGCAGCTCGAGCGGCGCGGTGCGATGCGAGAGCCCGACGACGAAGATGTCGCGCGCGCTCACATCGCCTCCGCGCGGATCACGTACCCCACGAGCACGAACACCGCGCAGAGAAAGCCGAGCATCGTGCCGATCGCCGCGCGTCGTCCCCGGAAGCCGGCGAGCACGCGCAGGAACAACACGCCGGCGAAGAAGAGCCACGCGAGCATCGCGGTGAGGCGCGACGGATTCAGCGCGGCCTCGTCGCCGCCGATCCGCGCCGCGACGATCGCGCCAGTCACGATGCCAACGGTGAGCAGCGGAAAGCCGATCGTCACCAGGCGAAACGCGAGCGAGTCGAGCACGTCGAGCGGCGGAAGGCGCTGAAACAAGCCGCCGAGCCGCTTCTTGCGCAGCAGCCGCTCTTGAATGACGTAGGCGAGCGCGACGGCGAAGGCGAGCGCGAACGCGACGACGCCGAGGATGTTCACGCCCACGTGGATCGGCAGCAGCACCGAGCGCACTTCGTCGGGGACGGCGGCGACGTTGCGCTGAAAGCCTGCGCCGAGGAACAGCAGCAGCGTGACCGGCGTGATGAACGCGCCGAGCACCGCGAGACGATAGCGGCGCAGCGCGCCGAGATAGCCGATCGCGATCAGCAACGAAGTCACCGCCAGCATCTGCCGGATGTCGGCGGTCGGCAGGTTGCCAGCGACCGCGTAGTCGGCGCCGAGAAACGCGAGGTGCGCGATCACCGCGGTGCCGAGCAGGCGCGTCGCCCAAATGCTGATCGCGTCGACGCCGCGCGCCGCGAACACCAAGTACAGCGCTCCGGCGAGCGCGTAGAGCGAGGCGGCCGCGAGGAAGGTGACGGTGACGATCACAGCGCCCGCATCGATCTCAGCGTGACTGGAGGAAGAAGCGCGCGAGCAGATCGATCTCGCCGGTCGGTGGCTCGCCCATCGCAGCGCGCGCGGCGCCCGCGAGCGAGTCTCCGCTGACGACGTCGTCGTGCACCGGCTCGCCGACGAAGCCCTCGAGCACTTCGTACGCATCGGGATCGATCACCACCGAGCCCGACGAATAGTCGCCGCCGAACGCAGCGATCTGTCCGAGATCTTTCACTTTTCCGATGAGCGCGTTGACGTCGCCGCCACCCGCGACCTCGCTGAGGAAGCGCACCGCGGTCTGCAGACGGAACTGCTGCCCTTCGGGCATGAGCGTGAGCAGATCGTTGTCGATGGTCACTCGGTTCTCCGAGAGCCAGACATCGAGCGCTTCTTGAGGAATGAAGACGCGGTTCTGGGGCATGGGCTGAGCGGTCTCCGAGGGCGCCGAAATCGCTCGGGAAACGTAACACGCGAGGCGCAGCGCCGGTAGCGATTGACAGCGGCGGATGCGGGGCCCCATGTTCAGCCCCCTGAGGTGACCACCCATGGCTGGTAAGAACGTGCTGACGGTGAACGAGCTGAACTTCGAAGCGGAGGTCCTGAAGAGCGACGTCCCGGTGCTCGTCGACTTCACTGCGACGTGGTGCGGGCCGTGCCGCCAGATCGCGCCGCTCGTCGATCAGATCGCCGACGAGTACGTCGGTCGCGCGAAGGTCGCGAAGCTCGACATCGATGACTCGCCAGGCATCGCGCAGAAGTACGGCATCCGCGGCGTGCCGACGCTGTACGTCTTCAAGGGCGGACAGGTCGTCGCGCAGCAGGTCGGCGCCGTGCCGAAGACCGCGCTGACCTCGCTGGTCGAGCGCGCGCTCTGAGCCGCTGAGATCGTCACCGCCTGAGCGCGCTCTGAGCCGACGCCGTCGTCGCTGTTCGAGCGCGCTCTGACGACGCCGCCGTGGCTCCCGAGCGCACTCACGACGCCGTCGTCGCTGTTCGAGTGCGCTCTCGGCAGCGCTGTCGCTACGGTTGATGGCGGCGCAGCAGCTCGAAGCGCTCCTGACGGACGCGCTCGCGCTCTCGAACGGCGCTGCTGTGACGCCACCAAGCGACCGCGGCGCCAGCGCAGATGATCGCGATCGCGAGGCCAAGCGAGATCCAGATCACCGCGCGGCCGTTCGAGGGGCGCGGCGGCGGAGTCGCCAAGTCGTCGGCGTGCATGACGGCTGCGCGCTGCGGCAGCGCCCGCGCCGCCGTCTCGGTGCGCTGCGCCTCGAGCGGGGGCAGTGGTTCCTCGAGAGGCTGCGCTGCCGCTGGCTTGGCGGCGACTCTCGGTGGCTCCGGCAGCGTCCGCGAGGTCGCGTGGGGCTTCGCGGCGCCGTCCGCCGCTGGACGAGGGACGGCGCGTGCCGCGGCGGCCCCGGGTGACTTCGCGACTTCATAGCGCGGGATCTTGACGACGCGGGCGGGCTCCGCGTCGCGCTTGCGGCGGGCGCTTGGTGTCCCCGTATCCGAGGTGACGCGCGCGGCGCGACGACTCGCTGCCGCGCTCATCTCGGCGAGGTCGTCGGAGGTGAGCTGTTGCGTATCCGCGGAAGACTTCTTCGGGCGCGACGCCGCCGCGCGCATCGTCGTCGGTGGCTCTTCGTCGTCGTCGACCGCTTCGAGCGCGACGCCGAGCGCAGCGCGCACGAGGCGCGGGTCGAGGCTGTCGTCGGCGCGCTTCTTGGTTCCGTTGCCGTTGCCCGCGGCTGGCTTCGAGGGCTCAGCGTCGGTCTCGAGGTCGGCATCGTCGAGTTCGGCGTCCTCGAGATCGTCGAGTGAGACGCCGAGCGCGGCGCGCACGAGGCGTGGGTCGAGGCTGTCGTCAGCGCGCTTCTTCTTCGCTGGTGCAGCTTCGAACACCTCGTCCATCGAGATCTCTTGCGTGCCTCCCGCGGACGCCCCGGCGATCGCGCGCGGTCGCGGCTCGGCACTGCGCGCGAGCGGGGAGGGTGGCTCGCTGCGCGGTCGTGTGTGCTGCGCCGCCGCGACGGTCGGCTTCGCGGTAGCGGGTGCAGCGGTGGGCTTCGCGGTCGCGGGCGCCCCGACGAGCTTCGCGGTGACGGGTGCGGCGGTGGGCTTCGCGGTCGCGGGCGCCCCGACGAGCTTCGCGGTGACGGGTGCGGCGGTGGCGTTTGCGGGCGCAGGGATCAGCACCGCCGGTGGCTCGGAGTGCGCGACCACGCGGCGCGTCCGCAGCGAGTTCTCGGCGAGCGTCGGGCCCTCGTCGAGGCGATAGGTCGGCGGGAGCGCATCGGGCATCAAGATCTGCGCGGCGCGCGCCGGGCCATCCGCAGTCGGCATCGGCGCGCTCGGATCGGTGGCGAGATCGGGGATGTCGGGGTACGAGCTGCTCGGCGCGAGCGGCACGGTGTCTAGCTCGCCGTCCTCGTTGAGCGCCTGCATTCTCGAGGTCGCGTCAGCGTCGACGCGCGACTCGGGTGCGGTATCGAGCGACGCGGCCGCGGGCGCGAGGAGTGCCGGCTCGACCACCCCGCTCGCTGCGGAGCTCGCGCCGATCGATGCAGTGCCGATCGATGCAGTGCCGATCGATGCAGTGCCGATCGATGCAGTGCCAAACGCTGCGCCAAGCGAGGCCGCGCCGCTCGACGTCGGGCGCTGCGACACGGGGCGCGACGAACCGGCGCGTCGCACCCGACGGAACGCGGCCGGATCGAGATCGGGAATCGGCAGATGCGCGCACTCTGCGAGCGCCTCGATGAGCGCCTCGAGCGTGCGCGAGCGCGTGGCGGGATCCGGCGCGAGCAGCGCGCGCAGCGCCTCTTCGACCGGCTCGAGCTCGCGGACGAGCAGCGGTCCGGTGATCCCCGGCAGCCTGCCAGTCAGCGCCTCGAACGCGATCGCCGCGACGCCGAAGCGATCCGCGGCATCACCCGCTGCCCCACGCAGCGCCTCCGGCGCGAGCACCCGACGCCACCCATCGTCGCCGCCGAGCGCGCGCGCGACAGTCGCGCTCGGCAGCGCCGGCACGATGAACGCGCCGACCAGCCGCAGCCCTTCTTTGCCGATGAGCACACGCTCTGCGCGCACGTCGCCGTGATGGTGCGGTGGCGCGATGCCCGCGAGTGCGGCGGCGAGCTGCGCGACGACCGGCAGCACCTCGCTGACGTGCATCGTCTCGTTCCGCGCGCGCCGCGCATCGAGCACGCTGCGCAGCGACGCACCCACGACCAGCGGCTCGACCGCGAAGACGAATTGCGCCTCGCGATCGACGTCGAGCAGGCCGGGCAGGTACTTGTTGCCGACGCCCACCGCCGACGCGAGTCGATCGCGCACCGCGTCTCGCTCGCGCGCGCTCGGCAGCAGATCCGGCGCGATGAGCGTCAACACGACGCGCGCTTCCGTCTCCTGATCGTGCGCGCGATAGCGCGACATCAGCACATCGGCGCCGACGCGTTCTTCGATCTCCCACCGCTCCGCGAGCACCTCGCCGCGCGGCGGTCCGCCCGTCGTGTCGGGACCGCGGCCGCCCGCGAGCGTCGAGATCTCCGGCACTTCGGCGAGCACTTCCGCTCCGCACGCGCCGCAGACCGTTGCGCCCTCGGCGAGCGGGCTCTGGCAGAGCGGACATTCCATCGGCGGGGAGCGAAGCTAGCACGGCACGCGCAGTCGCCGCGAGTGCGACTGGTAGTGTTACCCGACCGCGGCGCCGCCGTCGCGCTCCATCTCACGCGTCGCAGCAGCGCTTGCGCTTCTTGCCAGTGCCGCAGCTGCACGGATCGTTTCGACCGACCTTCCGTGCGCCCGACCTTCGACGAGCAGCGGCTGGCCCGTGCCCTATAGTGCGCGGCCGTGGCCAACGCCGACTCGCCCGTCAATCCGCCGACTGACTCCGTCGCTTCCTCGCCGCCCGCACAGCCGGGCTGGTCGCCCGACAGCTGGCGCGCGCGTGTCGCGCTGCACCAGCCGAGCTACGCGGACGCTGCGGCCGTCGAGCACGCGACGCAGACTCTGCGCGCGCTGCCGCCGCTGGTGACGTCGTGGGAGGTCGAGCGGCTCAAGCGTCAGCTCGCCGACGCGCAGGCTGGGCGTCGCTTCGTGCTGCAGGGCGGCGATTGCGCGGAGACGCTCGCCGACTGTCGGCCGCAGATCATCACCAACAAGCTGAAGATCTTGCTGCAGATGTCGCTGGTGCTGGTGCACGGCGGGAAGAAGCCCGTGGTGCGCATCGGTAGGCTCGCCGGTCAATACGCCAAGCCACGCTCCTCGCCGACAGAAACGCGCGATGGTGTCGACTTGCCGCAATATCTCGGAGACCTGGTCAATAAGCCGGAGTTCGACGCGGCGGCGCGTGCACACGATCCCGCGCAGATGCTCGCGGGCTATCACCACGCAGCGCTCACGCTCAACTTCGTCCGCGCGCTGACCGAGGGCGGCTTCGCGGATCTGCATCATCCCGAGTATTGGGATCTGTCTTTTCTCGGCCGCAGCGGCATGAACGACGAGCTGCGCGCCGAGTATCAGCGCACCAGCCACTCGCTCTCCGAGGCGCTGCGCTTCATGGAGGCGATCGGCGAGACGACGGTCGACGAGCTCACGCGCGTCGAGTTCTACACCTCGCACGAGGGGCTCAATCTGCACTACGAGAGCGCGCAGACGCGCACCGTGCCGCGACGCCCCGGCTTTTACGATCTGACGACGCATCTGCCGTGGATCGGCGAGCGCACGCGCGGTCTCAACGGTGCGCACATCGAGTTCTTCCGCGGCATCCGCAATCCGATTGGCATCAAGCTCGGCCCGAGCGCGACCGGCGACGAGGTCGTGCGGCTGGTCGAGACGCTCAATCCGGGCGACGAGCGCGGCAAGATCGTGCTCATCGCGCGGCTCGGCGCAGCGCGCGTCCGCGATACGCTGCCGCCGCTGATCGAGGCCGTCCGCGCCTCCGGCCGCACCGTGCTGTGGCTCAGCGATCCGATGCACGGCAACACCATCAGCACCGCGAGCGGCAAGAAGACGCGCGACTTCGCCGACATCGTGCGCGAGCTCGAGACGTCCTTCGACGTGCACGAAGAGCAGGGCTCGCGCCTCGGCGGCGTGCACTTCGAGCTCACCGGCGACGACGTCACCGAGTGCATTGGCGGAGGGCTCAGCGAGGCGGATCTCGACACGCGCTACGCGAGCCTCTGCGATCCGCGGCTCAATTACGGTCAGGCGCTCGAGATGGCGTTCGTTCTCGCGCGGCGGATGGCGAAGAGTCCGCGGCCGGCCACGCTGCCGCCGCCGTGAGCGCTGGCCGGCAGCGGTGATCGCGGCGACGCGTGCGAGCGCATCGGTGATCGCGGCGACGCGTCAGCGAGCGAGTGCTGCGGCGATCTCCGCGTTGAGGTCCACGCGCATCGCCTCGGTCATGGTGTGCGGCACGCCGGGATAGGTGTGCAGTGAGATGTCGGCGCCGAGCGCGCGCAGCGCCGTGACGCACGCCTCGTCGCGCGCGAGTGGGACGATCGGATCGGCGTCGCCGTGGAGCGAGTGAATCGTTGGCAGGCGCGTCCCCGCAGGCGGCAGCAGCGGCATCGGGAGGTAGCCGGCGATCGGGATCGCGGCGTCGACGATATCCGCGTGTTGTACGGCGAGCGCATAGGTGATCATGCCGCCCTGCGAGAAGCCGGTGACGACGGTCTTGCCGACCGACGGCCGTGACGCGCGCACCGCGCGGATCGTCGCAGCGACCAGCATCGCCGCGCCGCCCACGCCGTCCGCATATTGCTGCGGCGTGCCGCGACCGCCGTAGTACGGGAACCACGCGAAGCCAGGCCCATAGGCCGTCGGCGCGCGCGGCAGTACGAAGCGCGCGCGGCCGGTGAAGCGCGCTGCCATTTCACGGACTCCGGCGGGTGAGTCGCCGAGCCCGTGGATGCCGATGACCAGCGGCAGCGCGTCTTCTGCTGCTGCCCCGCCGGTGACGAGCTCTTCGTAGACGAGCGGAGCGGCCGACGCTCCCGGCGTCGGGACTGCGCTCGCGGGTGCCGATACGCCGCTGCCTGCACGATTCGCCGCGGGCGTAGCGCCGCTCGCGCTGCCGGCCGCCGTGCTGCTGCGCTCTGGCGTCGCTGCTGCGGGCGTTGCCGCAGATCGCGTTGCACGCACGCTCGATGGAGAGGAGGACGCCGGCGCGCAGCTGGAGACGGCGAGCATCGGGAGCACGAGCAGGACGACGGCAGCGCGGCGCATCGCGACAAGATGACATGCGCTTCGCCGCACCGCGCAGCGTACGAGCGCGACGCGCGAAAACGCGCCAGCCTGCGCGCTCACCTGCAGGAGCCCCGATGCTCACACTTCGCTGCGCCGAGCCAGGCGATGTCCCGGCGATTCACTCGCTGATCCGCGACCTCGCCGACTTCGAGAAGCTCCTCCACGCGGTCGACGCGACCGAGCCCGATCTGCAGGCCGCGCTCTTCTGCGCGCAGCCGCGCGTGTTCTGCGAGCTCGCGGAGTGGCGCACGAACGAGGTGGACGATCCTTTGGCAGTCACGCCCGTCGGGATCGCGCTGTGGTTCTACAACTACTCCACGTTCCGCGGCCAGCACGGCATCTACCTCGAAGACCTGTTCGTGCAGCCGGCGTACCGCGGCCGAGGCATCGGCAAGGCGCTCCTCTTGCGGCTCGCAGAGCGCTGCGCGACGGAGGGCCTCGCGCGACTCGAGTGGTCGGTGCTCGACTGGAACGAGCCGGCGATCGCGTTCTATCGCTCGCTCGGCGCCGCGCCGCTCGACGAGTGGACGGTGTTTCGACTCACCGGTGACGCGCTCGTCCGACGGAGCTGAGCGCGGCCGCGAACGCGTCTGGATCGGACTCGCGGCTCACGGCAGCGTCGAGACGAACTCCCAGATTGCGGCGCCGCCGAACATCGGCCAGCCGTGTGTGCTGCCGTCGTAGCCGCCCTCGCTGTGCTCGCACCAGCGGACCGGGAGGCCAGCGTCGCAGCCGACGTAATCCGCGCACTCGTGGCTCTCGCGCGTCGCCACGACGCGGTCGTGCAGACCGGCGATCGCCGGCTCGGTCTCGCTCGTGCAGCCGTTCGCTGCGCGGTACGCGTCGCGCACATCTTCGCCGTACGAGAACAGCACGTGCGGATCGTCGACGCCGTGGATCACCAGCGCCGCCGGAGTGCCGACACACGCCGCGCGCGACGGCAACCCACCCGCCACCGGAAATACCGCGCGGATCCGATCGCCGAGCGCGCAGCCGAGGATGTTCGAGAAGGTCGCGCCCGAGCTCGTGCCGGCGACGAAGACGCGGCCAGAGTCGACGCAGTACTCCGCGAGCATTCGGTCGAGCACCGCGGTGAACAGCGCGAGGTTGCGATCGCGGATCTCGTTGCTGTCCTGCCAGCCCGGCGCGACCGAGCGCGTGTAGACGAGGATCGCGTCGTCCTCCATCACGTTCTGAAATCCGGCGCAGTCGCTCGCTTGACAGTCCGCGTGCGTGCGATTCGCCCCGTGCAGGCCGAAGCCGAGCGGATACGGGCGGCTCGGGTCGTAGTCGGCGGGGATCGACACGATGTATTGCAGCGTGTCGCTGCCGACGCTGAGCGTGAGCGCGCCCGTGGCCGGCGCCGCGCGGCCGCAGCCAGCAGAGCCGACCGGCGGCGCGATCGGCGCGTCGATCGGCGCTGTCGGCGCGTCCGTCGGCACGCGCGCGTCGCGTGGCTCGTCGCCGCCGTCGGCGCGTCGCCCGCCATCGAGAGAGCCGCCGCCATCAGTGAGCGCGATGTCGTCATCGTCGTCCCCGCAGCCGAACACGAGAGACACGAGCAGCATGGTTCCGGCGGCGAGGGAGCTGCGCATCGCGTGAGGATACATGCCGCGCGTGCGAAGTGTCGCCGCGCGTGGGCGGCTCAGCCGCCGCCCATGCCGGTGCTGCCGAAGCCACCGGCGCCGCGCGTCGTCGCGCCGAGCGCCTCTGCGCTCGCTACCTCGACGACACCGACGCGCACGATCGGCGCGACGATCAGCTGTGCGATGCGGTCGAACGGATGCACGACGAAGTCGCTCGGCCCGTGATTGACGAGCAGCACCTTCACTTCGCCGCGATAGTCCTCGTCGATCGTGCCGGGCGCGTTGAGCACGGTGACGCCGTGCTTTGCCGCGAGACCGGAGCGCGGACGCACCTGTCCCTCGTGCCCCGCGGGGAGCGCGATCGCGAGCCCGGTCGGCACCGCCGCCCAGCCACCGCGCACGATGGTGAGCGGTGCCTCGAGCGCGGCCGCGAGATCGAGCCCAGCGGCGCCGTCGGTCGCGTAGTGCGGAAGCGAAGCGAGCCCGGGCCGGAGGAGAAATACCTCTAGCGCCGGGCTCACATCGCCTCCGCTCTTCTCAGAGCGTGAGTCGTTCATCGCATGTCCTCTTCGCGACGCGCCGTGCGTGCGTCGCTGATCGAGCGGCGTTCGCTCTATCAGCGCTGCGCGCGCAGCAGGTCGATGCTCAGCGGCGCGGACCGCCGCGTCCGCCGCCGCCACCGCCGCGATCATCACGACGCGGGCCGCGATCTCGGCTGCCGCCGCGATCACCACCGCCGCGATCACCACCGCCGCGATCGCCATCGCGCGGCGGCTGCTCGATGTAGCCTTCCGGCTTCGGCAGCAGCTCCTTGCGGCTCAAACGAATGCGACCCTCGCGGTCGATGTTCGTGACCTTCACGTCGACGACGTCGCCGAGCTTCATCACGTCTTCGACCGAGTCGATGCGCGCCCAGTCGATGTCCGAGATGTGCAGCAGGCCGTCGTTGCCCGGCATGATCTCGAGGAACGCGCCGTAAGGCTCGACGCGCCGCACGGTGCCCTTGTAGGTCGCGCCGATCTCCGGCTCTTGCGTGATGCCGCGGATGATGTCGATGGCGCGCTGCGCCGCGACGCTGTCCGAGCTCGCGATGGCGACGGTGCCGTCGTCCTGCACGTCGATCTGCACGCCGGTCTGGTCGACGATCGCCTTGATCATCTTGCCGCCGGGCCCGATGACGAGGCGGATCTGATCGGGCTTGACCTTGATGGTCACGATGCGCGGCGCGTACTTCGACATGTCCGGGCGCGCGGTCGAGAGCGCCTCGTTCATCTTGCCGAGGATGTGCAGCCGGCCGTCCTTCGCCTGCGTGAGTGCGCGCGTCACGACATCACGCGCGAGGCCGCTGATCTTGATGTCCATCTGGATCGCGGTGATGCCCTTGGCGGTGCCGCAGACCTTGAAGTCCATGTCGCCGAGCGCGTCCTCGTCGCCGAGGATGTCGGTGAGCACCGCGAACTTGCCGTTCTCCGCGATGAGACCCATCGCGACGCCAGCGACCGCCGCCTTGATCGGCACGCCCGCGTCCATCAGCGAGAGCGAGCCGCCACACACCGTCGCCATCGACGACGAGCCGTTCGACTCGGTGATCTCCGAGACGATGCGGATCGTGTAGGGGAAGTCGACCTTTGCCGGCAGGACCTTCGAGATCGCGCGCTCGGCGAGCTTGCCGTGGCCGACCTCGCGACGGCCCGGGCCGCGCATCATCTTCGCTTCGCCGACCGAATACGGCGGGAAGTTGTAGTGCAGCATGAAGTTCTTGAACGAGCCGCCGATCAGCGCGTCGATGCGCTGCTCGTCTTGGCCCGTGCCGAGCGTCACGGTGACGATGCCCTGTGTCTCGCCACGCGTGAACAGCGACGAGCCGTGGACGCGCGGGAGCAGGCCCGCTTCGATCGAGATGGGACGAACCGTCGTCAGATCGCGGCCGTCGACGCGGCGACCCTCATCGACGATCTGCAAGCGCATCGTCGTGTAGCGCAGGTCTTCGTAGGCGGTCTTCGCGTGGCTCTCGACCTCGGGGCCGAGCTCCTTCACGACCTGCGCGACGACGTCCTTCTTCACGACCTTGAACGCGCCGTAGCGCTCGTGCTTGACGCGCACGTTGCACGCCTCGCGCACGCGGCCGAGCGCGAGCTCCTTGACGCGAGCGACGATGTTCTCTGGCGTCGACGGCGGCGAGAACGCCATCTTCGGCTTGCCCACGGCCTCGCGCATGCGCTCGATCAGGCCAATCGCCTCTTGCACGGCCTGCTGGCCGAAGAACATCGCCTCGACGAGCTCGGTCTCTTGGACCTCGCTGGCCTCGCCCTCGACCATCATGATCGCGTCCTTCGACGCGGCGACGACGATCTCGAGGTCGGACTTCTCGATCTCGGCGAACGTCGGGTTGGCGATGAGCTTGCCGTCGACGCGCGCCACACGGACGCCGCCGATCGGGCCGTCCCACGGGATGTTGGAGATGTGCAGCGCCGCGGACGCGCCGAGCATCGCCAGCATGTCCGACGGGTTCTCCTTGTCGTAGGAGAGGACCGTCGCGATGATCTGCACCTCGTTCTTGTAGCCCTCAGGGAAGAGGGGGCGACACGGGCGATCGATCAGGCGCGAGACGAGCACTTCTTCGTCGCGGAGGCGGCCTTCACGCTTGAAGAAGCCGCCGGGGATCTTGCCGGCCGCGTACGTCTTCTCGACGTAGTCGACGCTGAGCGGGAAGAAGTCGATGCCGGGGCGCGACGAGTCCGTGCCGACGACGGTGACGAGCACGATGGTCTCGCCGCAGGTGACGAGCACCGAGTTCGCCTGCTTGGCGATGCGCCCGGTCTCGAGCGTGATGAGCCGGTCGCCGATCTTGACGTTTTCGCGAATGAACATGGGATGCGAACCTCGGATCTGCGCGCGCTCCGCGAGCGCAGACATGGTGCCCTCGATCGGGCGGCCGGGGAGGCTCGGTCCTCGGTTCCAGCGGTCGACTCACCACATGCGACAGCACTGTGGTCACCGCGTGCGTCAGCAGCACTGACGCGGGCGTGCGGCGCTTGACGCGGGCGGTGAGTCGACGACTCGAAACGAAGTCCGAACTGCGTCCCAGGGGCGCACGAGCTTGGACGGGTCTTGTCAGAGAGCGATGCGCGCCGCGGCGGAGCAGCGACGCGCACATACGAAAAAGGCCAGCGACACCATGTCGCCGGCCTCTTGTCATTTCACGGGATCACTTACGGATACCGAGAGAAGTGATGACGTTGCGGTAGCGCTCGACGCTCCGGCTGCGGAGATAATCGAGCAGACGGCGCCGCTGGCTGACCAGCTGGAGCAGCCCGCGGCGCGAGTGGTGATCCTTCGCGTGGGTCTTGAAGTGGTCGGTGAGGTACTGGATGCGCTCCGTGAGGATGGCGATCTGGACCTCCGGCGAGCCGGTGTCGCTCTCGTGGCGACGATACTTCTCGATGAGCTCGGTCTTCTTCTCAGCTTGCAGCATGCAGTTCTCCGTAGTGCAGAGCGGAAAGCCCCGTCACCCGTTTCTCGAAAGGGGCGCCAGTCTAGCGGGGGGGCCTCTTTGGTCAAGGGGCTGTGACTTGTGCCCTCCTCCTCGAGGTTGATCAGTTCTTTTGAGCTTTGTTCGTTGCGCTCCCGCGCGAGGGGATGCGCTCCCGCGCGGAGAACCACCCCCCTCAAGATTCATCACATCTCGCAAGGTCACGCCGTCGCTGTGCGAAGTTGCCCCTGGCAGGGGCGAGGCTCTCACCCCCTCCCAACCTCCCCCTCAAAGGGGGAGGAGTTTTTTCGTAAGTAAGTCCTCTCGGGGGAGGATGGTCGAACGTCCTTGTGTAGCTGGCTGCACATAGCCGCGTGCGGTGAGCGAGGTCCTGCGGGCTGTCTGGGTCGGGTAAGAGCTGGGGT
>Ga0105047_10013460_pt1 | contig 13065 bp, 7 predicted proteins | sample MAT04_FD_78384 | JGI IMG/M metagenome (GOLD analysis project Ga0105047, IMG submission 78384) | Freshwater microbial communities from Lake Fryxell liftoff mats and glacier meltwater in Antarctica - MAT-04 (megahit assembly) | ecosystem: Environmental > Aquatic > Freshwater > Ice > Liftoff... | reverse complement strand
GGTTGGAAGCCGCAGTTCACGGGAACCATCGCCGCCGTCGTAGCGTCGAAAGTGCAGCGGTACGTCCGCAATCGAGGGAGATCAACATGGCACAGGTGCACAGCCGTCGATTGACGGCGTTGGCAGTGGCGATCGGTCTGGTCGCAGGTGCGTGCAGTGGCGGCGGCGAGAGCAGCAGTACCACCATCGCGGTGCCCACGCCCATCGGCGGCGACCCCTCGACCGAACTGATCGCCGGCATCGCGCCACGCACGTTCGGCCTGCAACTGTCGCAGGGGCAGGCCGTCGCGTCGGCGCCGGAGCCGACGCCGGTGATCGACGGTGCTGCGCTCACCGCGGAGGAACTGGCGGCCGTCATCGGTCGCCTTCCCAACTGGTCGGGCGACGAAGCCACCCCCGAACCCTTCAACTGGCCCATCCAGGCTTCGCCTCCCCCGCGTACGGGTGTGCTCGTCGACATGCCGTTCCCGCCTGACGACACCCCGCCCCCGCCCGTGGTTCCGTCTGGCCCGCTCGAGGTGCTCCGCTTCCAACCCGAAGGCGCTGTGAGCATTGCGCCGTACATCGCGATCACGTTCAACCAGCCGATGGTGCCGGTCGGCACGGTCGGCCAGGTTGCCACGGCCGATCTACCGATCACGCTGTCGCCGGCGGTCGATGGTCGCTGGCAGTGGATCGGCACACGCACGCTGCGCTTCGACGCCACCGGCGGCGTGGCGGATCGGCTGCCGATGGCCACCACCTTCACGGTCACGGTGCCAGCGGGCACCGAGTCGGCGACGGGCGGCACGCTGGCGCAGGAGGTGTCGTGGCAGTTCACCACGCCACCGCCCACGGTGCAGTCGTTCGCGCCCGATGGCGACCAGATGCGCCTCGACCAAGTGTTCGTCGCCACGTTCGATCAGCTGGTCGACCCGCAGGCCGTACTCGACTCGATCCGTCTTGAAGCCCGCAGCAACGAGGTGGCGTTGCGGCTGGCCACCGCCGCCGAGATCGACGCCGACGACGCTGCCCGCTCGATGGTGGCGGGCGCGACCGAGGGCCGATGGGTTGCGTTCCGTGCCGTCGACCTACTGCCTGGCAACGCGCCCATCTCGGTGTTCATCGGTGCCGGCACACCATCGGCCGAGGGCCCCGCTGTCTCCGACAAGTCGTCCATCCACAACGGCAGCACCTACGCACCGTTGAAGATCACGGGCACCAGCTGCGACTACGGCGGCGAGTGCATCCCCGGCGGCAGCATCGTGATCGAGTTCAACAACCCGCTCGATTCGAAGGCCAGCGACACCGCCGCTGTCACGGTGGCTCCGGCGCTTGCGGCGGCGAACGCGGGCATCTCGTACAGCTCGCTCATCATCGGCGGCGTCACCGTCGCCGAGACCGAGTACTCCATCACCGTGCCCGCCGGCTTCACCGACGTGTACGGGCAGACCCTGGGTGCCGCCGAGACCGTCACCGTGAAGATCGGGTCGGCATTCCCGTCGCTCGTGTCGTTCGAGCCCATCACCACGCTCGACCCGTTCGCCGACCAGCAGCAACTGTCGCTGCTCAGCACCAATCACGACGAGCTGCGCGTGCGTGTGTTCGCGGCCGACCCCGCGATGTACCAGCAGTACGCCGAGTACCAGTGGCAGCGCGACGACCCCGATGTTGCCGTGCCTGCGTGGCCGGTGCTGTCGGATGCCACCATCGCCATCGAAGGTGATGGCAACAGCATGGTCGACACGCCCATCGACCTCAGTGGCGTGCTCGACGGCACGTTCGGCCACGTGATCGTGCTGGTCGAACCCGTGCCGCTGCCGTCGCCGTCGTCCGACGAGTACTGGTCGAACCGGCCGATCATCACCTGGGTGCAGAGCACGAGGCTCGGCATCGACGCTTTCTCCGACGCTCGCAACGCCACGGTGTGGGCCACCGACCTGCGCACCGGAACGCCGTTGGCCGAAGTGCAACTGGCGCTCACCGGCGGGGCCACCGGCAGTACCGATGCCGATGGCCTGGCGACGCTCGCGCTGCCCCCCTCCACCGGATCTGTCGACGAGAGCGTGGTGGTGGCAACCTCCGGCGACGATTCGGCCGTGCTGTCCATCGGCGCTCACCGCTCCGACCTGAGCGACGAGGCTCGCTGGTTCGTGTTCGACGACCGACAGGTGTACCGCCCGGGCGAGACGATGCGGGTGAAGGGCTGGGTGCGCCGACTCACGCTGAGCACCGACGCCGACGTGGTGGCCATCGACAACGGCTCGGTGACCTACGTGGTCTACGACTCGTTCGGCAACGAATTGCTCAGCGGCACGGTGCCGCTGGCGGGGCTCGGCGGCTTCGATCTCGATCTCGAGCTTCCGGCCACCGCCAACCTGGGGCCGGCGGGGCTCGACCTGCAGCTGGAGGGTGCCGGCCTGTCGAGCAGCACCTACCACTCGTTCCAGATCCAGGAGTTCCGCCGGCCCGAGTTCGAGGTCACGACTCGCGCGGAGAGCCAGCTGCCGTTCATCAGCACCACCACCCAAACGGTCGCCGCGACGGGCGCGTACTACGCCGGCGGGGCGCTCTCCGACGCGCCGGTCGACTGGGTCGTCAGCACCATGCCGGCCACCTACGCGCCGCCAGGCTGGGGCGAGTTCACGTTCGGCATCTGGACCCCCTGGTGGTTCGACTCGTTCGAGGGCGCGCCGTACGCAACCGACTACTCCGGCCCCTGCTGCGGGCCGAGCTCCGAGACGACGGTCGAACAGTTCAGCGGCACCACCGACGCCGATGGAACTCACTACTTGCAGCTCGAGTTCGAGGGTACCGACGGTGTGCTGCCCGACCTGCCCGTCACCGTGCAGGCGGAAGCCACCATCACCGACGTGAACCGCCAGGCCTGGTCGTCGCGCACCGGACTGCTGGTGCACGCCGCCAACCGCTACGTGGGCCTGCGGTCGGCGCGCACGTTCGTGCGTCAGGGCGACCCGCTCACGATCGAAGCGGTCGTCACCGACATCGACGGTCAAGCGGTCACGGGTGTCTCCTTCGACGTGGTGGCCGGCCGCGTGCAAACGAGCTGGACCAACGGCGAGTTCGTGGAGGAAGTCGTCGACCCGCAGACGTGCACCGTGTCGGCCACGGCCGAGCCGGTGCAGTGCGAGTTCGACACCACCGTCGGCGGCGAGTACAGGATCACCGCGATGGTGGCGGGCACCGATGGCGGGCGCAACCGCACCGAGCTCACCACGTGGGTCAGTGGTGCCGCGGCACAGCCCACCCGCGATGTTGCCCAGGAGACCCTCACCGTCGTGCCCGACAAGGCCGAGTACGCGCCGGGCGACACCGCCGAGTTGCTCGTGCAGGCGCCCTTCGCCAGCGGCGAAGGCCTACTCACCATCGGCCGCAACGGCATCCGCGACGTCGTCCGCTTCACCCTCACGGACGGCAGCGCAGTGGTGGAAGTACCGATCACCGAGGCCAGCGTGCCGCAACTCTCACTGTCGCTCGAAGTGGTCGGCGCCACGCCGCGAACGGCCGACGACGGTACTCCGGTTCCCGACGCCGCGCCCCGACCCGCGTACGCGGTGGGTGGCCTCGCGCTGTCCGTGCCGCCAGCGACGCGCACCCTCGACGTCACCGCCACGCCGCGCGACCGCGAGCTGACCCCCGGCCAGTCGACCACCATCGACGTGTCGGTGAACGACGCCAGCGGCAACGCCGTGGAGGGCGCCGAGTTCGCCGTGGTCGTGGTCGACGAAGCGGTGCTGTCGCTCTCCGGGTACACACTCGCCGACCCGCTCGAAGTGTTCTACAGCCCTGGCTACGACTGGCTCAACGCCGTGTACGGGCGTCAGCAGATCCGCTTGGTCGACCCCAGCAAGATGGTGCAGGGCAGCGACGATGAGGCGCCCTCGGAGACGGCGGCCGCCACCGAAACGACCTCCGTCGCGGCGCCTGCTGCCTCCGATGGCGACCGCTCCGAGGGCGGCGCCTCGACCTACGACATGGCGGCCGGCGGCGGGACGGCCGGCAACACCCCTGTCGATGTGCGCTCCAACTTCGATGCACTGGCCCTGTTCGAGCCGACGGTGGTCACCGACGCCGCTGGCAACGCCAGCATCGAGCTGTCGCTGCCCGACAACCTCACCCGCTACAGGGTCATGGTGGTGGCTGTCAGTGGCGCCGACCGCTTCGGCAGCGCCGAGAGCAACATCACCGCCCGCCTGCCGTTGTCGGTGCGACCGTCGGCACCGCGCTTCGCAAACTTCGGCGACACCTTCGAGCTGCCCGTGGTGGTGCAGAACCAGAGCGACCAGCCGCTGGAGGTCGACGTGGTGCTGCAGACCAGCAACCTGACGCAGCCCAGCGACGCCGCCAGCACCGGCCGGAGCGTCACCGTGCCGGCCAACGATCGCGTGGAGGTCCGCTTCCCGGTGGCCACCGACTCGGCCGGCACGGCGTCGTTCCGGGTCACTGCGGTCAGCGGGTCGCTCGCCGACTCCGCCACCGTCGAGCTGCCCGTGTACACGCCCGCCACCGCGGAGGCCTTCGCCACCTATGGCGTCATCGACAGCAACGGCACGCTCAACGCGATCGAGCAGCCGCTGCTCGCGCCCGCCGGAGTGGTGCCCGGCTTTGGCGGGCTGGAAGTCACCACGTCGAGCACCTCGCTGCAGGCACTCACCGACGCGGTGCTGTACCTGCTCGACTACCAGTGGGACAGCAGCGACGGGCGCGCCTCGCGCATCATGGCCATCGCTGCACTCGCCGACGTGCTCGACGCATTCGACGCCGAGGGTCTGCCGTCGGCAGCGAAGATCGACGCTGCGGTCGACAAGGACATCGCGGCGCTCGCCGCGATGCAGAACGACGACGGTGGCTTCCCCTTCTGGCAGAAGTACCGCGAGTCGCAGCCGTTCAACTCGGTGCAGGTGGTGCACGCGTTGCTGCTGGCCGGCGATAACGGTTACGCGGTCAACGAGGCCACGCTCGAGCGCGGCCTGCAGTTCCTGGCCGACATCGAGAATCACTTTCCCACCGGGTACAGCCCGCAGGAGCGTGCCTCGGTCGGCGCGTATGCGCTGTGGGTGCGAGCCCTCGCCGGCCAGCGCGACCCTGCCAAGGCACTCGCGCTCTACGAGCGCGACACCGACAACCACACCGTCGACGTGCTCGCCTGGCTGTGGGGCTCGATCGACTCGACGAGCGTGCGTGACGAGATCGAGCGCACGCTCGGCAATCGTGTCGTGGAGACGGCTGGCGCGGCCAACTTCACCACGAACTACAGCGACTCCGCCTACCTGGTGATGCACAGCGACCGGCGCACCGACGGCATCGTGCTCGAGGCGCTCATCGCCAACGCACCCGACAGCGACCTGATCCCGAAGGTGGTCACCGGGTTGTTGGCCAACCGGGTGAAGGGTCGCTGGGACAACGTGCAGGAGAACTCGTTCATCCTGCTCGCGCTGCGGGCGTACTTCGACGAGTTCGAGTCGCAGACCCCCGAGTTCGTCGCCCGCGTGTGGCTGGGCGAGCAGTTCGCCGGTGAGCACACGTTCTCCGGCCGTGAGACCGACCGCGCCAACCTCGTCATCCCCACCGACGCGCTCATCGACGCCGGCGACGCCGACCTGGTGGTGGCCAACGACGGCACCGGTCGCCTCTACTACCGCATCGGCCTGCGCTACGCCCCGGCCGACCTGCAGCTCGCAGCGCTCGACCGCGGTTTCGTGGTCGACCGCGTGTACGAGGCTGTCGACGACCCCGGCGACGTCACTCGCGACGCCGACGGCACATGGCGCATCCGGGCCGGTGCTCGCGTGCGCGTGACGCTCACCATGGTGGCCGAGAGCCAACGCACGCACGTCGCGCTCATCGACCCGCTGCCCGCCGGCCTCGAGGCATTGAATCCCGACCTGGCCACGACGCAGACCGTGGCGCCCGAAGAGTCGGGCGAGGCCGGCCCCGCAGGCGCGGACTGGTGGTGGTGGGGCACCTGGTACGAGCACCAGCAACTGCGCGACGACCGCTCGGAGGCATTCGCCACGCTGCTGCCCGGCGGCACCTACACGTACTCCTATGTGGCTCGGGCCACCACGCCCGGCACGTTCGTGGTCCCCCCGGCACGCGCCGAGGAGATGTACGCCCCCGAAACCTTCGGCCGCACCGCCAGCGACCGCGTCATCATCGACTGACGCGCTGACGGCTCAGGGTTCTGGGGCCGAATCGTCGACGATTCGGGCTCAGGAGCGCACGCCGTCCGCATGGTCGCGGGTGGCGGGAGTACGGTGACGAGCGTGAACTGGGAGCAACTCGTGCAGGGGGTGGAGCTGCCGTTCCACCCCGATCTGAAGGTGCCGGCGCTGACGGAAGTGCTGCTGCCCGTACCGCGCCCTGAACCGGTCGACGATGTCGCCGCCACCGCGCACGCCAGCGTGGTGGCTCGCCTCGCGGGCAGCGTGACCGCGGGGATGACGGTGGCGGTGGGCGGTGGCAGTCGCGGCCTCACCGATCGCGTGCCCTTGATGCGCGGGGTCATCAGCGGCCTGCGCGAGCTCGGGGCCGAGCCGTTCGTGGTGCCAGCGATGGGCAGCCACGGCGGCGCCAAGGCCGAAGGGCAGCGCGCGATGTTGGAGAGCCTCGGCATGACCGAAGCGGCGATCGGCGCCGAGATCCGCTCCACCATGGAAACCGTCGAGGTCGCTCGCACCGACAACGGGATGCCCCTCTACCTCGATCGCCACGCGGCAGGCGCGGATCGCATTCTCCCCGTCAACCGCATCAAGCCGCACACCTGCTTCAAGGGCCCCATCGAGAGTGGCGTCACGAAGATGGCGGTGGTCGGGTTCGGCAAGCAACCCGGCGCCGCGCAGATCCACGCCTGCGGCCCGGTCGAGATGCGCAACCGCATCCTCAACGGCATCGCCGCGCTGCGCGGCACGGGCCGGCTGCTCGGCGGTGTCGCGTCCATCGAATCCGCCAGCGGCCAGGTGGTGCGCGTCGAGGCGCTCACGTCGACCGAAGTGGGCGGCCAGGCCGAGATCGACCTCACCGACTACTCGCGCACGCTGGTGCCAGCGCTGCCGTTCCCGCAGATCGACGTGCTCATCGTCAACAAGGGTGGCAAGGACATCAGCGGAACCACCATCGACCCCAACGTCACCGGTCGGTTCTCGGTGCACGGCCTGGCGGATCTGGCCGAGCCCGACGTGAGCACCATCGTGCTGCTCGACATCACCCCGGTCTCGGGCGGCAACGCCCTCGGCATCGGTTTCGCCGACTTCATCCCCGTCGCGCTCGCGCAGCAGATCGACTGGCACAAGACCTACGTCAACTGCTTCACTGCCGGCATCGCCGGGGTGCGTCGCAGCCGCATGCCGATGGTGCTGCCCACCGCCGACGACTGCGTGAAGGCCGCGCTCAGCATGTGCGGTCGCGCGTTCGACCAGCCCAAGCGCGTGGTGCGCATCGAGAGCACGTTGCACATGACCCGCTGCTGGGTGAGCGACATCTTGCTGCGCGAACTGCCGGCGGGCGCCGAGATCGTCGCGTGACCGCACTGGTCGACGCGTTGCGCGCCGTGGTCGGCCCTCGTCACGTGCTCACCGACGCCGATGTGCGTGCCGGCTACGAGACCGACTGGTTGCGCCAATGGCATGGCGAGACGCCGTGCGTGGTGCGACCCGGCACTGTCGAGGAAGTCACCGGCGTGCTGCTGGCATGTGCCGCCTCGGGCGTGGCGGTGGTGCCGCAGGGTGGCAACACGGGGCTGGTCGGTGGCAGCGTTCCGCGCGGCGGGGCGGTGCTGCTGTCGATGCTGCGGTTCAACCAGCTGGCCCCGGTCGACACGCTGGCGATGCAGGTGACTGCGGGTGCGGGCGTCACCATCGAAGCGCTGCAGTTGCACGCTCGCGCGGCAGGCCTCGACTTCGCAGTCGATTGGGGGGCGCGTGCCACCGCGACCGTTGGGGGCGCGGTCAACACCAACGCTGGTGGGTCGCGAGTGGTGCGCTTCGGCACGATGCGCGCACAGGTGATGGGCCTGGAGGCCGTGCTGGCCGACGGCTCGGTGCTGTCGCAGCTCGGTGGGCTGCCGAAGGAGACTGCCGGGCCGCACCTGCCCAGCCTGCTGGTGGGCAGCGAGGGCACACTCGCCGTCGTCACCGCCGCGCGGCTGAGGCTGGTGCCGTGGTACCGCCGGACGGCAGCGGCGCTCATTGCGTGCGACTCGTTGGTGCACGCGGTGTCGCTGCTCCCTCTACTGCGTCAGCTGCCCAGCCTCGACGCGGTCGAACTACTGATGCCCGAAGCGCTCGCCGTTGCCTGCGCGCATCTTGGTGTGGCAGCACCGCTGTCCACCGGTGACGCGGGAGCGTTCGTATTGGTCGACTGTGCGGCGCATCTCGACCCCGCGTACGAGTTGGCCGAACTGCTGGCCGAACTACGCGGCGTGCTTGCGGTGGGTGCGCAGCGCGACCTGCTGTTGCGCATCCGCGACCACGTCACCGTTGCCATCGGTGCTCGCGGAGTGCCGTTGAAGCTCGACGTCGCCGTGCCCGTACAACACCTCGATCGGCTCGTGCGTCGCACGCATGCAGCGGTGCCGACGGGTGCCGAGCTGGTGGTCTTCGGCCACCTCGCCGAAGGCAACCTGCACATCAACGTGCTCGGCGCCGGCGGTGCCGCGTCCGACGTGCGTGAGGCCGTGCTGACGGCGGCCATCGAGCTCGGCGGCACGATCAGCGCCGAGCACGGCATCGGCGTCGCCAAGACCGACTGGCTCGAACGGTTGAAGGGCCCCGAGACGATGGGCGTCCTGCGCGCCATCAAGCACGCCCTCGACCCGAACGGCTTGCTCAACCCTGGCGTCCTCCTCCCCCCGCCCTCCACCTTTACGTAAAGGCTGTGCGGGTGGCTGGCCTGGAGTGGGTCAGGCGGGGAGGAGGGCGAGGAGGTCGGTGCGGTGCTTCGGGCCCAGCTCGGGTTCCGCCGGACGGTTCTCTCGGTCTTGCCAGGCGGCCAGCACTCGAGCGCTCACGTCGGTGTCCTTCATCATCGCGTCGGGCGTGGTGAGCAGGTTGAGGGTACGGAAGAACGCGCGCAGCACCACTGCGTCGGTGCGCAGCGCGGGCTGCAGCCCCTCACGGAACACGCTGCGCATGAACGTGCGCGGGTCGCTGCTGTCGCCGTCGGGGTCTTCGGCTGCCAGGTGCGCGGCGGCCACACGGCGAGCCTCGGTGTCCTGCTCGACCCCCGACCTGTACCAGGGGAAGATCTGGTCGCGCAGCGCAGCGTCGTAAGCGAGCGCCATGGCGGCGGGGTCGGCGGCGTGCGCGGCCACGGCATCGGCCATCAGGTGCGCGCTCCAGAAGGCGGTGGAGCAACCGCGGCCATAGAGCGGGTTGGTGCACAGCACGGCGTCGCCCACGGGTAGCAACCCGGTGGCCACCGGCATGCCGTCGACCACGTGATCGCGCCAGCGATTGAGCAGCCCGGCCATCACGTGCACCTGCTCGGTGAGCGGCCGTGCGCGGCCGTCGAGCCATGGTGCAGTGGCCACCAACTGCCGAGCCGCCTCGTCGAACACCACTGGGTTCGCCAGCATCTTGCGCAGCTCATCGTCGTTGGTGGGCGTGGCCAGCGTGACGCTGAAGGTCTGGTTGTCGCCAACGAACACGCCGTACTTCAGGTAACCCAGGTCGCCGCCGATGGGGCCGGTGCGCGGCGGGTACTCGGCACCCGGGTTCAACCGGTAAAAGCGGCTGAAGTAGACGATGCCGGTGTCGTCGACCTCCTCGGCCACGGGCGCGGCACCGGCTGCCAGCAACCACTCGCTGAGCGCGCTGCGGCGCCCGGCCGCGACCACGGTGAGGTCGGCAGCGAGCGTGCTGCCGTCGGCCAGGTGCACCCCGCAGACGTGCGGAGCGGCAGCGTTGCCGCCCGAGGAAGCAGCCGTCGGCTCGGTGAGCAGCCCATCGACGCCCACGCCGGTGCGGAACGTGACGTGGCCCTCGGCCAGCGCAGCGCGCCGCAGCACCCACTCGAACGTGGTTCGCCGGCAGGCCAGCATCACCAGCTCGTCGTCGGCCGCCTCGCGTTCGAAGTTGGTGATGCTGTCGGGCAGGTCGTCGCCGAAGCGCATCTCGGTGGCGCCCTGCGCGAGGAGTTCGTCGTAGATGTCGGCGTAGTCGCGCTGTAACAGGCCCACCAGGCGAGCGAGGAATGCGTGGCTGTGGCGCACCTGAGGCGCACCGCGGCGATCCCACTCGAACGCGTCGTCGGCCGATGACGGCATCGGTGTGTCGTCGCGCTCGACCACCGTGACGTCATGGCCGTGACGAGCCAACACCAGCGCCGAGCCGAGGCCCGACACACCCCCACCGACGACGATCACGTGCATGCCGCGACCCTAGGAGGCGTGAGCTCGCGTGGCGTTGTCGTAGAGACGGGTCGACTACGCACCCATGGAGTAGCCGACGCCGCGCACGGTGCGCACCCAGCTCTTCCTGCCCGGCTGGTCGATCTTCTTGCGCAGGTTGGCGATGTGCACGTCGACCACGTGATCGTCGCCGTACCAACCGGGCCCCCACACCTTCTCCAGCAGTTGCTGGCGGGTGAACACCACCTTGGTCGCCGCGCTCAGCGTGTCGAGCAGATCGAACTCGATGCGGGTGAGCTCGATCGGTTCGCCGAGCACGGTGACCTCGCGCGCCGCGGGGGTGAGGGTGAGGTCGCCGAACGTGCGCGGTGCGTCGTTGACGACGGTAGCGCGGGGGCGGCGCAGCAGCGCGTCGACGCGCGCGGCGAGCTCGCGGGCGGAGAACGGCTTGGTCATGTAGTCGTCGGCGCCCATGCGGAAGCCGAGCAGCTTGTTCACCTCGTCGTCGCGGCCGGTGAGCACCAGCACGTACGCGGTCGACCGTTCGCGGATGAGCCGGCACAGATCGAGCCCGTCGCCGTCGGGCAAACCCAGGTCGAGGATGACCACGTCGGGGTGGCCTTCGTCGAGTTCGACGAGGGCGTCGGCCACCGTGGCGGCAGTGCGCACCCGGTGGCCTTCGTTGCCCAGCACCGTGCTGACGACGCGCGTGAACTCGGGGGCGTCCTCCACTACCAACACATCGACCGGCACGGTCGTCATGATGGCAGATTCGGCGTCAGTATGACGGCACCAGCGTGGTCGAAGCCTCGCTGAGCGTGGTGGTCAGTGTCGGACAGTGGGCGGCTGATGGCGTGCCTGCGGCCCGGACAGCGCCGGCATCTGGCGCGTCAGACGGTGAGCAGCGCAGCGGGGTCGGTGGGCTGCGGCTCGCCGGCGCGGGCAAGTTCGCTGGGCACGAAACGTTCGGCTGCTTCGGCCGAGGCCAGCGTGTCAGCCGTCCACCACACCAGCGGGCTGCGGGTATCGAGCAGCGGGTGGCACATCACGCCGAAGTCGCTGAGACCGCCGGCTACGAGGCGGTCGACGCCCCACACGAAGAACACCGCGCGGGTGTCGTGGTACAGGTCGAACGAGCGGCCGTCGCGATCGGCGCCCGCATGGAAGGCGGGTCGCAGCGTGCGCACCTGCTGGAGGGTGCGCACCGCGCCGTCGGAGCGAACCGAACGGAGAACGAAGGAGAGGAACTCGGTGTGCGTCATGGCATCAGTATCGAGCGTTCCGTGGTGCGAAAGCAGCGGACTTCACGGCATGATGGTCGAGATGGCTGCGGAAAGCTCACCCCTTGATCGTATCGACAGTGAAATTCTCGCCATCTTGCGCGACGATGCCCGCATTCCGTACCAGACGCTGGGTGAGCGGGTGCACCTCTCCGCCAACGCCGCCGCCGACCGTGTCCGGCGGTTGGTGCGCACGGGGGTCATCCGCCGGTTCACCGTCGAGGTCGACCAGGGCAGGCTGGGGCGCGATCTCGAGGCGGTCATCGACGTGCGCGCCGGCGACGTCGAACGCTTCCGGCGGGGCGCGCTCACTTGCCCGGAGGTCACCTGGCTGGCGCATGTCACCGGCCGTACCGACTTCCAGGTGCACGTCAACGTGGCCGGCACCGCCGGGCTCAACGCGCTGCTGCAGCGGTTCACCACCGAGTTCGGCGCGGCCGAAACCCTCACCACCGTGGTGCTCGAGCGCGCCCGCTGACCGTTCGCTCGCTCGTTCGCTCACAGTTCGCGTGTTGCCGCATTAGCAGTCAAGGGTTTAGAGTGCTAGCACTCTCACACCGCGAGTGTCAGCCGTGCCCTGCCCGGCTGTCCACGGGCGGTGCGAACCAACATCACCTCACTACCTGGAGGAAATCCATGGCTAAGCAGATCGCCTTCGACGAAGTCGCCCGCCGCTCGCTCGAGGCGGGTATGAACAAGCTCGCCGACGCCGTTCGCGTCACGCTCGGGCCCAAGGGCCGCAACGTCGTGCTCGACAAGAAGTGGGGCGCCCCCACGATCACCAACGACGGTGTGTCCATCGCCAAGGAAATCGAGCTCGAAGACCCGTACGAGCGCATCGGCGCCGAACTGGTCAAGGAAGTCGCCAAGAAGACCGACGACGTCGCCGGTGACGGCACCACCACCGCCACGGTTCTCGCCTGGTCGCTGGTGCACGAGGGCCTGCGCAACGTTGCCGCCGGCGCCAACCCGATGACCCTCAAGAAGGGTATCGAGGCAGGCGTAGAGGCAGCCGTTGCTTCCATCCGCGAGCTGGCCAAGGAAGTTGATTCGAAGGAGCAGATCGCACAGGTCGCCTCCATCTCCGCTGCCGACACCGAGATCGGTGCCACCATTTCGGAGGCCATCGACAAGGTCGGCAAGGACGGCGTCATCACCGTCGAGGAAAGCCAGACCTTCGGCATCGAGCTCGACTTCGTAGAGGGCATGCGCTTCGACAAGGGCTACATCAGCCCCTACTTCGCCACCGACATGGAGCGCATGGAAGCGTCCCTCGAAGATCCGTACGTGCTGCTCGTCAGCTCGAAGATCAGCTCGGTCCGCGACCTGCTCCCCGTGCTCGAGAAGATCATGCAGAGCGGTCGCCCGCTGATGATCGTCGCCGAAGACGTCGAGGGCGAGGCTCTGGCCACGCTCGTCGTCAACAAGATCCGTGGC
>Ga0105047_10013459_pt1 | contig 13066 bp, 8 predicted proteins | sample MAT04_FD_78384 | JGI IMG/M metagenome (GOLD analysis project Ga0105047, IMG submission 78384) | Freshwater microbial communities from Lake Fryxell liftoff mats and glacier meltwater in Antarctica - MAT-04 (megahit assembly) | ecosystem: Environmental > Aquatic > Freshwater > Ice > Liftoff... | reverse complement strand
TAATACCTTCAAAAAACAGGTAAAATTTTTCTATAAAAAAACTATTCATTGTGTTGACATAAATTGGCGAGCCTAAAAAACATATTACATAATATTTTAGGGTATATTGAAGTTAGATAATTTGGACATTATTAATATATAAAAAATTAAAATATCTAGTAAATGTTGAGGAAATTCTATTGCTATGTGTTTCTTTTATTTTAGGCTGTTTCTATTTACACTGTTGCAAATATCTTTTAAAATTCAAAGGCCGAACTTAATAACTTGCAGATTCATTCAACAATTCACCATGTCCATCATTAAGATAGAAAATTTAAAAAAAGCCTACGATACAAATTATGTATTAAAAGGAATTGACCTTAGCATTGAAGCCGGTCAAATTGTTGGTTACATTGGTCCAAACGGTGCAGGAAAGAGTACAACTATAAAAATATTGTGTGGCATTACCGCTGACTTTGAAGGCAGCGTTTCTGTTATGGGAATTGATGTACGCCAAAACCCTATTGAAGTAAAACAAAAAATTGGCTACATACCTGAACTGGCTGCATTGTATGAAGTTTTGACCCCTATAGAATATTTGCGTTTCAGTGGCAAACTATACAATATGAACGATGCTGTAATTACAAAAAAAACAATGGAACTGTTGCGACTGTTTGACCTACACGATAAAGCTGACAGCCGAATGACGAGCTACAGTAAAGGGATGAAACAAAAAGTATTGCTTATTAGCGGCCTATTGCATAACCCAGAAATAATATTCTTAGATGAACCGTTGAGTGGTTTAGATGCTAATGCAGTGATTCTTGTAAAAGAAATATTAGCACAACTAAAAAAAGCAGGCAAAACAATTTTCTACAGTTCTCACATTATGGATGTTGTAGAAAAAATAAGTGACCGGATAATTATTATTGATAAAGGCGAAGTAAAAGCAGACGGGAGTTTTGAGGACCTCAAAGCGAACGCACACCAAGGTTCCCTGGAAAACATTTTCACCTCCCTCACCGGTGGCAGCGAACAGCATCAAAGTACCGCAAACGAATTTATAAATGTTTTAAACAGTTAAAGAATGGATAAGTTTATTTTAAAATTTGTTCTGTTTATTGCAAAAACATTTTTAAAAAAAGATGTTGATTTTGAGAAGCTGAAAATAATTGCAGAAACAAAACTGCTCATGGATAGGCGTCGTGTGCGTGTAACTATGAAAAAGCAAACAACTAAAGAACCCAACAACCAGTTGCTGATGACGCTTGTAGTGTACGCTATTATGGGTTTGCTTATTGGTTTTTTAATTTTTTCTTTAAAACAAATTGTAATAGCAATGACAATTTTTCATTCCTACATTTTGTTTATGATGGCCATGACGTTGATTACCGATTTTAGTGCAGTGTTGTTAGATACAACCGATAACCAGATCCTACTTCCACGCCCTGTAAACAGTAAAACATTTTTTGTGGCAAGGCTGGTACATATACTTGTTTATTTGTTACAATTTACAGTAGCACTAGCCATTTTCCCTTTAATATTTATTTTTATTTCTTATGGCATATTGGTAGGTATTGCTGCTGTTTTTACCATTTTACTTACTGTAATGTTTGCAGTGTTTATTACTTATCTATTGTATGGTTTAATTCTTCGATTGAGCTCAGAAGAAAAACTAAAAGACATTATCAGTTGGTTTCAAATAGCGATGACAATTATTTTTGCAGCTGGCTTTCAAATAGTGCCAAGGCTTATAGATGTAGATAAGGTTATGAATGTTACAATGCCCATACATTGGTACACATACCTGTTGCCACCAATGTGGATGGCAAATACTTTGGAAGCTGTTCAGTTACTAAATGCAGATCTTCCTCACCTTGCAATGATTTTTCTGGCGATAGCACTACCGGTTTTTACCTTTTGGGTAATGATTAAATTTCTTGCTCCATCGTTTGCTAAAAAAATAGCTGCCATGGGTAATACTAACTCACAAGATAATGCCATACAGAAAACCAAAAATGAGCAAAAAATATATTTAGAAGAAAAAATATCTCCCATAATATGCAGTAACAAAACCGAACAGGTAGGTTTTGAACTTGCTTGGAAAATGACTGCAAGAGATAAAAGTTTTAAAATACAATTTTACCCAAGTCTTGCTTATTTACTCGTATTTGCGTTTCTGTTTGTCTTTAAAAGTGGTAAAGATTTTTCTGCCACCTGGAGCGGACTTGGCGGCTCCCAAAGCTTTCTTTGGTTTGTATATTTGCCAATGTTTACCATTACGGCAGCTATTTCATTAATAGCTTTTAATGAAAACTTTGCAGCTTCGTGGATATATCTTTCACGCCCAATGGGTAAACCCGGAAGCCTGATAAGCGGCGCTCTAAAAAGCTTATTGGTAAAATTTTTAATACCAATTGTTATTATACTATTTTCATTTTCTTATTACGTTTGGGGCTATAAAATAATAGATGATTTTGTGTTGGGTATTTTCAACAATGTTTTAATTTTTTTGCTGTTGTCGCATGTTGGTAAAAGGTATTTACCCTTTAGTATGCAGCCAAATGTAAAACAACAAACAGGAAAATTTATTCAGGTAATTTTGCAGATGCTGATTATAGGTGCACTCGTTGTTCTTCATTATTTAGCTTTAAAAGTATGGTGGCTTGTTCTTGCATTGGTACCCTTTTCAGCGGCAGGTTGTTACTATTTATTCCGCATCATACAAAATTATTCATGGCAAAAAATTTCTTCTTAACACATGGTAAACATAGAAAAATACACAGCAATAAAACAACAGTTAACAGAAACCAAAACAACTCTTGTAGCAGTTTCTAAAATAAAACCGGCATCAGATATTACTAAGATGTATGAACTTGGTCAACGAGACTTTGGCGAAAATTATGTACAGGAACTGGTAGAAAAACAAGCCATCTTGCCACAAGATATTAACTGGCATTTTATAGGCCATCTTCAAACCAATAAAGTAAAATACATAGCACCTTTTGTGCATTTAATACAAAGTGTAGACAGTGAAAAACTACTTAAAGAAATTGATAAACAAGGGGCTAAAAACAAGAGAAAAATAAATGTTTTACTACAGGTACATATTGCCGAAGAGCAAACTAAATTTGGTTTTGACCAAGCATCCTTAAACGCTTTGGATGTGGCAGCTTTTGCAAATGTGCACATAGCCGGGTTAATGGGCATGGCTACTTTTACCGAGGATAAAGAAAAAGTAAAAAGAGAATTTGAAGTTTTAAAAAGTGCTTATAACAAATTTGAAAAAGAAAAAAATATTGCGTTAAACACACTAAGCATGGGAATGAGCGATGATTTTGAACTTGCAGTAAATTGCGGCAGCAATATGGTAAGAATAGGCAGTTTGTTATTTGGACGTAGAAGCTGAGACATATATTAAAACAAAACGCCACTTTCTTCAAATAAAGAAAGTGGCGTTTTTTCAAAAAACAAAAATTATTTTAATTTCTTCTAGCTACCTTATCATTTACAATCATTTTATTAAGAATCTTTACAGATTCATCAATGTAAATGTCTTCTCCTACCCTCTTTACAAACTGCTTGTTACGGTCAGTTTTTTCTTTCGTTTTATTAATATCTACAGTATCTGCCACTATGTTTTTTACATCCATTGGCTTAGGTAATTTATAAGCCTCTTCCAACTGCTTGTAAACCACTTTCAGCATTTTCTTGTCATCTTCATACTGCTTTAAATTAAGGCTAAATGGCTTATTAGAATTTTGTTCTAACACCTTCACATTTGCTTTTATTTTATTGAAATTTGGACTCGCAGCTGTTTCTGTGTTGGCGGCAGATATTACTGCATCTAAATTTTCGTACCCTATCCATGGTTTATAATCTACCTTTGCAATTTCGTCCCATTTCAAAGCATATTGGTTATCTTTTTCTCTAAACTTTAAGTACTCAAGTCTATCCGGTAAAACTACATCAGGAGTAACACCTTTTAATTGGGTAGCCCCACCATTTATGCGGTAAAATTTTTGTAATGTTAATTTCAATGAACCGAGATCTTCCGTTTTGTTATTAGAGATTAACCTGTTTTCACTTTCGGGGTTTAATGGTATGGTTCTTTGCACAGTTCCTTTGCCGTAACTGCTTGTGCTTCCTATTACAATTCCTCTTTTATAATCTTGTATAGCTGCTGCAAATATTTCAGATGCAGATGCACTGGTTTCATCAATCATTACTGCAAAAGGACCGCTATACTGAATAGTTTTATCTCTATCTCTTAAAATACTTGCCTTATCATCTCTGCTTTTCACCTGTACAATTGGTCCATCTTCAATAAACAAACCAGCCATTTGCACCACGTCGTATAACGAACCGCCACCGTTATTTCTTAAATCAAGTACTATACCTTCTACGTTTTCCTGTTTTAACTTTTCAATTTCTTTAGCTACATCCGCAGCACATCTTGGCTTTCTTGGGTCACTAAAGTCCGCATAAAATTCCGGCAAATAAATGTACCCTATTTTATGATCGCTGTTTATTATTACAGACCTGGCAAAAGTTTCATCAATGTTTATTTCATCTCTCAATAAGGAAACAACTTTTGTGCTTCCATCTACCCTGCGAATGGTTAATCGCACTTCCGTTCCTTTCTCAGAACCTCTTATTATTTTTACAGCATCGGCTACAGAATAACCGGTTACATCTATCGGCTCTGCTGCACCTTGTCCTATTTTAATAATTTCATCATTCTCTTTCAATTCTCCACTTCTCCAGGCAGGCATACCACTTACAAGGCTCGTTATTTTTATTTTACCATCTTCTTCTTTTAATTGTGCACCTATACCATAAAAACTTCCTCTCATGCCTTCATTAAAACTTCTTAAATCTACCGGTGCAAAATAATCTGTATGCGGATCCATACTGCCCGCAATATCATTTACAAAAGTGCTGAAGTTCTCGTCCATCGTTTCTCTACTTTTTTTAGTAGTAAAATAACGCTCAATTTGCTTGCGCACAAAGTCACGAGATTCTCTTTCAAGCGATGAGTCGGCTCTAATTTTATAATCTTTTTTATCTTTATTTTTTGTACGCTCTTCTATCAAATCCGAATATTTACCTAGCGCCATATACTTCATTCTTTTTCTCCACAAATCTGTTCGCTCCGCTTCGTTTTTGGGGAACGATAATTTTTCCGGATTAGCTTCTACTGTTTCGTTCACCGTAAAATCAAAAGGCTTCGATAAAATTTTTGTGTATAGTAGAGAAACTTCATTTTGCCTTTTTAAATACACTGTGTTTACTGCATAAAAAGATTCTAGTTCGGCACCGTAAATTTCATCATCTATTCTGTCATTGTATTTACTAAGCTCAGCAATATCAGACTGAAGAAAAATATTCTTTTCCCCGTCAAGATCTTCTTGAAACCTTTTAAGTACGGCTTTACTAAATTCATCATCAATTTTTTTTGGGCTAAAGTGTCCTTCCTCTAATAATATACCTACGTTTCGTAGAATTTTTGAATACCGAAGTTTAGGATTTTCTTCATCATTCCATTCAGACTTACCCATTGATTTTAAGCCAACAAATAAACCTGCGCCCATAAGAACGAGCATTACCGGGATAAATTTTTTACTCATCATAAATACTGCAATTTTTTGCATGTCGTAAAATTAACGTAAAAATGAAGTTACAAGATTATTTGAAATCGTAAATGGTAATAATGTTTTGTTAAACGGCATGAATGAAATTATTCCCAAAAACAACAATTTCAACTAATACGCTGTATTGTTGTTTACGATGTTATCTTTTCAATTATAGAAGTAAATATTTACTTAAACGATTATGTATCTCGAACAAATAGTTAGGTCATTAAAAATACTCCATTAGGCATATTAACGTTTATAAAATGGTCATTCGTATACTTTCAACTATTTACTATTTATACCACGGCACATCAATTTCGCACAATGAAAATTTAGCCAGTTTTATTTTTACTACTTTACATTTGCCAGCATAATTCTTTATTTTTAAATACCTTTTTCATGATTTTAAAAATTCTAACTGTTGCAGGTTTGGCAACCTTTGAAATATATGCCGCTATTCCTGCAGGTTTTGCTATGGGATTATCAACTTGGATTATATTTTTTGCAAGCGTAGCAGGTGGACTTACCGGTGTTTTTGTAGCAGCATTTTTGGGAGATAAAATAAAAAACTTTATAGCTAAGTATAGAAAACCTAAAGTAAAAGAAATAAAAACGGACACACTCGCTCATCGCATTTGGAATAAATTTGGCGTAATTGGATTAGGCTTCTTTGGAACTTTCACTGTAGGCGCTCCGGTAAGTATTGCAGTGGGTGTTGGGCTAAATGCAGCACTACCTAAGTTGATCTTATGGTGCAGTATTGGCGTTATTGCAAGATGTATTGTATTTACACTAGCAGGGCATTATGGTATGAAGTTGATATAATAAGTTTAAGCTAATTTTAAATATTACAACTGCTTTAAATTTTATTGGTAAAAAATTTTATAAAATATTAAGATAAAATATCACGCTTAGCAAATAATAAAACTATTGTTTTGGGGCTGTAACTAGCAGGAAAATTATTCAACATTTAATGCGGCTGTCTGTAGTACTCCTCGTCATTTCTGCCGTAAAAACGGCATCATTCCTGCGGGGTACTACTGCCCATCCGCCAGCCCTTCACCAGATAATCTTTTTTCAGCTTTTATAGAACCTATTATCTCCCATTTTCTCTTATCATAGTTTTTATTTCCTCATTAAATTCATTTTGCTTTATTAAATCTTCTATAGATATATGCATTCTGTAATTCCATACATTGTCTGCATTTGATGGATCATTAATTCTTTCTTCTGCAGGGTTTGCTCTGCGAACATTTCCATTTATTGAAAGCAAATCTTGCATTAAAAAAATACTCCACATTGCAGGGGATTGTAAATGCTTTACAATTATTTTTTTACATACCCATGGTTCGCAAAAATAAGGTGCATAACCTTGCTCGTTTAAAATTGAATTATAAAAAACTTGTGCCAATTCCTTATGTTTTTCCCACCATAATCTTATTGGTTCCATATCGTGTGTGGCAGGCATTACAACAGATTCATATTTTGCTGTAGCTGTATTTGAAAATGTAGAACTTATATCTTTCGGCATTTGTTGCACCTGCAGAGAAATGATATCTAAAGAATGTAGAACTTCTTCAGTAAAATCTGGCACCATGCCTAAATCCTCTGCACATAAAAGCATACTGGTAGCTTCTTTCATCATCTTCAATTTTGCAGTTCCTTCTATTTTCCACAACTCATTTTGCGATTCGTAAAAGTACTTTGTGTACAGACAATTCAACACAGTTTGCTGCTCGTAAGGTAAATGTTTAAACGAATGTGTTTGAGCCATATTTATTCTGAAATGATACCCATTCATATTAACCTGATCTCTAAACAAAATAACATTAGCAATTAATTCAAATAAATGTTGCTCATGCTTTTCATACAATGGAAACAATTTAAAATATTCAGCAATTTTATGCTGGTCATTTAATTCGGTCCTAAATTTATAATCATTGTCAAAAAATATTTCTTTTATATCCGTTAAATCAACACCAAACAACTTCTCCAATAATTCTTCAGTTATAAATGGCACACATAATCTGTTATAATCAAATGCTAAGCCCGCATTTATCATATTATCTTTATTTGCAGGAATAGCTGGTGTAAAAACTCCCATAGTTCCATTCAATTGATTAGACGGAATAGTCCATATTCTAAACAAACCAAGTACATGATCTATTCTTACCGCATCAAAATACTTTTCGAGTTGTTGCATTCTTTTTTTAAACCACTCAAATTTATCCAATGCCATTTGCCCAGTATTGTATGTAGGAAAACTCCAGTTTTGTCCAAGTGTGCTAAATGCATCAGGCGGCGCTCCTGCCTGCATGTCTAAGTGAAATAAATAAGGATTTACCCATGTATCCACACTGTACCTACCCACACCAATGGGTAAATCTGCTTTCAAAATAACACCTCTTTTGTGTGCATATTCAGAAGCACTCTGTAATTGTAAATGCAAATGATATTGAATGAAATACCAAAACAATATTTCATTATAATATTCAGATTCCTTCTCTACAAATCTCGCAATTTTATCTTCTGAATATGCTGCATAATCTTCCCAATGATCGTAATTGAGTGAACCATATTTATCTCTCAATACGCAAAAGACAGCATAAGGAACCAGCCATTCGCTGTTCAAATTTACAAAGTCTAAAAAATTAGAATCATTAATTAAATTCGTCTTATTAGATGTAAAAATTCTTTTAAGTACAGCAAATTTTAAATTAATTACACCGGCATGGTCACAGAAAGATAAATTGTTAAGCCTTTCAATTGCTGCTTTTTCATCTGCAAAAATTTCTTCTGAAAATAAGTTGGCCAATTTTTGAACACACAATAATTTTGGGTGCAATGCAAAAGAAGATATAGCAGAGTACGGATAAGAATCTTTATCTAATAATGTGGAAGTGGTATCATTAACTGGTAAAAGTTGAATCAATTTTACTCCAATAGATGAAGCATAATCTGCCATCAAATGAATATCTCTAAAATCACCACTGCCCCAGCTCGAAGTAGTTCGTAAGCTAAACACAGGAATATTAATACCGGCACCTTTCCATAAACAATTATCAAAATTATAATGATGGTTTAAAATTTTTTTTGTACCTGAATTGTTTAAACTGTATAGAATATTATTTGCTCCACTTTCATACTCAGTTATTGTTTTTTTTACATCGTCGTATATTCCAAGTTTATACTCGATAGGAAAATTTTCTTTGCTCAAATTTAATCTTACAGTTGCGGTATTATTTTTTTTCTGTCTGAAAATAACCGGGTTTTCTGCATTAAATAAATTCATCTTTTTTGCGCTGCCAGTAAGGCAAATAAATTTATTTTTTGTTAGTGCCGGATAATTAACGTTAAAAATATGTGTAGCTTTTTTTATAGAACATGCTTCAATAGCTTCTCGGTATTTTATCTTAAAAACTTTTTTAAATGGTTTTGTGTTAGTTAGCTTGGGGTATGAGTAGGTTAATATTTTCTTGTGTTCAATAAATAACTCATCCCCATATATCTTTTTCAATTTCAGTATACCTGAAACGAGTATTTTTTCAGATTTTAAACATTCACCTTTTCGTAAAATTATATCGTAGGAAAAATTACTTTTTAAAACATGTTCATCAGAATTTACAGTAGTTGCCCAATGCATTTCATCTTTGTAAAACAGGTTGATTTTTGTAAAATTCTCCTGCTTTATTTCTGTAAATCGCAGCACCAAATTTTCTCCGGGTATGCTTGAATATTCTATTTTAAAATTAAGTAACATATGGATGAACTTTTTGTACAATTTAGGTTTAAAAACTTTTATAAAAGAAGATAATAAATTTAAAACAAATACTGTTTTATTAGGTTGGTAGTTTTATATTTGCACAAAATCTACAAAATGGAAACAGCAAAAAAATCGAGAGGAATATATTGGATATTATTTTTAATTTCTATAGGTGCCTTTTTTGGAGTATATGCTATTGGCGGGGGATATTGCTCTTTAATTCTACCTTTTAATGTTACTTTTTTTGCTATGGCCTTAGATCTTCTTTAGACGTTTTAATATAATTTAAATAATTACTTGCGCTGCTTATTTGCAGCGTTTTTTTATTAATGCCCTTTATAAGATTTTATCAACTCTGAATAACCCAATTTCATCTGGCATGCTTTTACGACAGCAGCTATCCTTCTGGTTGAAGTGAGCGTTGTTTTAGCAGATTTTACCCAGTTAGAAAACCAGTTTTGATGAGAGCCCGGCAGGCTATTAAAGTAATTTAGTGCCTCAGGTTCGTCTTGTAAACATGCTATCATGTCTGGTGACAAAATACTTAGTGCCGAATCTTCTTCAAGCTCTACCTTTACCAGTGCGCCGTGTATTTTTTTAATTGCTTTTCTTAAAGATCCGTTTATTGCTAAAATAAAATTACCTTCTCCCATCGGCAAAAGCGCAAGTCCTGTTATATTGTAGTCATCTATTTTTCCTTTTATTCTAAAAGATTTCTTATAACCTGGTTTTATTTGCGCTGCCATTTTTTGTGGAATATCAATATAAGTCCATCCTGTTTTTTCTCCTTTTTCACTAATTTTTTTTAAAACATTGTTGAACATTATCATGGTATGAAAATAAAAAAATGCACAAAAAAACCATCAGCATTGCAGATGGTTTTACTTATTTTTAAAATAAAATTTAGGCTCTTTGTTTAGCTGCTGTTTTAGTAGTTGCTTTTGCTGCAGGCTTAGCAGCTGATTTTGTAGCCGGTTTAACTGTAGATTTCGAAGGCGCTTTTGAAGCAACTTTTACAGGAGTTGTAGCTGCAGCTTTTGCTTCTACCACTTCTTCTATTTCATCCTCTTCTTCAATTACTACAACCTTAGGAGCTTTTGCTTTCTTCTTTAAATTCTTAATAGCATCTTCTATTCCTTTTTTAATGTCCTCATATGTAGGCTTTGCCATTCTTTCGCCATTTACAAAAAAGGTAGGAACAGTTGTAACGCCACGGTTTAATCCTTCTCTTAAATCTCCCTGTACCTGCCACCCGTAAGTTGCATTTACAAGATCATCTAAGAAGCGTTTATTATTAACACCAGCTTCTTTGCTATATAATTTTAAGCTTGTAGTACCAAGATTTTTTCTGTTTGCAAACAGAATATTATGCATTTCCCAAAATTTACCTTCCTGCCCCGTTGCTACGGCAGCTTCACCTGCTTTTAAACTCCGCTGGTGAATATTAGTCAAAGGAAAATGCCTAAAATTAAAACGAATTACTCCATCATACTCTATCAACAGTTTTTTAACAATCTCGTTTGCATTTGCGCAAACTTCACTTTCGTACTCTCCAAATTCTTCTAATGTAATTTCTGCTTTAACATTTCCGACAAAAATGTCTCTTGGTTCAATAATTTCAACTACTTCTTTTTTAAATGCCATTTGTATGTTTTTTTTGCGCTGCTTAAAAAATGAACAGCTTGGTTATTGATTTTCAAAGGATTAACTACATTAAACCATTAAAATATTTAATATATGCTTCGCAATTTACAGTTTTTTAGGCAGATGAGGAAGCGATTTTTGTAAATTAACAAATGTTGACGACTAACAAACTGATATTTAAAGCTATATACTTTCGTTTTTGCCGGTTGTCTTTTCATTTCTAAAAACCACTGTTCCATCAAATACATCTACCATTACAGGATAACTTCTATCAATATCCCCGCCAAGAATTTTCTTACTTAACTGGTTAATAATTTGTTTCTGTATAAGTCTTTTTAATGGACGTGCCCCAAATTGAGGATCATAGCCATTATCTGCCAAATACTCCAAAGTATAATCTGTAAACTCTAGTTCAATACCATTCTTTGCTACAAGTTTTTTAAGTTCTTCCAATTGTATGTTTATTATCCCCTTAATTTCTTTTTTCATTAAAGGCTGAAACATAATTACCTCATCAATTCTGTTTAAAAACTCAGGGCGAATGGTTTGTCTTAAAAGATTTATCACCTCCCCCTTAGTTTTTTCCACCACTTCATCTTTGTTTTCATCATTTACATTTTCGAAATTATCCTGAATAATCTGGCTGCCCATATTGCTCGTCATGATGATGATGGTATTTTTAAAGTTGATAACTCTTCCTTTGTTGTCGGTTAATCTTCCATCATCCAGTACCTGTAACAAAACATTATAAACGTCCGGATGAGCTTTTTCAATTTCATCCAGCAGAACAACAGAGTATGGTTTTCTGCGAACGGCTTCGGTTAACTGCCCACCCTCATCATAACCAACATACCCTGGAGGCGCCCCAACCAACCGGCTCACAGAATGTTTTTCCTGATATTCGCTCATATCAATTCTCGTCATCATGGCATCATCATCAAAAAGATATTCAGCCAAGGCCTTTGCCAATTCTGTTTTACCAACGCCTGTTGTTCCTAAAAATATAAATGACCCTATTGGTTTTTTTGCATCCTGCAGACCTGCACGGCTTCTACGTATAGCATCTGCTACAGCTTCAATTGCTTCATCTTGCCCCACTACCCTTTTATGCAACTCATCTTCTAAATTCAATAATTTTTCTTTTTCACTCTGCAACATTTTAGATACCGGTATGCCCGTACTTTTTGCCACAGCTTCGGCAATATCTTCTGCATCTACTTCTTCTTTTAATAATCGCCTTTCAGAAAGTGCAGATAAATCGCCTGTAAGTTTTACTATCTCTTCTTCCTGACTTTTCATTTTACCATAACGTATCTCCGCAACCTTTCCATAATCACCATCACGTTCTGCCTGCTCTGCCTGTATTTTTAAATCTTCAATGGCAGCTTTTCCGTTTTGTATTTTATCTACCAGTTCTTTTTCTTCTTTCCACTTTGCTTTGTAGGTATCTCTTTCAACAGAAAGGTTAGCAATCTCAGTATTTAAAAATTTTAATTTATCCGCATCATTTTCTCTTTTAATGGCTTCTCTTTCAATTTCCAGCTGCCGAATTTGCCTTTCCAATCTATCCAGTTCTTCAGGCATAGAATTCATATCAATACGCAATTTTGCCGCACTTTCATCCATCAAATCAATGGCTTTATCGGGCAGAAAACGATCCGTCATATACCTGTTGCTTAATTCAACAGCCGCAATAATCGCTTCATCTTTTATACGTACATGGTGGTAAGTTTCGTACCTGTCTTTCAAACCCCTTAAAATTGAAATTGCATCATCAACCGTAGGTTCATTAATCATTACTTTTTGAAAACGCCTTTCCAATGCCTTGTCTTTTTCAAAATATTTTTGATACTCTGCCAAAGTTGTTGCACCAACAGCTCTTAGCTCCCCACGTGCCAACGCCGGTTTTAAAATATTGGCGGCATCCATGGCGCCATCGCCACCACCGGCACCAACAAGTGTATGTATTTCGTCAATAAACAAAACAATTTCACCTTCCGCCGCAATTACTTCTTTAACTACCGATTTTAATCTTTCTTCAAAC
>Ga0105047_10013457_pt1 | contig 13067 bp, 14 predicted proteins | sample MAT04_FD_78384 | JGI IMG/M metagenome (GOLD analysis project Ga0105047, IMG submission 78384) | Freshwater microbial communities from Lake Fryxell liftoff mats and glacier meltwater in Antarctica - MAT-04 (megahit assembly) | ecosystem: Environmental > Aquatic > Freshwater > Ice > Liftoff... | reverse complement strand
TCGGCGTCGGCCCCGACGGGCTCGCCGGCCTCACCGCCCGGAGCCGGGATTTGCTACTCTCGGCCGAGGTGGTTTTTGGCTCCGAGTCGGCTCTCCGTCTGTTGCCTGAACTCACGGCCGAGCGCGTTCGCATTGGTGCCGACTTGCCCGAGATCGTCGAGCGCATCAAAGCGGGGCTCGACACCAAACGGCAGGCCGTGGCCGCCACGGGGGATCCGCTTTTCTACGGCACCGCACGCTATCTCTGCGAGAAAATCGACCCCGATGCATTCGAGGTCGTGCCCCACGTTAGCAGTATGCAACTCGCATTCGCCCGGGTGAAGGAAACCTGGGAGGAAGCCTACCTCACCGATCTTTCCACGCGCACACTCGATGGGGTGCTCGACAAGATTCGCATCGCGGAGACTGTGGGACTTTTCACATCCGATACCTACCCGCCGAACCGAGTGGCTCGGGAACTCTTGGCTCGGGGGATCGATTATTTCCGGGCCTATGTCTGCGAGAACCTCGGCGGCAAAGATGAACGCATCACGCAGGGCGAACTCTCCGAACTTCAGGACCTTCGGTTCGACCCGCTCAACGTGATGATCCTCCGCCGCAAGCCGAACGTGCCCGACCGGCAACGCTCCGGCGACAAGCTCAGCCGGTTCGGAAACCCGGATGATGTATTCGCGCAAACCCGACCAAAAACGGGGTTGATTACGCAAGCCGAAGTGCGAGCCGTCGCACTCGCTCGGCTCGATTTGCGACCGGGAGATGTCGCCTGGGATGTCGGTGCGGGTTCGGGTTCAGTGGCCATCGAAATGGCCAATTTGCTCACGCCAGGCGTCGTCTTTGCGATCGAACAGGACACGGCGGACTATCACCTGATCGTCGCCAATGCCGAGAAATTCGGCGTGACGAATGTCAAACCCGTCTTCGGCACAGCCCCCGCGGTCTTTGCCGGTCTGCCCGCTCCCGACGCGGTGTTCGTTGGCGGCAATGGCGGAGAGGTTGCCCGACTACTCGAAGCCGCGTTCGTCGCCTTACGACCCGATGGACGGCTGGTCGCAAACGTCGGAACGTTGGAGATGATCTCCGCGACTTATGCCGTGCTCAAACGACTGGCAACGAACGTGGATGTGCTGCTCTTGAACTTCGCTCGCGGGGTCGAGCAACTCGAAAGTTTACGCTTCGAGTCCGTGAACCCGACCGTTCTCCTCTCCGTCCGAAAATGTCCATAAATCGGATTACCACCAGATCGGTTCCCCGATTAAACTCGAACAAAAGTGCGACTTGTTTGAGGAGATTTCGCGATGAATGCATTCACGCTCATCGGCGGCTTTTTCGTCGTTATCATCTTTCTCGTCGGTGGTGGCATCACCGCGTTTTGCGTTTACACGATCAAACAACACCGGAAGAAAATCGCGGCGATCGAAGGCACAGAACTTTCAAACGTGGCGGATCTGCGAGAAGGTTACGGCAAGATCGTGGGCAAAGTCGAAGCCCTCTCAAAATTGACACCTCCAAGAACGGGTTGAACACTTCGCTGATTATCGTGCCTGTCAAGGGCAAATAAGCCTGTGTAACAAACGCGATTGTGAAACATTGCTACGCCCGTTGCCACTGTAGGCTCAGACTTGTTAAATCCACGATGACCCCGGGAACGAGCCCCGGTGGCAGCATGTCTTTTACTCTGGGGATCCGATCATGACGCTGGTTCGCGCACTTGTGCTGGGTATCGCCTTGCTGGCCATCCCGGCCGTCACCGCGGAAGACAAAAAGCCCGCCCCCAAGTTCGACGTTGAAAAGTTCTACGGCGATTACAAAATCACCGGCGGCACCAAGGCCGGGGAAAAAGCCGGCGACGATGCGAAAAAGGGCGCCGTGACCGTGACCAAGGAAAAGATCACCCTGGCCGATGGCGACATGAAGTTCGTTTTCACCTACAAGATCGATGACAAGGCCGAACCGACCGCCATCGACATGGAAATCGTTGAACCCGACGCCTTCAAAGGCACCAAGGCCAAGGGCATCATCGAAATGAAAGACGGCAAAGTCACCCTCTGCTACCACCCGATGGGCGGCGACCGACCGAAAAAGGCCGAGTCGACCAAGGATAACGGCAACTACATGTTCATGATGGAAAAGAAAGAAAAGAAAGATAAGTAACTCACTTTGTTAAGCGGCGTTTCGAAGAAACGCCGCTTTTTAAAACGGTGAGCGGAGTTTCTTCGAAACGCCGCTTAACGGGAGCGCTGGATGCGGAATTTGCAAATCGCGAGTTTGATGTTTTGCATTTTTACCACCTCGGCTTTCGCCGATGAAAAACTCGCTGGCATTGCCTGCCGTTCGGTTCACCTCAGCTTCCCCGCACCGACGGGTACCGCGTATTACAACGAAGCGACCATCGCAAACTCTGCCGATGGCACTTACTTCGCCGTCTGCGGCTTCAGCAAGGGCTACTTCGGAATTCAGGAACTCGCCAACGGCAAAAAGCTCGTCATCTTCTCAGTGTGGGACCCGACCGCCGGGAACGACCCCAAAAGCGTGCCCGAAGAAAAGCGCGTTAAGATGCTCTACAAAGGCGACGACGTTCGCGTTGGCCGCTTCGGCGGCGAAGGCACCGGCGGGCAATCGTTCTTCGATTACGACTGGAAAATCGGCGAAACCTACCGCTTCCTCGTCACGGCGGAACCCGAAACCAAGGAACGCACGACTTACACAGGGTACTTCTACCTGAACGACAAGAAAGAATGGAAAAAGCTCGTCAGCTTCTCGACGGAAACCGGCGGAAAGCTGCTCGGTGGCTACCACTCGTTCGTTGAAGACTTCCGACGTAACAAAGTATCCTTGACAAAAGCCCGTCGAGCCGAGTTTGGCAACGGTTGGGTCAAACCCAAAGACGGCGACTGGACCCCGCTCACCGTGGCGACGTTCACCGGGGACAGCAACCCCGCAACGAATATCGATGCAGGACCGCACAAGGGAAAGTTCTTCCTGGCGACCGGTGGGGAGACGAAAAACGATACGACCAAATTGCGGGACAAGGTGACACTCGAAAAAGAGGATCGCAAACCACCCACGGATCTCCCGAAGTGACGTTAAGCGGCGTTTCGAAGAAACGCCAGGTCTCAATGGCGTTCCTTCGAAACGCCGCTTAACGACGCTCGAGTTCCAACAGATATTTCTTGCGATCCAACCCGCCGCCGTACCCGCCGAGTTTGCCACCCTTGTTGATGACGCGGTGGCACGGAATCACGATGGCGATGCGGTTCGAGCCGTTCGCGGTGCCCACGGCTCGCACGGCTTTTGGCGAACCGACTGAAATTGCAATGTCTTCATACGATCGCGTTTCGCCGTAAGGAATCACCCTCAGTTCCTGCCAGACACGTCGTTGAAAAGTACTCCCGACGATTTCCAGAGGCACACTGAACTCGCGTCGCTCACCTGCAAAATACTCGACAAGTTCCGTACTGAGCTTCTTGAGGTGACCGTTCGTGCCGTTGACAATCTCTGAAGAATAATGCCGACGAATCGAAGCGAGTTGCGTTTCCAGCCGTTCGGGTTCCGTGAACTCCAACAAGCAAACTCCCCGCAGCGTGGCCCCCGCGAGAAGAACTCCCACGGGGCTCTCGATGCGTTCGACGACGAGCGTTTCGGCTGCTGTCACGATCACTTCTTCCCCTCCACCGGCGTATCCTTCTCGTTGCCCCATTCGCTCCAACTCTTGTAATAGTTCTTCACGTCTTTCGCCCCCATCAAGGTAAGCCCAAAAGCCATGACCGCGGCCCGGCCACCGGACTGGCAATACGTCACGCATGGTTTTCCGAGGTCGATCTTCCGATCGGCGAAGAGCTTCGCTAATGCTTCCGGCGGCAAGAACTTTTTGGTTTTGGCATCCAACAGATCGGACCATTCGAGGTGAGCCGCTCCAGGAATATGGCCAGTTTGAGCGGCGGTCTTTTGGGTGCCGGAAAACTCCTCCGGCGTGCGAGCATCCACAATGTTCGCCGTCCCCTTCTCTTCCTTCAACAGCGCGAGCAAGTCATCTTTTGTCGCCTTGCGATTCGGCATGATCGTCCACTCGGCTGGTTCCGCTCTGGCCACTGTCACCTCGTTCGTCATTGGCAGCTTGGCCGCGGCGTAGGCTGTCCAACCGCCGTTCAGAATCGCGACATTCGACACCCCGGCATAACTCAGCAGCCACCACACCCGGGCCGCGTCGCGAATATCCTCGGCAACGAGAACGACGGGGATTTTCGGCGAGACACCGACGGCTGCGAGTTCCATTTTCCAGTACGGCCCGTCGGCGAGATTATCGACGACTTTCTTCGACCACGGCCCCGGTTCCGCGAGCACGGCCCCGGGAACGTGACCTGCTTCGTACTTGGCCTTACCGCGGACATCGAGGATTCGAACTTTGTCGGCCGGAATCTTGGCAAGGTCCTCGGCGTCGATGAGAAGCGTGGGGTTTGCATATTTCGCCGGTTCCGCGGCCGGGGCGATTGGTAGAAAGTAGACAGCCGCGAGTGCGAACGTCATCATGACGGAACTCCTTCAATTTCGAACACTGGAAACACTGCAATGCTAGGCTCAACCCCTCAAGATTCAAACCCGTCGCCCGCGATCACTCGCCGGGCCTGGCTTGCCGGAGCAGCCGCCGTGAGTACCACACTCGCCGTCAAGGCTGAGCCAGCCAAGGAAAAGTCCGCGGGTTTGTTTAGCTATTGTTTGAACACCAGTACAGTAAGAAACGCCGAGGGAAAGTCCAGACCGCTTGTGGAACTTATCGACATCGCGTCGAAGGCAGGTTACACCGGCATTGAGCCGTGGATCTCGGAGATCGACGAGTATTTGAAAACCGGCGGCACCGCGAAAGACCTCGGCAAGCGAATCGCCGATGCAGGCCTTCAAGTGCCCGATGCCATCGGGTTCTGCGAGTGGATCGTTGAGGATGAACCGCGCCGCAAAAAAGCGCTCGAACAAGCGAAACGGGACATGGACCTCGTTCGACAGATCGGCGGCAAGCGCATCGCCGCACCACCGGTGGGTGCCACCGGCGGCACGAGCAAGCGAGACGATCCGAAGTTCACACAACCCATCATCGACTTGCTAGCCGCGGCAGACCGGTATCGAGCCCTGCTTGAACTTGGCAAATCGATGGAAGTGATGCCGATCGTCGAAGTCTGGGGCTTCTCGAAAACGCTCAAACGGCTCGGGGAAACGTTGCTCGTGGCTGCGGAATGCGGTGATAGCGGCGGGGCTGTGTTGCCCGACGTTTATCACCTCTACAAAGGCGGCTCGGACTTCGCCGGGTTGAAACTCTTGAATGCGAGCGCGATCGGAATTTTCCACGTCAACGACTATCCGAAGATCGAACGTCCCACAATTGTCGATGCTGACCGCGTCTACCCGGGGGACGGGATCGCCCCACTTGCCGAAGTGTTCCGCACGTTAAAGGCAATCGACTACCGCGGGTTCCTGTCCATTGAACTGTTTAACCGCACCTATTGGAAGCAGGATCCGCACACGGTCGCCAAGACGGGACTGGACAAGTTGAAAGAGCTAGTTCGAAAAGAATCGAGCTGAGTGTGATTCGAACAAACTGTGCGAGGCTCAGATCGTTCATCACACCTTCATATGATCCTTGCACGACGTTCATTTCGCTTTCTAAGATAATTACTGCATCGATGGGGTTTCGTTTGTCGCGAGGTAATTGTCATGCGAACTGCGTTGATTCGTCGTGGATTTACGTTGATTGAACTGCTCGTCGTCATTGCGATTATTGCAATTTTGATCGGTCTTTTGCTTCCTGCCGTGCAAAAGGTCCGCGAAGCGGCGGCCCGGGCTCAAAGTCAAAACAATCTCAAGCAGATGACCCTGGCCACGCAAAGCTACCACGACTCCAATAACCAGTTCCCCTATTCCTGGAACGACTGGGACGGCAGCGACTCCGCCACGATGTGGAATCGGGCCGGTTCGGCACACTTTTACATCCTTCCGTTCGTGGAACAAGACAACCTCGCGAATAGAGCGAATCTGGGAGCCACCAACTATTTCTGGTCGGTCTACGTGAACTTTGGAGTCAAGCCTTACGTTAACCCATCCGATCCCTCCAACCCTTCCAACGGGTTGTATAACGACGCCGGCTGGGGCAACTACGGCGTGACCGGGTACGCGGCCAACTTCCAGTCCCTCGGCTGGTGGTTCCGGACAACGAACAACAAAACCATGAAGATGGCGTCGATCACCGATGGCACCTCGAACACGATCTTCTATGCCGAGAAACTCGCAGTTTGTATGAACAACTCGATCCCATCCGGCTACAACGGGGCCAAGTACAACATCTGGGCCTATGGCCGCACCTCGTGGAACGAGTGGAATCCGGTGTTCGGCTATCAGATCACTGGCCCGGCCTCCAAGTTCCAATCGAATCCCACCTGGTCATCGACGACTTCCACTTGCGACCCACGACTCGCTAGTGCCCCGCGTTCCTCCGGAATTCTGGTGGCCCTGGGCGATGGCAGCGTTCGCCACGTGAGTTCCGGCGTGAATCCGACAACCTGGTGGCAAGCCTGCACACCCGACCAGGGTGAAGTTCTCGGAAACGACTGGTAACTTTTCAATTTCACTTTGAACGAAAGATATCCAATGCATCGCTCGTTTTTTGGCATTGCCGTCGGATTGATGGCGGCAGTGCTCGTCGGATGCGGGAGTGAGCCGACTGCTGAAATCAAAGGGACCGTGACTTATCAGGGTAAACCTTTACCCGGGGCAACACTCACGTTTTTTCCGAGTAATAACAAAACGTTCACGGCCGACACGAAGGAGGACGGGACATACACCGTACCGGTGACGGGTCGCGGAACAGTCAAGGTTTCCGTTCAGGTTGCTCAGCCCCGAGTCCCCGTGCGGCCGATTCCCACTTCGAACCCAAAGAGCAAAGATACCTTCGCTAAGGACGCAGTCAACAGTGACGACCAGGGCAAGATGGGGAGATTGGCACCGCCGTCGGAAACACCCGTAACGATCGCGATTCCGACAATTTATAACAACCCGGATACCTCGGATCTGAAGTTTGAATTGACCGGTGGATCGCAGACATTCGATATCGTTTTGAAGTAATCGGGGGCAGTAATGTTTGATCGCCGACAAATGCTTGCGACCGGGGCCGGGTCACTCTTTGGACTCGGTTTGGTTTCGACACGCTCGAACGCGGCGGCGGAGAAAACTCCTTCGCTGCGGTTCGTTCACATCACCGACGTTCACATCAACGACAAAAACGACGCGCCCAAGGGCGTGGCAACCATGTTCGCCCACATCTTCGCCCGCAAAGCAGATCGCCCGGAGTTGGTCATCAACTCCGGCGATGTCTGTATGGCCGTCGATGGGAATGTCACTGGAAAGCAAGCGGCCGAGCAGATTGCGCTCTGGAAAACGGCTGTGAAAGACTGCCCCGTCCCAATCAAGTACTGCCTCGGCAACCACGACATCTGGGGCGGGCTGGAACCCACGGCGGAAATTCCAGCGACACTGAAGGGCGAAGCCCTCATGGTCAAAACACTCGGGCTCACAGCCCCGTGGTACAGTTTCGACCAGGGTGGCTGGCACTTCATCGCCCTCAATAGCATGGCCAACTGGCCGAACTATGGAACGCTCACCAAAGAACATTTCGAGTGGCTAATCGACGACTTGAAAAAGACTCCAAAGGAAACGCCCGTCGTTGTGTATAGCCACTTACCGATCTTGAGTGTGACGTCGTCCGTTTACGGAAATGAAACTCGCAAAGGAAATAACAACGTCATCCCGGGCGTTTGGCAACATGCCGATTGCTGGGAGATTACTGAAGTTTTCCGAAGGTTCCCGAACGTCCGCCTCTGCCTCAGCGGGCACATGCACACTTGCGACCGCGTTGAATACCGCGGCGTCTGGTACATCTGCGGCGGGGCCGCGAGCGGTGCTTGGTGGGGCGGTTCCGAGTACGGGTTCCTGCCCTGCTACGGTTTGGTCACGCTCTACCCGAACGGCCAATTCGATTACGAGTTCGTTGATTACGGCTGGACCGCCCGCAAGTGGAGCGGGAAGCAATTGCCGATCTGAGTTGGAGCACGGTTTCAGTTCTGCGGATCTAAAGGTCCGACAGTTTCGACCTCTTCTTCAGGTGGTCGGGTGCAATATTTCCACAAGGCCAACACTGGTCGGGAAAACGTGTACCATCCGAACAAAATGGGTAAGCCAAGTTGCGGCGTCACAAAAATGATCGCGACCGCGAACAACAACTTGATGATATGAACAGCGTTCGGCCGACCTTGAAGAATGTAATGCAGTGTGTTCGGATACCGAACCTTCGACACCATCAATCCTGCAACTAGGAGGGTGATCAGCGGGAGAATGCGAGCCATCGTCCAGTCGATCCAGCCGGGCATATCCTCCCAGAGGAATTCATGGGCGGTGATCTCGAGCGACTTCAGTCCGAAAACCATGAGCGGGAAGGACGCGACGGTGCCGGCCGCAGCGGGTGACGGTAAGCCACAGAACGAGCGGTCTGGGTTCGGAGCGTGCGAATCAACATTGTAACGTGCCAGCCGCAACACGGCACAGCACACGTAGAGTGCTGCTACCAACCAGAGAAGTCGAGGGTGGAAACCGTCCGCAAATTGGAGCATCAGCAGCGCCGGGGCGGCTCCGAAACTAATCGCGTCGCACAGGGAGTCAAGTTGGCCGCCGAACTCGCTGGTCTGTTTCAGCTTTCGGGCAACGCTCCCATCGAGAGCGTCGAAGACCATTGCCAAGTAAATCAAACACGATGCCACGAATAGAGAAGTCGTCGCGTCGTAGCCCGTCCAGCGGCCAGCAAAGGTGATTGCGCCGAATCCGCAGATTGCGTTCCCGAGTGTCAGGAGCGTTGGAAGAACGGACACCGACCGACGCGCCATGGCCGATCGGACCTCCCGATCTTCCATCACGCGGCGCACTTCCCGGGCGATCCGTAACCCACGACGACCGGTTTTGCGATTCGACATCAGCATCTGTCCTTCAGCTTGCGAACGAAGTTCCGAACCAATCCTTAATCATACGATGCCAACACCGATACTCCGGCCTTGACGTTATCGCCGAGTTTCGTGCGGATTTTCAATGCGGCGTCTTTCGGCAAAACCAGTTCAGTTCGTGAACCCAGCTTAATCATACCGAACTGCTCCCCACGGCCTAATTCATCGCCGGGCTTGAGCCAGCAAACGATTCGTCGAGCAATGGCGCCGGTGATCTGCGTCACGACATATCGGCGATAGGGTGCCGTTGTCTCCTGCATCCGGACGGCCAGTCGTTCGTTTTCCCGGGCCGATTCGGGCCGCAAAGCATTCAAGTATTTGCCGGGTGTATATCGTACGCCAATCACCCGACCCGCTACCGGGGCTCGGTTGATGTGAACGCTGTAGATCGACAGGAAGATTCCGATTCGAACCGCTGGACCATTGATGAAGTCGTCGTCTTCGATCTCGTCGATGGCCACCACTTTGCCATCGGCTGGTGAAACGACCAACCCGATCTCCGTCGGGATTCGCCGGGGTGGGCTACGAAAGAACCAAACGATGTGAAAGCCGAGCACGACCAGCGTTGCGACAACGAGCCAACCGAGCCCCTGAAGCGGCAAAGCAATCTCGGCCGCTTGAGCAATCAACCCAACAGCGAGTGCGAAGGCCGGTCCGAAAAACAGCAGCGAGAACACGATTAACTCGGCCAACCCGGCCCGGGCAAACGGAAGTTTGTCGCGCCATTGGAACGGGTCATCGGCCGCGTCCCAAAAATGGCCCGGTTGGTTTCGGTAGAATTTCAAGTCCCGCGGGTCGAGCACTTCGTGGGGGCAACCGTTTGCGGTCCCCTTGCGCGTCGCAGCCATGCGGCGCACATATCCGGGTCGAAATGTTTTCAGCCAGAATCGCCGCCAGTGCCCCCAGGCCAGTTCGAGTCGACAGACGAACCCGCCCCCGGGCTGAATCCACCGAAGTTGAGAGTCCATCGGTTCGAGCGGCAGCGGCCCTGGCGGAGTCGGTAAGCTCATGTCGTCGATCATGGTTTCGGCAGAGTGTCGTCGGTCCGCTCAAATGTCAGAACGCTGGCCGGCGGGATGTTGAACCAGACGCGCAGTTGGGGGAGGACTTGGAACCCATCCAGGGCAATATTCCGCCACGCCCGTGCGGAATAAGTGAACTGGACGTATCGCCGACCGGGGCGAAGGACGCCGCGGATGGCTGCGAATATTCGCTGCGACAGATCCGAGGGAAACGCGAGAATCGGTAACCCGCTCAAGACGGCCCCCACATCCTCGGGTGCGATGTTGAGAGCCTTCAGATGGGCCTCTAAATCCGACGCGTCTCCGCGGACCACCGTTACGCTCGGGAATGTCTTTTGGAGTTGTTCGGCGAAGGCTTCGATGATCTCGACCGCGACGATGCGGTTGTTCGGAAAGTGCTTCACAAACTCGCGGGTGGTGACACCCGTCCCTGGCCCGAGTTCAACGATGACTTGCCCATCCTTGATCGGACCGGCCGCCCGAGCGATCGCGCGTGCCAAAGACCGGCCACTCGGGGCGATGGCCCCCGTCGTCCGCCACCGGGTGAAAGTATAAGCCATGAACAGGATGGATTCTTTCATTCGCTCTTTTCGTCGCCAGGGTAGTAACGAACTCCGGCAGGCGGGAATACTGCAATTGATTTTCTTATCGGCCCTGCTTCCGGTCGGCAACCACGTGAGACTACGTTCGATCCGAACCCCGATTCGGACTTGTCTGTCTTTGACACGATGTTTACATCGATAATTGTCGACCTCTCTCAAATTTTTGGAGTTGCCATCGTGGACGTGAGCTTGGCGGTGGTCGGTGCGACCGGAGCAGTGGGCGAACTCATCCGGCAAGTCCTCGCGGAACGCGGGTTCAAACCGTCGAAGATCAAGTTCCTCGCCTCCGAGAAATCCGCCGGCAAAACCGTCGAGTTCCTGGGGAAACCGTACACCATCGAGCCGCTGCGAGCCGAGGCGTTCGCGGGGGTAAAGATCGTGCTATCGAGCACGCCTTCGTCGATCAGCAAAGAGTTCAGCCCGTTTGCTGCGAAGGCCGGGGCGATTGTCGTCGATAACTCGTCCGCCTGGCGAATGGATCCGGACTGCCCGCTCGTAGTGCCCGAAGTCAATGCCGAAGAATTGCACAACGCCAGGAAGGGAATCGTTGCGAACCCGAACTGCGTGGCGATTCCGCTGACCGTCGCGTTGAAGCCGTTGCACGACCTGAGCAAAATCAAGAGGATCGTCGTTTGCACTTATCAATCGTCGTCCGGCAAAGGGGCCACAGGGCTCGTCGATTTCGATGCGCAATTGAAGGCCTATGCCGCAGGCGTGAGCGTGCCGAACCCGACCGCCCACCGCGGCCAACTTGCGGGGAACGTGCTGACCCTCGACTGGACGCTCGACGCCAACGGCTTCACGGAGGAAGAGAACAAAGTCATCAACGAGACTCAAAAAATTCTCGGCGATAAGAGCATCGGCGTCTGCCCGACCTGCGTGCGCGTTCCCGTGCGAGTTGCCCACAGTGAAGCGGTCACGGTCGAGTTTACCCGGCCCATTAGCGTTGCGGAGGCAAAAGCCGCACTTGCAAAAGCCCCGGGTGTCGTACTCATGGACGAAACGAAGGGCGAAGTTCCGCAGCCGATTCATGCCACCGGGCAGGATCACACTTACGTCGGCCGGGTGCGACAGGATCCTTCGAATCCGAACGCATTGTGCTTGTGGATCGTGGCGGACAATCTCCGGAAGGGTGCCGCGACGAATGCCGTGCAGTGTGCGGTGGAACTCGTGAAACGAGGCATCGTGAAGTGAAACGATGTCCCTTGTCCTATGCGTAATCTCCGCATGACCCTGAGCTACGACGGAACCGATTTCCAAGGTTGGCAAACGCAGCCGGGTTACCGGACCGTGCAGGAAACGTTCGAGGCAGCAGTCGCAGCGATTACGCAAGAGAAGCGGGTGAGGGCGAACGCCAGCGGCCGCACCGATGCCGGGGTTCACGCTCTCGGGCAAGTGGTGAATCTTTACAGCAACTCCAAGTTGAGTTGTTCGGTGTTGGTACGAGCCGGGAACGCCAAACTCCCCGAGGATGTGGCGTTGCTGGCGTGCGATGAAGTCCCGCAATCGTTCTGTGCAATCAAGGAAGCGGTTCGCAAAACGTATCGCTACGTAATCTACGACAAGCGTACGCATGACCCGTTTCTGCGGCGTTACGCGGCTCATTGCGTTTCCCCGCTCGATGTTCCCGCGATGGAACGTGCGGCACGGTGTTTGATTGGTCGCCATGACTTCCGTAGTTTTGAAACGAACTGGCCAAACCGTTTGACGAGTATCCGCACGGTCAGCCACGTTTCCGTGAAGCGCGTTGAGGAAGCCGTCTGGATCGAAGTCGAAGCCGATGGTTTTCTTTACAACATGGTGCGGACAATCGCGGGGTCTCTCATGCAAGTCGGCCGCGGTGTCTGGGCGGAGTCGAAGCTCGACGAAGTGTTGAAAGCCAAAGACCGCGTGGTTGCCGGGCCGACAGCACCGCCAGAAGGGCTTTACCTACTCCACGTGGACTATGGATCATGAGCGAAATCGCGTATCCAACACAACTTGAACTCACGCCCATCGCAAAGCCGATCGCTGCGTCTGTCACCGTTCCGGGAAGCAAGAGCATCACGAATCGAGCCCTGGTGCTGGCAGTGCTCGGCGATCGACCGAGTACCCTTCTGACAGGTGCCTTGCAAAGCGAAGACACCGAGGTCATGGTCGACTGTCTCGATCAACTCGGTTTCGGGATTGAGCCGGACTGGGCCACTTCGTCCATCGTGATTTTTCGTTCGAAAGAGAAAGTCATCCCCTCATCTTCGGCCGATTTGTTCGTCGCCAATTCCGGGACTACGATCCGCTTCGTCACCACACTCGTCGCCCTGGGACGCGGCCGCTATCGCCTCGACGGCGTACCGCGAATGCGCGAACGCCCGATCCAAGATTTGCTAGACGCACTCAATGCTCTCGGCACCCGGGCCAGAAGCGAAACCGAG